>JAABUV010000933.1_pt1 | contig 43811 bp, 43 predicted proteins | sample 5559971 | NCBI WGS metagenome assembly JAABUV01 (sample SAMN10711881, study PRJNA513362) | rock metagenome | isolation source: Antarctica rocks | place: Antarctica: Victoria Land, Knobhead nord | collected 2015-12-19 | reverse complement strand
CGCGCAGATGGTGGTGCTGTCTGAGACGTACGCGCAGATCTACGAGCGGCAGGCGCCCACCGCCGCCCGCACAGCGCGCGCGGCCGCTGCGTGACCATGGAGCTGGGTGGCGGCGCGAGCGCCGAGCGCGTTGTTAAACGGGGTTGGCGGCCATGTCAAGTTGAGCCTCCTTCCCGCATGCATCCTGCAGATGGCTGCATGCACATGCCTTTGGGGTCTGGTTAGGCCCGGGAGGGAGGTGATGTCCTGGGTGCGCCTGTTCCGTCTGGTGTACGGTGGATATCGGCATGAGCGTGCGTGCAATACCATGCGGGCGTGAGATCAGCGCGCTTATGCAAGCTCACGAATTAGCGCATGAAAGGTCATGGGTGCTCAGCGGTCAACATCAACTTTACACCTGATCAACAGACACATGCACAGGCAAGCGCACAAGGCCCCGGCTGATGCATAATCGAACAATCAGAAAGCGCAACGCTGCAGTACGAAAGCAGAGCCAATGAAGCGGACATGCGAGCTGCAGCACCCTGCTGCGCGGTCGTGCGTCTGCTAGGGTGAGCGAAGCAGGCATGCACTGCCTGCTGCCGCGGGAGTCCCGCCGCTGATCCCATCCCCGTGCATGCGCCATGCGCGCATCCCATGCTCTCTCGGAACCACCTGCTGGCATCCGCAAACCAACCAGCGGCGCCTCTTGCAACCTGCACGCCTGGCGCCTTACAATGTGTAGGCCAGGCCTGTGGTCCCTGCGGCATGCAGGCAAGGCGGGCCGGGCCCGGGCTGGGGCAGTTGGGGTTCACCCGCACTCGTGAGCTTGATATGTAGTAAAAGGAGCGACCCTTGTGCAGGGCCGACCCCCGGTCGATCCCTGTAGATATGTAGGTATGTAGGACAGGGTCCACTGACAGACACACTGAGCACGCCCATGTGCATGGGCTGCCGGGCTGCGCACGCGCGGCTGCGCATTTCCGCGCGCCCGGCGCTCATGCGTTGGGCACCCCAGCAAGGGGATGCCTTGCACACTTTTCCATTCTGTATCTTGTCCGGAAACCAAAAAGCAGGCTCACCGAACAGCCAGGCCAAGAAAGCAGGCCCAGCCGCTGCCGCGCTCTATCTACCTACCAACCCCAAAGCCATACCAAATCGGCAACCCTTGCCTGCCGCTCCCCGCATGTCCAGCCGCCCTTGCAGCCCAAGCAATGCAAGCGCTGGGATGCATGCCCCAGGTAAGCTAGCAGCATCCAAGTCCAGCTGGGGGCGCGCCCGCGCGCCCAAGATGGGGCTGCTTGCCCCGCAAGGGCCAGCGCCCAGCGCCCGCGCAAGTACTCCCTTGAAAAGACGTCTCTTGAGAAGACATCTGCGCCTGCAGGCTGCTCTTGTTTCAACCCCAGTCGGAGGCCGGCAGAGCCACCAGCATGTCGCTGCGCTGCGACATGGCAGGCCACGACGGAGTGGGCCGCCAAGCACACCCGCGCCCGAGGGGGGGCTCGCTCAGCACCGCCCGCACTCCTCGCCTCAGCGCCGTCGCAGCCGTGCAGCCCCGTCAGCTGCGCGGCTTATGCTCGCACCCACGTAAGGGAATATGCTCATGAGCACAGGGCGTGGGCGGGCTCCGCCGACCCCGGCTGTCGCTGCGCGCCGGCGGCGCTCAGCGCGCCACGCTGTTGGTGACCTGGCAGAAGACGCCGTTGAGCTGCACCGACTGCGGCACCCAGTCGGAGCCACGCGACGCGGCGGACTGCAGCACCGCGCCCAGCGTCACGCGGGAGCCCTGGAACAGCGTCGCGTAGGCCTGCGCCGCCGCCGGCCAGCCCCAAATCAGACGATGGGGTGCCTGGGCCCGGCAAGTGCGGAGAGCATTTTTCCAGCATGCTTTGTGTCACTGCCGGTCGCAGCTCGGGGGGGGCGGTCAATGATCGTAAGCGCGTGCGCCGATGTGGCGCCGCACGGCAGACATGCTGGCGCTGGACGGTGCGGACGCCTGAATGTCGGTGATCGCATGGCGGGAGGCGGGCGGTGCGAGAGCGCTGTGACAGCATTCCTGCCGCCATGCCCTGCACATGCAGCGGGGCAGCGAGGCCCGCAAGGGCGCGCCCCTAACCCTAACCCTATTCTGGGAGCGGGGCCCGCAGGGGCGCGCGCGTGGCTGGCGAACGCGGCGAGGCTGCCCCGGAACAGCGTGGGCAGCATGTTCCAGACCTGGCTGACCGCGGAGTACGTAGGAGCAGGGCGGGGGGGCCCGCAGGGGCGCGCGCCTGGCTGGCGAACGCGGCCAGGCTGCCCCGGAACAGCGTGGGCAGCATGTTCCAGACCTGGCTGACCGCGGAGTACGTAGGAGCAGGGCGGGGGGGCCCGCAGGGGCGCGCGCCCGGCTGGCGAACGCGGCGAGGCTGCCCCTGAGCAGCGTGGGCAGCATGTTCCAGACCTGGCTGACCGCGGAGTACGTAGGAGCAGGGCGGGGGGGCCCGCAGGGGCGCGCGCCTGGCTGGCGAACGCGGCCAGGCTGCCCTTGAACAGCGTGGGTGTGTAGGGTAGGGGCAGGGCGGGGGGGCCCGCAGGGGCGCGCGCCTGGTTGGCGAACGCGGCGAGGCTGCCCCGGAACAGCGTGGGCAGCATGTTCCAGACCTGGCTGACCGCGGAGTACGGCGCGCCGGTCGGCGACGTCAGCGTGACCAGCCAGCCGGCGGGCACGGTCGTCGCGCCCGTGTTGGACACGACCAGGTTGACGGTGTTGGAGTAGACGCTGCCGCCGGTGGTCCACGGGACGCCCAGCTGCGGGCGCGCGCGCGCGCGGGTCAGCCGCTCTCGAGGGTCAGAGCAGCCGTGGGGCAGACAGGTCCCCGCACAGCAGCCGCGGGGCAGGGCACCGCGGCCCGGTCCAGAGCGAGCGGGCCGACTCCGGCAGCAAGCGCGCTGAGTGCGGTTGGTATTGTGAGCGTCAGCGGTTGGTCACCATGCGCTGGCATGCACCGCATGCGTACTTGGTAAGACGCGGAGCGCGCCTGCACGACCGCGGAGCACGAGTCGGGCTTGGTGAGCGGCGTCCCGACGACCGGCGAGGCTGTGGGCGCCGACGTGGGCGCCGACGTGGGCGCCGACGTGGGCGCCGATGTGGGCGCCGATGTGGGCTTTGACGTGGGCGACGAGGACGGCGCCGACGTGGGCGAGGATGTGGGCGCGGACGTAGGCGCGGACGTGGGCCGCGATGTGGGCGCCGACGTGGGCGCAGTGGTGGGCGCCGGTACCGGCGGCAGGGCGCCGGTCGGGCCTGCGATATACAGGCAGCCTGCTTGTTGCCGGACAGTTGCCTGGTGGGAAGGGCTCGCTCGGGGCTATCATGGATGCAGGCGCGACGCCATGCTTGGCGCGACCAGGGCTGCAAGCACTTGCCAGTTCCCTTGGACCAACAGACCAGGTCGGCGGATGCTGCGAGGGTTGGCGAAAGCGGGGCAGGAGGCATAGGCGCCTGTGTGGCAGCCAGGCCTCAGGCGGATGGGCGCCTGGGCAGCCATCACGGCGCGCAGGCCCTTGCTGTGCGACGGGCGCACCGCAGAAGCCGCACTGGCCGGCGGTGCTGCAGGGCTGCCAGAAGTAGGGCACGCTCGGCTGCGCGCCGAACACGGCCGCGTCGCCGACCGTCTGCAGGTACTGCGCCCAGGACGGCATGCCCAGCGTGTAGGGCAGCACGTACTGGTTGCCCGTCATGCCGCAGCCTGCGCGCAGCCCCCGGCGCAGGTTGAGCAGGGCCCTTGCGGGCAGCCCTGGAGCGCCCGGTATGCAGTGCATGAAGGCCTCTAGGGCTGCTCTGCTCAGCAGGGGCATGCGCTGCGTCTGACCTTTGGAGGGACGAGACGGCACACAGCACCAGACGACACTCGCCTCATGGCAGGGCGTCGGCGATGGTGCTGCGTTCGTGAGGCTGTTAACGCACGGCGGCGCGGCGCGGCACCGCTCGGGGGGACACGAGATGGTGGACGCGACCATGAGCGCCTCCAGGTAGGGTAGGATAGGGTTTGTTTGGGGGCGGCACCGGAGATGGTGGACGCGACCACGAGCGCCTCCAGGTAGGTGCCCGCCTCGCTCGGGTGGTTGCCATCGTTCGCGAACAGCGCCTGGAACACGCTGTACCTGCGCGGCGCGGGCGGCGCGCGTGACGGGGGGTGCGCCTGATTAGAGTATGGTAGGTTCAGGGTACCCCCATGACTCGCGCTGTGCGAACCAGTGCGTCTGGGGTAGCGACAGGGTCGCACCAGGAGCCGTCCTTCTAGGGTTAGGGTACACCGACTGATGTGGTGCTACCCAGGGCACCTGGGGTCGCGACAGGGCCGCACCAGGAGCCGTCCTCCTTGTGCGCGCTGGGGTGGCTGTTGACGCCAAACTCCACCAGCTGCGGCGCGGGCCCGGGCGCCTTGGCCGCGCCCAGGTTGTTGATGGCCTGCGCGCGCGCGCGCAGGTCTGGCCCGCATTAGGGTGAGGGTTAACGGCTCGCACACGGAGCAGGTCAAATCGGGGCGCGTCCCTTGTACTGCCGCGCAAGCGCCGTTGCCGCGCCCAGGTCGGGGGTGGCCCGTGAACGCGTACGCATAACGCTGTGCCCGGGTTCTGTGCCCCGGCGGAGAGTGCAGAGGGAGGGGTCAGAGCGGTGCGCGCGGCGCGCCTGCAGCCCAGAGGCGGGCAGCTGGGTCTTGGGGCGCGACTCCGCGCTGCCCGGCCATGCGGCGGTCGCGCCGTCCCCGTGCAGCTTGGCGGGCGGCTGCAGCGTCTCGCCCGCCGTCGCGAACGATGCGCCGAACAGGCCTGGCGCACGGCGCGTCTCTGAATAAGCGTTCAGACGAGGTGGACACCATGAACACCCTGAACCTTACTGCCATTGTTCATTTTCCACGCAAGTGAGAAGATCTGTCCAGTGAGTTAGCAAGCTTAAATGGCCTGGCCGTAGCAGGGCTGCCGGCAGCACCGCTGACGCGGGCGCGCACCGAGCGGCATGGCGGCGGACAGGGCGGTCGTGGCGGACAGCGCGCTGCCCTCCTGCGCCGCCAGGTTGTATATGGACTTGAACGCGTCGCCGGCCGGCGCGATGGACACGGGGATGCCCGCGCCCGACAGGTTCTTCGCGTAGCCGGCGATGCCGGCGTCCACCGCGTTCTGCGCGCGGCGCCGCGGGTTAGGTTGACCGTGGGTTAGGTACATGGCGTTGGTTAGGTTAGGTGAACCGCAGGCTGGGGTCGGGGTTTTTTCTGGCTGCGCGGCCGCTCGGCCGACTACCGAGCAGCGTCTGCCAGCTCGCATGCGCAACAGAATCACACTGACGCCTGCGCTGCCTGAGGCTGTGGTACAGCTTTGCTGGCTGGTCTGAAGGCCGCAAGGTGTCGGGGAGGATGCCTCAAGGAAGGGGGGACCGAGGTGCGCGGGCGCCGGCGGGCGCGCCTGCATGGTGAGGTAGTTGGCAAAGTAGGGGTTCTTGCCGGTGAGCCAGCCCCACGTCTGCAGGATCACCACGCGCGCGCCCTTCGCCTGCGCGCGAGCCGGAGACATGTCACATGGCGGCCCCGGGCTGTTTATAAAGTCCCTAACAGCGCCACCCAAGACGCAGCCCGCTCTTGCATCACTCGCATGCGTCAGCCTGCTGCGTACACCAGCGCGGAGCGTCGTGCAGCGCGCGTAACACAGGAACAGCGCACCGGCGCATGCGCCACGGCACAGCGAGCGCTCCCAGACTGCCCAAAGCTGGCCTCCTCGGGCCCTCTACACCAGCAGGACAGCTAAAGAGGCCTGGGGGCAGCACTGCATGCGGGCGCGTGGCCATGCGCTGCAGCGCCACCAGGCTGCTGCGCTTTGCAGAGGCCGGCTGCGCTCTCAAAATAAGCGGGTGATTGTAGCATGTCAGGTGCAGGGTTTTGTCAGCAGGAGCGCATGCTCCCGGACTGGGTCCGCAGGCGGCGTCCTCTGCGCGCAAGCCCCGGGCGCGGGGAGTGCAGGTCACGGGCCCTAGCCGCTCACACCTGTGCCATGGATGCGAGGCCGTTGAGGGCAGCCAGGCTGGCGGCATAGCTGGCGCCGCCCAGGCCGGGCACCTCGGTCTCCTCCTGCGCGCGCGCGGCCGTGCAGCGCGCGTCACGCGCGCCCCATGGGAGCTAGGTCTTTGACCTCAGCTTCGAAGCCGGCACGGCCTGCCTCGTAATGTGGGTGGACTTCTGTTCATCATTTGTAGAGGTCTGCTTTTCACATGTGCATGTATCAAACATTTGTACAACAGCAGCTGGCACCGGCTGGTGTGCAAGCCTGCCGCCCCGAGACATGGCACGCAGCAAGCGGCGTCAGACACGTCTGGGGCAAAGCCCCAGGCGCGCGGGACCATGCAGTCTCATCTTTTGGTATCACATGTTGTAGGCTGTGTGTATTGAGCGAGCATCGAGGCCCCTCACACAAAGCACCGGCGGTGCCTCGTCAGCGCGGCTGGTGCGGGCGGGGCCCGCCGCTGCAGAGCCGGGGCGGGCAGCCCGGGGCGCCGACGCGCGCCTGCAGGACCACAAAGTCCCATGCCTCCGTGCCGGCCGCCAGGTGCATGTTCTGGCATGTGCCGGTCGTCTTGGCGTCCGCCAGGTGCTGCGCCCAAGAGTAGTTGGGCACCGCGCAGCGGATCGCGTAGATCGCGTTCATGCCCGGCTCCGACACCAGCAGGCCCTTGGTCACCTGGCGCGCCGCGCGGCGGGCTCAAGCATGCGGCAGGCTGAGTCGCGCAGCGCGGCGCGCTGGTCGGCGCGCGCGGCGCCAGCAGCAAGCCGGCAGCGTGTCCGCAGTGTGGGAGTGCGCGTGTTGCTCTGGAGGACCCCGGCCTGGCCGCCGACTGGAGGCCAGCGCCGCCCAGCCCCAGCCCCAGTCGCCTGCTCCATCACAGGTCTGGGGCTCTGCACAACCACACGCTGCTGTCGCAATGCGTGACGCTTGACAGAGGTCCCGTGCGAGCGCAGCAGGGAGTTTGCTTCACACCGCTGCCTGGTCACCCGCTCCAGCGGGCAGTGACTGAGACCCCTGCCTGTGCAAGTGGCAGCGACAGCACGATGGCAGCGCAGGCTGAGCTGCATCACCTGCACAACTGTGCGCTACTCGTGTCACAGGCATCAGGCGCGGCCGAGCGCCGCCGCAAGCAGGCCAGGGGCTACGTGCGCCACAGGCGCCCTCGTCAGCACTACTGGAACCAGGCCGCTTTCACCCCGCGCACTCACAGCTGCACAGTGCCGAGTCCAGAACTGCCGGGCACAAGCTTTTTAAGGCTGCGCATGCAGCGGCTCGGGGCGCGAGCGCTCCATCTGATCAAGGGCCTACACTCGAGGCATGGTGGGTGGCAACGCATGTATTCTTTAGGCACAGCCCGCGCTCGTAGCACTGCCACAGCTAATTTGATGCTCGCCAGTGCTCGTCGCGCTAGCTTGGGCCACGGCGGCGGCGACCCCGCATATGCTCGCATGCCAGCCGCGCGCGGCCTGCACGTGCGTGCGCACCACATCCAGGCCCGAGTTGTAGTAGGTGATGCTGTTGCCGATAAAGAGGATGTTCAGGGCGGCGGCAGCGTGCAGCTGGCTCAGGGTGAGCGCCAGCAGCAGCGCGGCGGTCACACGCGCGCCGGCAGCCATCCTGGCGAGCAAGCGGCTCTGCAGGAAGCTTTAAGCCGTACTCTGGGGTCTGCTGCACTCACCGTGCTGGAAAGCGGCTGCTATGGCAGATCCACTTTGCAAAGATGCAGGTCCGTTCAAATTTGAGTTCACCCAGGGGTTTTCAGAGGTTCCAGCCAGCTACATGGAGCTCTGCAACATTCATGCTTAGCTTCACGCGGCAGCGGGACATAATTCGGATTGCTTGCTCCATCCTGGCATGCCTCGAGCTGTTAGTGGCTTACCTGACACTGCCTGACTGGCAGTGACTGCCTTCATGCCCTGCTTATATATTGCTTTCTGGGTAACCCAGTTGTGGTCTCTGTCAGCGTCGAATCATGAGGCAGTAACAAGCAGGCAGTTGCTTTGCCTAGGTTGCCTACACTCGTAAGCACAGCTGCCTGAATGCCCTCATGCATGTGAGTTGTCGTGCAACTCCGAGTTGCCCGCCTGAGCAGAGCCCAGCTGGCTGGCTGACACAGGCTTGTTACACTCGTATACATGCGCTTATGCCTTCATTCCGCCACTCATTCAGACACTCATTTCTTTGAATGAGCAAACACTCTTCATCCAAAAGTTGGGCGCAAGTGGCACGCAGCTGCAGCCAGACTTCCCCACGTTTGCTTCCAGACAATCGGGGACGAATGTCCCGGCGCGGCCTACAGCCCGCGCGCGCTCAGCGCGCGGCAGCCGTACGTCTCCCTGACCTCCGCCTGCGCGCTGGTGAAGATGGACGCCCAGACGCCCTTGGTCGAGTGCGCCGGCACGGCCTCGCCGGCCTTGTAGCGGTGCGCGCGCGCGCGCTCCTCCGCGGCCGCCGCCGCGCCCTCCGCCGCCCGCTTCACGCCGCCGCCCCCGCCCGCCCGTCCGCCCGCCGCCGCCGCTCCGTCCGCTTCCCGGGCGCCCGCAGCAGCGCCGCTCCCCGCTAGCCCTGCCGCGGCGCCGTCGGCCGGCGCGGCGGCGCCGGCGACCGCCGCGGCGACGTCCGCGGGCAGGCGCTTGCCGCACCTCTTCTTCTTCTCCGCCTTCCTGGCCGCCACCGCCGCGCGGCTGGCCTGCAGCGCCTCGCGCAGCGCAAACACCTCCTCGCGCGCGCCGTTCAGCGGCAGCACGTCCTCGGGCGCCCACGGCCCGCCGACATGCTCCTCCACGGCCGCCGGCACCTGCCGCGGCAACGCAGCGACGCCATGTCAGACAAGTAAGGAGTCGGTCAGTAGTAAGAAGTACATAGCAATTAATCCGCCGACACAGCAACGTTCGGCCGCTTACGTTTACAGTCAGCAGGGAGCTGCACGAAAGCAGCCTCCCAGCAAGGCAGAGCACCACCAGATGCCAGGCAGGGCATCTCTAGAAACCAAAAGCACTGCGCACAAGCAGAAGCTCCCACAGCCACATGCACCAATGTGGGCGCGCGGCTGGCGCCGGGCGGAGCCGCGGGCAGCACCTCCTTGAGCGCCTTCTCGCTCACCACGTGGCCGCCGCGCCGCAGCACGACGAAGCGGTACCGCCCGTTCAGCTCCAGGCCGGTCACCGGGCAGCACCACTCGGCACCGTTGCCCGGCTGGAAGTCCGCCGCGCTGGCGGACGCCGGGCCGGCGTAGGTCGGGTTGCGCGCCAACGTCAGGTCGATCAAGTGGCGCAGGGCGCTGATGTGGCCGAGCGCCGGCGGCAGCGAGCGGGTCACCAGCGCGGTGACCACCGCGTCCTTGTTGAACAGCGAGCCGAGCTCGTCGGCAACCACCGGCGGCGCCAGCCGCTCGCCGGACAGCTGGCAGGTCGTCCAGCGCGCCAGCTTGTTCTCCAGCGGGTTTGTCTGTGCGCGCGCCCACGGAGCCGCGTCGCTGCAGGCGGCCTGCCTGGGATCTCATGGACCAACATATACGTCAGACACAAGCACTGACATGCGGTGAGGCCTGTGCGCACGGCCGCGGAGCCGCGTCGCTGCAGGCGGCCTGCCTGGTATGCGAGGTAACCAGAGGCGCACCTCAAACTTACGTGCTCAGACACCGTGCAGCACACAACCTGGGACGACAGTGCGTGTGAAGAATGGTGCACCTCGCCAGCTGCGAGGTGATACAGTCTGCAAGCAGCTGCTTCTGTTGTTGTGCGCCAGGTGAGAGGCAGTGTTCACGCTCGTGAGCCAGTACACCGCTGGCCTCACAGACGCCCCGCGGTGCCCACGCAAGCCAGGTTTGCACCAGCGCAGAGGCGCACAGGACGGCCTGGGCGCGCGCGCACCTTGACCGTCTTCTTGCGCGCGTACATCTCCAGGAAGCTGGAGCGCGACTCTGCGCCGGTGGAGCCGCCGTCGCCGCCGCCGCCGCGCAGGCGCAGGTGCAGGTCCAGCATGCCGCCCTCGCGCAGCCCGGCCGCCGCCAGGCTTGCCTCCTCGGGGCAGGCGCGCCCCGCGTGCGCCAGCCACTGCCGTGCAGCCCCGCAAGCAGTGTCACTGGCTGGCGCAGGAGGCTTTTACCGGCGTCGCAGTGTCCTGTGCACAGCAGTCGGGCACCCAGTGCGCCTGCGAGCCCTGCGGTTCGTCGGCCACTGCAGAGACGCACCCCTGGCCTGCGCGCCTGCCGGCAGCAGCCTGCCCTCCGCGAGTCACTCGCACGCTGGGTGTGCCTCAGTGGTTCCGGACGGTCCGGCTGGGCGGACACCATGCACCACCAGCCACTGACAGTCTCGCTTGCAAGGCTTGGTGTTGAGCAAGTCCGCGAGTCTGCGTGAGGCACGTACCGCGTCGCTGCATGTGTCCGACGCGCCAAGCCGGCGCAGCACGTCTCGCTTCGCAGACCACACAGACTGCCACGGGTCCACATCCAGCACCAGAGTGCCGTGGACGCCGCCGCAGCGCGCGAAAATTTGCATACTGGCAAGCAGCGCGGGGGTAGTGCTGTCGATCAGCGCAAGCAGCCAGGCGCAGCAGCTGGAGACCTCCTAGTCCAGATCGAGTGCAGGTGAGCTTGCGGGCGCTGTTGGAGCCTGGATGACCTAACCTAGCCCTCAAGCACTACGGAGGAAAGTCATTTGCAAGGCCAAGGTAAGTGCATGAATACCCATGTGGCAAAGCTGCTGAAACATGGGTTGTGACTGTGAGTGGCCCTCTTCTTGATTACATTAGCAGATCAGCGGGCACCCAAACACCATTGAGCTTGCAAGCAGCACAGTGCGCCAGGCGCATGCGTTTGACAAACGCCGTTTGTGGGTACTGTCCAGGTATCTAGCTGTCTGCCTCGTTGCCAAAGCAGTCTGACTACCCCGTTGCCTACGCAGCACTAGCTGGCTGAAACCGAAATTAAATCCTACACGCCTTGCGCCAAAGGGCACGCGCACTTAGAGCCCTTTCTTTCCTAAATGATACAGTTGCGGCGCACGACCGCAGCATGCGCCTAGTCAGTGGGATGCGCTCAGCACTTTCGAAACACACCTGAATAAACATTAACAGCTTCACAGCGTCTTCACCGCAGTAGTGCACCGCAATGACACCATACAAAGTGTTCCATGGACCCAGCAATCCCATGGCTGGACATGTACTGCTGGGGGCATTGCACAGACCGCAGCCTGGCTCAGTTCAGCCTCCTGCCTGCCAAGCCCGAAGGTGGGCATGGTCAGGCTGTGACGTGCTGCAAGTACAAAAGCAGTGAGACGAGCATGAAATGCGCGTGCATTGCAAAAGCATCATCCGAAGCCTCGCCATGGCGGCACCTGTGCAGCACAGGACAGCGGCATTCTAGCGCTCCCAGGCGCGGAACCGAACAGAGCAGCTGATCACCACATGGGCTGGGCGGAATGCGCGCCCTGCCCACCGGCCTGGCAGCAGGCTGTGGCTGGGACCCAGGAATTCGTGCAGCTCTGCGCAGATGGTGCAGCAGGGAGGATTGATATAGCCCGCGCTACGCTGCACAGAGACGTCAGCCCACACCATAGCACCGAGCATTGCAAGTTTTCAGACTTCACGACTGTGCAGGAAGAACAACACGACCAGTAGATGCACAAGCCGCTGTTCAAGCCTACCTCCATAGGGCGCCGCGGGGGTCGGCCGCGTGCACCCCAACCTCTTGAAACCATTTGGTTGATGTGCGCAAGGGAACCCAGTCATATGACTTGCATCGGAGTGACGTGCAGGTGTGAAGCCCCAAGGGCAGCCGCCAGTACATGGCGACAAGCGTTCCCGCTGCCCCACCTTGCCGCTCACAGCGGCGCCTGGCAGCATGCATACCATGCCCGCCTGGATACAGGGCCTCGCGCGCTGCAGGCTCTTCGCCTAGCGCGCGCCACTGCAAGCCCCCGCATGCAGACTGCTGCCCGTGTGGCCAGTGCTTGGCCTCCGCCGCCCGTGCACGGGCACACCCTGCGCCGGCCTGGCTGCCAGCAGGTCGGGCACGCCTACGACTGCGGGCGGAGCGCCTCCAGTACGTACCCCATCTGCGCGCGTCGGGGCCTGTGAAGACCCTGCCCGCCTCGTCGGCGGGCGCAAATCCAGCACAGAAGGCGCACCAGCTCCTCCCGGCCAACCTCCTGGGTGGTGGCGAGCAGCACCACCTTTATCTGCGGCGGAGACGCGTGCGGAGGGTCGCTGAAGATGGTGTTCAGCTGCGCCACCGCTGCGGGTCAGCGCGGGAGCCGCCGCTCGCTGCAGCGGCCTGGCCGGGGGCCGGAGCGCGCACCGAGCGGCGCCTCTCACACGCGATCTCGCGTGCGGCCCGGTAGAGGGTCGGGCCGTCCAGCCGCGCGACCGCGCGGCCGTTAAGCTGGCGCGTAGAGGCCGGGTTGGCTGCTGTGTACGCCGTGGCGAAGTCGCCGAAGGCATACCCGTGGTCACCGACCTGCGGCAGCGGCGCGCGTCAGCCGCGCGCCCGCCGCGGGCGGGCCGGGGGAGCGCCAGGTCAGGGCGCCGCGCCTTCGCGAGGACCTCCTCGCCCCTGTCGTGTGCAACGACGTCGTTCACCAGCAACCCCATCATCGCGAGCTCAGGGCTGGTTCGGGCCCAACTAGAGCCGCCGTGCCGGCAGCGCCGCGGCCGGCAGCAGCGGAGCTCTCGCTTTTGCCGCCGCGCAGGCGCAGGTGCAGGTCCAGCGTGCCGCCCGCGCGCAGCCCGGCCGCCGCCAGGCTCGCCTGCTCAGGGCAGGCGCGCCCCGCGTGCGCCAGCCACTGCCGCGCAGCCCCGCAAGCAGTGTTACTGGCTGGCGCGATAGAAGTTCACCGGCTCCGCAGTGTCCTGTGCACATCAGCCAGGTGGCCCTGTGCGCGAGTGAGCCATGCGGTGCGCCGGCCACTGCAGTAGCGCACGCCTGGCCTGAGTGTCTGCGGCAGCAGCCTACATCCTCCGCGAATCACTCGCACGCTGGGTGCACTGTGGTGGTGGCCGGACGGTCCGATTTGGAGGACACTGGGCACCACCAGCTACTGACAGAACCGCTAACAAGGCTCTGTGCTGACGAGTTGGTGTTGAGCGTTCCGCCAGTCTGCGCAAGGGCCCGCACCGCGTCGCTGCACGTGTCCGGCACGGCCAGCCGGCGCAGCACGTCCCGCTTCGTAGACCACACAGTCTGCCACATGTCCACATCCAGCGCCAGAGTGCCATGGACGCCGCCGCAGCGCGCAAAAATTTGCATATTGGCAAGCAGCACGGGGGCGATGCTCTCGGTTCTGGGCACGCAGCCAAGCGCAGCAGCTACACAGATGAGACCTGAGTGCAGTTAGCTTTTCAAAAGTTTTTTTCCCCAACCCTCATGGTGCTTTTCAGGTGGAGGCGGATCACCTGCAGACCTGCAGTCTACCTGGACATCTATGGCAAGGCCGTGTCGCTTTGACCAGTGCATGATCGCTCAATCAGCTCAACTGACTTTGCAATGCTGCTGAAACATGGGTCGTGGCTGTAGGTGGCCACTCTTTCTTGCCCACACTGGCAGACTCGCGGGCACCCAGACGCAGTCGAGCTTGCATTTAGCAGAATGCCGCGGGCGCATACATTTGTATTGCAGTGTAGCTGGTACGAGTTGCGTCGCATGACCTCAGAAGAATGGGTTACACCCGTTTATGAGCATGCGTCCAGTCAATGGAATGCGTTCAGCAAATAACCTGAATAGAAGACACCTGAATATACTTCACTGACAACTTGCGGTGCCCCTATGGATGCCACAGCGTCTGCACCGCAGCGGTGCAGCGCAGTGATGCCACAAACAATTACCCCATGAGGCCAGCGCTCTCACGGCTAGATACAAACTGCTGCTGGGCCGCTGCACAGACCACAGCCTGGCTCAGCTCAGCCACGTGTCTGCCAAGCCCAAAGGCGGGCCTGGTCAGGCTGTGACGTGCCGAAAGTACCATGCAGCAGGACGAGCCACAGAGCTTGTAGCACAGTTGCAAAAGCATCACCGAGACTCGCAGCGGCCGCGCGTGCGCAGCGCAGCACAGCGGCATCCTAGCGCGCCCAGGCGCGGGACTGAACAGAGCAGCTAAGCACCACATGGGCTGGGCGGAACCCGCGCCCTGTCCACCGGCCTGGCAGCAGGCTGTGGCTGGCTCACCCAAGAAAACATGCAGCCCGCGCAGGCGAAGCAGCAGCGAGGACGCATCTTACCCCAGATGTGAGGCACTGAGACGTCAGCCCAGACCAGAGCACCAAGCGTCGCAACTTCTGACACTTCACAACTGAGCAGGAAAATCAACAGCACCACCGAGTAGCACAAAGCCGTTAATCAGGCCCGACACCCCCAAGTGACACCCATATAGCTACCAGTGAGTGAATGCCGATGAGCAGAGAAATCCAACGTGTGCAGGCCCGGCAGCAGACAGGCTCCCAAGGGCCTGCATGACCTCCGCGGCGGCACAGCGCCCAGAGGCCAGCGAAAATAGCGCTCTCCACAAGGCTTTGCTACATGCATTGGCTATGCGGCCGCAGCGGGCAGAGCGGGAGGGATGGAGCATGCGTCCTGAGCGTCCTGCGGCCCGCGCGCAAAGCGGAACCCCAAGCGCACTTTCCAGCCCTCCGCGCCGCACACGACCTGCCGGCGCACGCCGTCAAAGGCCTCGTCCCACTCGAGATCCGTGTAGGGCTGCTCGCCGTCCGAGCACGCCCTCCAGACGTCCACCGGCACCGCCACCGTGCTGTCGAGCAGCTCCAGCTCGTCCTCCCGGCCGGCCACCACCGCGCTGAAGCCGAGCGTGGCCAGCGCGCCCCGGTCGGGCGCCCACTGCTGCAGCGTCACGAAGGGGACGCCCGGCGCTTGGCGCAGCGCGCGCCGCGCGCCATACGTCGGCCGCGGTTGGTAGGTGCCGGTGGCGGCGCGCCCCTCGTCGCCCGCCCACAGCTCGCCGTGCACGGTCACGTTGCGGCCCAGGGACGAGCTCCACTCGCTGGACACCAGCGTCAGGTCCGCGCAGGCCCAGAAGCCGGGGTCCTCGGCCGCCACGCGCATCCCGCAGGCAGCCAACGCCCAGCACAGGGCGACCGCCAGCCGGCCGCAGGGCGCCCCCCTGTCCTCCTGCGGGGTGGCACAGGCCGTGGGTCAGCCCGGGACGAGGCGCGCGCTGCTGTACGTGCCGGGCAGGTCGAAGAGGCGGGACAAGCCGAGGACCCGGGTTCGCACCCACAGGCGGTGCATCGCAGACGTCCTTCAGTTAGCTCGTGACGGCTTCTGGTGCCGCAGGGCGCTGCAGAGCGTCCCTGGCGTCCCGCTGGTTGCCCGTGAGGGCGAGGCTCCTTCAAGGAGTGGAGGCTTTAGTAGCTCGTGGTTGCAGGCCCCAGATCGGCAGCGGGAGTGTGCTCGCAGATTGCCTGCGATACACCTTCAGGCGCCTTCCATTGCTGTTAAACGACGGCCAACTCCGTCGTTATAGAAGCCCAACTGCTTCTTTGATTTGATTTTCAAAATCCACGGCCCTTGTTATTCGCCCGCTTAGCGCGGCTGTTTACATAACCTAAAAGCCGAGGTTGGCCTGCTGAGCAGCAGGTCAAGAGTCAGCAATGGCGGCGCAAAGGGCGCAGTGCGCCGCCGCGTGCTGCGACGACCGGTGGCTGCTCGAGGCCTGCGTGGACGCCCTGCCCCGCGAGCAGCAAGGCGAGTGGCACCGTTTGAAGCGCGAGTATTTGAAGAGCGTGCTTGCGTCCAGGGAGAGGGAGCGCGCTGCCAAGGCCGAGTATGAGCGCGTGGTCAGAGAGGTGGAGGCGAGGAAGGAGAGGGCGCGCAAGGCGCTCCGTGCGGTGCTGCGGGAGCTCGGCGTCCGGCCAGAGGCCTTGGGGAAGAAGCACTCCGCCAACAGTTGTACCGCCCAGGGCGGGCTGCAGGCTAGGGCTGATCACGAGCTGGGTGTGCACGGGTTTGCGAACAGCGTCGCTGTTGTGTATGCGTCGAAAGCTGGGGGGAGGGGGACTTCCTGCTCGCCAGCCAAGACAGGAGCGCACCAGCGGGCGGGCAGCCTGAACCCCGTGCCGTGTATATAAGGCACATAGTATGATGTGCCTGTGTGCCACCAGCCTCTGCCTGTGATAGTGTGCCAGCTGACACTCGTCTTCTACACAAATGCCATGCGGTTTTGCTGCGTTGGGAGAGCTCCAGCCTGATACTGTGGGCCATCCACCACGCCCGCCTCCTGCTTTCACAGGCACTGCTGCACTTGCATGCAGCCTTGCATGCATGCAACCATGCATGCCAGTGCTGCTCATACCGTTCTCCTAACAGACACACTGGTGCTCCCTTTACGCCTCACATGAAGCAAACGAACGCATCAAACAATACGTGGCACATGGGGCAAGTGGGTTGGAACCAAAACATTGTTGAAAGCAGGCTCAACCATGCAGCACTGGCAGCACATACACGGCTGAGCGGTGTGCAGCATGCAGGCTGCAACACCGCCGCTGTGAGCACTATGCGTAGCGTTCGCGCTGCAGTTGTATGCGACAGTCTCAGCTGCGCCTCGCACCACAAGCAGAGGTACCCCTCGCGCCAGCACCGTCTGGCGCAAAGTCTGTCTCATCGGCTCCAAGGGCGGGAGAGCGCACAAAACTCTCGGAGGCTGCTGCGCTCCAGCGTAGCCGCCAGGGCAACTGCGGGGACGCCGGCCGTCACGCGGCGCCTCGGCAGGCTGGCTCTACAGCCTGCGCTGCCACGCCACCAACAGTCACTGTACATTGATGGCCTGGCAGGGACGCCCGTGCGACTAGTGTCTGCGGGAGCAGCTCCCATGCGACAGCCGCCTTCCGTTTCAAGCGCGAGCCTGGAGTCGAGCGGCCTCACCGCCAGCATAGAGCGGTGAGGTGGTGTCACACTCCTGAGCAGGCGCACCGGCCAGGCAGCTGGTCTCTGCACTGCGGCTCCCCTGCCCGCAGCCCGCGGTGCCGCACGCCACAGCGCTAACCAGTCCGCTTGAGCGACGGACGGCTCTTGCGCAGGAAGGCGAACGCGAGCGGCAGGATCTGCACAGGGCAGTCAGTGTCACCCGCGCCGTATCAGCAGGGCCGGTGCTTGCATAGAGCTTTTAGAAGGGCAGCGCACCACGCCAAACACCATCACGAGGAGCCCTGCCGCATACCGCGCCGCGCCTAGCCCGTACAGGACTGTCAGCGGCTTTGCGGGTGGATATTGACCTTGAAGTTTGCGGCTGTGAGCGTGCGGCTGTCAACATGCGCGAGTCTCGAGCACCTGGGACCTCCACATCGAGGAGGCGCCGCATGGCACAGCGTGCCTGGCGTGCCTACGCCACCCTGCTCGCTCCGCCCTGCTCCCACCAAGGGCTCCCCTGCAGTGTGCTGCTCCAGCACTGCTCTCTGGGGGGCTGCTCCTCAGGAGCGCCTCAGAGCCCGAGACCCTGGACAAACCTGTCAAAGCTGGTGTTTTCCAAAGCAGCCCGAGTGCAGGGCGGTTGACCGGGACCGCTGCGCAGCGTGGGCAGGCAGCGCGGGCACGCCTTCCGCCTCAGCGTGATGCAGTGAGCTGCTGCGCGAGGGGGCCTGCCGGGAAGATGGCCGCGCGCAGGCAGGACTATGACTACCTCATCAAGCTGCTGCTCATTGGCGACAGCGGTGCGCCCGGGTGCTGCAGGTGTCTGTGCGCTGTTTGGCGGGCGACGACGGCGCGGCGCCATGGTGGAGCGGCCGCGGTGGTCCAGGGACGGAGGCCTGCCTTGTCGGGGCGCGCAGGCGTGGGGAAGAGCTGCCTGCTGCTGCGCTTCAGCGAGGACTCGTTCACATCCAGCTTCATCACCACTATCGGGTGCGCGCGGCGGGGCGGCGCTCGTCGAGCGGTGCGACGTCCCTTGCAGCCCCTGTGGCTGGGCGTGATGCTGTGCGCGGCCGGCGCGCAGCATCGACTTCAAAATAAAGAAGATCCTGCTGGAAAACAAGTGGGTGAAGCTGCAGATTTGGGACACGGCCGGGCAGGAGCGTTTCCGCACCATCACCAGCGGTGCGCCCCCCGCCGCGCTGCCGCAGCCCACGCTGCCGTGCGCTGTGTCGCTGACTGGGAGGCGCGCGCAGCATACTACCGCGGCGCGATGGGCATCCTGCTGGTGTATGACGTCACCGATGACGCCTCGTTCACCAACATCCGGAACTGGATGCGTAACATTGAGCAGCACGCCTCCGACAGCGTGAACAAGGCGCGCCCCGGCGCGGCGACTGTGAGCCGCGCGGGCCGCTCGCCAGAGGGCGGCAACTGCCTGCGAGGCTCCGGACGGGGTGGCTTCCCCGCCCTGCTTGCGGTGACAGCTCGGGTGGACGCTTGCGGCGCCCTGCTGGTGCAGCGCTCGCACACGGCCTGGCACACCTCGCCTGCCGGCCACTGCGCTAAGGCGGCGCGGCGCGGCGCGGCAGGTGCTGGTGGGCAACAAGTGCGACATGGACGAGGGCAAGCGCGCAGTGCCCTACAGCAAGGGCCAGGCGCTCGCGGACGAGTTCGGCATCCAGTTTTTCGAGACCAGCGCCAAAAGCAACGTGAACGTCGACGAGGCGCGCCGCCCGCACCACCCGGGGTGCCGGCGCGCCGCTCGCACGGCCACGCCTCGGCGCCAGTTGCTCACAGCGACCCTGCGCTCATCTGCGTGACCACACCGGGGCGGCCACTGCGGCGGGCGGCAGCGTCGGCAAGTGCGCCCAGGGAGCGCTCAGCGCATGCGCACCGCGCAGGCCTGCAGTGCCGCAGCCCGCAGCGCAGCGCAGCGCCCGTGTGGCTGACCCGCCAGGCTCGCCGCGCGCGCAGGTGTTTCAGTCGATCGCTAAGGAGGTGATGGTGCGGCTGCGGGAGTCGCAGCAGGACGCCGCGCAGCCGGCGCCGCCCGGCGCGGGCGCCAGCGGCGGCGTGCGGCTGGGCTCGCCGCCGCCCCGGCCCGCGAGCAAGAGCGGCTGCTGCGCCTGACGGCGCGGCCGCGGCGCAGGCCTGCGAGCAGCGCCCCCGCGTCCCTGCCGGCCCGCGGGGTGTGGCCGGATGCCGCGCTCAATCACAGGCACGCGCGCACGCGCGTGCTCGCACGCGTGCCATGAGTTCAATGGCGTGGCGGGCTCGGGGAGCGGCGCTGCCATAGGGTGCGGGGGTTGGGGCCGGCCGGCCAGGCGTTCATGCGGCACAGCCGCCGCGCAGCCCACAAAGCCCTACGTGAGGCCGGCGGCACATGGTGGTCGCCGCGCCTGATTGGGCAAATGTGTGTGCGGGCGCGCGGCTGAGTGGCCGCACCTGGGCCGGCGGTGAAGAGTGGCTGGCGCTTGTGGGTGCTTGCGGCAGCGCGCGCGCCTGTTGGTGACCCGCGAACGGGATGTCGGGCGCACGGGGAGCGCTGCGGGGCTGTAGCAGGGGGACTGGCTACGGTCATGTGGCCTGCGGAGGCTGCGTCTTGACGCTCCGGCCTGTTCTGTAGGACGTGCATGCGCATCCGACGCGCGCTGTTCGGAAGGAAACGCTGTGTACCCTGTATTAACAATGTGCGGGTCAGAGCAGGTCCAGCAGTGTCTTGTAGGCAAGTCCGCCGTCTGAAGCTGGTTCTGATGCTGTCTCTGATGCGCGCGCGCGCATGGCTCCCGGCCAGCGCAGCGCCGTAAGCGCGCCCGCCTAGCTCTGGCGTGCTCAGCGCAGGCACGCGCTCTGGCGCTTGTAAAGACTCATTGTGCTGTGCAGTCTGCTGTACAGTCATGCCATGCAGGTCGTTGTGCTCAGGAACCATCTATTGGCCCGGGGTGTCTCACGGCACAGCAGCCACTGACCAAAGCAGAAGGTGTGGACTCCACACTGTGAATTGCGCCAGTGGTATGCCGGCAACCCTGCCCGGGTCAGAACACCCCATGCTGGGGTCGGCGGGCCACGGACTCGGCCACTGATGGTGGCTGATTGTGCCAGCGCGACACGCAGAGGACGCACGCAGTGCGCGGCCGTAGCGCCGTATGCGCCCTCTGCTGTTCACCTGCCCTGCATGCTCGACAGATCGAGGGCGCTGACACAGAGCTCAGACCAGGACCTGCCCTTCACGACCAGCGACATCCTGGTTGCCTAATGAGAGTGCTCGTACCCTACAGCCCCCACGCTCAGCACACCAGCGTCTGCTCGCGGTAGGCGCACACGGCGCCCGGCCGCAGCGTGCTGCGCCGCGCGGGCGGCGCCTCGGCCACGTCCATGACCAGGTCGATGCGCATGCCGTCGCCCTCGTTGGCTGCCTGCGCGCGGCGCAGGGTCGTCTGTCCCAGTACAGGCACACGCCGCTGAGAACAAACGCCTGCCCCCTGGTCGGCAGCGCGCACCAGGTAGGGCAGCACGTTGTTGAGCTCAAACGCGGCGCCCTCGGCGGCGTCCGGCGCGGCGCAGCCGGCCGCGGCGGCCGCCGCGAGCGCCGCGTCCGGCGGCAGCTCCGGCGCGCCCGCGCACGCCATCCAGCCGGCGCCGCTGCCGTTGTGCACGAGCGGGACGATGACCCGGTGGCTGCACGACCGGCGCGCGCGGCAGCGGCATCAGCGCGGGCGCGCCGGAATGCTTGGGACGGGCCGGACTTTAAGCTCTCATGTTTCTCCGCCCTTGCACGGCATCAGGTGGCTGCGCGGGCCCGGCCGCGCGCGCCACTCGCATGGAGCTGCTGCTCTGGCAATGATGCGGGCGACGACGCGGGGACGGCAGAGCACAACCGTCGCGCACTGCCGCAGGCATGAGCATGTATGATACAGCTGTATGTATCAGCTACAACCCACAACCTTCATGACCTCAGTCACCTTCGCGCCTCGTCCTTGCTCCAACCAAGCATACCTGAATCTAAACCTGGATATGAGGTAAAGGCAGAGCGGCGGTGCGTGGTCGCGGCCGCACCTGTACAGAGAGAAGCCGCTCCGGTCGGCGCGCAGGTGCACGCGCGCCCCGGGCGGCATGCGCACCAGCGCGAGCCGCAGCAGCTTGGGCAGGTCCTCCCGCCCCAGCAGCTGCGCCGCAACAGCCGCCGCTCACAGGCGTCCTCCTTGACCAAGAGCGTGTTTTTGCCATCACGCGTACTGCGTGGACAGGCCACCGCCCGCGCACACTCATCATCTTCTCCCACGTCCTCACCATAGCCTCGCACCCCGGTGCAGACGACCATGAGTGCACTCACCGGTGAGAATCTGGCAGCTGTGTCGCACAGCACCCAGCAGCGCCCACACGCATGCCTGGGTCGCCTTCCAAGACTCCTCCTCTCTTTTGATTACTTTTGAGTTCTTTTCGTGTTCCCCTAGCTTGGTCGTGCACTTGCAGAAGACAAGCAAGGACTGCTCGTCAAGCCCTAGCTCTTTTCCATGTGGATGGCATCCCCCAGCTCGACGGCACGAGCCATATATAGGACAGATGGCACCCTACCCTATCTAACCTTGTGTGACTAACAGAGGCCCTGCACTGCTGCGCCGCGTCGTGCGCGCGCCTGCTCCAGCAGCGCCTCCACCAGCGGCGTCCAGCGCGCATACCAGGGGAAGCGCTTTACCCTATCCCTATACATTAACCCAATATCGCGTGCGCGCGCCTGCTCCAGCAGCGCCTCAACCAGCGGCGCCCAGCGGCCGTACCAGGGGAAGCGGAACGCGGCGCCGCCGCGCGCGTCGCAGAACGCCAGCAGCGCCTCGCCCACGCCCGGCGCCTGCCGCGCCAGCAGCGCGCCGCGGCCGCGCACCACCGCGTTGTCGCGCGCCTGGCCGCCTCGCAAGGGGGGTGTCACTCTCGCGCGCCGGGCGGCAGCGCCCCGCCCGCGCCCGGCGCCCGGCGCGCCGGCAGCGCGCCGCGGCCCTACGGCTTTTTCGTCATGATGCGCCTTGCCGCTACGCGTCTGGCCGGCGCACACCGTCAGCCTTCTCAGCGCACTGGATGCGTGAGCGCCTGCTGCGCTCGCGCGCGAACGCCGCGCGATGGATTTGCTGCTGCGCCTGACGGCACGCCATGCCTTTCCGGAACTGCTTATGATTATGGATGTAGTGCGCACCACACTGACATGCACCCACGTACCACGGCAGCAGCCGCCCCGCAACGCCCTGCTGCGCTCGACCATAACATGCCCCATGGGTCCGGCCTCCCCATCTGCAGATATATGTGTGCTCAAGCGGAGAGGGTGGGGCGTGGGCAGGGCCGCCGGGCACCTGCACGTCGGGCGCCCACAGCGCCTCGCCCTCGGCCAGCACCGCGGCCCTGAGCGGCCCGACGTCCACGCGGCGCAGCGCCAGCCACAGGCCGGCCGTGCGCGCGTCCGCGCGGCGCACCGCGCCGTCCAGGTACGGCTGCCCGCTCGCCCAGTGGCCGCCCACCTTGGGCACGGCCACCTGCGCGCAGGAAGCCCTGATATAGGTTCTCCTGTGGCCCTGGCGGGGCCGTGCGGCAATGGAGGGTCGGCACGCCGCACGGCGCCGTGACCAGCCAGCCGGCCGCTCGCCCAACGGCCGCCCCTCCTTCCACAGTGCGCGGTCCGTTTAAATAATCAACAAATAATCAACAAAGGTCGCACACCACAGCACGCTTGCACACATGCCCTGTCGACACAGTGGCCCAGAACTCTGGTTCGACTGGGGTGCACGTCGGCGGACGCGCGCGCATGCGGGGCGCCCGACCTGCTGCTCTGAGTTGACACGCGCCGCGCCCGCGGCGGCCGCTGCCGCGGCCGACGCCGCGAAGCGCGACTGCGCCGCGCGCTTCACGTCCGCCGCCGCGCCCTCCGACGCGCCCGCCTGCGCGCCTGCGCGCAGCCGCGCGGCCGCCGCTGCCTGAACAGGCGCGGGACATGGTTGGCGCACTGGAACATGGTGCAGAGCCCCACCGCGGTGCGGCGGGCATGTGCTGGGCAAGTTTGTTGGGACACATGGTCCAGCCCGGCACCCTGCTCTGCATGGTCCTGGCACAGCTGCTCCTGCTGCCGGCTCGCTGCCCAAGCGCGCGCTGTCAGCGCGCTGCTACCCGCGACTGTTGCGGCTGCGGCAAGGGCTCCGGACCAGCACCAGGTCGCTCACAGCGTGGTGCGCAGCGCTGGAGCGCTATGCCCTACCGCCTAGGGCCAGCTGGCGTCAGGCACCCAGGGACCGGGGGCGCCGCCGCCGCGGTGCAGCCTGTGCTGCCTTACAGCGCCCTGCCACCCGGAACCTGCTGCAGAAACGCAGCAAGCGACGGGGGCCGTGCTGCGCTGCCCGCTCACCTGCCTGCCCGCCGACGTCCCGGCCCCGCTCCGCGCCGCCGCCCCCCCGCCCGCCGCCGCCCGCCCCGTCCGCCTCCAGGCCAAACGCGTCTGCGTCCGCGGCGTCCAGGTCGGGGATGGCCGCCTCCGCCGGGCGCCGCAGGCCGCGCGGGCTGGACGTGCGGAGCACGTCCGGGTGCGTCACGATGAACGCCCAGCTCGCCAGCAGCAGGATACCCACCAGCCCGGCCAGGACCTCCGCCAGACCCAGGCGCTCCGTCAGGGCGCCAAACCGCGGCGCGCTGCCCCCTGGCGAGCGCAGCCGCCGGGCGCGGCCCGCGTCGAGCGACGGGCTGGAGCGCAGGGGCGGCAGCGCCGGCGCTGCCACCGGCAGGCTCTTTGTGCTGGGCGCACGCAACATGCCAGGCACATCTGCAAAGGCGCCACGTCAGGGGGCTCTGACAGAGGGCCGCACGCCCTGCGCTGCGCGCATGTTGATGGCGCTCGTCCCCACTTGCACTGCCTGTGCAGACACGCGGCAAGCGCCTGCTGCAGGACAACGCCTCGCACCACCTTGATTACACCAACTCCTGCATGGAGTGCACCACCAAGCTGCATGTGCTGGGTGGAGTGCTTGGCGGAGTGCTGACAAGTGTTGGACCCACAAGTATTGAACAAGCCTCATTTCAAGCTCTGTGCTGTGGAAGCCTCCTGACGACCGTGTGTGCTGCCTTGCGCTACGTGCACCTGCTGGAGGGAGAACACGTCACTGCCGCCTGGCACAAAGCGGCCACTGCAGGCGGAGCATCCGCAGGATGGGTGAGGACGGCCGCGACACTCGCGCAGCCCCTGAGAAAGCTACGGGACACAGGCCGTACATCATGCCGGATGGCAGCCGGCTCACGGCGTACCTGTGCGACGAGCGGGATGCGAGGGCGCCGCGCAAGGCGAAAAAGGGCCGCCACAGGAGCACGGGCAGGGGCCACGCCGTGCGCGTGGTCGCCGGCCCCGGCGCGCAAGAGAGCCGCGAGGAGGTGTGGCTCTGGTGTTGGCTGACGGAGAGGCGCACGTGAAGCTTCACTTTCTCAGTGTGTCTCATTCCCCTGGCGTCTGCGGTCGGCAGATCGAGGCGATACTGAAGCGCGGCCGCGCGAAGCGCACCCGGTGGCTCAACGACATACTGCTCAGAGACATGGCCGGGCACCTGACGGCGCGCGCCATGGAGGGCCTGTTCAAGCCGGTGCCGTTCGGGGAGACGCGCCACGTGACCGCGCTCAGCGAGGCCGTGACGATGGAGGACCAGGCGCTCTGGGACGCGTTCCGCTCTATCGACATGGACAGGGAGAGCCGCGTGCTGGAGGTGCGGCCGTGCTCAGCTTGTTCGCACTCGCAGTACACGCAGCTCTTCGAAGAGGCGCGCGTCTGAACTGAGCCGTGCACGCCTGTGCAGCGCTGGGAGGAGCACGTGCGGGTGGCGGCGGCGCCGTCGCGGCCCAGCGCCGCCCTGGCGGCGCTGCGGGCCTGGGCGGGCATATCTCGCAAGGCGCGCACCCTCCCTGCAAGCCACTGTGCACTTGCACTCCTGCACCCCTGGACCTGCCTCCGGCATGTGTCAGTTAGAGGTACGCACCGGTCTCGTGAGGCAGCAAGGGCAACGCTGCCTGCTCGCGCCAGGCGCGGGACGCCCTGAAGCGCGCGCCGCCGTCGCTGGTGGACGAGATCGAGCTGCGCGTGCTGCAGTTCCTGGAGCAGGCACGGCCCTCACGTGGCATGCATTGGTAATGTAAACATCTTCAACCATGAGAGTTTCGCCTGCATGCTGCCTGCATGAAAGCTACAGAGCTGGGGCCTTGAGCCGGATGGTCGAGAGTGCTCATACTGGCTTCGCAGTCACTGCTCAGCAAGCAGTGACACTTGGGGGAGCTGTGCAGGAGGACTGCGCGGAGCTGGTCCTGCAGCTCGATGACGGCTTCCAGCGCCTGCTCGCGCACGGCGTGGCCGAATTTCACGGCCTCGCCAGCGCCTCGCGCGATGCCTCCGGCCAGGCGCCCGCGGCTCCGGAGCCTGCAGCTCAGGAGGCCGCCGCTCAGGAGCCCGCGGCGGCTCAGGAGCCCGCGGCCTCGGAGCCCGCGGCTCTGAAGCCCGCGGCTCAGGAGCCTGCCGCTCAGGCGCCGGCGGCTCCAGAGCCTGCTGGAGAATGTTCATCTCCGGAGGGAGACTGCGCCAGGGAGCCGGGCGCGACGTCATCAGGGTTCGCAGAGGCGGTCGACGGCGGCTTGTCGAGCGCGGCCGAGCAGGGCGGGCCTGAGCCGGGCGGTGCTCGCTTGACTGTCTTACGGCGGCGCCCAGGGGCCGGTGCAGTCAGGAGCGCCGTGGACACCTCAGGCGGGCTGTTGCCAGGTGGTGGGGTTGGGCCGCCGCCACCCGGCAAGGGCCCGGCCATCACTTGCGCAGACATCGTATATGCGTTGGGCGAGCACCCGGCAGGCATGACGCCCAGCGTGCTGCGCGCCTATGTGGCCGCGCACGTACATGACGACAGGTCCTCTCAGGCGTCCTCCGTCTTGGTGTAAATGCGTGCCTCAGTGCTTTCCAGGCGTCCGTGCTTTCCTGGCTGAGCGCTTGCGCCCTTACCTGTGCTTGTAGAACACATGTGACTCCGTGTGTCTGCAGGCCCCTGCATTGGCTCCGGTATACAAGGAATGGGAGCCAAGATAGCGCATAGGGCCAGTAGCAGGCAGGGTTTGTAAGAAGAGCGGGTAACGCCTGGTGTCGAGGCTCGCAAGGTGCATTTGCTGTTCCGCAGCAAACATGGCTGCGATCGCGCTCACGCCCGCTCTCCTGCTGGAGCGCTTCAAGGAGGCGCGCCGCACACAGAAGCTGAACCTCGGGTGCGCGCGCACTCGCCGGCGCATGCATGCTCGCCGCTGCCAGGGCGCAGATGCGGCCCTGGAACAGGCTCGGTGCCTGACAGCACTGCTTCGGTGCGCTTCAATTAACACTGTGCACGCAGGTACGCCGCGCTGCTGGCGCTCCCTGAAGGCTTTGTCGACCTCGTGCGCGCCCACTGCCCAGATGTACAGGAGCTGGACCTCTCCAGGCGCGCCACCCTACCAAGCTCCGCGCTGCCTTGTGCTGCTCGTGCTGCTCTGTGCCACTCGTGCTGCTCTGTGCTGCCCCGTCCCTGAACCTGAGCTGAGTGCTGCCAGCACGCACTGCGCTCTCTCAGCGCGCCGCCTCGCTCGGCTGCAGGGCTGCAGACCAGTGCAGCTCTGACGCACGTGTCCCCGGCCCGCAGCAACAAGCTGGCAGACCTGCCGGAGGAGCTCGCGGAGCTGCGCAAGCTGCGCGTGCTGCACTGCAAGTACAACGCCCTCACGTGCGTGCCTGCCGTGCTGGCGCGGCTGCCGCTGCTCGAGACGCTCGTGCGCCCCTCACGAAGCGCACGCACGCGCCGCCTTACCTACTGCAGTGCAAGCGCTGTACCAGAGCAGGACTGTGAGCAAGCGCGCCATACTGACCCACTGGTGCTGATTGCGAAGCGTGTGCGTCCCGGCGAGTTGCGTGTTGTTCAGCAGGTGTTCCGGCCGGCAGTCTGGCCGCCCACACCGGCGGCCTCCAGGGCCCCTGACGCGCAGGGCTGAGGCAGGATTAGGTTGCGGAGCCGCGCAGAACTGTGCGGGCGGCGTGCTGGGCTTGGAGCTCAAGCTAGAGGGCTGCATGTGCGGGCTTGCTCACATAGCTGGCAAGGAGTCAGGTCTGACCGAGGGCGTCTTTGGCGGGGCTGCGCTGAGCGCTGCGCCTGGCACGCGGCCTCGACGCCAATGGCGACCTGGACGCCGCTCCCGGTGGCGTGCTGCCACGCGCGCGCGCCCGCGCAGGAGCTGGCAGGCAACCAGATCGCGGAGCTGGGCGAGGGCGTGCTGGCGGGCCTGACCGCCGTGCACGACCTGGACCTCTCCGGCAACGCGCTTGCGCGCCTCGGCGACGGCCTGGCTGCGATGCCCGCGCTGGTCGCGCTGGCGCTGGAGCGCAACCGCCTAGACGCGCTGCCGGCCAGCCTGGGCGGCTGCGCGGCGCTCACGCGCCTTGACGTCTCGCACAACCAACTGCGCGCGCTGCCGGTGCGCGGCGTGCGCGGCCTGCAGCTCCGTGCGCGGCCTAAGCATGCAGGCAGAGCAGGCGTGATCGCAGGGTTCTCGACCCCTGGCGTGTCAGGCTGCAGCTGCATCCCTTGGCCAGAGACCGCGCGCCGGGCGCGCGCCGCGCAGGCCTCGCTGGCGGGCCTGCCCAAGCTGCAGCGGCTGCTGTGCACGAACAACCGGCTGGCCACCATCCCGCCCGCGTTCGGGCACATGCGCCACCTCAAGGAGTTCAGCCTGCGGCGCGCGCCTCCGCATCCCATGGGCTTCGGCCTGTATGGCTTACTGACGGGGCAGGCCACTGCCATTGGGTGCCTGGTCTTAGAGACAGGCCACCCGGGCGCCACCTCGCGGCGCCGAGGGCGGGGCTGCATGTGATGTTGCACCACCTGGGGCCGCTTGCCCTGCCCGGTTGGTGCGTCGCGATGGATCCCGCGGCATGCCATGAGCAGTGTCGCTAGCTCCGCCACATTACATTCTCCTGGGACCCGCATAATGGAACAAATAAAGGAGCCTAAGGACGCCTTAATCCAGGATACGCGCACGGCCGCCAGGTACAACGAGCTGGAGGCACCGCTGGCGGCCAAGGCGGCGGAGGGCCTGTCGCGCCTGCTGGCGCACCTGCGCGAGGAGGACGAGCGCGCGGCCGCCGCCGCGCTGGAGGCGCTCAAGCCGGTCGGCGTGCAGGCGCGGCATGGAGTAGGCGGAGTGGGTTAGGGTTATGGTAGGGTCATATACCCTCTCCTGCCCTAACTCTGTTTTGTTGGTAGGGCCCTAGCGGGCATGGTCGGCATGCAGGCGCGCATGCAGGCGCGCCGCGCCCCGGCCCACGGGGAAGCAAGTCTTACGGAGGTGACCGGCTCGTGCTGCGCGGCGGCGCGCGTGGTGCCCCGGGAGGCACCCTACCAGCCGCCTCCTGCATGGGCAGCCGCGGCACGCGCAGGCATTGTTGTGCACTGCAACATGTGGACTGCATTGCTTAGCGGTTGCGGTGGTGTGGTGATCGAGGCGTGCCAAAAGTGCCTCCACATCATGCGCGAGCGTGTGTGTAAGCGCGCACGCAGAGCCTTGGACCGGGAGTTGCGCATGTGCCCTGCAAACGCATGCAGGCCGCATGCGCAGGCACACGGGATGGTCTTCGTGCTGCGCGCGTCTCTGCGCATGCGCCGCCCGCCTGCGCCCACCGGCCGCGGCGCGCGCAGGTGGGAGACTTCACGGAGTTCCGCTGCAAGGCAGGCGCGTTGCAGCCGGCGGCGCCTGGCGGCGGCGGGGCGCTGGCCGCCGCCGATGCGCGCTGCTGGGCGCGCACCGGGCACACGCTCACCATGGCGCGCCCTTTGAGAAAGGATATCAAGGGCAGTGACAGTGGCCACCCCATTTTCTTCTCTGGACTTTGAGCGCCGCTCCTTCGATCTTGAAGCCGCTGCTGCGCTTGGGCCATGCGCGGGATTCCGGCCGTCTGGCTGACGTGGCGGGATCTGCCTCAAGGGCGCTGCGGTGCCTGTCTTATGACATGGTGCATCGCTGAAACAACAGCCTGCCGCTGCAGGCGGGGCAACTCGTACTGGTGTTCGGCGGCAAGGGGCGCGCGGGCGCATGCACCAACGAGCTCGCGTGGATGACGACCGAGCGCATGGAGTGGCACGCCCAGGCGCGGCCCCGATCATGCGCCGGGACCCAATACGGCGCGCGTAGAGGCCAGCAAGTCTGTGTCGACACGATGCAGCACGCCACCGCTGACTTGTGCTCAGGAGCGGCCTTGCCGTGTGCTCGTGGCGCTCGGGTGCAGTAATCGAATTGCAAAGTGCTAAGACCATGTCAGCATGGACGCTCACGGAGCTGCATGTCTGTGGCAAGCTGCCTGCCGTATCTTGCCGATCTGTGTGCAGCCTTGTTTCCCCGAGCGCCCAGGTATTTCTTGCGCTCACTCTTACGCCCCGGAGTGGCACACACTGAGCTGTGCGTGGACTGCGAGACACGAGCAGCATCTGTGAGGCGAACAGCAGAGTGGGTGCCTGACATGCAACACAGCCACATGCAGGTGTTGTACACCCTACTTTGCCCATGCTGGAGAGCCACCGGGGTCCGCCTGTGCAGGAGACGACGGGCGACGCGCCGGCCGCGCGCGAGCGCCACTGCGCCGCGTACGACGCGGCGGCGCACCGGCTCATCGTGTTCGGCGGGCGCGGCGCCGACCGGCGGCGCCTCAACGACGTGCACTGCCTGGACCTGGGCACGTGGGCCTGGAAGCGCGTGCTCACGGATGGCACCGGCGCGCCCCCCGACCTCCCGTGACGCAGCCTGGCAGACAGCCCGCTGGGGCGCGTATATGATGCGGGGTGTGCATGCGCGAGTTTGGAGCGCTTCCCGGGCTCAACGGGTCCACCAAGGTCCCACCATGCCGGGAGCTCGTCGGGCAGGCGGGGTCGGAAGGCATGCCCTCTGGGGCCAGCGCGGTTGAGGCGGCGTGCCTGCACGCAGGACGCGCATGGGCTTGATGGGCACGCGGCACTGCCGTGTAGTTAGGGCTGCAGATGCTCGCTGTAAACTGGGCTCAAAGAAATGGACAATGTGATCCACCTTGGCCGCTCGTGCGCGCAGCGCCCGCGCCGCGGCACTCGGCGTCGGCGGCGCTGGTGCCCGCGGGCGGCGACGCCGGCCGGCGCCTGCTCGTCTTCGGCGGCGCGGGCGCCGGGCGCTGCAACGACGCGCACCTGCTGGACCTGGCCAGCTGGGCGTGGAGCCGGCCGCCCGCCGCCGGCACCGCGCCCTCGCCGCGCCAGGGCGCCGCGCTCGCCGTGGCCGGTGCGACGCCCCCGAAGCTGCGGGCACAGTCTGCAGCGGCGGCGGGGGTGGCAGCTGGGGGCGGCAGGACTCGCCGCCTGAAGCATGCACCGCAGCAACTTGGCACCAGGGCGGTGCGCTCGCCGCGGCTGACACGCGGGCGTCGCAAAGCGCAGAAAGTGACTCGCCTCACGTTTGATTGCACCGTTCCGCAGCGCAATCAGCAGAACCGAGCATGCGACGCAGCCGCCAGTTGCGCACCGCGGGCCGCATCACCTGCCTTAAAACCAACACTCGTCTTTGTTTGAGTGTTTTGGAAATGGTTGTTGCTACCAGCCATGCTGAGGAGTAGAATGCCTGCGCGCGGCAGGCGCGCGCGCATTCGTGCACGGCGGGCAGAGCAACTTTGTGCTGGACGACCTGTTCGTGCTGGACCTGGCGGCCGGCGCATGGGCGGAGGTGCACGCGGCGGGCCGGCCGCCGCCGCCGCGGCACAGCCATGCGGCCGCGGCCGCCGGCGGCCGGCTCTGGCTCTTCGGCGGCGTGGACGCGCTGACGGCGCCCGCCGCGACGCTGCACCGGCTCAGCCTGCCGGCGGCGGACGCGAGCGCATCCGCCAAGTGCGCTGCCTGTCTGCCCGCGCCCATGTAAACCCCTACATGCAAAGGCTCTCGTGCCAGAAGCGCATGTGCACGGCGTCCACGATTGCGCAGTGCAGGAACGGCGCAGCAGCCGTTAGCATGCAGCACTGTGTGTCCGCTGCTCGCGCACGCCTGGGCATGCGGCGCCGTCAGCCCACTTTACGCCTTCTGGTGCCTGTCATTTCATGCACTGCTTGGTTGACTGCAGGTCGGAGTGGGCGGAGATGCGGCTCGAGCTGGCGCCAAACCGCTGCCGCGCGGCCGTGCTCGCGGACGGCGCGCTCGTGCTGCTGGAGGCGCGGCCCCGCGCAGGGCCCACCTCGCGCTGCATGCATGGAGACCGTACACGGAGGGCGTCCTTGTGTGCCATATGGCAGGCTTGCTGCATCTGGTGAGCTTGCAGTACCAGGGCTGTACGACCTTGCGAAGACTGCAGGAGAGTGAGCCCGCCCCCCACTGAGGGCGGCCGTCCTGCGCCTTTCTGTGATAGCTTCGACATGCTCAACCCCAGCCACACGCCCATCGATTGAGACATGGTTTGCCTGAGTGCGTCCTGTGATGACGTGCGCGTGCTTCGCTTCTGCAAAGAGCTGCGAGTGACGTGCGGGGCCCCTGATGCAGGTGGGCGACCCGGTGCCGGCTGGCGCGCGCGCGGGCGACCCGGACGCCGCCGACGCCTGGACCGTCTACAAGATCGCGCAACTGGACGATCTAGCGGTGATGCGCCCCCGCAGTGGCACCCCATGCGGCCCAAAGCAGTTTGGGAGTGCGCCCAGGCCTTGGCGCTGCGGTGGGGACAGCGGAGGATGCAGGCGGACCCCTGGGCCCCGCTGCGTCGCACGCTTACGAGCCACAAGCCACCTGGGCGCTGCCCGGTGTGCTTGTTGGTCTGAGGAGCCATAGCACGACCCCGTCGCGCGACCAGCACAAGGTAGCGAGGCGCCGACCGTTGCCCGTAAACGCGCAGGTGCAGGAGCCCCCTCCGGAGGGCCTGGAGCCGGAGAATGCGAAGGCTGCGCGCATTGCGCACGTGCTGGGCGCCCTCGACGAGCTGCCCGACTCGTACAAAGGTCCGCGGAGAACCCGCCCGCACGGGGCAATGCGCGCAGCGCGGCACCAGATGGCGCTGTCATGCCCATGCACGCCAACGCATGGCGCTGGGGTAGGGTAGTGTAGGGTCACATACCCTACCCTACTCTATCTAATGCAAAGCCTGCGCTCAGGCCTGACGGCGAAGGAGGCGGCGGCGCTGGAGTACGCGGACGCGTTCGCACGCCTGTTTGGCGAGCGCTACCCGCACCGCCGCCCGCTCTACCTGGCGCCCGCGAACGAGGCCGGCGTACGCAAGCTGGTGCGCCGCTCACGCGCGGCGCCCCGGCCGCGCCTGAGGCGGGCGGGCGGCGCGCAGTGTGTCGTCAGGGCTGGGTCACCGGCTCTGCACGCATGCGCCTGCATGCATGCCAGCGCTGGACACCCCAGCCGCAGGCCTGCCCAAGGCACCGGCTCGGCCTCCTCCTCGGCCCCCTCTGAGGTGCCCTGGGGGCCTTTGCAGGGACATTCAGAGGATGTTGGCCTCGTGGCCAGCGAGCGGCATACCCCGCTGGTCCACGAGGGGCGCGCGCGCAGGTGTGCAGCACGCTGCGGCCGACGCGCCTGGCGCACCCGGAGCTGCGCGGCCACGAGGGCGTCGCCCGCTTCGTGGCGGAGTTCCTGGCGTTCGAGGCGCTGGCGGACGCGGTGCAGCCGCCCGGCCACCTGGCGTCCCCTGCCTCGGTGCTCGCGTGGCAGGCGCGCAACAATCCTACCCTGCCCTGCCGTACCCTATGCGCCTGGCGCAGTGGCGTCGCTGGCGTGGTCACTGCGCGGGTCTTGTCGCCGCTGCATCAGAGCCATGGGCCCTGTCGACAAGCCTGCGTGGTCATGCTCAGCGCAGTGGCACATACGACCGGGCCGCGGCGCTGGCCATGCCGCTTTTGGACGGTGGCAAGCCATCCTCTCACGCCTCAACCCTGCACCAAGCGCGCTCAGCGGTACAGCGGAGTCGCATTTGACCCCAGCCGTCACGCTGGCTGCACCGGTGCTGGGTCATGCGTGCGCCCTGCTGCGCCCTGACGCCCTGTCGCCGCGCGCAGCGCGGCGACGCATTTGACCTGGCCACCGTCCTTGTCTCGCTGCTGCTGGGCGCGGGCTACGACGCGTATGTGGTCATGGGCTACGCGCCGCTCGCGCTGACGCGCGACGACCAGTCGGCCGAGCCGTGCCCGTACCTGGGCGCGGACCTCGGCAAGGGCCCGGCGGCGGGGAGCCCGGCCGACGGCGAGGACGACCGCGTCGGCTCGCCCGCCCTCCACGAAGACAAATCCGGCCAGAGCAGCGCGCTGGGTGCTGCGCGGGCGCCGCGATCTGACTCGGACGCGGGCGGCCAGGGCCGCGGCCAGCAGGCGCGCCTGCTGCTCCTCTGCGCTACTTTAGCGCGCATGCGGCTGTAGGCTGCTGGGCTGTGATTTGATCTCCCCTGCATAAGCTTGTGGTGCGAGTAGCGGGCCTGCTCCTGCTAGTACGCACCTGGTGGATGCGAGAGCGATAGCAAACAGCACTGATGCGCATGTGCAGCAGCAGCACTCTTTCACAATGGCACTGCGCCCTGCTGGCGCAGGTGGACGCAGAGCTTCATGATGCGGTGGCGCCCAGCGCGGCCGCCCCCGCAGCCGCGCCCGCGCCGGAGGTGCCGCCTGCGGGCGGCCGCGCCGGCGCGCTGCCGCCGCGGCTCAGCAAGCTCGTGCACGCGTGGGCGCTCGTGCTGCCCGGCAAGCGCGAGGTTCGCCGCACAGCATGCATTGCAGGACATTGATTGTCCAGCGTGACGCCGGGAAGCCAGGCCCCGCCGCGCTCCTACTGGGCGCCCGTGGGTAGCATGGGAGGGGCAGCCACCGCCCCAAGGACAGCATCAGTGGGGCAGCCACCGCGCATGCGAGCATGGGCGGAGGCAGCCCAGGCAGTGCGATGCATCACATGTCACTGCATGCCTGGCGATGCGTGCCACTGCCTGGTTTGCGTCTTGCAGTCCCAGCCGCCCTGTCAGCCGTCAGTCGCCCCCAGTGCGCGGCCTTCATGATGTCGGCGCCGGCCGGCACGGAGCGCGCGCTGCGGCATTTCCAGCTTATTTGTGCGAGGCGTAGACCGTGCCATGTGCTCAACAGGCACGGCCAGTGCATGGCACAGCATCGGCACCGCTCGGCCTGCAGGCGGCCACGGCAGCATGCGGCAGGCCGAGCCCGAGGGTGCGGCAGCCGCTCAGGGGCCTAATCCTAACCCTAACCATCAGGAGACTGCCGCGCGCAGGTGGCCGAGGCGTTCATGGTCGAGCCGGCGACCGGCAAGCCGTACGCGCTGGCCGCCGCGCCCTACGACGGCGTCGAGGCGGTCTGGAACGCGCGCAACTTCTGGGCCTGCCTGCAGATGCCGGCGCCGCACAGCGACGCGCGCGCGCGGCCCGCGGACCTGGTCACCGAACTCGGCGACACCGGCGCGTGGGAGGCGCTGTGGGAGGAGGCGCCGGCCCCCGTGCGCGCCTATCCTGAGGCGGGGGCAGCCAGCAAGATGCCCGAGAGAGAGCAGCCGCATGTGCATCGTGGCTGACTTTGGTTGACTTGCACGCGCGGCTGAAAGCTTGCGCGGCCTGGCGGACACGGGCGCGGTATGCAGCACGCCCGCATGCTGACTCGGGCGCGCCGGGCAGGGCAGCGGCGGGGCGGTCGGCGCGGCCGGCGCGGCCAGGGCCGACTCGGCGCGGCCGCTGACGAGCAGCACGTCGACGTTCGGGCGCTCGCTGGTGGCCAGCCTGGCGGCCGCGACGGGCGGCGCAGGCGGCGCGGACGGCGCCGCGCGCGCCGGCGGCGGCTCCGCCGGCAGCTCGATCGCGCGCCAGGCGCGGTCCGCACAGCACCATGCCGGACCTGGCTGCACGCGGCGCATGCGTGCAATGTAACGGAGCTGGGGCACCTGGGCGCGGCCCGTTCAACCAGGCATGCGCGGGTGCCAGCACACATGGGGCGCCCTGCGCCGTTGCACATGCGCTGCAGCTGCAGGAGCGCCAGGGTGACAGGAAGGCATGCATGTGTGCGAGTCAATGTCGGAGCGCGCGTGCGTGTCTGGTGGCCTGCATGACACGCACGCTGCTGGACACTGAGCGCCGCGCACAGTCTTTGCCGGCAGGGACGTTCCCAGCACCCGCCTTGACTGATGGACGCGCCTTGTATGCGGGGAATGCAATCGGAGATACACTGCTTCACGCACTCGGGACACGAGCCCACCAAGAGTAGAAAGTGCAGCCAATCAAGAAAGAGGATGTGTGGCCTGCAGGTGAGCATCCTGGCGGGCTCAGCACGCAAGGGCACCTTCGGGCTGCCGGCCGCGTCCAGCCCGCGCGACTCCGTGGGTGCGCGCCGCCCAAGACATCTACCCTGCACCGATGCGCTGCGCCGTGCCTGCGACAGTGCTGCTGCGGCACAGGGCGCGACCAGCGCTGGGTACAGGTGCCTGCGTGCACTGGCCGCCCACGCCGCGTGCCGCACGGTACCTGGCGCGGCACACATTGGCAAGCCCATGCACTCTGGCACGCTTCCAGGAGCGCGGCGCTCAGGGTTTGGAACTGCCGCGCCTGCGCACACGCTTCCGGGCGGCGTATGACGGCCCGCGGCGCACCGGCAGGGAGCGGCCCGCCGGCGAGCTCGCGCCTGGGCGCGCCGACGCGGACCGCCTCGGCGGCCGCCGGCGCCGAGCGCGGCCGCTCCACGCCCTCCGACGACGCCGGCCGCTCGGCCGCGGCGGCGTCCGACGCCCTGAATCCTAGGGCCCAGCCCGGCCTCGCCGCCGACGAGCTGCCGCCGCCCTCACCGGCCGAGGCGGGCCTGGTGCCCGGGCCGCCGCCGAGCTGGGTGCCTGCGCTGGCGGTTACGCGCGAGCGCATGGACCTGCGCTGCCCGCGCGGCGGCAGGCTGGTGCTCTACGCGCGCGCGCAGGCCGAGCTGTTCGCCTGGTTTGGCGAGTGTGCGCGCTGGGACGGCATGGTGCAGCGCGTCACGGTGTTCGAGGCGCGCGCGCGCGCCGCGCCCCCTCGCCTCTTCTTTGGCCTGCTGCACCACGCCCCGGCGACGGCGCATACACCTCTTAGGACGCGCAGTCGGCGCCGCTGGTCGCATGCCTGCATCGAGGCCGCAGCAGAGCTCCAGGAGTGCAGTCACCATGCAGTCTCAGCAGCTGTACCCACGAGAAGAGGCGACCGGATGCGACACACGCAGTGCCTGTTCGCTCCAACCCTATTCTAATCCAGCCCGCGGCGCCACGCCTGCGGCTCTGGCTTGAAGGATGTGCGGCAGTCGCGCCCAACGGGGCCAGCGGGGCGGCCCAGCGCCCGGCCGCGCCGCGGCGCAGGACGATGCACGGACGCTCGTGCGCGAGGTGCGCGAGCAGTACTGCCGCCGGCGCGACCGCCTGCGCGAGCGCCGCTCGCGCCCGTGCGCGAGCGGCGCGCAGGAGGCCTTTGGTGCGCCCGCGCCCTCTGGCCCGAGCCTGCTCTGGCGCCCGGCCCTGTCCCGGCAGCGCCCTGGGGCCCGATTGCAGCATGGGCCCCCTCCCACTGGCATTGCTCCACCCCCCGCCCCAGTGCCGCATGACATGCCGCATGACATATGCGACAGACAAAACGCCCAGCATGCAGCCGGGCCTGACGCGCGCGCGTGGCCGCAGGCGCGGGCGCGGCGGGCGCGCTGCGCAGCACGGCCGCGGCGCGCGGCGAGCGCAGCGAGGCGACCTACTTTGCGGCCGCGCGCCTGGACGGGCTGCTGCGCCGCGTCGAGCAGGTTTGGACCCTACCCTGCCCTACCCTACCCTCTGCAGGAGCGGCGCACCGTACCAGAGCCGTAGCAACACCCAGCCAATGCCTCACATCTGATACACACAGGCGCAGCGGCGCGGTGCGCGAGCGAGTCTGCGGCACGATTGCGCAACAGCGGACCTCATGTACACCCAGAGTGCCATGTGTATAGGGATGGGATAAGGATAGGGTGGTTGCAAGGCCAGCGCGCGCGCAGGCGGGCGTGTCGACGGAGGAGGTGTTCGAGGGCCGCGCGGACCGCCTGGAGCGCCGATGCGTGCGCTTCGCGCCTGCGCAGGCGGACGGCCCGCGCGTGCCCGCCAGCGCGCAGAGCCCCAGGCATGCGCGGCCGGCGGCACCTGCTGCGGCCGCGCCTCCCTGCGGCGCCCTGCCAGTGCCGGCGCCAGAGGGTTGCCATGTCTGGCCGCGAAGGCCGCTCGGCCCGACGCGCATGCTGACAGCGTCTGGGTACCTGTGAGCCACGCGCGCGCTTGGGCTGCGCGCCGGCCCGCCCAGCGGCCGCCGACCAGCGAGCTGCGCCGCGCTGCAGGGTAGCACCCGGGGGGCCGCCCCTATCCTCGCCTGCCACATCGTCGCGGAGCCTGCGCGGTGAGGCGCCGCAGGCGGCGGTCGAGTCGCTCACGGAGTGGTGACCGCCCGCCCTCGAGCCCTGCTGACCAGACCAGCCACGGCACCCTGGCCTGAGCTGACACGCTGGCCCTACCCTGACACTGGACAGACGCCCTGCGCGCGCCCGGAGCAACGCCCACGGAGCGAGGCCGACAGGTGCAGCCAGTGATGTGCCTCTTGTGGCACCTCGCCTGCACAGCATCCTGTGCCTGCGACGCGCACGACGGCACTGTGCAGTCCTGGACGGGCAGCCAGGGTGGCAGCATGCTCGTCTGAGGATGACAGGCTCAGCGATTACGACAACTGCCGTGTGTGTTGCGGCAGCAAGCGCGTGCACAGCAGAGCGCGGCGGCCGCGGGCGCGCAGGTTTGCGCGCGACCCGGCCGTGCCCTGCGACGAGGACGCGTACGAGCGCACCTTCCACGTGGCCGCCGGCGCCATCCGCCTGCAGTTTCACTACGGCGCAGGGCGCGCCGCGCGCAGCACGCGCGCATTCGCGGCGTCCGGCGCGGCCGAGGTCGTGCAGGCGCGCCCGGCCATAGGGTAGGCCTCACCCTCACCTCGGGCTGCAGGGCGTGGCTCCGCCCGCGCAGCTGGGGCCCGCCGCGGCAGGCCCTGCGAATGACAGGGGCTCAGCTTTTCCCGGGTCCAGAGGTTCCTTAAGTGCAGTGCGACTGGCACGGTCCGCATGCATGGATACACGGCGGGTCCATGCGCGCTGCCAAGGGAGCTCAAATCGACCGCGAGACTGTCCCTGCAACTCGTCACACCTGCCAGGCCCTGGCACGGCGCAGATGGACGCGCTGCTACAGGGTAGGGCAGCTCATCACTGCAACTCGTCATACACCTAGCCCTGGCACGGCGCAGATGGACCCGCTGGCGCCGCCCCCCGCACCGCACGACCTGCAGCTGGAGCACCGGCGGCTGCGGCTGGCCGAGGCGGCCGCGTTGGCGGTGCGTCGCGCAGCCCGCCCCGTCTGCACCAGGCCCCCGCACACCGGCAGCGAGCATTCCTCCTGCGCACCGTTCGGGAGGCCGCAAGCGGGGCATCCCAGCAAAGTGGACGCCACCAGCAGCCTTGCCGGCCGCCCGGGGTGCGGTCCGCTCGCGAGCGCAGGCCGCCGCGCGCGGCGCAGGCCGTACAGGAGGCCGCGCGCGACGCGGCCGGCACGGCCGCCGCGCGCGCGCGCCAGCAGCAGGCCATCGCGCTGGACGTGCCGTACTGGCACGCGGCGCGCGCGGGCGGCAGCGGCGCCGACCCCGACGGCGCCGCGCCCGAGCCGCCGCGGCCGGCCGACTACCTGACGCCGTATCTGCCGCCGGCGGCGCGTGCGGGCGCAGGCGCGCCGCTCGCGCCGGCGGACGCTGCCGACGCGCGCGACGCCTGCCTGCACGCGCTCAAGCAGCGCTTGGTGGAGCGCGCCAACATCATCCAGACGCGCCGGAACGAGGCAGCGGCGGCGCTCGTGCGCAAGGAGGCGCGCCCCCGCTCCTGCGAGCGCGGACGCGGGCGCACGCACGCGGGGGGCCGCGCGGTCCCGGTCATGCGGCTGTGAGCGGGCGCGCCCGGGCCTGGGGCATGCAGAAGGGGAAGCGGGCAGCGAGCTGGCGGCATTTCTGGGGCGGCACGAGGCGGCGCCCGTCGCATGTGCACTTGGCATGTCCTGGCCTGGAGGCGGCGCTCAGACCACAGCAGGCATCCGTTGGAGCGCGCGGGTCTTTGTCATGATGCTGCCCTGGAGCCGGCTGCCGCGCGGCCTGATCAGGCCCGCAGGCGGTGCCGGCGCACGGACGGAGCCGGGCACGACTCAACATGCACCGCGGCCACTGCCACGCCCCGAGCTCATTGCTCCGGCCCGGCTCGGCGCGCAGGCGGCGCTGGCGCGCGAGCGCGAGGCCGCGGGCGGCGAGGCGGCGGGCGCCGAGCGCGGCGTCGCCGACGCGCGCTTCCGCCTGCGCATCCTGGACCGCCGCCTGCGCGCGAACGAGGAGCACGCGCTCGGCCGCTTCCAGGCGCTCGTGGCGCGCCTGGCGGCCGACGCGCGCCTGGCCTCGCTGCGCGAGCCGGGTTAGGGGTAGGGCTCGCGGCGCGCCTGGCAGCCGCTGCGCGCCTGGCAAGCCAGGTGAAGTGGTGGGCGCGTGGCGCGCCTGGCGGCCGAAGCATGCCTGGCGCCGCTGCGCAAGCCGGGCTGAGTGCAGGTCTCGCGGCGCGCCTGGCGGCCGACGCGCGCCTGGCGCCGCCTCGCGAGCCGGGCTGAGGGTAGGGCTCGTGGCGCGCCTGGCGGCCGACGCGCGCCTGGCCTCGCTGCGCGAGCCGGGTTGAGTGCAGGGCTCGCGGCGTCTCTGGCGGCCGACGCGCGCCTGGCGCCGCCGCGCGAGCCGGGCTAAGGGTACGGCTCGTGGCGCGCCTGGCGGCCGATGCGTGCCTGGCGCTGCCGCGCGAGCCGGGTTGAGTGCAGGTCTCGCGGCGCGCCTGGCGGCCGACGCGCGCCTGGCGCCGCCTCGCGAGCCGGGGTTGCGGGCTGGTTAGGCTCGTGGCACGCGCAAGCAGGGACGTGAGGGCCGACGCGCCTGGCGCCGCCGCGCGAGCTGGGGTGACGCCATCTGAGGCCAGGGTACCTTGGGAGGCAGGAAGTGCTTAATTTGAGACCGTCCTTGAGGGTTTTGCATGTAGCTCCACATCCACTGTAAGACCTACCTGCCGTGTGAGGAGGGTTCCGCCATGCATGCCATGTTCCGGTTTGCGGATGGGCGCATGCAGCTTGCTGCAGGCAGATACTGCCCAGCATACGCTTGGGAGCAGCCATGCTGGAGGGCTCGTGACAGCGCGGTCCGAGCGAGTTGCAACCCGGCGCCGCACATAACTGCCTGAATGGACTGACAGCCGTGTATGAGCCAGCTTTGGCTGTTTACGCTCGCAGCCCTGTAGCAGGGCTACGCGTTGCAGATCAACTTGCCCGCAGCTTTGCACGCAAGCATGCAGCGCGCCACTGCGAGTGCGTCCGCGTGCTGAACAAAAGCAACGTACCATGGTCACATGCGACGCTCGGGGACACCGCGCAGGCCTCTGCCGGCTGGCCCTCCATTCCACCTGCCCTACCCTGCTGCTGCCCCATGGGGGCTGAGCCTCAAGTGGTGGATACGCTGCGTGGCGCAACCACACACGACCCAGGCCCTATAGATTCCAGCGACTCCTGGTTTGCCCGGTAAAGGGAGGACAACGCAGTAGATAGACGCAGGGTGGCGTGCGCTCTGTAACATGCAGCACGCTGGATAAGCACCCGATAACCAGCCGGCGCGCGTGAGCACGCGAGCGCGCCGCGCGCGCACAGCATCAGCCGCGCGCTGCAGCAGCCAGGCGGCGCGCGGTGTGGAGCTGCGGCGCGCGGGCGGGAGGGGTCATGCGTGTGGAACAGGCGCGCCCGCCCGCGGCGTGCATGTGGGGGGCATGGGGCGCGCTCCGGGCGGCTGCCGCGGGGCTGGCTTGGCTGCCGCTGGGCCTGCGCGACCCCGCGCGCCGCCCGCGTGTACCAGCGCAGCCAGCATTGTGTATGTGCACACTGTAATTTTATGGCAGCTTGGCATGGTGCCGAGATTGGCTGCAGCAGCAGACGTGCGGCCTGGCTGGTCAGCCAGGGGGGTCCTGCACCTTGATCCCGGGATGGCCGGGTTGGTTCCCACGCGCTGCTCGAAGCGGCGCGCCGGTCACGCAAATAGGCTCCAGCAGCTTTGTTTGCGCGAGGGCGGCCGACGCACGACCTGGCTTTCCCAGGGCTCCCGGTGGCCGAGCCCTGTGTCTGGGCAGGGCCCCTGGCCGTCCAGGCGTGGGCTTCAGCGGGCAGTGGGGCATCGGCTGCCGGGCACTGCCCTAAATCACGGCCCAGCGGACGCAGCGTTGGGGCGTGAGGAGCCTGGGTGGCACGCAACGGCGGCACAGGCCGGGAGCAGCCACCAGGAGCAGCGGTGGGCTCGGGACGTCCCGGTTGGGATGTGTGCGGCCTCCCCCCCTCCCGGGGTTGCTGCACTCGAGCTCCAGGCTGCGGTGTGGGCACGGGACGGATATGTGCCTCATAGGCCTGTGTTGGTGCTCCATGGTAGCTCTGGGGACTGTTATGGGCGGGGTGGACAGCAGGGTGCCAATGCCGCCTCGGTGCGGCACAGGAGCGCAGCGCGCTTGCAGCGCCGACGTTCGGGCGGTCTGTGTGCCCGCTGCGCTGTGGCGGTGTGTTGACGGGCGCGGATGGCGGCAAGGCGATGCCAGTGGCTGACCGCGCGAGCGAGCGGTCCGGCTGTCTCTTCCTGGTCAGGGTTTGCGTCCGTGCCGGTGCTGGCGCAGCTGTGCGCTGCGTGATTCGCGCCGCTCTGGCCGCAGCACATCATGTTGGGGCTCTTGCGCTTCAGCACCCGCACTCCGCGGCACCCAGATAAAACCGCGGCGGCCGCCGCTGCCAGCGACCGCCGGCTCTACGCAATGCCTATTGCGAGATGCGGCGTGTCATATATGCCACTGGAAGGTTCACCCGCTGAAGTTTCAGCTGGCCGGCTGTGCGGCTCCCGACATGCGCGCGCCCGCCGCCAGAGGGCGGGCGCGCACAACAAGCCCTTGCGTGCACAGCTGGGTCCGGCAGCCTGTGGGGTGCGGGGCCGGCCAGGCCGGTGGCGGCCCCGACCGGGTGGCGGAGGGCGCACGAGCCGGACGCGTTCGCGCCCGCTTCTCAGCTGTCAGCGTGCCGTGCGGCGGCGCGCGGGGGTGCTGACCTGAAGTGCGCCTGTGCGCGGAGGGCTGCCACGGGGTGGGAGGTGCTGAGATAGGTGGCTGGGGCGCAAGCTTGTGGCCGTGCACAGCGCGAAGGGCGGGCGGGCCACGGGGTGCAGACGCGCAGGGCTGGCGGCGGGCGGCGGCCCTGTCGCGCCGCTCGGCCGCAGCCGGGCCGGGCGGGGCGCTGACCGCAGCGCGCGCGCGCGCGCGCAGAGGCGCCGGGCAAGCCGCTGAGCGCGCGCGCTGATGTCCTCGGGCAGCTGGGGCGGCGGCAGCTCTGGCAACAGCAGCGGGGGCAGCGGCGCAGCGCCCCCGCTCGCCGCCGCCTCGGCCCTGCAGCGCGAGCTCAACAAGCGCATCGTTGACGCGCCGGGGCCCGGTGCGCCGCGCCCGCGCCCCCGCCTGCGCCGCCGGGAGGACCCTGCTTTGCAGGGCGCGGTGCGGCTGAGCAGGCGCGAGAGGGCCTGTGGGCGGCGCGGCGGGGCGCGGCGGGCGAGGCAACCGGCGCGCGCGCGGGCGCAGATGCGATCCTGGACATTGTGCAGCGCGCGTCGGGCGAGTTCAATGCGGTCAACGTGTCCACCGCGTTCCACCGCCTGGCCAAGACCTGGCGCGACGACGAGCCCGGCTGCAACCGCGAGGAGCTGGCCAAGGCGCTGGAGGCGCTGACCGAGCTCGCGCTCAAGCTCGTGTCGCAGTTCCAGGGCCAGGCGCGCCCCACTGGGCTGCGGTGCTGCCCAGTGGGGCCGGGGCTGCGAGCGGACTGGGCTGCGCGCGGCCGCAGCCGGGCCTGCGCGTGCATGCGGGACGGGGAGGACACCTGTCTGCCGGGGCGCCTCTGCGAGGGCAGGGTGCGGTGCGGCGGAGGGCGCCGAGCGAGCTGCCTCCTGGTCTCCTGCCGTAGAGGCTGCAGGGACTGGGCGGGCGCGCGGCGATGCGCGCGGCCCGGGCGCGCAGGGCCTGGGCATCGTGGTGTGGGCGTTCGCCAAGCTCGGGTGCGATGCGGGCTGCCCGGCGGTCATGCGGCTGCTGGAGGAGTTTGCGGCGGAGGCGCTGCGCCGGCTGGAGCGCGGCGGCGGCGACCCTGCCATGCAGTTGGGCGCGCAGAGCCTGTCCAACCTGGTGCGCGGCCGGGCCGCCGGCCTGCTCGGCGCGAGCGCGCTCGCAGAGGGGGTGGGGGATTGGAATGTAGCTTGTGAGCTTGTTCCTCACTGTGCCAAGGGGGGCTGAGGCGCAGCTAGGGCTCAGCTTTTGTCAGCTCACTGTACAAGTGTGTGCAGCACCAGCTCTTGGCAGGGCCCCCTCTAACTAGACTGGCACCCCTCACGTCAGCGCGTGGGAACGCTTGCTGTGCAAGTTCCCTCTGTCCTGCTGCTCCCTACACTCCAAGCCGTCGACCTGCGGCGTGCGGCGCCGCAGCAGTCCGGCACAGCGCAGCGCCGGCGGGCGGCGCCGGCCCGCGCCGAGCGCGGCGCACGCGCTCAGGTGTACGCGTTTGCGGTGCTGGGGTACCACCCGGGCGCGCGCCTGCTGTCCGCGGTGGCCAAGGGCGTGCAGTGGCAGCTGCGCGACTTCTCGCCGCAGGCGCGCCGCCTGCGGACGTACCGTAACCCTATACCTACACCATGCCATGCAGCATGTGAACCTGGCCGTTCAGGCCGTCGTGTCAGCGGGTGTGGACTTGGACGGGGCCCGCCATGCTGCGCCGTCCGCGGCAGGGTCCGCGCGTCAGCGCGGACAAAGATG
>JAABUV010000930.1_pt1 | contig 43838 bp, 39 predicted proteins | sample 5559971 | NCBI WGS metagenome assembly JAABUV01 (sample SAMN10711881, study PRJNA513362) | rock metagenome | isolation source: Antarctica rocks | place: Antarctica: Victoria Land, Knobhead nord | collected 2015-12-19 | reverse complement strand
TGCAGCGCCTGGGTCAAATCTGCTACCGTGGTCATAGGGACGCTCCTTTGCTCCTAAGGTCTTCTACACCCTTATGATGCCAAAGAAGCGCCCCTGCTCATTTCTTAGCTTGATGCGAGTGGGGCGCGGCCTCCTCTACCCCGGTCAGTTCGCCGCGCAGCACCCCTACCAGCCACTCCGCGACGGAGAGCCGTTCCTCCATGTCGATCGCGTGCTGCTCGGAAGCGCGGGCGCGCGCCTCCGCCTGTACATGCGCCGCGCATTCGCGCTCCAACTCCGCGCGCAGCCGTTCCATATCGATCGGGTCGATGCTGTTCAATGACGTGGCCGTCATGCGCGCGCCATCGACATCACGCGTGATCGTGTTCCTCACCGTCGTGCCCCTTTCTTATTTCTTATATGTGTCATATCCCCTTCGCCGTCCGCTAGCCAATCTTCGTTGAGTCAAGATTGTGTCAAGTTATGTCCCAGCGACCAGGTTGGGAGGCGTGCGGCCGGCCAGCGCGGCCATCACGTTCTCGACGACCAGGCGGCCCATCGCCTCCTCGGACGGCTTGGTCATGCCCCCGATGTGTGGTGTCAAGACGACGTTGTCAAGATCGGTCAACCCCGGTGCCAGGTCGGGCTCACGCTCATAAACGTCGAGCCCCGCCCCCGCGAGCCGCCCGTTCTTGAGGGCGTCGACCAGCGCCGCCTCGTCGACCAGCGGTCCCTGGCTCAGGTTGAGCAGATATGCCGCCGGTTTCATCAAGGCCAGGCGCTCGGCCGTGACCAGATGGCGCGTGTCCCGCGTCAGCGGCAGGTGCAGCGTCAGCACGTCGGCGTGGCGGAAGACATCGTCGAGCGGCAGGTACGCGGCGCCGGTGGCATCCTCGAGATCGTGTTTGCGCAGCGCGTCGAAGTAGATGACGCGCATGCCGAAGCCGCGCGCCCGCGCGGCCACGGCGGCGCCGATCTGGCCCAAGCCGACGATACCCATCGTGTGGCGGTATAACTCTAATCCAGTCAACTGGAAGGGGTCCTGTCGCGTGAGTTGGCCGGCCCGCACCAACGCGTCGCCGCGCATGATACCGCGCATGAGGGTGAGGGCGAGACCGAAGGTCAGTTCGGCCACCGCGTTGCTCTCGACTCCCCGCGCGCATGTTACCCACACTTGGCGGGCGATGGCGGCGTCGAGGTCGATGTTGCCGTAGCCGTCGGCGTAGTTGGCCACAATCTTGAGTTGCGGCCCCGCCGCGGCGAAGACCTCCGCGCTAATCTAGTCATTGGGCATGCTGACGATGGCGTGCGCTCCACGCACGAACTCCTGGAGTTGATCGGGCGGCAGCGGATCTGAGGTGTCGCGCATGCGTACGTCGAGCCCGCCGTGCAGCAGCGCGGCTAGCGGCAGGGACGCGAGTGGATCGGGGAGCTTGCGCGTGATGGCGATGCGCGGGACCGTGGGGGCCGTGAGGCCGTTGAGCGTCGCGCCGGTGTTGGTGAGGGTCGGGGCGATGGAAGGGAGTGCAACGGCCGTGTCCCAGGCGTATCCCTGTGTCTCGCGTCCCGGAGCAAAGACGGCCGCGGCCGCCGCTGGCATGGGTTGGGTTCGCCCGTCGCCCTGACTGCTGTCGCCCCAGCCGTCGTTGTCCCGGCGGTCGTTGCTCTGGTTACCGTTGCGCGCGTCCCGGCCCTGGTCGTTGTTCCGCGCGTGCGCGTTTATAGCCGTGTCGTTAGCGCCGTCCCGCCCCTGGCCCTGTGGCGCGTCCGTGCCATCATCCTTGTTCTCGTCGACGTTCTCCCACGAGCGCCCGTTCGCCCAGTAGTCCTCGATTTCCTCCAGTGGTTTGTTTTTGGTCTCAGGCACGAGGAACCACACAAAGATGATCTCCACGACGGCGAAGGCGGCGTAAATCCAGAAGGTGATCGACTTGCCAAGCATGTTGATCAGAGTGAGGAAGGTGATGCTGATGATGAGGTTGGCGCTCCAGTTCCCGACAGTGGAGATGCTGGTGCCGGCTCCGCGCAGTCGCGTCGGGAAGACTTCGTCGGCGATCAGCCAGTAGGTGGGGCCGAGGCCAATGGCGAAGGAGACGATATAGAGTAGGATGACGATCAGCAGGATCAGCCCGTGCTGCGCGGCGCCCAGCATAAAGATGACGCCGGCCGCGGTCAGGGTCAGGAACACACCACTTGTGCCAAACAGCAGGAGGGGCCGGCGCCCGACTTTGTCGACGAGGAAGATGGCGACGATGGTCGATACCACGTTGACCACGCCCACGATCATCGCTCCGATCAATGAGCCACTGGCTCCCGATGTGCCGATGCCGCTATAGCCCGTGACGATCGGGGCGTAGTAGATGATGGTGTTGATGCCGACCAATTGCTGGAGCACGGCCAGGCCCACCGCCACGATCAGAGCCGCGCGCAACGGAGCCTTGAAGAGCTCCTTGAACGACGAATGTCGCTCCTGCTCCAGCCGTCCGCGAATCTGATCCAGTTGCTGGTCCTCACGCCCCGGCGCGACGCGCGCCATCACTTTTTTGGCTTCGTCCCACTTGCCCTTGCTGGCGAGCCAGCGCGGCGAGTCGGTGATGAAGAACATGCCGATGCCCAGGGCGGCCGCGGGAATGACGGCTACGGCGAACATCAGCGGCCAGCCGTAGCCCAGGTTCGAGAAGGAGTAATCGACCACGTAGGCGACGAGGATGCCGACGGTGACGGCGAACTGGAATAGGAAGACCATGCGCCCGCGGATCGAGGGCGGCGAGAGCTCCGACGCCAACATCGGCGCCACGACCGAGGCCGCGCCGATGCCAAGGCCAACCAGAATACGCCAGGCCACGAACAGCCACAGGCTCCCCGCGAGCGCGGTCAGAATGGCGCCGGCCGCGAAGATGATGGCGCAGATGATGAGCGTTAGCTTGCGGCCCAACCAGTCGGCCAGCTTGCCGCCGACGGCCGCGCCGATGATCGTGCCGATGAGCACGGCGCTGACGGCAATCTCCTGGGTGGTCGACGTCAAGTGGAACTGTTTCTTGATGAAGCCTTGCGCGCCAGAGATAACGCCTGTGTCGTAACCGAAGAGCAGGCCGCCCAGCGCCGCGATGAACCCGACGAGGTAGACGAAGCCTGGTATCTTGACCTTCTGGTCTTGTTGTTGGTCCTGTCCGGCTTGGTCTTGTTGTCCCTTGCCGTCGTCCGGCTGTGGGGCGGCGGAGCCTTGCGGCGAGGCGGCCTGCCCAGCCATGCCGCGATCATAGGAACGTGTCGTCACGGTCGTTTCCTCCCTGCTTGAATAGGCATCCTCATCGGCCCTTTATAAAGTTAGCCCCTTGGGATAGTCCCCTGGAGGGGAGGGGCTTCATGTGCTTTAGCGGCTGTAGCCCCCTTGTCGCGTGTGGTAGACTAGAAACGATAAGGGGCGTTCGTCGGACTGAAAACAAACTGTGTCTACCTCCGTGTTGCGTCAGCATCTAGCGGGTCAGGCGTGCCGCTGGCAGGCTCCGACCGACAAAGAGCGCACATCCGTCAAACCAATGGCCTGTGGATGAGCAGACAAGGGTGCGAGACCCAAGAAGCCCACGACCTGTGTGTGGGAGTCATCACTGCAACAACCGTGCCAGTTGTATCTTTTCGCGATATATTTAGGCGCGAGTCGAAACGTGTGTCGCGCTCGGATCGACCTTTCAAGGTCCATCCGCTACCATGACCTTTCAAGGTCAGGTCGTATGGTACGCCCGCTACATTCAGGCGTGCCGCGCGGGCGGGAGGACGGGTCTGTCCGGTGAGGGGGCAGGTGTGTCTGGCGGGTGAGCGCGGGGGACAGGTCCCGGCGTCGGCGCTGGCGCCGGGCGGGCGCTGTGTCCCGCCGCGTGTCGCGCCACCGGGGCCAGGACGCGCAGCACCAGCACCTGCGCGATCACGGTGACGGGGCCGGCCAGCAGGATGCCGATCAGTCCGAACACGGCGGCCCCGATGACGATGCCGAGCGTGATAATCAATGGGTTGAGGTGTACGGCTTTGTTCATGACCACGGGTACCAGCACGTTGCCCTCGAAGATCTGCACGATTTGGTAAGCTATGATGACCTCGACGGCCTTGAACGGACCCGCCGCTACCAGCGCCAGCAGGACGGCGGGCGTGCCGCTGATCCAGGGCCCGATGAACGGCAGCGTTTCCGCCGCCGCGGCGAGGAAGCCCAACAGGATCGCATAGGGCACGCCGAGCAGGAACATCGCGCCGCTGACCATGCTCCCGATGAGCGTCATGTTGATGATGGTACCGCGCAGGTAAGCCCCGAGCTGCCGGCTGATGTCCGTGATCGTCTCTGACGCGGTGGGCTGGGCCGTCGTCGGCAACATCCCCAGGACAAAGCCTTTCAGGTTGCCCGCCGCCGTCAACCAGAAGAAGGCGAACAGGAACAGTTGCAGCACTTTGAACAGGACGCCGAGCAAGGTCACTGGCAGCTGCAGTACGGTGGGCAACAGGCGCCCGGCGATGCTTTGCGCCTGCGCCGAGAGCGCGCCGAGCACGGCCGCGGCCTGGGCGTTGCCGCGTACCCGCTGCTGGATATCGGCGATGAGACGCTGTCCTCGTGCGATGTAGCGGGGCAGATCGTTGACCAGCGCCAGCAGTTGCTCGAACAGCGGGCGCAGCAAGACAAAGCCGGCGCCGAGCAAGATCGCGAAGATGGCGAAGAACAGCAGCAGCGTGACGACCGGACGGGGCAGCGGCCCTTTACTCAGCCGGTCGACGATCGGGCGCAGCCCCTCAGCCAGGACGATGGCGTTCAACAGGATCACCAGCGCGGGGAGCGCTTTTGTCAGCACGAACAGGCCAATAACGAACGTGAGGATCACCGCCGCCGCCAGCCACAAGGTGCGCGGCTTGATCACGACGGCAAAACCCTTGTCGCTCCGCCCCTCTTTTTTCAGGGCTACGGCATCGTTGGGAGTCGCGGCGTTTTTCGAGACCACCGTGTCGTTCGGGGTCGTGGTGTCGCCTGGCACGGTCGCGCGCATTGTTCGCTCCTATCGCGCTCGCGCTACGGCTGTGCGCCGGTCTGTCGCCGGTAGGGAGCGCTGACTCAAGAGTGTCGCCGCGGCGTCGAAGACGGGCTCGACATTCAGCGTCGCCAGCGCGGCGCAGACACCACTACAGCAGGGGCCGCGCCACACCGGTTCGCCGCCGACGAAGTAGCGCGGGGCGCGGCAGGGGACGGCCGGTTGTACGACGCGGCCCTGACCCGGATACAGGGCGATGGGCTGGAAGTTGGCGGGGTTTGTCGGGCCGAAGACGCCGACGTAGGGCGTACCCACGGCGGCGGCCGCGTGCAGCGGGCCGGAGTCGTTGCCGATAAAGAGGTCACACGCCTCGATCAGGGCGATACTGGTGAGCAAGGGGACCGCTCCAGCGGCAAGTATCGGGCGCGTCCGCATCGCCCGGGCAACGGTCACGGCCAGTTCCCTGTCGTCGGGGCCGCCGAGCAGCGCGATGCGCGCGCCCCACGTCGTGGCCAGACGATCGGCGAGCGCGGCGAAGCGCGCGGCCGGCCAGCGTTTGAGTCCGCCCAACCCCGCGCCCCCGACGTGCAAGCCGACCAGCGGACCCGCCCCCCGCGGGCTGGCTGACTCTATGAACAGCCGCGCGTCGCGGCGCGCCGATGCGGGAAGCTGTAGTCGCGGCCGCTGGTCGACCGTGTCCCACGGCGGCAGATCCAACTCGCGGGCGCAGTCGTAGTAGTGTCGCGTGGCGTGCGTGGCGCGCCACTGTCGATGCGCGCCGGGGATGAGCCACCACAGCGGGTCGAATTTCATATACGTGCGCGTGGGTATGCCGGCGACGACGCTGACCCACTTATAGGCCGGCGTCGTAAAGTCGATGGCCGCGTCGTAGCGTCGCGCGCGCAGGCAGCGCAGCGTGGCGGCGAGCAGCGCGGCTCCGGCCCAGTCGGCGCGGAAGGGCAGCACGACCACGTCATCGAGCGCGGGGACACACTGCAGCAAGGGCGCGCTGCTGGCGTGGACAAGCGCCGTGAGACGCGCGGCCGGGTACCGTTCGCGCAGCGCCCGGATCGTCGGCGTCGTGAAGAGTGTGTCGCCGAGGGGCAAGAGCGCCAGCAGCAGGATGCGGGGCGCGGGGGGCAAGACATGCGTGCGTGCCATCATGGGTCCTATCGTCAGCGGCTCGTGTTGCGGTCGTAGAGCAAGCGGTAGAGGAGCGCCCCAGGGTAGATGCGCGGACCGCACATCGCGTCGTCGGGGAGCGGGGCCGTAGCCCGACGCAGTAGGACGACCGCGGCGAGCAGCAGCGGCGCCAGCACAGTCCCTTGATGTCGCCCCTTATCCAAATCTATGAGAGGCGCTATGGCGAATGTGGCGACGCCGGCGGCGCAGCCGAGCGGGACTGACTTACCGCGCGACGTCCGCAACGTGGGACGGCTGGAGCGATCGCGCCAGGGCGCCATCGGCGCGGCGCGCCACAGGCCACCGGCGATAAAAGGCAGCAGCGCCACGGTCCAGCGTGCGCGGTCGATCATAAAGGTGGCCCCGATAAAGGCGCTGACGCCGCGCCCACCGTTGAAGCGTAGGAAGAGCGGCCAGCACTGGCCGGCCACGCCGCAGACGCCCGCGCACGCAGCCCAGGCGCCCGTGCAGCCCAGGCGACGGCCCAGCGCCACCGGTAGACCCCCCTTAGAGGCGTCGAGGACCCAGCCCAGCGCTCCGTACGCGGTCCCACTGGCCGCCCACAGATTGGCGCTGCCTATGTTGCCCGACCCTACCCCGTGCAGGTCCGTCCCGTGGCGGCGGCCGAGCAGGTAGACGAAAGGGAGAGACCCATACAGATAGCCCGCCAGGCAGGCGATTACGCCCCGCGCAATCGCGCTCCCCTTGGGATCGCCGTCGTGTCTACCGGGAACGCCGGCGCCAGTCCGCTGACTGTCTTGCCGCCCCGCGTCGTGTCTACTGGGAGCGCCGGCATCTTGCCGGCCCGCGTCACGTCCACGCTGTTTGCTATTCCCAACGCGCTCGCCCGCGACCGTTTGCCGGCTGGCGGTCAGCGGACCGGCAGCCGGCGCTCCCAGGGTCCGTGCATTATCGGCTGGCGCCGTATCCACTGGGACCGCCGCGGTCCCCGCAGCCTGCGTGTGCGGCCACGCGTCCCGGTGTACCCAGGCGTTTCGTCTCCAACGGCGTGCCGCGGGGACCGCGGCGGTCCCAGTGGATACGGCTGCGTCTCGCGCTCGGAGTCTCTGAGGCCAGTAATTCACGAGCCCTGCCGGCGCTCCCAATAGGCGCGAGGCGCGGTTAGCGTTCATCACATGCTCTCCTCTTCCGTGTAGAAGGCCACGCCGAGCAGGCCGGGGCCGCAGTAGCCGCCCATCACGGGCGTGAACTCGGTCGTGTACAGCTCGACGGGCGCGAACTCGTCGCGCAGGCGGTCGGCCAGCCGCGCGGCCTCCTCATCGGCGCGCGCGTGCTGGACGGCCGCGTGCACCCGCGCGCCCGCGGGAACGCCCTGTCGCACTTGCTCGAACAGCGCCTCGATGGAGCGGCGCCGCGTGCGCACCCTGGCCAGCATGCGGATGTCGCCGCCGGAGAGCTGCACGATCGGCTTGATGGAGAGCAGCGCGCCGACAAACGCGGCCACCTGCGGGATGCGCGATGCGCGCGCGAGGTACTCCAGCGTGTCGAGCGTCACGATCATTCTGACGCGCTGGCTGACGTCCTCGGCGACGTGCACGACCTCTTCCATCGAGCGTCCGTCCGCGGCGGCGCGCGCCGCCGCCAGCGCGACGAACCCCTGCCCCATGCCCGCTGAGCGCGAATCGACGACGGCGACCGTGACGCCGGGCAGGCTCTCAGTGGCCAGGTCGCGGGCCATGTACGCGGAGCGCTGCAGCGTGCTGACCGATCCATCGACCGTCACCAGCACGACCCCTTCGGCCTGCGTCGCCCGCCACGCTTGCAGGTACTCTCCCGGCGATGGCGGCGACGTCTTGGGGGGAACCTGTGAGGAGGCCAGCCGGGTGTAGAACTCGGCCGGCGTGATATCGACCCCATCCAGGAACGTGTCCGTGCCGAAAACAAACGGGATCGGGATGACGCCGATCCCGTAGCGCGCGATCAGATTGGGCGGTAGGCATGCGGTGCTCTCACAGACGACGGCGACGCGGGCGGCCCTCACCCCCCGACCCGTGGCTAACTGGCCCCCCGGCTGCGGCCGGCGGTCCAGCGCGCCTCTCCCGTGCGCGGGAGAGGGGGAGATGTCTGTCGAGAGGCTTGCCTCGCCGCCCTTATCCCTATGCGCAGGGTGGCTCCCCTCTCCCGCGTCATACGCAGGACGGCTCCCCTCTCCCGCGCACGGGAGAGGGGTCGGGGGTGAGGGCCGCTGGCTCCCCTCTCCCGCGCACGGGAGAGGGGTCGGGGGTGAGGGCCGGTGGCTCATCGCGCCGCTCCAATGGCCGGCGCCGTCGTTTCCCGCGCGGGGTCGGGGGGCAGCAGCGCCTCGATGGGGTAGAACGTGTGCGATGCCTCGACCTGGCGGACCAGCTCCACGAGGTGGCGGTTGAACGGCGTCGGCAGATTGAGTTGTTCGCCGAGGCGCACGATCTCGCCGTTGAGGTAGTCGATTTCGCTGGGCCGGCCGCGCGCGAGGCTCTGCCAGGTGGACCCGCGGATCGGGAGCCGGTTGAGGCGGCTCCGCGACGCCGCGCCGAGCACCGCGACGGCAGCGCGTTCCGGCAGCGTCGCCAGCATCGTCGTCATGCCGGCTTGCAGCAGGGCGATCAGCGCGGCGTTGGGGTCGCGCCGCAGCGCGCGGGGCGTGAGGCCATACAGGCCGTGGTCGAGCTCGACGCCGGCCGCGCGCATGGTCCGATAACCCTCTTGCATCACCCAGACGGGCAGCGCATGGCCCTCCAATGTACCCACGATCTCGGTCAGCGTCAATCCTGTGGCGGCGCTCAAGCCATTGTTGAGGTTAGAGAGCAGCTTGCTCCAACGCACCGCCGCCAGACGATCCGTCAGGTAGGTGGGGACACAGCGGTTCAGCAGGGCGGCGATGGCGCGGGTGCGCCGCGTCGCCGGTCCGAACGGCTCGCCCACGATGAGCCAGCCGGGGAATTCGACCGACACCTCGCCCGGCCGTAGGTAGGTCGCCGCGCGCATGACCACCGCGCCGACGATCGTCTCGCGGCCCAGGATAGCGGCGGCGATGTGGTCACCTTGCACCCCGTTCTGCATGGCGACGACCGGGACTCCGGCTACATAGGGCGCGATGTCCCGGCAGGCTCCCGCGACATCCTGCGTCTTGACGGTGAGCAAGACGAGATCGGGCCGCTCGGCCAGAGCCTCGACGGCGTGCGGGTGGTAGCCCCGCGCCCGACCCTGCCGGTCGCGCAGCAGCAGCCCGTCGCGGCTGATCGCCGCGACCTGCTCACCCCGCCCCACCAGCGTGACCCGGCGCCCCCGCGCGCTCAACTCCGCCGCGAGTGAGCAGCCGATCGCGCCAGCGCCCACGATTGCTACGTGCATATTTTGACCTATTCGTATTTGCCTGCGACTGCGGTCGCATGGCACGGGATGGACACTGCGGTGTCAAGACGATCTCGTAGGGGCGTATTGCATACGCCCTGCCAGCAAAGGGCGTATGCCATACGCCCCTACGAACACGCCAACCGACCGCAGTCGGCGTAGTCTGCCATCTGGGTCCCCACCGCAGTGGGGAGGCAGTCGCAGGCTTCTAGCCACTCGACACTAACACTTGTCTTTCATGCCGGTCGCGCAGCAGGATCTGTGACCCAATGCTCGCCGCTAGCGTCGCCGCTAGTAGGCCGAGCGCCACTGCCGCGGGCGCGTACACCGCGATAAAAGCGCTCATGAGCACGAGCCGTTCCACCACGAGATACTTGTGCGCGGAGAGCGCCTGTGGCCGCGTGACGCGCGCGCGCTTCCTCCATAGTGGAATATAGACGTTCCCGGCCAGTCCTAGCGCACAAGCGTAGAGGACGAGGTCGAGTGGGCCGCGATGGATGATTCCGAAGAGCGCGCATCCGATGACGATCCAGCAGAGGGCGAGGATGGCCGCGATGTCGACGGATCGCGCTACGCCGTAGACAACGGGCACGGTCGTGCAGCCCGCGTCGCGATCACCGTCGACGTCGCGCACCGCCCCGATCAGATTCGTGGCCGCGTCGTGGAAAAAGACCAGCGCGGCCAGCAGCAGCACCGCCGGCTGTAACACATCACCGCCGGCTAAGGCCCCGAACAGGACGGCGCAGATACCGAGCACGCCGCGGTCGAAGTTGCCAAGGATGGCGCGTGACTTGAAAATTTTCGAGTAGGCGATACCAAAGACCGTCGTCAGTATGGCCAGTACGAGGTTGCCCACACCGAGCGCCAGTGCGCAGAGGCAGCCGGCGACGATGAGCCCGACCATCGTCAGGAAGGCTTCGCGCGCGGAGACGCGGCCCGAGGGCACGGGCCGTAGCGGCTTGCTGCGCGCGTCGATGTCGCGGTCGTAGTAGTCGCCCGCGTAGAGGCCCGCTTCCCAGCCGCACATCGTAACCAGCGCGGCCAGCACGACGCGCCACACGACGGTATGGCCCTGGGCCGCTAACTCGTAGCCTGCGATGGCGACGAGCCCGGAGTGGAACATCGTGTACGGGCGCGTCATCTCCAGATGCGCCAGCGCTTTGGTTGCCCAGCGATTGTTAGCGTGGGGAGCGCTATGCCTATGCGTCGCGGCCATAGCGACCTTTCGCGCGGGCCAACGCGCGCATTGGCAGCGTCGTGGCATAGGACGAATCGGAGTACCACATCGCGCTGTAGTAGAGCCCGATGGGCGCGGGCGTCCAGGTCCCGTCAGGCTGTTGATGGGTGATTAGCCACGCTACGCCACGGCGCCACGCCCGCGTCACGGCCTCGTCCGCCAGGGCGCGTGAAGTATCGGCGGGGGCCACTGGGAGCGCGGGCGTCTCGCCCGTCCCCGGCGCCCGCCGCCCGAGCGCCGGGGACGGGCGAGACGCCCGCGCTCCCAGATCATGCACGAACCCTGCTTCGTTCGGCGGCCAGCGCAGCAGCGCCAGCACGGCCCACGCCGTTTCCTCGGCGGTGCTCTCCTGCCGGCGTATCCCTGCCCAGCCGCCGTCGTCGTTCTGGTTACGCAGCAGCGCGTCGCGCGCGCGTACGGCCACGGGCGTGTGGACCAGGCCACAGTCGGCCAGCGCGTCGAGCGTCGCGGCCGTCCCCGCGGTGGCCTCGCGGAACCACGTTGAGGCGAACGAGCCATCGTAGCGTTGCGCGCGGGCCAGATAGGCCAGGGCGCGGCTCAAGATGGCCGGTTTCTCTTGTAGCCGCCCGACACTGTGCAGGGCGCTGAGCACATGGCCGAGGATGTACGGGCAGTCGTGGTCGTAGGGGATGCGCGAGTTGCGGATGAACGTGGGCCAGGAGCCGTCGGCGTTTTGCATGCCCTCCAGCCAATCGGCGCCACGTTGTAGCGCGGGCGACGACGGGGGGACGCCGAGGGCGCGCAACGCTAGTATGGTGAAGGCCGTGTCGTCGGCGTCCGGCCAGCCGGCCGGCATCGCCCAGGCCCAGCCGCCGGGCTTGGCGCCCGTGGGGAAGCAGACCGTGCGGAATTGGCGCGCCAGCAACCAGTCACGGATGAGGTCGGCGCGCGGGACCGGCAGCCCCGCTTCGGCGAAGGCGAACACCGCCATGTCGGTGTCGAACGTCTCCAGGTCACGGTCAATCGGCCAGCCGCCGTCGTCGCGCTGGCTCTCCACGACGAAGCGGATCGCGTTAGGCAGCCAGGGCAGCGCGCCCCGGCCGGCGGTGGTCAGGAACGCGATGATGAGCGAGGTCAGGAAGGCCGATTCTTCGAACGAGCCGTTCGGCCCCTGGGCGCGTCGCAACCAGCGTTCGGCGCGCGCACGCGCCCAGCCGTATGTAGGTAGGCGGTTGAGCGTGTCCGGCGCGAACGTGCTATGCAGCGTCGAAATACTCAGGTAGGCGGGGAACGTCGTCGAGACGAGGCGGATGGCGGCGCGCACGCGCGGCGGGAGCAGGATGACCTCGGGGCGCAGACGTTTGATGTGGCGCCTGTCCATCAGGCCGGCGAGAGCGGCCACGGTGCGGCAAGGTCCGCTCAGGGTACAGCGCGCCGGGTCGCCCACCGCGGTCCAGCCACCGAACCCTTCTAGCAGGGCCAAGGCGCGTTCCAGGGCCGCCCTTTCTGTGGGGCTGGTATCCCCGGTATCGGTCAGCGTGAGCGCGCCGATAGCGAGGCTTGTCGCGTTGATGTTGGACGGGTCGACCACGGCGTCGCCCCAGCCGCCGTCGGGATGTTGCGTCGCGAAGAGCCAGTGGCGGCCCCGTGCGATAGGGGAGTGGTAGCGCGCGCGGTCGGTCTGCCACAAACCCACCATCGACATGGCCGTCGCCAGTGCGGAGGTCGAGAGTTCGCCAACCCAATAGCCCGTAGGGCGCTGCTCCGCGCGCAGATGGTCCGCGACGCGGTCGAGCGAGTGCTGTAGCGCGGCATTGGGCGCGGCGTCTCGCGCATCAAGTGATGCCGACGCGTCCACCGCGCTATCGGTCGAGAGCAGTCTCATCGCGTTACTTCACGCCTGTCGATGTCGCTGGCGTCGGGCTGGGAGCCACGCCCGTAACCTGCACAGACAGGGCGCGCGCGCGGGGATGGTCGAGTTCGACCAGCAAGAGGCGCTGCCAGCGGCCCAGCACGAGGGCGCCGTCGCGAACGGGCAATGAGACGCCGACCCCTAGTAGGGCGTGCTGGCAGTGACTATGACCGTTGGCGCACTCATCGATGCCGCAGACGTTGACCGTACGCACGTCCATCTCATTGTGCCGGTAGAGTTCATCGTCGGCGGCGAAACGGCGCAGGTGATCCGCCAGATCGGCCAATAACAGGGGCTCGTTCTCCTGCACGATGAGCGCGCACGTTGTATGCGCCGTGGTGACAAGAACCTGCCCATACGCCACGGTGGAACGTCCGACGACGTCACAGACGAGGTCGGTCACATCGAAGAAGGCCGGGGCAAGGCCGCGGGTGTGGAAGGTAAAATCCTCGCTGTACGACACGGCTGTGCCGCTGGCGCTGTGCGCACTGACCTGTATAGCCTGTAGCGCCGGCGCGAGCGTATCGGGATCGACGTCACGGGGCGCGCGTACCAGCAATGTGTCCATACTCATGGGCATCCCCTTTCGCTGTGTTGATAGTCCTGATTCACCGTGTTAGTAGTCCCGAGCCAGGAATATATCGGCGAGGGAACGCAGCCGCTCCCGCGATTCCGAGTAGGGCAAGAGGTCGAGACGCGCCTTGGCTGTCGCAGTGTGTTCGTTGGCGCACGCGCGGGCGCGCTCCAGAGCGTGCGTCGAGGTGAGGATGCGCGTGAGTTCATCGTGGGCGGCCGCGCCGTCCGCTTCAGCGAATAGTGCGCGAATCCGCGCGCGCACGGATGGGCCGCCCTGCTGTAACGCGTAGATGAGCGGGAGCGTCACGCGATGGTTGCGCAGATCGCTCTTGAGCGGCTTGCCGACGACGGCGGGGCGCCCCGCGTACGAGAGCACATCGTCGACGATCTGGAAGGCCACGCCCAGGTTGTCGCCGTACGCGGAGAGCGCCTCGACGACACTGTCGTCAGCGTCGCTCAGGAGCGCGCCAATGCGCGTCGCGGCGCGGCAGACGCTGGCCGTCTTGAGGCCGATCATATCGAAGTAGGTCTGCTCCGTCGTTTCAAAGTCTCCCGCGATGGCCGCTTCGAGGGCTTGGCCGCGGCAGACATCGATGCACGTCGAACTCAACGTGCGGATGGCGGAGAGCACGGTCTCGGCGCTGGCCCCACGGTCGTGACAGTAGGTGTAGCTGAGGAACGTCTCGAAAATCAGGAGATCTCCGGTCAGGATAGCCGCCGCCAGGTCATACTTGACGTGCAGGGTCTCCCGGCCGCGCCGTTCGCGGTCGCCGTCGATGATATCGTCGTGGATCAGGCTCGCCACATGGCCGGATTCAGTGCCGGCGGCGGCTGGAAAGACGATATCCGGGTCGCCTCCGGCGGCTCGGCAGGCTTCGAGCAACAGCAGCGGCCGCAGCAACTTGCCCGAGTTCGAGAGCGCGTAGCTCCTCGTCTCCGCGAGCAGGCCAGCCGGTCCCGGCAATATCTGTTGGGCGTGGCGGGCGAGTTGTTCCTGGAGGTCGGTGCGCTCGTCCAACAGCGCCGTGAAGACATCAATACTCTCTCTAGCCGTACTCTCTCTAGCCGTTATCATGGGGCCTCCACTCGTCACGACATATCATTAAAATTGTCCTCTCGCCGGATGGGGGTATTCCGTTTGCTGTTCGTGCGCCCCGCGCCTCGTGATCGTCAGTGATCATCACGCGAAAATGACCAACGCCCTCACCCTGTTTTGCTTGACTAGAGCGCGCGCTACATTAAATATATCTATGCATGATATAAATATGCAACGCATGCATACTATTCTATGTCACGCGACAGCATCAGATAATGACAAACAGGCGCCTCGTGTCGAATAAGTTTGTCAAAGAACGCCAATGCGTCGGTAGTATATCCCGGCGATGGAGTACTCGACAAATAGGAACATCTTAACCACTAGCATCACCCGTGCCAGCACTAACGACGACGGGGCGGCGCCTTCATTCAACATCCTGGCGGTGTTGAGGGACGGCAGCGGCCTGCGCCACGCCTTTGTGGCGTGCGCGCAGCGGGCGCAAGTGGACGTGCCGCGGGCTGGCGACGCGCCGGTAGGCGAGGTCAGTAATGTCGAGTAATACTCCCAGTACCGGTACGCCAAAGATAGCGCCCCACAGGCCGCTCAACTCGGCGCCTAGCAGCAAACCGAGCATGACCAGCAACGGGTGCATGTTGAGCGCGCTGCCCATGACGCGGGGCGCCAACAGATTGAGCACGACGTGCTGCGCCACGGCCAGGAACATGAACAATACCACGAAGCCGGCGATGGGGAACGTGGGGTCTGTCACATGCACGAGCACGAAAGCAATGAGCGGGGGGACGATGGCGGCGAAAGCTCCGATGAACGGCACGAGCATGGCTATGGCCGCGACGGCCGCGACCAAGATCGAATAGCGTAAGGAGAAGCCCACCGAGATGAGGTAGGTCAGCAGGCCGTACGACAGCGCCAGGATGACCTGGCTGCGGATGTAGCCGCCGAACTTGCGGTTGATGATTTGGTGGACGCTCTCCATCACATCGTCGGCGGCGGGCGGAAAGTAGGCCAGGGCCTGGCGCACGAGTTTGTGGCCGTCGAGCATCATGTAGAACGCCAGGATCAGCACGATCAGGGCGTTCAGGAAGAACGTGTTGAGCGCGTTGAGGAAGTTGAGCACGGCCGTGGCGCCGTTGCCGATGTCCGCCGGGGTTAAGCGGCTGTTGATCATCGTCTGTAGCTGCTTGCCGGCGATAAGCGCGCCCGACGTCAGCTTGAAGCTATAGTTTTTGGTGAACTGCTGTATCTGGCTGTGCGGCACATGGAAGCGCTTCTCGGCGATAGCTTCGAGGGCCTGCGTCGCGTGGGAGACACCTATGTAGGTGTGGGGGTTGGCTAATTTGGCCCCCAGGCTCTGCCCCTGAGAGACGAGGCCCGGAATCGTGGCGTACAGGAAGACGGCCAGGCTCACGCCCAGCGCCGTGTAGACGAACGAGACGGCCAGCACGCGGGGCACGCCGCGCCGCGCCAAACGGTCGACCCAGGGCGTGAAAAAGAATTGCAGCAGCCACGCCGCGAAGTACAGGGCCAGGACGTGGCCACACGCCACCACCATGCGCGGTATCCAGCCCGCGAAAATAGCCACCACGACGAGCAGCGCGAACCCGAGCGCGAGGATATACCGCCTGTAGGCGCCACCCAATAAAATCACCATTTCCCGTTTATCATCAACTGAGCCTATGATAGCAGCCGTTCGCCTATCGCCAAAATAATGCGGCTTGCCCGGCCCTCACCCCCGACCCCTCTCCCGTGCGCGGGAGAGGGGGGCCGCCCCATGATGTCACGGGTTATGGCGAAACTCCCGGAGTCACTGTACGATACAGCAGGGCGATCCGTTTCCCCCCCGTCCCCATGCCTCGCCGGGCGATTTCTTTGCCATGGCATGTGACGTGACGGGCGGCCCCCCCTCTCCCGCGCACGGGAGAAGGGGTCGGGGGTGAGGGTCGCCCTGGCGATGGGGCTTGCCCCGCAATCTGTTATATCGTATAAAGATACATTAAGGGTTTGAGTCGTAGTTAGGGAGGGACATAATGCGCTTACAGAATAAAGTCGCGGTGATTACGGGGTCGGCGACAGGGATCGGTCTGGCGACCGCGCAGGCCATGGCGCGCGAGGGGGCCGCGGTGGTGATCGACTACATCGCGGGGGAGCAGGACGAGGCCGACAAAAGGGTGCGGCAAATCGAGCAGAGCGGGGGGAAAGCCATCGCGGTGCAGGCCGACGTCAGCAAGCAGGAGGATGTACAGAACCTGGTCGACCGCGCGGTCCAGACCTTCGGCCGCCTCGACATCATGGTCAACAACGCGGGCGTGGAGCAGGAGAAGCCCTTCCTGGAGATGCCGCTGGAGGTCTGGAACTGGGTCATCGCGGTCGATCTGACCGGTCCGTGGCTGGGCAGTCAGATCGCGGCGCGGCAGATGGTCAAGCAAGGGGACGGCGGCCGCATCATCAACATCTCGTCGGTGCACGAGGATATGCCGATGCCGACGAACGCGCCCTACTGTGCGGCCAAGGGCGGCCTGCGCATGCTCATGCGCACCATCGCCGTCGAATTGGCCCCGCACAAGATCACCGTCAACAACATCGGCCCCGGCGCCATCGACACTCCGCTCGACAAGCCGACGAAGGAGGACCCTGCTAAGATGAAGAAGCTTTTGGCGGAGATCCCGCTCGACCGCATGGGCCAGCCTGAGGAGGTGGCCGAACTCGCCATCTACCTCGCCTCCGACGCGGCGGCCTACGTCACCGGATCCACCTACTTTATTGACGGCGGCATGTTGCGTCAGGCAGGCAGCCTGTAAAGAGAGCTTGCGCGGGCTCCAGTGCGCGCATTATCTGGGTCCGGGAGCGCGGACGCTCGCTACGCTGCTCGTCCGCCCCGGCGTCCGCAGGCGGGGCCGGCCATCCCCGCGGGGCCAGCGCGTCGCCGCCCGTTACGCGCTCATCCCGGCGCACACACCGGGACGGACGAGCAGCGTAGGCGAGCGTCCGCGCTCCCAGACGGGGACGGACGAGCAGCGTAGCGAGCGTCCGCGCTCCCAGACGGGGACGGACGAGCAGCGTAGCGAGCGTCCGCGCTCCCAGACGGGGACGGGCGAGCAGCGCAGCGAACGCCCGCGTATGCGGGCGGTGTGGACAAGCGTATCCCGGACGGGGTAAAGTGCGGGGCATGGATACTGCATCGCCGAGAGCAGCTATGCCGCCTGACTCACCCACGGAAGACGCGACGGAGCGGGCCGCCGCAAAGACGCGACGGCGGTGGGACGCCGTCTGGCGCTGGTTCGTGGATAACACGTTCACGCCGTCTTTTGTGCCGCCATGGGCGCGGAAGCCATTCGTAGGCTACCTCGTGGCCGTGCTGCTGCAAGTAGCCGCCATCGCCGTGGTCGTGCTCCTGGCCGAAGTATTGGTCGGCTTCGCCTTTCCCGCCCTGTTGTCCATCCTGGTTGTCGCGCTCATTGCCCTGACCTGGGGCCTGGGTCCGGCCCTCGTCGCGGCGCTCATGGGCGTGGCCTTGCTGGGCGGCTTGCTGCGCTCTGGAGTGCTACATCTCAATGAGACGGGTGTGGGGCGGGCGGTCGCCCTGGGCTTGTACCTGGCGGTGAGCGGTGTCTTGAGCGCGCTGGCCAGCCAGGTCGTGCGGGCGCGTCAGGACGCGCAGGATCGGGCGCGGCGCGAGACCGAGGCGGCCGCCCGGTTGACCGCGACGATTGACGCGATGGCCGACGGCGTGCTCGTCTATGATCGTGATGAGCAGGTCCTGCGGGCTAACGCCGCGTTGCGCGCTTTCCTGGCCCTCGAAGCGTCGCCTGACGCCGGCGAGCGCCTGATCCGCGAACGGAGTTCTCTGCTGTCTCCACGCGATGAGCAGGGGCGCGCAGTGCCGCCTGAACAGGGACCGATCCACCGCGTGCTGCGGGGTGAGGTGCTGACCAATGGGCGAACCCTCGACCTGCGCGTCCGCGCCCTGGATGGGACAGAGCGGTACGTCAGCGTCAGCGGGGCGCCGGTGCGTGACGCGGCGGGGGACATCATCGGCGGTGTCCTGGGGGTGCGCGACGAGACGGAGCGGCGGCGCTTGGAGCGCGAAGTCGCCGCCGAGCGCGAACGCTTGCGCGAGATCTTCCAGAATGCGCCCGCCGGCATCGCTCTTTTGACTGGACCGGAGCATGTATTCGCGTTTATGAACGCGGCCTACGCGCGCCTATCCGGCCGCGACCCCGACGCGCTGGTCGGGCGTCCCCTACGCGACGCGTATCCCGAACTGGTCGATCAGGGCTTCGACGCGCTGATGGACGAGGTGTATCGCACGGGGACGCCGTTCGTGGGGACGGAGACGCTCGTGCGGCTCAACCGCGACGGCAATGGCGTCCTGGACGATGTCTATTTCAGCTTCGTCTACCAGCCTCTACGCGGCGTGGACGGGACGGTCGAGAGCGTCTTGAGCCACGCCGTCGACGTAACCGCGCAGGTGCGGGCGCGACAGCGCGTCGAGGAACTGGCGGAGGAGCGCGATCGCGTCCGCGCCGAGTTCGTGGCGACGGTCTCGCATGACTTGCGGCAGCCGCTGACGGCGATTCGCGCCGGCATCGGCCTGGTCGAGATGAGCGCGCGGGATCGGTTGACCCTTGACGAGCGCGCGCTGCTGGAGGCCGCGCGGGACAATGGCGATCGCTTGCGCGCGCAAATCGACGACCTCCTCGCCGTGAACGCCATCGAAGCCGGCACGTTGCGGTTGGAGCGCGCCCCGCTCGACCTACGTGATGTCGTGACGCGTGCGTTGGGCGTGGTCCAACCCTTGCTGCGTGAGCGGGGGCAGACGCTAGAAATCGACCTCCCCGAACCGTTGCCGTTGAGTGGGGACGCGTGGCGGCTGGAGCAGGTCGTGACCAACCTGTTGTCCAACGCGCACAGGCACACGCCGGCTGGGACGCGCGTCACGGTGTCGGGGCGGGCCGGGAGGGACGAAATCGCCCTGGACGTGCGCGATAGTGGTCCCGGCATCCCCACGGCCGCGTTGGAAGCGGTCTTCGAGCGCTTCTACCGCGTCAACCACGGGGCCGGTGGGTCGGGGCTTGGCCTGTCTATCGTGCGCGCGATTGTCGAGTTGCACGGGGGACATGTGTGGGCGGAGAGCGGGGAGGGCGCGGGGGCCGCTTTTCACGTCGTGCTGCCCCGCGACGCCGTAGCCGTAGAGGTGGAGAGGGCTGAATGACAATCGCACTGCTCGTCGCGGAGGATGAGGCGGACGTGGCGGGGGTGGTCGCCTTCGGAGCCCGCATGGTGTGGCCGGGTTGCGACGTCACGGTGGCTCCCGATGGCGCGACGGCGCTGCGGCTGTTCGCGCGGGGACGGCCGGACCTCGTGGTGCTCGACGTGTCGATGCCGCCGCCCGACGGCTTCGAGGTCTGCCGGCGTATCCGCGACATCTCAACCGTCCCTATCCTGATGCTCACCGCGCGCGACAGTACCCTGGACAAAGTCCGCGCGCTCGACCTCGGCGCCGACGACTATCTCACCAAGCCATTCGATCATCTCGAACTGCTCGCCCGGCTGCGCGCGCTGGTGCGGCGCGCGCGGATCGCGCCCGCCCTGGCGCACGAGCCGGCTCCGCTGACAGCACTGACCCCAGCTCCCGCGCCGCCTACGCATTTGGAGGCGGGCGATGTCGTCCTCGACACGGTGACACGCGAGGCGCGTGTGGGGGGCCGCGTCGTCCGCCTGACCTCGACTGAGTACCGCTTACTGGAGGAATTGGTCCGTCAGGCCGGGCGTGCGCTCCCACATCGCTACCTGCTGCAGCGTGTGTGGGGGCCGGAGTACGTGGATGAGGTCCACTACCTACGCGTCTTCGTACGGCGGCTGCGCCAGAAGCTTGGCGATGACCCCGCGCATCCGCGCTACATCCAGACGGATTGGCACACCGGTTACCGCTTCGCGCCGACGCCTGACTAAATCCTTGTTTATGTTTGTTGATACTTATTCATCTCGTTATTCACGCGCGCTAGCGCATGTGTCGCGGTGTAGAGATTAGACTACGAGGTATACACGACCAGTAAGCCGTTGTGACCAGCCCCACAGCTGATAAGCCTCATAGAGGGGTGCTACCGTATGTGCGTTACAACAGAGATGACAGGGACGACGTTGTTCGCCGACTTGGCCGAAGCTGGTTTCGTGGTGGAGCGTATCGGAGAGTTGCGCTGGCGTCCCTATCGTGACGCCGTCCCCATTTTGCTGCGCTGGCTGCCGCTCATCGAGGACTGGCGGCTCAGGTGGGCCATCGTCAGCGCGCTCGGCGTGTCCTGGGCCAAGCCCCTCGCGGCGCCGGCCTTGATCACCGAGTTCCAGCAGGCGCCGGATGACCCGTACGGCTACAAGTGGGCCGTCGGCTACGCGCTCTCCGAGGTCGCCGATGATAGTGTGTTCGACGATCTCGTCTCACTGGTGTGCGACACAGGGCATGGCCATGCGCGCCAGATGATCGTCGACGCATTCGGCGCGCTACACCACCCACGCGCCGTCGATGTGCTCATCACCTTGCTCGACGAAGAGGACATGGAGATCGTCGAGCGCGCGCTCGTCGCGCTTGGCCGGCGTAAGGACACGCGCGCCCGGCCGCGCATCGCGCCTTTCCTGGACCATCACGACCGCTACGTGCGTGGGGCCGCCGCCCGCGCGTTGACCAAGATCGACGGAGCGCGCCAACGCGCGAAGGCTGGATGAGCAAGCCGCGCCGTCGTAAGCTCCTCGCGCTGACGACCCTCACGGACCGGCAGCTATACGCGCTGCTGGTCCGCGTGGAGACGCTGTTGCTGGATCGTCCGCCCAATGGCGTCGATGGCGCGGACATGGCCGTCGAGTTGGTACGCTGCGACGAGGCGCGCTTGGTCGCGCTGTACCGCGCGCTGCCATCCCAGCGGCGCTCCGAGTGCCTCGCCCTCCTGGAGCGGATGCGTTCCGGCTCATGTCACCTTACCGCCCCTTAACGCCTAGCGGGCCTGGCACAGGGCGTGCTATTTATATCGTGTAAAGATGTTTTTAGCAGGCCGGCGCGAGTGTACCACAAAACAGTGACTTGAGCGCCGTGGGCCTGGCCTTAAAAGACCATGGCAGGAACCGGACCTTAAAAGGTCTCCCAGCGACAGCCGCAGTGGCCGTGCGCTAGACGAGGGGAGCGCGTGTCGTACTCAGACAGACCTTTCAAGGTCCGTCGTCTGCCATGACCTTTTAAGGTCAGGCCGTGACGTAAGGAGGGTAACACTTGAGCCAGGGGAAACAACGCATCGTGGTGACACGTAAGGTCCCCGATCCGCTTGTCCCGTTGTTGCAGCGGGAGGGCTTCGACGTGGTGGTCCATGACAGCGTTGAGCCCATGAAGCCTGCCGAGTTGGTCGAGTTCGTGCGCGGGGCGCACGCCATCGTACCCATCTCCGACGACAAGATGACGGAGGAGGTGTTTGCCGCCGCCGGACCCGACCTCAAGATCGTGGCTAACTACGCCGTGGGCTACGACAACGTGGACCTAACGGCGGCCGTGGCGCGTGATGTGTGGGTCACGCACACCGTCGGCGTCGAGAACAGCGCCGTTTGTGAGCTAACCTTCGGCCTGGCCCTCGCCCTCATGCGCGGCATCGTCCTGGGCGACCGTCTGGTGCGCGCGGGCAAGTTCAAGTATTGGGACGCCTTCCGATTGCTGGGGCCGGAGCTCGACCGGCACACGCTCGGTATCGTCGGCCTGGGCCAGATCGGTTCGACCGTGGCCGAGCGCGCCAAGGACTTCAATATGCGCGTCGTCTACTACGACGTGTTGCGCAAGCACAAGCTCGAAGAGGCCATTGGCGTCGAGTACGTCGCGCTGGACGAGGTGTTCAAACAGGCGGACGTCGTCACGCTGCATGTGCCGTTGACCGAGGAGACGCGCCATATCGTCAACAAAGATCGACTGGCGCTGATGAAGCCAACGGCGCATCTCCTGAACCTGTGCCGCGGGCCCGTTGTGGATGAGGCGGCGCTGGTCGAGGCGCTCAAGGCCGGGCGCATCGCCGGGGCGGGGCTTGATGTCTACGAGCACGAGCCCGCGCTGACGCCGGGTCTGGCCGACCTCGACAACGTCGTGTTGACGCCGCACCTGGGCAGTTCGAGCGTGCCCTCGCGCGAGGGCATGGCCCGCCTCGTCGCCGAGAGCGTAACGGCGGCGCTCACGGGCCGCACGCCGCCCAATAGGGTTGAAGGCACATGACGAGTGTTTAGTGTTTAGTGACGAGTGTTTAGTGGTGGGTGATAAGAATACCAAGAACTAAACACTAAACACTCGCCACTAAACACTAGAGAAAGGGGGTTGTATGAAGACAAGACTGATCGACGCGGCATCGGAGAAGACGTATGTGGTCGTTTTCGACAAGGGCGACGAAGTGGCGTCCGGATTGCTCGACGTAGCCAAAAAGTACAATCTGGACGCCGCGAGCCTGACGGGCATCGGCGCCTTTAGCGACGTCACGTTGGGCTATTTCGACCGTGAGCGCAAGGAGTACAAAAAAAATCCGCTCGCCGAGCAGGTCGAGGTTCTCTCACTCATCGGCGACATCGCCGTCAAGGAGGATGGGACGCCACAGGTGCACGCCCACGTCGTGGTTGGCCGCTCCGATGGGACGACGCGCGGCGGCCATCTCCTGGAGGCGCACGTCTGGCCGACGCTGGAAGTGGTCGTCGTCGAGTCGCCGGCCCATTTGCGCAAGAAAACCGATCCCGAGACCGGCTTGGCGCTGATTAGCTTGTAGCCGCCGGATAGCGCGCTGCGTGGTACAAAATTTGCCACTGGCTTTATCGTATCGTAACACGATCAAAAAGGAAGGGTTGAGGGACAACGAATGGCAAAGACAACGGCAGACCTGCTCATGGATCGCCTGAGCGACTGGGGCGTCGACACGATTTTCGGCTTCCCAGGAGACGGTATCAACGGTATCTTCGAGGCGCTACGCACGCATCAAGATAAGATTAAATACATCCAGGTGCGCCACGAGGAGGCGGCGGCCTTTGCCGCCGATGGCTATGCCCGCTTCACGGATCGGCTCGGCGTGTGTCTGGCCACCTCGGGTCCGGGCGGCATCCATCTGCTCAATGGTCTCTACGACGCGGCGATGGACAACCAGCCCGTGCTGGCTATCACCGGCCACACCTTCCACGACTTGATCGGCACGCACTACCAGCAGGACGTCGACCTCGACAAGCTGTTCATGGATGTGACGGTCTACAACGAGCGGGTGATGGGCCCGGCCCACGTCGTCAATGTGGTCGATGAGGCCATTAAGGCCGCGCTCACCAAGCGAGGAGTCGCTCACATCACCATCCCCAAGGATATCCAGGAGTGGACGATGTCGGACGGAGACCGCTCCGTCGCCAATATCGCCAAGCACAGCGGCGATATATTTAACCCTGCCCACCCCGTGCCGCCGCAAGAGCAGTTGCGGCAGGCCGCCGACCTCATCAACGCTGGCTCCAAGGTAGCCATCCTGGCCGGGCGCGGCTGCCTCAATTCGCGTGAGGAGGTGCTGCAATTGGCGCAACTCGTCGCCGGGCCCATCGTCAAGCCGCTGCTGGGCAAGGCGGTCGTCCCCGACGCCAGTCCCTACACGACGGGCGGTATTGGGCTGCTCGGCACGGCGCCGTCGCAAGACACCATGGAGGAGTGCGACACCTTTATCATGCTCGGCAGTAGTTACCCCTACATGGAGTTCCTGCCCAAGCCCGGCCAGGCCAAGTGCGTGCAGGTCGACATCAATGGGGCGCGCATGGGATTGCGCCACCCCGTCGACGTTGCCCTCGTCGGCGACTGTAAGACCACGCTGCAGGCCCTGCTCCCGCTGATCACGCGCAAGCAGGATCAGAGCTTCCTCGAGAAGGCACAAGAGCGCATGAAGACGTGGAACGGGCTCATGGAGTCGCGGGCCACGCGCACCGCTATGCCGATGAAGCCGCAGGTTGTGCCGTACCATCTCAACAAGTTCCTGAACGACGACGCCATCGTCGTCAGTGACTGCGGCACTGTCACGACGTGGACCGCGCGCTACGTCGAGATGAAGGGCACGATGCAGTTCGCGGTCTCGGGGATGCTGGCGACGATGGCCTGCGGACTGCCCTTCGCTGTCGGCGCCGCGGTGGCTTACCCAGGGCGGCAGGTCGTGGCGCTCGTCGGTGACGGCGGCTTCACCATGTTGATGGGCGAGATCGCGACGATGGTCAAGTACAATCTGCCGGTCAAGGTCATCATCATCAAGAACAACACGCTGGGCCAGATCAAGTGGGAGCAGATGGCCCAGGACGGCAACCCCGAGTTTGGGGTCAACCTACAGCCGATCGACTTCGCCATGTACGCCAAGGCGTGCGGCGCCGGTGGGTTCTGCATCGAGGACCCGACGCAGGCTGAATCCGTGCTACGTGAGGCGTTCGCTCATCCGGGGCCAGCCGTGATCGAGGCGGTCGTGGACGCGAACGAGCCGGGTCTGCCAGGCCACATCTCGACGACCCAGGCGCTAAAGTTTGCCGAGGCGATCATAAAGGGTGAGCAGGACCGGGTCCCGATCATCAAAGATGTGGTGAAGGATATGCTCAAGGATGTGCTGCCCGCCAAGCTGCGCGAAGTGATCTAAAGTGATCAGCCGTCAGCGATCAGCCGTCAGCTTTTTATCGTGGGCAATGCGGCGCCTCATGGCGGACGTTAGTACCCCGTTCGCCGGGTACCGCGCCTATCGACCAAGAAGCTGACGGCTGACGGCTGATCGCTAGTAAGGAGACTCAAGTGGCTGTACGATTGCCATCCCTCCGTCGCCAGGAGACCGTCGCGGACACGGTGGTCGATCTCGTCGATGCCGTGGACGACAAGACGGGCGTCAACATGACCCAGAAGCTGCCCCGCTGGCTCATCGATGATAGCGTCATGCTCGACCGGCACATCCGCGAGGGCCGCTTCCAGCGTACCCTGTCGCTCGTCGCCGGGCTGTCCAGCGTGCTTAGCGGGATCGAGGTGCTGACCGAGCACTACCGCGGCAGCTATAGCCAGCGCATCATGTATTCACCGATCATCTTAAGCCCCGCGCTGCTCGCGGCGGGGATATGGGGCGCGATCAGTCCGCGTGCGGCGCGGACGGTGCTGCCCGTGGTCTCGCTCATCACGGTCGTCGACGGCGTGACCGGCTTCGCCTTTCATGTGCGCGGTATCCACCGCAAGCCCGGCGGGTGGCGCAACACCGTCTACAATCTGGTGATGGGACCGCCCGTGCTGGCGCCGCTGCTTTTCGCCCTCAGCGGCTACCTTGGCCTGATCGCCTCGCTGCTGCGTCCGGAAGAGGCGCGGCCGGGCACGCTGCTGGCGCAGGCGCCCGGCCTAACCAGTCCGCGTGCGCCGTGGTTGCGCCTCGTGCCGCGCACGATCAAAGACGACGTCGTCGTCCTGGAAGATCGGGCGCGCGAAGGCCGCATCCAGCAGCAACTCGCCATCGCGGCGGCCCTCTCCTCATTGTTGAGTGGCTTCGAGGCGCTGTACTCGCACTACAAGAACAACTTCCGCTTTAAGGTGCAGTGGACGCCGATCATCCTCACGCCGCTGTTGTGTGGAGCTGGCCTTGGCGCTGTCTGGAGCAAGACGGTGGCGCGCACCGTGCTGCCGATCGTCTCGCTCGTGGCTATGCTCGACGGGGCCATCGGTACCTTCTACCATGTGCGTGGCATTCTGCGCCGGCCGGGCGGGCTTAAGACGCCGCTGCACAATCTGATCTACGGGCCACCGTCTTTCGCGCCGATGCTTTTCGCCGCCAGCGGTTTCCTGGGGTTGTTGGCCAGTCTTTTACGGAGGGCCGACTGAATAGAGCCTGCGACTGCGGTCGCATGGCAGCGAACGGGCGCCGCGGCGCCAGGAACAACCGACCGCAGTCGGCGTTGATTTGCCATGCGACCGCAGTCGCAGGCTAGAGGATTTATCTGATGACCGTATCTACTCCCAAGACGACCTCGTCGCGCGATCTCTGGCCGGTCGATCCCGAAACGGGTCAGCCGATTCCCCCCAAGGAGCAACCCGGCTACTATCCCGGCTACAGCACGCTCAGTCAGCAGGCCTTCTGGGACGAGGCGACGCGCAACCTCGTGCTGGATCGTGTCAACAACGTGCCTCAGATACGCTTTTTTATTGGCGAGCTCGAACTACTGATGCGCGCCGTTTGCGATCGCCTGCTGCCGCAGGATGACCGCGACGAGGCGCACAAGATTCCCATTTTCAACTACGTTGACCGCAAGGTGTACGAGAAGAAAATTCCTGGCTACCGCTATGAGGATATGCCGCCGGTGCAGGAGGCGCACTTGCTGGGGCTACAGGCCATCAACGAGATCGCCCGCCACATGCACGGCAAGCCGTTCATCGAATTGGGCCCGCGTGAGCAAGACGAGGTCCTCAAAACGATCCACGACGGCAAGCCGCCCGCCGGTGAGGAGATCTGGCAAAAGATGTCCGTGGGGAATTTCTGGACCCTGCTGATGCACAATGTGATAGAAGCCTACTACGCGCACCCCTACGCCTGGGACGAGGTCGGCTTCGGCGGCCCGGCCTACCCGCGCGGCTACATGCGCCTGGAACGCGGTGAGCCAGAGCCCTACGAGAAGCGCGAACGCCGCTACGCCTGGATGCACCCGCCGACGGCCCTGTCGGGCGAGGTCGATGAGGAATACGAGTCGCCGCCGCATCCCCAGGCTGGCCAACCCGGCGGAGCAGGAGGAACGCATTGAAATTCGAGCCTTTAGTACATAAGCCCTTGTTTGGCGCCTTCAAGGGCCCCAAGACGGATAAGCATATGCTCGGACCGATCGAAACGGTCGACGCCCCCATGCGTCACTACGCGCCTGATGAGGAGGTCGATGTCGTCATCGTGGGCGTCGGCTCGGGCGGCGGCGTGTTGCTGCAGCGGCTAGCCAGGGCCGGCTTCAAGGTCGTGGGCATCGAGGCCGGTCCCTTCTGGGACACCGAGCGCGATTGGGTGAGCGACGAGGCCGGCTCGGAGCAGCTGTATTGGAATAACCTACGCATCACCGGCGGCGAGAACCCGCTCGTGTTCGGCGAGAACAACAGCGGGCAGGGCGTTGGCGGCGGATCGGTCCACTGGGCCGCCTTCACGCCGCGCTTCCACCCCTCGGACTTCACGGTGCACCGCGATACGGGCCTTGGGGCCGATTGGCCCATCTCGTACTGGGACCTCAAGCCCTACTACGAGCAGATCGAGCGCGAGATGCCTGTGTCGGGGCCGCCCTACTTCCCATGGGGCGACCCGCACGGCTACACCTATGGGCCGCATCCCACCTCGGCCGTCCCCAATACGCTGGTGGAGGGTTGCACGCGCCTGGGTATCCGCGTGAGCAGCGGCGGACCCGTCGCTATCAACGCTGGCTCACACGCCGACCGCCCGCACTGCATCTATCGCGGCTTCTGCATCCAGGGCTGTAAAGTTGGCGCGAAGGCGAGTACCCTGGTAACGCATGTGCCCGACGCCATTCGCCATGGCGCTGAGATCCGCGACCGCTGCATGGTGGCGCGCGTCAACCTGGGCAAGGATGGCAACGTGACCGGTGTCACATACTTCGACAAAGATAAGCGTGAGGTTGAGCAAAAGGCCAAGCTGGTCATCGTAGCGGGCTACGCCATCGAAACGCCGCGCCTGCTGCTCAACTCGGCTTGCCCTGGCTTCGAGCAGGGCCTCGCCAACAGCAGCGGCACGGTCGGCAAATATCTGATGGCGCAGGCCGGCAACGTGGTGATGGGGCGGTTCCCCGACCTGATCCGCATGTATAAGGGGCCGCCGGCCAACTCGCTGACCGAGGAGTTCTACGAGACCGATCCCACGCGCGACTTCGTGCGCGGCTTCGCCATCCAGACGGTCGGCCCGCTGGCGATCGCTTTCGCCAAGCAACTCATGGCCTCCAAAGGCGTGTGGGGCTGGGGTATGCGCCGTGAGATGATGGACTACAACCACTACTCGGCCTTTGGGCTGCTCGGCGAGATCCTGCCATGGGAGGACAACCGGGTCACACTGGCCGAGGGCGCCGAGGACAAGGACCAGTTTGGCCTGCCCGTGGCCAAGATCACGTTTAGCTTGCACGACAACGACAAGAAGCTTATCGCCTTCGCGCGCAAGAAGACCGAAGAGATCATGTGGGCGGCCGGGGCGGAGGAAGTCTCGCAGGAAGCGCGCTACGCGCACCTGGTCGGGGCGGCGCGCATGGGCAATGACCCGCGCACGTCGGTTGTGGATAAGTTCGGCCAGTCGCACGACATCCCCAACCTGTTCATCTGTGACGGCAGCATCTTCCCCACGCAGGGTTCGGCCAACCCCGGCCTGACCATCCAGGCGCTGGCGATCCGCACAGCCGACTACTTGATCACCCAACGCGAGAATGTGTTGGCGCGACGCGGCGGATCGGCCGAGGCCCCGCCGCCGTCCATGGCCAAGGAGCTTGAGCCGTGGGGCGTGTCGGGCCGTGGCGTGCCGCGCCTGGGCGGCAAGTCCAAGGAAGGATATGAGAAAGACCACCAGCACAACCTGGAGGACGAGCGCGCGCACCAGCATGCCGGCGACGACCTGCGCATGAAAGTGGTCGGCCCGAAGGCTGGAGGATGAAGAGGTAGGAGCATGGCTATGTTCGACAGCGCCGTCCCCATAGAAAAGATCGACGTATCGGTCTACAAGATACCGACCGACGGCCCCGAGGCCGACGGCACCTACGCGTGGGACTCCACCACCATGGTGCTCGTCGAGGCGACCGCCGGCGGCAAGTGCGGCCTGGGCTACACCTACGCCGACACGGCGACGGGGACGCTCATCAAGGACATGTTGAGTACGGTTGTACAGGGCCGCAACGCCATGGACGTGCCTGGTTGCTGGAACGCGATGGTCCACAAAATACGCAACCTGGGGCGTCCCGGCATCGCCTCCATGGCCATCGCGGCCGTGGATGTCGCGCTGTGGGACCTCAAGGCGCGCCTATTCGATGTCTCGCTGGTGACGCTGCTCGGCGCGACGCGCGACGCCGTGCCGGTCTATGGCAGCGGCGGGTTCACCACGTATTCGATCGAGCGGCTGCAAAAGCAACTCGGTGGTTGGGTGGAGCAGGGTATCCCGCGCGTCAAGATGAAGATCGGGACCCATCCCGCCGCCGACCTTGGCCGCGTCAAGGCCGCGCGGGAGGCGATCGGGCCGGACGCCCTGCTGTACGTGGACGCCAATGGCGCCTACAGCCGCAAGCAGGCCCTGGCGCAGGCCGAGGCCTTCCGGGAGTATGGCGTGGTGTGGTTCGAGGAGCCGGTGTCGTCCGACGATCTGGCCGGGCTGCATCTGATCCGTGACCGCGGGCCGGCCGGCATGAACATCGCCGCCGGCGAGTATGGCTACGACCTGTGGTACTTCCGCCACATGCTAGAGCACGAGGCGGTCGACGTGCTGCAAGCCGACGGTTCGCGCTGCGCCGGGATCACCGGCTTCCTGCGCACGGCGGCCCTGACCGAGTCGCGCAGCATGGACCTCTCGGCGCACTGCGCGCCATCGCTGCACGTCGCGCCGTGCTGCGCCATCGCGCGGCTCAGCCCGATCGAGTATTTCCACGACCACGCGCGCATCGAGCACATGCTCTTGGACGGGACGTTGACCCCCGTCGACGGGGCCTTACACCCCGACCTCTCGCGGCCGGGTATGGGGTTGGAGTTCAAGCGCGCCGACGCCGCGCGCTACGCTGTGTAGATGAGACCTGGCCTACGGAAGCGCGCTACTTGGTCGTATCGGCTGGGAGCGCCGGCTTCTAGCCGGCGCTCCCAGCCGATACGATGCGCCACGCGGCGCCCACCAGCGCAATCGTGGGACGCCTACGCGAACAGGTCGGCGACGGGGTAGGTGAAGTCCTGTACCACATCCTCGCCGTCGAGCGTGTCGCCGATAGTAAGGGTGACCGACGCGACGTTGGGGCGCCACACGTCGACCTGCCGCCGCTTAGGCCACACGACCCACACTAGCGCCGTCCCCCCCGCGAGGTACCGCTCCGCCTTGGCCTTCATCGCGGGCCGGTACTGCGTCGGCGACGCGACCTCGACGGCCAGATCGGGAGCGAAGGGATATGCTTTGTCAGGGTCTACCGACGGCTCACGCCAGGCATAGTAGAAACCGACATCGGGGAGCAAGCCGGTATCTCTTTGCCCCGTGTTCTCGAAATCATACACCTCATCGGGCTCCGTGACGGTTCCGAGTCCGTGCGCTTCAACAAAAGCGGCGAGCGCGAACATAAGGCGCCGATTAACGCGGGCTGCTCTAGGCCGAGTTCCTCCCATGCGGACAAGTACTCCCTCCACAAGCTCGTAGCAATATCCATCGTCGCCATCGGGGTAATCGAGGAACTCGGCCATCGTCATATAGGGCGGCGCGTTGGGCACGACCTCGGCCCACGGCGCGACGGATTCCGGCGGAAATGCGTGTGCCTGGCTCATAAATCTGTTCGCCTCCGTTCACCATCGTTCTTGGCTATCCACATTATTGTAGTAGATTGCGGGAAGTGGAATGAGCCGATGTCGCGTCAGCGCGCGCGCGCGGCGACGCCGGCGTGCCGGTCGTGCTCCACGGACGCCGCCGAGTCCTCTCTAGTCTCAACGGCCCCCTTGCCATCGGCGCCTTTATTGTCGGCGACGGGCGCCAGGGCCTGGGTCACGGCATCGACCACGTCGCTAACAATGTCGGCGACGGCTGTCTCGATCGCGCGGCGGCCCGCGTCGTCCGTGACATACGCCCGGATACCTACGACGTAGCCGGCATCGGTAATACTGTCGAGCGTGACGCGGGGACGGACGACGCCTTCCAGGTTGTTCTCGATAGCCGCGCGCAGACGGTCCAGCACCGCCGGGACGCCGGTTGTCGCCTTGGGCAGCGTCACGGGGATAAAGACATCGTATTCGCGCGGGCGTTGCACCACGACGGCGTTGATCATGGCGCTGTTGGGGATGCGCACCTCCAGCTCGTTGACGCGCAGGGTGGTATAGAACAACGAGATGTCCCACACCTGGCCGCTGTACTCGACGCCGCCGAATGAGCCGGTGCGCGCCGTGACGAACATCCCGGCGCTATAGGGCCGCGCGAACAGGATGACGAGTCCCGCGATGACGTTGGAGAGAGACGCCTGGCCGGCGATGCCGACGACGACGCCGGTGAGTGCGCCGCCTACGAGCACGCCACTGAGGTTGCGGCCGAGTGCGCCGACGACAAAGAGGATAATGATAGCGTAGAGGACGACCGAACTGAACGTGGACAGGCTGCGCGCCCGGCCCAACCCCAGATAGTCGTCGAGGTAGTCATTAAGCGCGCGCACGAAAGTGCGCACCCCGTAGATGGCTAGGATCGCGGCTACGAGGACAAGGGCAATGTGGGCGGGCGGCCTGAGGGCTTGTTGTGCCCTAGGAATGAAATCATCGACGCTGCCCGCGGCATAGGAGGCAACGAGCGCGAGCGCCAGGGGGATGGAGACGCCAGTGATAACGCGGGGATTCCATAGACGTCGAATCGCCTGGGTCCGCTCCATCATCATGCGCTCCTTTTCCCTCCTGCAATGGTACCAGGGCTGGCGCGTTCATGCTCCCAGTAGACACGGCGCCCCGCGCTCCAGATAATGACGCTTCCGATGAGGCGCGATGGGGCAACTGGCAACTGGCAACTGGCAACTGACTACATGTCCCCCTCGCGCTCCTCGCCAGATAGGGCCATTAGGTAGCCGCGGGCGCGCTCGGTCTTGGGGTAGCGATTGACCAGCTTCCAGAAGCCGGGGCCGTGGTTGGCCTCGCGCAGGTGCGCGAGTTCGTGGACGATCACGTAGTCGCGCACCCAGGCCGGGACCTCGGCCAGGCGGTGGTTGAGGCGGATCGTGCCGTTGGCCGGCGTGCAGCTGCCCCACCGGCCATCCTGGTTGGTGACCCAGGCAATGGACTGCCAGGAGAGCTTGCCCCCGAAGATTTGCGCGTTAAGGCGTTGCGCCGCGTGCGCGAGGTCGTCGTCGACGAGCGAGCGCTTGAGTTGGCGTCGCTCCAGACGGCGCTTGAGACGCTCGACGATGGGCGTCAACTCGTCGTCGTCCATATCGGCGGGCGCGCGCACCACCAGGGTGTCGCCGACCTGCCGCGCGCTCACGGTCTTGACACGCCCCGCGCTGCGCTCGATCCTGATATCCATGCCCTATAGCTTAACGCGCCGTGCCCCAGTGGTCCACTTTCGCGAGAAGATCGTCGAGCGGGAAAGGCTTGGACAGCCAGTCGTTGGCCGCCATGGCCGAGGGCGTCCCCCCTCTATGTCCCATGGCCGAGGGCGTCCCCCCTCTATGTCCCATGGCGGACATGCCGACAGGAGCGGTTATTCGAGGTCGCGATTATAATCTATGCTCTATTCACGCGTGATTTATGACAAAGCGCGCCGCGCCTACGACTTTTTCCGTCATCAAGCCTGCATGTAATGACAGATCACGAACGCGCGTGAGTGGTCATGCTACACTGAGGAGACAGGGGGATAACTGGGACATTATGGATCGGGACCGCACATTACCCATGCTTGGACAAGGGGCCATGGTTGGACAACAGGCCGCGACGCTCGCGCACACGCTGGCGCGCTCGGAGCATCCGCGCGGCGGGCCGTTGGTGGATTCCTACGGACGGCGCATCCGTAACCTGCGCGTGTCCGTGACCGACCGCTGCAACTTTCGCTGCGTTTATTGTATGCCGGCCGAGGGTCTAGCGTGGCTGCCCAGGGGCGACATCCTCTCCTACGAGGAGATCGAGCGCCTCGTGCGTATCGCGTTGCGCATCGGCGTCGAGGAGATCCGCTTAACCGGCGGCGAGCCCCTCGTGCGCAAGGACCTGCCGGAGTTGGTCCGTCGTCTGGCGCCGCTGGAGGGTCTGAAGAGTCTTAGCCTCACCACCAACGGCTACCTGCTTCAGGAGCAGGCGCGGGGCCTCGCCGAAGCCGGGCTGCGCCGCATCAACGTGTCGCTCGACACGCTGGACCACGAGAAGTTCTATACCCTGACGCGGCGCGATTCGCTGCCCAAGGTGCTGGCGGGGTTGGCCGAGATCGAGCGGTACCCCCAAGTGTCGCCGATCAAGATCAACGCGGTGGCGATTCGCGGCTTTAGCGAGGGCGAGGTGCTCGAGTTCGCGCGGCTGGCGCGGCGCAAGCCCTACGAGGTGCGCTGGATCGAGTACATGCCGCTCGACGCTGATCAGACCTGGACCAAGGATGATGTGCTGAACGGAGCCGAGCTCAAAGCCATCATTGAGCAGGAGTTCCCGCTCGTACCCGTGGGCGGGCTCGACCCCTCGTCCACCTCGCGCGTCTACCGCTTCGCCGACGGCGTCCCCGGCACGGTCGGCTTCATTAACCCCGTCAGCGAGCCGTTCTGCGCGCAGTGCGACCGTATTCGTCTGACCGCCGAGGGGGCGTTCCGCACCTGCCTCTTCTCCACCGTCGAGACCGACCTGCGCGCGCCCCTGCGCGATGGCGCGTCCGACGACGAGTTGGAGCAACTCATCCGCGCCGCCACTTGGGAGAAAGAGCTCAAGCACTACATCGGCGACAAGAGCTTCAAGCGCGCCAATAAATCGATGTCGATGATAGGAGGATAGTGATGTAGTGGCGAGTGACGAGTGGCGAGCGGCGAGCAATCAATTCTCGTCACTCGCCACTCGCACTCGTCCCTAAACAAATGACATCCTATGTACGCACCGTCTGGGGCTTCAGCCGCAACGGCAAGATCGTCCTGAGCTACACCTTCTTCAAAGGGCTGCAACTGGCCATCCAGGCGCTGGTCTACAACCTGTTCCTGCTCAGCCTGCACTTTAACTCGACGCTCATCGGCGTGCTCGACGCCATGCCGGCCGTGACCGTCCTGCTGGTGAGCTTTCCCCTGGGCGTGCTGGCCGACCGCGTGGGGCGCAAGCGTTTGCTGCTCTTCTGCGCCTTCGTCAACCCGTTCACCCTGCTGGGCCTGGCCCTGTTCACGACGCCGGGCTGGCAAGTCTTCTTCGGGCTGGCCAACGGCGCTGTTTCGTCGTTCTACTGGGTCGCCTACCCGGCCATTATCGTGGAGAGCAGCACGGAGCAAGACCGGCAGTACCTGTTCTCCGTCAACTCGCTGCTGCTCATCGGCATCGGCTCGCTCGGCTATCTGCTCGGCGGCGGCATCACCGCGTTCGCCGCCGGTGTTCTGCATCAGAGCGCCGAGGCGACGGGGCCGCTGCGCTGGGCCATGGTCAGTATCTTCGTCGTCGGCTTCGTCGGCGCGCTCCCCTTGCTGTGGCTACACGAGGCCCCGCGCGTCCGTGGCGCGGTCAGGGTCGCGCGCGCCTATGACATCGGGCTGTTCGTGCGCCTATTGGGGCCGGACCTGCTGCTGTCGTTCGGCGCGGGCGCGGTGCTCTCGTTCAACCAACTCTACTTCGCCACAGGCTTCAACGTATCGGCTGGGACACTGGGGATATTCCTGGCCGTGGCCGGTGTCATCGGCGCCGGAGGATCGCTGGCCTCGCCCGCGTTGGTGCGTCGCCTCGGACCTGCCCGCGCCGCCATCTTCTTGCTGGCGAGCTCGATCCCGCTCATCGCCGCGCTGGCCGTGGCGCCGGCGCTCGGCACGGCCCTGGTGATCTACACGGTGTGGAGCGCGGTGCGCTCGGCCATCGACCCCACGTATACGGGGTTCGCCATGTCGCGGGTCTCCGAGGGGCAACGCTCCACATTGAGCGGGCTCTACTCGGTCACCTGGGCGGTCGGCTTCGCGTCCGGCCCCATCATGACCGGATGGCTGCGCGGCGCCACGCACGGCTTTACCGCTCCGTTCATCGTCGCGGCGGCCTGCTACGCCGCCGCCACGCTGGCTCTTTACACCTTCTTCGTGCGCGGTGGACGCGGGCGCGCTGCCGCGTCCACCGCGCCAGAAATGGCCGCCGCGCGTTGACATAGTGATGCGAGGCGCCGAATCATGGTAGAAGCCCGACAGGTGATGCGTTTGGTCGCCGATGTACTTGGGTCCGAGCCGCTTGGGGCCACGCACATGGACTTTGGGCATATGAGCGTGACCTACGAGGTGGCGCTGTTGGAGTTTAACGGACTTGCAGCGCCGGGGCGTCGCCTTCTACGCGGCGTCGTTCGCGCTGGACTTCATGCGCCGCTTCCACGCCAACGAATCGGGCGAGTGGAATGCACAGTCGTGAACGTCTGACCGTCGCTCGTGTTCATCATTTAAGTATAATACGACGCCGCTTGGATAGCCTCGCGTATCGCGTCGTTATGATACGGCGTGCGTGTGAGCATCGAGAGGGTGGCCTGCCGCGCCGACCTGTCGCCGTCGCGCAACGCGGAGAGCGCGTAATCCCTGTATTACGAGTAGGAATGCGCCGTTGACCACGTCACGGTCGGTAGTCGCGTGGAGTTGGATATCGTTCATGTTGCCAGTAGTCAGTAGTCAGTAGTCAGTAGGTTGTTCGGGAGCGCAAGGGGCCATTCATCATGCGGCAACCGCAACGTAACGCGCCATTCTTTTTCTGACTACTGACTACTGACTACTAGTACTTCCGGTACCACTCCTCGCCGATGGTCTCCATCTGGAAGCCGGGGTTCTCGCGCTCGGTCCAAGGTTTGGCGTAGCTGTGCGCGATCTCAATGAGAGTGCGCAGGTTGTCCACGCCCTCCGTGGCGAGGAAGCGGCGGCGCTCCTCGGGCGGCAGCTTGACCGCCTTCTTCCAGATAGCGCGCCCCCCTAGGAAGCCGGAGGCGCCGTTGTGGCAGGCGAACTGTACCTGCGTGCGGAATATCTCGATGTCGACACCGGCGCTGAGCACGACCCAGGGGACCTGGCACGCCGCATCGAGTTGCTTGCAGTAGTTTGTAATCTTCATTTCGTCCTGCTCGTACTTCGAGTCGACGGGGAACTCGGCCTTGTAGACGTCGACGCCGAGGCCGCTGAGCATACGCGCGGTCTCGATCACGAGCTCGGGCTTTTGCGCGGCGTACTCGGCCGAGTCGGTCTTCATGCCGCCGACGGGGTATCCGACGCACTCCAAGATAAAGGGGATGTCGTGCTTTTGACATTCGTCGCCGACGCGCGCGATGAGGTCGCGCTGGTAGGTCGTGCCTTCGCCGCGGTCGGGCCGGAAGTAGGCGAGCAGCTTGACGCCCGACGCGCCCATGCGCTTGATCTTGTCGACGCCCCATCCCTCTAATATCTTGGCGCGGCGGTCGTCCCCGACCTGCTCGTAGTCGGTGTCTTCGAGTGAGACAAGCAGGCCACAGTTGCCGCGTAGCGCCGAACTGGCGATGGACTGTGCGGCGCCGAACTCCGGGTCAATGAGCATGGCGCTGGCGTAGGGGCTGAGCGCGCGGCAGATGTCCGTCTTGACGTCGGTCATTGCCTCCGCGCTCACGCTCTGGGGGTCGTCCGGGTTGAGCATTTTGCGCATGGAGCCACGCTGATCTTCGGCGGCCATGGTAAAGATGCCGCCTTCGTTGGCGATTTGGCGCAGGCCGCGTAGCTTGCCGACGGTGAGTGTGTGTGCCACTGTCGTCTCCTTTTTTCTGACGCCCTGTCGGACGGGATGATCGTACCTGTCACGTCGCAGAGATCGTGCCTGTCCGCTCCCGTCATTGTACGATAGTTGCCGCGCGATCTTCGACCCAGGTTAGCCGGTGAGCGATCTATTACCCATTTGGGCTATCCACATGCGGTTTATCGACCATTTGGGCTAGCCCATGCCTACATTTCCTAGCCCAAATGGTCGATAGAGTACTAAGACGTTTGATTAGGTTGGAGGGAATAGACTCTATGTTCACCCACTCATTAGTGAGGAGAGCAATACTATTATTGCTAGGCTTGCTCGTTTCGATCCAGTTCGTCCCCGCCGGCGTCGGTGGTCAGACGAGCGTGCACGCCATGTCGATGTGGCCCTCGTGCGCGTCAGATGACTATTCTGGTATCCAGGTCGAACAGTCACTTACCACGATCGGTAGCGGCGCGTCCGCGCGCATCCAGATCAAGGTAAAGAATACCGCGCCATGTAAGCAGACGGTTGGTCTTGCTACCTATCGCCGCCTGGCAGGCGACAACCCGTATAGCACGAACTCTCAACCTCCTGTCTTCCATCAGGAACTTGCCGGTTCGCAGTCGGTGACACTCGATAACAACCAGGACGCGACCCTCACCGCGCCGCTCCCGTCGTGCGCGTACCAGGCCGACGCCTACTACGGCGCTGTGATTCAGGATCTCGCTTACCCCGACAACCTCTACGGCAATCGCAAGATTGCCTCGGTTGTCGTTGGCGGCCCGCAGGGAGGGCCAGCCTACTGTACGGCGACGCCTCCGACGAGTACGGCCACACCGGTCCCGCCGACGAGTACGGCCACACCGGTCCCGCCGACGAGTACGTCTACAACAGCGCCATGCCTCGCCAGCCCCGCGGACCTGCTCAAAGACGTGACGTCCTACGTTATTAGTGGTAAAACTGTCGCCCCACCGTTTGGCAATCAGATCCATCAGTCAGACCACGTCATCGTCAATTTCACGATTGCCGGCGTTTGCTCGGCTATCAAGTTATCCCTTGTCTCTTACAAGGCCGTCGACACTTTCTTCACCCCCCAGAATGCTATTTCTCAGACGGTTTTCGTGTCCGATACGGGAACCTTTGGTCCCGGAGCGCACTCGCTTGCCGTTGATATCCCTTCCTGCTACTTCCAGATCGACTTCGTCAAGGGGGATGTCATCACGCAGTTCGGACCCGCCGGCACGAATCCCACAAACTTCTACCATGCCCAAGGCGCCTATATCGACGGCGCTAACGGCGGCGACGCCACTTGTGAAGTCCCAGCGACCAGCACTGCCACGGCGACCGTGACGCACACTAATACCAATACGCCGACCGCCACGGCGACCGCGACGCGTACTAATACATCGACCGCGACGCCTACCAACACAGCGACTGCTACCCCCACCAACACAGCGACTGCTACCCCCACCAACACAGCAACCGCCACGGCGACCGCGACGCGTACCAGCACTAACACGCCGACTGCCACCAGCACCAGCGCCAATACGGCGACGAACACGCCTACGACGGCGCCAACGTCGACCGGCACGACAGCCCCCACGCTTACAGATACGCCCGTCCCGCCGGCGGCCACCAATACATCACCCCCTACCTCCACCGACACACCTATCCCACCGACAAGCACGTCCACTCCTGCCAGCACCGCGACGAATACACCCGTCCCGCCAACCAACACGGCTGTGCCGCCGACCAACACGATGGTTTCCACGACTGGCGCCGCCACGAATACCCCCGCGCCTACAGCGACGACGGGCCTCAACATCATCCGCAACCTGGTGATCCCCTCGCCGACCGCGACGGCCACCGCGTATGCTCAGGTTCTGGCCGCGAGCGCCCATGTTGGCGCCAAGCCGCGCATCGGCGCCAAGACCCGCTATGTTACCAAGACCCGCTATCGCTACGTTACCAAGCCGCGTTACCAAGACGTCACCCGTGTCCGCACCATCACGCACACTCGGGTCGTCGTCAAGAATGTTATCCGGTACCATGATGTCACCCGCGTACGTGTCGTCACTCAGGTACGCACGGTTGTCAACCACAAGACGGTGACACGGACCGTCGTGCGCTACCAGACTGTGGTACGTGTGCATACCCGCACTGTGGTCACGCATAAGACAGTCATCAATACGGTCGCCGCCTACCACTACGTTCACCACCCCAAGACCGGTCGTTTCGCCGGTCCCCTGTCCAGCCTCCCGGCGGTCTACCACGGCGCGCTGCCCGCTGCCGAGGCGCGTATCTCCATGGCACGCTTGGGCATCGTCGCCGCCCCTGTGTGGTCCCGTTCTTTCGTGGCCAACTCGGATGGCTCACTACGCTACGACATCGTGTCAGCCTACGGAGTCACCCGATTCGCTGACTCGGCCCCGCTCGGTCAGCCCGGTCTCTCGTTGATGAGCGGTCACGACGATATCTACGGCTCGATCTTCCGCTACCTCGGTCGTATGCATACGGGCGACGCGGTCGTGGTGACACAGGGCGCGCGCGCCTACCGCTACGTGGTGCGCTCGGTCAACGTGGTTACGCCCGACGACGTGCGCCTGCTCAACGCGACGTACACGCGCCCCACGCTGGCGCTGATTTCCTGCACGCCCTACTGGGTTGACACTCACCGCGTGGTCGTCATCGCTGAGATGCGCTAACTCTGCCGCGGCTATAGAAGAAAGCGAGAGGGGCGCGGGTCGATCGACCCGCGCCCCTCTCGCTTTCTTCTATGCCGACAGGGCTCGTGAATTATCGAAACCTGCGACTGCCTCCCCACTGCGGTGGGGACCCCGATGGCAGCGGGAGCCGCGCGAGGTAGGTCCGCCGTCCCGTATAGTAGTGCGGCCCATTGAAGAGGTCGGAGAACGGGAAGAGCGACGCCCCCGGCAGCCGCCCCTTGCGCGGCGGTAGTCGTAGCAGTCCCCCGCGAACTCAGAGGGCGTCCGGTTGTCGACGAGGAAAGGCAGGCGCCTCTCGTGGTAGGCCGCGGCCATGCGGGCGTGCGTCCAGCGGCGCTCCTCCTGTAACGCCACCGTGAAAGTTTCCCGGCGCGGACGCACGTCGCCAACCGCGTCCGCGCCTCCGCCCGCGCGCCAGCCGGTCCACCCTCCGTCGAGCAGCGCCACGTCGTGCACACCAAGGTAGAGCAGCATCCAGGCGACGCGGCCCTCGCGCCCCTTCGAGCGCACTCCGTCGGCGTACACCATAGGCCGCTCGCTGGCGATTCCACAGCGGGAGAGGCGTTCCGCGTACCACGCGGGCGCCGCCTCGATCAGCGTACCCCAATAGCCCGGTTGCGCCAGGATAGGGTCGGAGGCGGGCGGCGGGGCGCCGCACCACTCTTCCCACTCAATGGACAGGGCGCTGGGGATGTGTCCACGCAGGAAATCGTCCCGTGGGCGCGCGTCGACGACAGTGTAGCCGGACGGGTCCGCGGCCAGGGCGTGACGCAGCGCGTCGACGGATACGATCGTGATCACGAATGCACGGCTGCCGCCGCGTGCTCGCGCGTCCCCTGCTCCCGCGCCTCGCGCCCCTCGCCCTCTTGTTTCTTGCCGTTCCAGCGCAGGAACAGGCCCAGGATGATGGCGGGCGCGACGACGATGGTGGTGACGAGGAAGACGTCGTGGTAGGCTAGCGCCTGCGCGTCGGCGAGCGGCTTGGACAGATGGGTGGCCGTGCCGGTTGTCCCGCCCTGTGCGATCTTGTTCACGACGCCCTTGCCCAGGTGTGCGGCGTAGGTGATGGTGCGCGCCTGCAGGATGTCGGTCAGCACGGCGATGGAAAACGACGCGACCACGTTGCGCGCGACCACGTTGAGCGTTGTAGCCTCGGGCAGCCCCGCGCCGGTGATGCCGTCGAGCGAGGCCGTGTTCGTCGGCTGCAGCAGGATGGGCAGGCCGACGCCGCGCCCGATCAGGATGAAGGGTAAGATGGAGAGCGCCCCGATCGCGCCGGTCCACCGCGCGATGAAATACCCCGTGACGACGCTGACGATCGCGCCGGCCACGATCAGCGCCTTGGGGCCGATGCGGTTGTAGAGCTGGCCGCTAGCCAATGTGCCCACGACCGAGCCGGCGCCCTGCCAGACGAGGAGCAGGCCGGCCGCGAAGGGGGTGAGCCCGCGCAACACCTGCAGGTACTGCGGCAGCAGGAAGGCCGGCCCGAACAGGCCCACCGTGGCCAGCCATGTGATCACGTTGCCCACGGCGAAGTTGCGCCGCGTGTAGAGGCGCATGTCGAGCAGCGGCTCGTCGTGGCGCAGTTCCGCCCACACGAACGCCGCCGTCAGCACGACGCCGGCGACGACCGGCCCGGAGACCAACAATAGATCGCCCAGGCCGTCGTAGGCCAGGTTGGAGAGGCCGAACAGGAGCAGGGCCAAGCCCACGGCGATGAGCACGAAGCCCCACGGGTCGAAGCGGCGGTGCGGCTGGCGGACCTCCTCGCGCAGGACTTTCCAGCCCATGATGACGCCGATGACGCCGATGGGCAGGTTGACGAAGAAGACGAAGCGCCAGTCCAGGTACTGCGTCAGGTAGCCGCCCAGGGTTGGGCCGAGCGCCGGGGCGACGAGGACGGGCAGGCCGAAGTAGCCGTTGGCCTTGCCGCGCTCGTCCTGCGGGAAGGCCGCGAAGAGCAGCGAGAACGAGAGCGGGAAGAGCGCGGCGCCCCCGGCCCCTTGCAGGACGCGGAACAGGATCAGCAGCAGCACGTTCGGCGCGAGGCCGCACAGAACCGACCCCGCGGTAAACAGGGCCAGCGAGCCCAGGTAGATCCGCTTGATGCCGAAGCGGTTGGCCAGGAAGGCCGAGAGCGGCACCACGACGCCCGCCGCCAGGATGTAGCCGGTGGCCACGTACGAGGCCAGGTGCAGGTCGGCGTGAAAAGCCTGCTGGATCTTGGGCAGCGCCGTGTTGACGATGGTTGTGTCGAGGATGCTGACAAAGGCGCCGAACACGACCGTGGCGAGAACCCACCACTTGTAGCTGCCGCCCGCTTTCTGGTCGCCTGCTTTCTGTTGGTCTTTCCGCGTGTCCGCCATGATCTCGTGTCGACCCTTTCTGGGGCTAGTATTGTCGCTGGCTATGATGTGGAAACGCGCGTACGACGCCTGCGACTGAAGTCACAGGCCGCAGGCCGCGTCCCACTATTTTCGAGGTGCATCCATGCACGTTGCGTGCCTGGGACATATGGGTAAGCTACCGGCATACTGTAGGGTGGAACCGTGCGGCCGTGGGTGGTTCAATGGCGCCGGCGCGCGTGGTTCCGGGACAATAAACAAGAGCAAATAATGAGGGAAGTGGTAGGAACAGTATGCCCGAGCGAATGGCGGCGCCGGCGCGGCGCTCTGAGGATGTAGACGTCGTAGACGCGCTGTCCGGCGGGGCTGACGCCGCTGGCGCCCCGCCGCAAGCGTTGGCCGGCGGAGGCGCTGATATCACCGAGTCGTCGGCTGATGTAGTACAGGCCGAGGGCGCCGCGACGCCGACGCAGCGCGTGGGAATGGCGTCGACCGTGCGCGTGTGGCTCTTTTGTCCCGACGCGGAGCCGCGCGAGGTCGCGTTAGATGAGGCGCCGCGGCTCGTCGCCATCGATACCAATTTTGTGTGGGTCGATCTCTCCGGCTATGCCGAAGATGAGTTGCATACGGTGGCGCGGCTGCTTGATCTCGACGCGCACGCCGTGAGCCGCACCACCGCGTCATGGCAGCGGCCGCAACTGCATGTGTTCAAGAAGCACTTCTATGTGACGGCGACGGTGGCGCGCCTCGACGCCGCCGCGTACAAGGTGCACGCGAGCCGGCTCGACCTGTTCGTCGGCAACAATTTTCTGGTGAGCGCCCACCGGCCCCCCGTGCCATTCGCCGCGCGCATCTTGTTGCGCGCCCAGCAGAGCCCCGAGCTCGTCCACCTTGACGCCGCGTACATGCTCTACATCGTGCTCGACGAGCTGTTGGCCCACTATGGGCCCGTCAAGGAATAACTTGAACTCATGGGGCCACGATCGGTGCCCGGATCGGGCGCACAACTGTTCAAGTTATTGTGGAACAGGTCCTATGAATCGCTCAACGAGCAGGTGCAGAGTGACGTGGAGAAGGTCGAGGAGCGCGCCCTCACCGACACGTCCGACGCGTTTCTGTCCGACTTGCTGCGCTTCAAGCGCTACGCTTTCGCGCTCGGCCAGCTGGCCGAGCAGCACCGCGAGGTCTTTTCAGCCTTCCTGCGTCCCGATTTCGGGTGGGTCTCGGGAAGCGAGGTCGAAGCGTACTTCCGGGACCTGGAGAGCCGTTTGGCGCACCTGCGCGACATGCTGCTTGTCGCGCGCGACAACGTGAACGGCGCGTTCGATATCTACGTGTCGCATGTATCCCATCGCACCAACTCGGTGATCAAGGTGCTCACTATGGTCTCGGCCGTGCTATTCTCCATGACTGTGATCATTGGGCTCTTCAGCACGAGTATCCAGGGTCTGTCGATCTACAAGCCGGGCGACTACGCGCTCATGCTCGTCCTCATGCTGGGGGTAGGCGGCGCTATCCTCTTCGTGTTCCATCGCAATCGCTGGTTCTAGATAAGTCGTTAGTCGTTAGGGTACCGCTGTTGATGGTAACGCCAGCCGTTTCGGTTTTGATGCCCACCTATGGGCACGCTCCTTTCATCCGCCGCGCCCTCGACAGCCTCGTCGCGCAGACCCTCGCCGATTGGGAACTCATCATCGTAGACGACGGTTCCCCCGACGACACCGGGGCGCTGGTGTCGCCGTACCTTGCCGACCCGCGCGTACACTACCATCGTCTGGACCGCAATAAGGGCCTCGGCGTCGCCCTAACAGCCTATCCGGAAAGTAGGTGGGCATGGCGGAGTTTGCGATACACAATGAGGACGGCGGCGAGGTGCACCAAGCCGAGGTAGTTGTCCGCCTTCTTCTCCCAACGGATGAGCAGGCGGCGG
>JAABUV010000929.1_pt1 | contig 43863 bp, 40 predicted proteins | sample 5559971 | NCBI WGS metagenome assembly JAABUV01 (sample SAMN10711881, study PRJNA513362) | rock metagenome | isolation source: Antarctica rocks | place: Antarctica: Victoria Land, Knobhead nord | collected 2015-12-19 | reverse complement strand
GGTGAGCGGCAGCAGGTCTTCGTTGTTAAGAATCATGGTTACCATTTCCGTTGAAGGGGTGTCGTGGGGATGTCACAGCGCCAGGGCGCTCAGGCCCTTGCCCATCTCATCGCGGCAGGCGCGCGCCATCGCGTGCAGGCCCTCGTCGCTGACGCGCAGGGGCAGCATGGCCTCCCGGCACACCTGGCGCAGCGCCTCCCAGGCCGGTGGATCGTCGCCGTGGGCGTCTTCCAGGAAGTGCGCCATCTCGTTCGCCAGGGCCGTGGTCGCCGTCAGGCGCGGGTTCAGCGAGGCGGCCCGCGGCGTGTGGTGGAAGGCGATGGCCTCGCAGATCTGAGGCGGCAGGTTCCAGCGGTCGGTCAGCGCGGCCCCGATCTGGGCGTGGCTGAACGGCACGACCTCGGCCTCCACTTCCCAGAAGCGGACGTGGTGGGTGCGGGCCATCTCGCTGAGCGAGACGAACAGCGCGTGCCGGCTGCGGTCCAGGGCCATCTTGCCGATGTCGTGCAGCAGCCCGCAGGTGTAAGCCTGCTCCGCGCCGACCGCCTCCTGGGCCGGAGCGGGAAGCAGGTGGGTGATGACGCGGGCGCACTGGGCGGCGTCCACCGAGTGCCGCCACAGGGCGCGGCGGGCCAGGGCGGGGGTGTCGGAGCGGCCCAGGAACAGGTTAAACGTGGTGATCGTCATCGCCAGGTCCCGCAGCGTCTTGAAGCCCAGAAAGACGACCGCCTCCCGCAGAGTCGAGACGCTGCGCGGCATCCCGTAGTACGACGAGTTCGCCAGGGTCAAAATCCGGGTGGCCAGGGCCTGGTCCAGCCCGATCACCTTCTCCAGGTCGACGGCCGTGGCGTGGGCGTCCGCGGTCAGGTCCAGTACGCGCATCACGACCTGCGGCAGCGCGGCCAGGTCGCCCGCGTCGGCCAGGATCTGTTCCAGGCTGTCCAGGGGGTTAACGAAGGGCGTTCGCAGCGGGAGAGGGGGAAGGGCTGTCGGCACGGTCATGGAATCCTACCTATTCAGCGGGCCTATCCCGCGTAGATCACGCGCAGCGACTCTTCCAGCGTGGTGATCCCGAGCAGGATTTTCTCCATCGCGTCGTCCTTGAGCGTCCGCATCCCGGCCTCGACGGCGGCCTCGCGGATGGCGTAGGACGAGGCGCGGGCGAGGATCAGCTCGCGGACCTTGTCCGTGACCGGCATCAGCTCGTAGACGCCGACCCGGCCCTTGTAGCCCGTGCCCTTGCACAGGTCGCAGCCCTTGCCCCGGTAGAACGTCACCTCGCTCTTCTCCAAAATGTCCAGGTTCATCCCCAAGCGCTTGATGGCGTCGCGCGGCGGCGAGTACGGCTCCTTGCACTTGGCGCAGATCGTCCGCAGGAGTCGCTGGGCCAGGACGCCGGCGATGGAGGAGGCGATGAGGAAACTCTCGACGCCCATGTCCAGAAGCCGCGCGACCGAGCCGGGGGCGTCGTTGGTGTGCAGCGTGGACAGGACCAGGTGGCCGGTCAGCGCGGCCTCGATGGCGATCATGGCCGTCTCCTGGTCGCGCATCTCGCCCACCATGATGATGTTGGGGTCCTGCCGCAGCATCGAGCGCAGGCCCGCCGCGAACGTCATGCCCGCGCGGTTGTTGACCATGGACTGCGTGATGCCCGACAGCTCGTATTCGACGGGGTCTTCGATGGTCAGGATGTTCTTCTCGCCCGAGTTCAGCTTGGCGAGGACCGAATACAGCGTCGTGGACTTGCCCGAGCCGGTCGGCCCCGTCACCAGGATGATGCCGTAGGTGCGCTGGATCATCGACTCGAACATCTCGTAGGTGTAGGGCAGCAGGCCCAGCTTGTGCAGGCCGACCGAGATGTTGGACTTGTCCAAAACGCGCATGACGATCTTCTCGCCGAACACGGCGGGCAGGGTCGAGACGCGGAAGTCGTAGGGGCGGCCCTCGATGGTGGCCGAGATGCGCCCGTCCTGGGGCGAGCGCTTCTCGGCGATGTCCATGTCGGCCATGATCTTGATGCGGCTGGTGATGGACGCCTGGGCCTTCTTGGGCAGGGTCATGCCGTCCTGGAGTATCCCGTCCACGCGGTAGCGTATTCTTAAGCCGTCCTTGCCCGGCTCGATGTGGATGTCCGAGGCCTTGTCGGTGATGCCGCGCGAGATGATCATGTTGGAAAGCCGGACGACCGGGGCCTCGCCGGACAGCTCCTTGAGCTGCTCGATGGAGATGTTGTCCGCATCCCCCCCGCCCTCGGTCAGCGTGATGGTCGCCTCGTCCAGGTCGCGCATCACATTGGACACGGCCTCGGTGACGTTGACCTCGGTGCGGTAGTTGGCCGTGATCGCGGCGAGGATGTCTTCCTCCGTCGCGATCACGGCCTCGACCTCCTTGCCGGTGATCAGCCGGATCTCGTCGATGGCGAAGATGTCCAGGGGGTTCTTCATCGCCAGCGTGATCTTCTTGTCCGTGCGCTCGATGGGCACGACCTTGAAGCGCCGCGCCAGCTCCTGGGTGACGGCCCCGGTGACATCGTCGGGGATGTGGATCTCGGTCAGGTCGACATAGGGGACGCCCCACTGCTCGCCCAGGCAGCGGACGCGGTCACGCTCGGTAATCAGGCCCATCGAGACCAGCAGGTCGCCCACCGGCTCCTGGGTCTTGAGCTGGCGCTGCTTCTCGACGGCCCGCGCGAGCTGCTCCTCGGACACCAGGCCGCTCGAAACGAACACGTCCGTCATCACTGTTGACTGCATGGATAGGGTTCCTGGGTGTTCTGGGGGCACGAAATCCGGGCGCGAACGCCGGGCACAAAAAAACCGGCGGGGCGTCGGCCCTGCCAGGATTATCGGTGTTCGGGGGCGGGTTCCTTAGAAAAATAAATTAAACATATTTGTTTGTGAATGTTGCGGCAAACCAATGTTTTTGGGTATGGTTGGGTGTGGTATGTTTGCTGAAATCAAAACAGTCAGTTCTGTAGGGCTGATGTACAAAAGTGTTTTATGCGTTTCATCTTTAACTTAACCTTTCTCACAATTTTATTCTCTCTGCCTTCGCTCGCTGACCCGGCTTCCGGTCACATAGTGCGTGACCGTGCAGTGCTCGGAATTTTATGAGGGCATACATGAAAAAGATAGCTATGAGCCTGATTGCTGTGTCAATATCCGGCTTTGGATGCCTTGCGCTATGGGGCGCAGGCCAATCAGTCAATAAGGCAGAAACCACGAGGGACATAGTTATCCCTGCCCCTCTGCCGTCTACAAAGTGGATGAGATCCATTTGGACAGCGGATGATCGTATTCTGCAACTCACAAAGCAAAAAATAGACAAAGAGGCCAACTCAGGTGTAAACCTGGAAGATGTTGTTGCTAGATATAAAAAATTAGCCCTCTTAAACATATCCAGCGCTAGCTCAAAGTATGGCTCAGGTTACGCCTCACATTGCGATTCTGCTGTGCAATATGGCTGGGCTTACGCGGCCCAGCAGGATTTCGTTCATCATCACACGGGCTTTTTTGATGAGCAGGCCTACAACGCATTGTGTGTTGCCGATCCTGAAAATAGTTATGAATATACAAGGTTGCGTTTTATTCTGACGCAGGAAGCAAACCCGAACAAAGGGTATCCTGAGTTAGAGCCACTTGGAAAACGCCTTTTACAGCGTAATCCTTCTGATGCTGCGGTTAGGAAAAATCTTATTTATGCGTTAGCTGACTCGTCCCAATCAGAGAAGGCATTACCTTATGCATTAGCTTGGACAAAACAAAGCCCTGTCAACGCGGACGCTCACTTCGTTGCAGCGTACTGTTACCAGAACCTCATGTTCAAGACGCTTAGGGGTGATTATGCGGATAAAGCTAAATTGGAGTACCAGCAATATCTAAATCTTGAACCTATCAACGCTCCTGATAGAGCGTTCATACAAAACCTTGTTGACAAAGCTCTGCCTGAGAGCAAGAAAGAGTATAGCCATCTAAAAATAGTCAATGGCATGGTGATCAAGACGAACTGATTCCGTGTTTATGATTAACAGCGTTCAACATTTGACTGCCGCGACAGAGAAAGTTAAGCCGAGCTTGAAGTAATCCAAGCAGTCGTATCAATCCTTGAAACTGTTGATAATGTTTCTTCGTTTGTGAAGGCTTTAAAGTTTGAAGAAGGACCCGGCACTAAAGTGCCGGGTCCTTCTTGATCTGTGTTAAACTTTACGCCGCGTCCTTTTGGATCGAGACCTTGATGAAGATCATCACCTGGTCGTGCGTGTGCTGGCGCTGCGTGTTGCGGAACAACTGCCCGAAGAACGGGATGTCGCCCAGCAGCGGCACCTTCTGGACCGTCTTGATGTCCTGGTCGTTGATCAGGCCGCTGATGACAAGCGTCTCGCCGTCTTTGACGCGCACCGTCGTGGTCGCCTCGCGGACGCGCACGTCCGGGGTCTGGACGCCGCCCGCGGCGGGCGTGCTCAGGGTGACCAGCGAGACCTCGGGGTGGACGTTCATCGTGATGTAGCCGTCGTTGTTGATCTTGCCCGTGACGAACAGCTTGATGCCGGCGTTGACCGTGCTGGTGGTGATGTTCTGGCCGGTCGGCGACTGCGTGACCGACGAGATGTAGCTGACCGTATCGCCGACGAACGTGGCGGCGGGCTGGCCGTCAATCGCCGAGATGTTCGGCGACGCCAGTATCTTGGTGTTCTGGTCGTTGAACAGCGCGTTCAGCTTGACCGTGACGAGGTTCGTGAACGGCGTGCGGCCGAAGGTCAGCCCCTTCAGGATCTTGCCGGGGTAGGCGACGATGGGGTTGGTGCCGGGCGTCTCCCCCGGCTGGAGCAGCTCGCCGATGGTGCTCTGTGCGCCGCCGAAGTTGTAGAGCAGGCCGAGCTGGTCGTCGTTGTTCACGCTGGTCTCGACGACGCGGGCCTCGTAGTTGATCTGGGCCGGGCGCACGTCCACCGTCCCCAGCACCTGCACGGCGCGGGCGATGTCGGCGTCCGAGCCGGTCAGCAGCAGGGACGTGGTGGTCGCCTTGACGGGCAGGTTGCCGGTCACCGACGTGGTCGTGCCGCCTGCGGGGACGCCGGACGCCCCGTAAGACGTCGTGGTGCTGGTCGCGCCGGATGAGTCCGCCGTGGCCGGGGCGGGCGCGTAGGTGCGCTGGACGGGGCCGGGGGTGACGATGACGCCCGGCACGAGGCGACCCAGGACGGTCTGGAGATCGTCCGCCGAAGCGTACCGAATCTGGTACAGCAGGGTCCGCGACGTGGCGACGTTGCGCGAGATCGCGGCCTCGGACTGGGCGACCAGCCGGCGCACGGCGTCGATGTCGTCGGGCGAGCCGGTGGCGAGCAGGACGCCGCCGCCGGCCTGGCTGCCCGCCGCCTTGCCCGTCGAGGCCTTGACGTTCGGGTAGAGCTGCTTGATCTCCGAGAGCAGGTCCTCCGGGGACGAGTAGCTGAACGAGACCACGGCGCTGACGGCGGGCACCTGGGCCGTGCCGCTGGCGGCCAGGGCCTGGATCGTGGCGGGCGTCCCGACGAGGTAGGTGTGGCCGACGCGGGCGTACTGGTAGCCCGAGAGCTTGGTGATCAGGTCCAATGCCTCTTCGAGCGAGACGTGGGCGAGCGAGACGGTGACCGGGCCTTTGACGTCGGTGCCCGAGACGATGTTGGTGCGCGTCTGCATCGCCAGCGCCTTGAGCACGTCGTTGATGTCGGCGCTGACGAAGTCCAGCGTGACGTCGTCGGTGTTGCTGGTGACGGCGCGGACGAACCGGGGGGTGACGGCGCGGACGACGCGGGGGGCGGCCGCGCGTGGCGGCGCGGCGAGCGCGGCCCCCGGTGCGGCCATCCCGGCCAGGCCCGCAGCGAGGGCGAGCGCGGCGCGGCGCGAGAACAAGTGTGTGTGCGTGTTGGTGGGCATGGTTTATCCTGTGCTGGCCCCGAGGGGGGCGCGGCTGGGCGGTCGATGGTTGATTGCGGTCGATGGTTGATTAAGGATCAGTGTCCGATCAGCTTCCCGACGCCGTCACCCCCATCGTCCGGGGTCCGATTGGCTACCAGGGAAACGCCGGCCTCTTCGGGGCCGGCAGGCCGGCGGGAGGCCGCCAGGAAGCGCAGGCCGACCTGGGGCGGCGGCAGGGTCAGGACGTGGTCCGACGCGGTCAGCACCACCGGGTCCGGGAGGACGACGTGGGAGAAGGCGGCGCGGGGCAGGACGACGCGGGGGACAGTGACGGCGGGAGAGGCGACGCGCGCCGAGACCTTCCGCAGCGCGGGCAGCAGGCGCGGGGCGGCGGGGTCAAGGCGGCCCCCCGCCGACGGGGCGGCCGCGCCCAGGGCCAGCGCGTAAACCGTCGCGCCGTGCCGCAAGACCACCGATGTCCGGGTGACGTCCACGACGCGGTAGACGCCGTCCACGGCGTCGCCGGCACGGACGAAGCGCCTCGCCTCGCCGTCGCGCAGGATGGCGACCTGACCCGCACCGCCCTGGAGCACACCGGTCACGGTCCACCTGGGCGGGGCCGGAGGTGCGGGGGCGGTCCGGGCGACCGGCAGGGCCGGGGCGTAGCCCATCGACCGGACGGCGAAGCCGGCGGGGATGGGCGGCAGGGCCGGAGCCGGGGGGGCGGGCGGCGGCGGGGCGGCCTCGCGGATGCTCGCGACCTGTACGCCGTGTGGGGTGGGAGGCTGAAGCATCTTGGGCGCGGCCGGGGCTGCGGTCAGTGCGGCGGGCACCGCCTGGGAAGGCGCGGGCGTCGCCCCGGAGACCGCGTAGCCGACCACGAACGGGTCACGCATGTTCGGCGTGGGCGGTACGGCCGCGTCGGTAACGGCCGCGTCGGGGGCGACTGCCCCTGCCGCCCCGGTGACGCCCGCCGCGCCCGCCTTGACGGCTGGGGCCGGACCCGCCGCCGGGGCCGCCGCGCCCGACACCGCCGGGACAGGGGCGGCGACCCGCGTCCCCGCCGCCGCCGAGGTCGGGGTGACGATGCGGATGACGAAGTACCCGAACAGGCCGCCGGACAGGACGCACAGGGCGGCAAACTGGGGGACTTGTTTTTTGTCTAATTTTTTCAGGCTCATGATGGTTCTCTCGCCGTCTCAGGCCGCTTCAGTCTCAGAGTGTCTCGATCCCGACGGAGGCCCGCGCGTTGGCGGCCCGCGTCGCGCCGACCGCGCCCGCCGCCGCCCGGCCCGCCGCCCCGGAGAGGGTGCCGACCGAAGCGGGCGGGATGAACGTGCGCGGGATGCCCGGTCCGGGCGCGGCGGGTGCCGGCATGACGGCGACCGGCAGGGCGGGCGCGGCGGCCACGGGCGCGGCGGCCACGGGCGCGGCGGCCACGGGCGCGGCGGCGTCCGGGCTGCCGTCGTGGAACATAAATGCGACCAGCTTCAGGTTGGTGGTGACCGTCGGCTTGGCGTAAGGGTTGGACCCGGCCGGCAGGGCGTCCGGGTGGAGCTGCGCGCCGGACACCGAAAGGATCTTAGGGAAGCGGGTCAGGCTGTACAGGAAGGTCGCGGTGTCGGCGTAGGTGCCGGTGACGTCCACCTCGATCGGCAGCGAATCATAGGGCGGCGGGGCCGGAGCCTTCACCGGGGCGGCGTCGCCGCCCGTAGGTCGGGCCGGGGCGGCGGGCGGCGGGGCCGGGGGCGCGGGCCGGACGGCGGTGACGGTCAGGTGCGTCGTCAGGGCGAGCTGCTGGAGCTGGCCGAGCAGGGTGGGCATATAAGACTTGGCCGAGACGGAGGCTTCCAGGTTCTTGATGTGCTCCTGCGTGTCGTTGAACGCGGCCAGGGTGGTGTCGTAGCGACGGGCGATCTGCTGGCTGCCGCCGACCTCATTCTCTTTTTGCTGGGCGGTCGTCTGGAGTCCGGTCAGCTTGGAGTTCATGCCGAACAGGGCACCGCCGCCGCCGAGCAGGATCAGGCCCGCGCCGGCGGACAGCGCCATCATCAGGCGCTTGGCGGCCGGCGGGCCGCCCCCGCTCGGGGAAGGGCTGGAAGGCATCGAAGGGTTAAGCGCCACGGGTCATTCCTTTCGCTTCAGCGGTCTTGACGCCGGCCTTGTCGGCGGGCTTGGCCGTGCCCGCCTCGGGCTTGAGGTGGACGGTCATCTGGAAGGCGACCGCGTCGGCCCCGCCCACCTTCTGCTGCTGCACGAAAGCCAGGTCCACGTGGTCGAGCGCGGGGGACTGATTCATGTGCAGCATGGTCTCGCCGACCTCGGCCTGGCTCATCGCCATCCCCGCCACGCTGAGGGTGGGGTCGTCGCCGCTCGCCGCGCCCGGCGCGGCGGATACGGCGGCCGCGCCGCCGCTGCCGGTCGCCATGCTGGTCAGCCAGGCCTGCGGGGCGAGGCTATCCGTGACCGCCCCGAAGCTCTTGTACCAGAACAGCGTGTCGGACTTGGCACCGTCCAGCGTCTCGACTTTGGGCACCAGGGCCGCCGTCTGGCTCTGGAGGTCCTGGATCCGAACGACCTGGGGCTGTAGTTTCACCAGCCGCCCGCTCAGGTCGTTGATCTGGCCCTGCGTGACCAGGATGCGGGCCGTCATCACCGTCGCAACCAGGGCGACGAGGCCGATCTCGCACCCGATGCCGCAGAGCAGCTTACGGATGTTCAGTTCCTGCCGCCGCTTCTCTTCACGGCGCACGGCAATCATGTTGATTGAAGGCATGGGATTACTCTTTCGATGGCTCTTCCGTCAGGCCGCTTCCACCGGCGGATTGACGAGCGGGTTTCTGCGGGCCGCGACCGGGCCGGCGTGGGCGCGCGGGCCGGAGGCCAGTTCCTTGAGCGCGAGGCCGACGCCCGTGACGAGCAGCGGCGCGTTCTCCTCCAGGAAGCCGGGGTCCACGCGCGAGGCGTCGAAGGCGGGGTTCGCGAGCGGGTTCCAGGTCTCGACGGGGACGCCCAGGCGGGCCGACATGTAGGCCTCCAGGCCGCGCATCTTGGCGCTGCCGCCCGAGATGACGATGCGGGCGACGGGGCCGCCCCCCCCGCCCGAGACGCCGGGGGGCAGGATGGAGTTCGCGGGGTCGGTGAGCTGGGACTGGTAGTAGTTGGTCGAGCGGCGAACCTCGCGCAGCAGCTCGTCCAGGGCGGGCTGCATGGCCCGCGCCAGGGAGGCGGCCTCGGGGTCGGCGTCGGGCTGGAGCAGGGCGGTCATGTCCACCCGCGCCTTCAGCGCCTCCAGGGTGTCCCAGTCCGCTTGGGGCTGCACGGCCTTCAGGGCCTGCGTGAAGCTGTCGCCGGCCATGGGGACGTTGCGGGTCAGCGCGAACAGGCCGTTGGTGACGATGTTGACGTCCGTTGTCGTGGCCCCGATGTCGAGCAGGGCCAGTGTCGCGCCCTCGCCGGGTCGGGTGGGGGACAGGTCCAGCAGGGCGCGCTGCAAGGCGAACGCCTCCACATCCAGGGCGGCGGGGATCAGGCCGGCCTGGTCCAGCGCGGCCAGGCGCGACTCGACCATGGCGTTGGGCGCGGCGACCAGCATCACGCTCATCTTGTCGTCCTCGCCGGGCACGTCCCCGGTGATCTCGAACTCGATGACGCTGTCGTCGACCGATGACGAGATGTGCTTGGCTGCCTCGAACCGGATCGAGCGGCGCAGGATGGACTCGGCCATGCGCGGCAGCTTGATGTGGCGGACGATGACGCTGGCCCCGCTGATCGCGGCCACGGCGGCGTTGGCCTCCATCCCGCTTTCCTGCATCAGCGCGCGGATGGCCGCCCCGACCGAAGCCGGGTCCATGACGATGCCGTCCCGGACGGCGTTCGCGGGCGTCGAACCGACGGCGGCCCGGACGATCTGCCAGGTCCCCGGCGTGCGGCCCGCTTCGGCCTGCACGACCTTGATCAGCCGCCCGCCGATGTCCACGCCGACGATCTTTTCCTTGCCGAAGAGCTGTGTCAGTCCGAGCATGTGGTTCCCCCCGCGACCGGGACGCCGGGCGTCCGTTCCGAAACTTTACTGCTTCTGATTATGGAGCGCGGGGGGGAAAACTAGAGGGGATTTTTAGGAGGCCCAAGAGGGCCTGCCATGCAGGGACCGTGCCAATCCGCACATGGGGCGGCGAAACCGGCAATGGAAACAGGCGAAACCGGCAGCCTTGCTTGCCTGCCGCTGGCGTGTTATAATGCAGCCAGACAACAGCCGTTCAAGCGCCCCCGCCCCAAGATCGGGGTGCCGCTCTTTCCGCCTTCAAAGGACTATTCCCATGAGCATCCCCCCCAACAACCTGCCGCCGAACAACCTGCCGCCGGGCGGCTACGCCCCTGGCTCCTACCCGGCCCCCGCACCCAAATCCGGGGGCGGCGTACTCAAGATCGTCGGCATCGGCTGCCTGGGCCTGTTCCTGCTGGCCGCCATCGGCGGGGTCATCGCGGTGCGGAGCTTCAAAAGCCAGATGGCCCACCCTAACAAGAACAGCCTCATGGGCATGGGCGTCATCGTGGGCCAGGCGACGATGGGCGGGGAAAAGATTCTGCTGGCCGTCGTGGCGTACCACCGGCAGCACGGCAAGTACCCGAAGACGCTGATTTCCCTGGTGGAAGAAGGCGGCGTCGATGGGAAGATGCTGCATAACGACCTGGACGACACCCCAAATCCGGGGCACGTCTCGTGGCGCTACACCAAGCCCGCCGAGGGCGCACCCGGCTCCACGCCGATCCTGGAAGAGCCGTACCACATCACGATGGGCGGCGGCTCGCAGCCGGGCAAGATCGTGATCACCCTGAACGGGCGGAGTCAGGCGGCGTCGCACGGGAACACGGGGCAGTGAGCGAGGTGCTTCGAGAACCTGGGGGTCCGGCCCCAAGACAAACAAAAGCCCCGGCACTGTGAGTGTCGGGGCTTTGGGACCCTGAGCAAGATTATCCGTGTCTACCCGGCCATCGCCAGCTCTTTGACGAAGGGGGCGGGGGGCGGAGAATGGCCTTCAGGCGGGTCGGCCCAGCGTCCGTCGGCCTTGATCAGCGCGACCAATTCGGCCACTCCCTGCTCCTGCGGGACGTTCTTGACCGGGGTGCGGCCCCGGTACAGCGTGATCACGCCGCCGCCCTTGCCGACGTAGCCGTAGTCGGCGTCGGCCATCTCGCCCGGCCCGTTGACGATGCAGCCCATGACGGCGATGTCCAGCCCGACCAGGTGGCTGGTCGCGGCCTTGACCGAGCGCAGCACGGATGTCAGCTCGAACTTGGTCCGCCCGCACGAGGGGCAGGCGATGAACTCCACTTTAGTTTTACGCAGGCCCAGCGCCTGCAAGATGTCGTAACAGGCGGGAATCTCATTGACGGGGTCCTCGGACAGCGAGACGCGGATTGTGTCCCCGATGCCCTCGGCCAGCAGTGTCCCGATGCCCGCCGTGCTCTTGATGCGCGCGTACTCGCCGTCGCCGGCCTCAGTGACGCCCAGGTGCAGCGGGTAGTCCATGCCCAGGGCCGCCATGCGCCGCGCCATCAGGCGGTTCGCCGCCAGCATCACCGGCACACGCGATGCTTTTAACGATATTACGAGATTACGATAATCGTGCGCCTCGCAGATATGGATGTACTCCAGGGCGCTCTCGACCATGCCCGCAGGCGTGTCGCCGTACATCACGGTCAGGCGCTCGGCCAGGCTGCCGTGGTTGACCCCGATCCGCATGGCGATGTCGCGCTCTCGGCAGACGGCGATGACCGGGGACAGCGACGCGGCGATGGCATCCCGCTCCTCGGACACTTCGGCCTCGGTATACTCGTCGGCCCGCCCGCGCGGCTTGCGGAACACGAACAGGCCGGGGTTGATCCGCACCTTGTCCACGAAGCGGGCGACGGCCACGGCGATGTCCGACCCCTGGTGGTGGACGTCGGCGACCAGGGGCACGTCGTAGCCGCGCCGGCGGACCTCGGCCTGGATCTCGCCCAGACAGTGCGCCTCGGCCAGCGTCGGCGTCGTCACGCGGACGATCTCGCAGCCGGCCTCGCGCATGGCGATGACCTGCGCGACGCAGGCGGCGACGTTGCGCGTCTCCTCCGTGATCATGCTCTGGACGGCGACCGGGTGGCCGCCGCCGATGAAGACGGGGCCGACACGGACGGCGCGGGTCGGGCGGCGGGTGTAGGTGATCTCGGGCAGGGCGTGATCAGCAGGGGCGTGAGCGGGCAGGGCGTGAGGCATAAATTTCTCCTGACGATTCTATTATACCCGCGCCACGACCGTGCCGGAAAACTGCGCCGGACCTGTGTTATAATAGGGGCAGATACGAGAACTAGACTCCCTATGGCCCTCGACACAGCTCAACAAGCCCCTGCCCGCACCGCCCTCCTGCGCGACCGGAACTTCCTGCTGCTCTGGCTGGCCCAGATCGTTTCCAGCGTCGGCGATCTCGCGCTCGCCGTGGCCTTGCCGGTCACGGTCTACAACGCCACCGGCAGCAAGACCGTGCTGGGGCTGACCATGCTCTCGGGGACCGTGCCCGTGGTGCTGTTCGGCCTGCTCGGGGGCGTCTACGCCGACCGCTGGGACCGGCGGCGGACCATGATCGTCACCGACATCGGGCGCGCGCTGGCCGTGATGCTGCTGCTGGGAGTCTCGCGCACCCCGCACCTCGGCTCGCGCGACCTGGACCTCGTTTACGGCGTCTCGTTCCTCGTTGCCTCTTTGTCCTGCTTTTTTTCGCCCGCGCGCATCGGGTTGCTGCCGTTTCTGCTGCCGCGCGAGAAGATGCTGGCGGCGAACGGCCTGATGCTGTCCGGGATGCAGGCCACGCTGATGCTCGGCCCGGCCCTCGGCGGCGCGCTGCTGGCCTGGGTCCACCCACACGGCGTGTTCGTCTTCGACGCGCTGACGTTCCTGGCGTCCGCCGCCCTGGTGGGCCTGATGGCCGTCGGGGCGACGGCGGCACCCGGCGCAACGGCGGCACACGGCGTCCGAGGGCTGTGGCAGGACGCGCGCGAGGGGCTGGACTACGTCTGGGTCCGGCCGCTGCTGCGCGGGACGCTGACGCTCCTGGTCCTGGCCGTGCTGGGCAGCTACGTCGTCAACACGCTGGAGTTCGCCTTCGTGCGCGACCTGTGGCACGGGACGGGGCGGCAGTTCGGCCTGCTGCTGGGCCTGAGCGGCGCGGCGGCCCTGCTGACCGGCGCGGCGGCGGCCGCCCCCCTGCGCGGCGTCCCACCGCCGCGCCTGATGGCGGTCGGCTTCGCGGTCATGGCCGGGGCGGGGCTGGCCGTGGCCGCGGCGGGGGACGTCTTCGTGGGCGGGGCGATGCTCTGCGTTCAGGCCGTGGGCAACACGCTGGTCAATTTGGGCCTCGTCACCGTCTTCCAGACGAACGCCCCGGTGCAGCTCCAGGGGCGCGTGAACGCGACCGTGGGCCTGGTCCAGAAATTGTCTATCGCCGGCGGGGCCGCCCTGGCGACGGAGCTGGTCTTAATCCTTCCCGGCACCCGTGTCCTGCGGCCCATCTTTTACAGCGTCGCGCTTTCCTACGTGCTCTGCGCCCTCCTCGCCCGGCCCCTGCTGGGACCCGATGCACGGGAGGCAGGAGGGCGGGAGGCGGAAGCGCGGGAGGGGCAGGAGGCGTGAGCACCTCCCCCGAGTCCGAAACGCCCTTCGGGGCGGTGACGCCCTACTACGACGCCCTGATGGCGGCCGTCCCGTACCCGCTGTGGGTGGACTATCTGGAGAGGCTGTGGCGTCGCCACGGACGGACGCCGCGCGCGGTGCTGGATCTGGCCTGTGGGACAGGGACCGTGTCGCGGCTGCTGGCCCGGCGCGGCTACCGTGTTGTTGGCTCGGACCTGTCGGGGGGGATGCTGGACGTCGCCCGCCGCCGCGCTTCCGACGAGGGGCTGACGATCCCCTTCTTCGCGCAGGACGCCGCCGATTTGGACACGGGCGGCCTGCGGTTCGACGCGGTCGTCTGCCTGTTCGACAGCCTGAACTATATCCTCGACGCCGAGCGCCTCCGGTCCGCCTTCGCCCGCGTCTTCCGGCACCTCAACCCCGGCGGCACGTTCATCTTCGACGTCAACACCGAATACGCCCTGGCCGAGGGCATGTTCAGCCAGAGCTGCACCCGGCGCGGCGAACCCCTCCACTACCGCTGGCGCTCGCGCTACGACCCTGAGACGCGGCTCTGCACCGTCCGCATGAACTTCTCGTTTGATCCCGGTGGCGGCGGCCCGCGCCAGTCGTTCGTCGAGGTCCACCGGCAGCGCGGCTACCCCAAAGACGACCTGACGGCCTGGCTGCGCGCGGCGGGGGCGGGGGATGTCTTTGTCTACGACGCCTACTCGACCGACCCGCCCAAGAAGCGCTCGGACCGGCTCTTCTTCCTCGCCACCAAGCCGCCGGAAGCGCAGGGCGCGGAATAAACAGGGCGTAGAACAAACACAAAGAAGCCCCGCCTGACCACAACACTGTGGCGGCGGGGCTATCTATTTAGCCGTGATGAGCGGACTAGTTGCGCGAAGCGTTGCCCGACTGCTCGTGGCGCTGCAACGCGATTTCCGCGCGGCGCATCCGCTCGCGAATCTCGTCCGGCGCGTCTGCCGTGGAAGCATACTGAAGGTGCTCGTGAACTTCCTTCAAGTGCCGGTGCTGCTGTTCGAGCGTGGGGCTGCCGACGCTCTCCTGGGTGACGTTCTGTGACATGGTTCTCTCCTTTGAGTCCCGATAGACTTTCTAATATACCCCAGGCGCGGTCAGGTTAATCTTTAGGAATAGACTTCGGGTGTTCCGCCCACAACCCCTCGAATGTCTCGATTAGCCCCGCGACGACCCGATAGCCGCCGCGCCAGAAGTCGGGGTCGTCCAGGTCGATGCCGACGATGCGGGCCAGGGCGTGGGGCGTGTCTCGGCCCCCGGCCCGCAGCAACTCCAGGTACTGCTCGGCGAACGACGGCCCCTGCTCCCGCGCCTTCTGGTACACCGACAGCGCGAACAGTTCGCCGAACGTGTAAGGGTAGGAGTAGAACGGCGAGCCGACGAAGTGGGGGATGTAGCTCCAGGACAGGCGCAGGCGCTCGGTAATGGTTACGCCCGACCCGTACAGCGCGCTCATCTCGGCCTGCCAGTGGTCCGAAATCTGTGCTGGCGTCAGCTCACCTTCGGTCCGGCGCTGGCGGTGGATGGTCTTCTCCAGGCGGTAGCGGCCCGTCGTAGACATGGTGCTGATCGTGCCCTCGATCTTGTCGGCGTACATCGCCAGGCGCAGCTCGCGGGACGCACCGGCCTGCAAGCGGTCGAAGACCAGCATCTCGCCGAAGAGGCTGGCGACCTCGGCCATCGGCAGCGTCCCGATCATGTTGAAGTAGCGCTGCTCGCGCGCCAGCAGCCCGTGGACCCCGTGCCCCAGTTCGTGGGCCAGGGTCATCACATGGGCCGTCTTGCCCAGATAGTTGACGAAGATGAACGGGTGCGTGTCCGGCGTCGAGTAGGAGCAGTAGGCCCCGCCCTGCTTGCCCGCGCGCGGCGTGGCGTCGATCCAGCGCTTGTCGAAGAACTCCGCGGCCAGCCGGGCCATTTGGGGCGAGAACGCGCCGAACGAGTCTAGAATGACATCGCGCGCCTCGCCGTAAGAATAGGCCGCCTCGGACGTGAACAGTGGGGCCGAGAGATCGTAGTCTTTCAGCGCCTCGTAGCCCAATATCTCGCGCTTCAGCGCGTAGTAGCGGTGCGCCAGCGGGTAGTGCTCGACCGTAACGTCTGTCACGGTCTCGACCGTCCGGCGCGGCAGCTCGTCGCGCTGGAAGCCGGTCTCCTCGGGGGTGTCGTAGTGGCGGATCTCATCCGAGACGGCCTTGTCTTGAAGCAGCGTGTTCAGGATGAACGTCAGCGGCTTGAGGTGCGCGGTTGCGCCCTCGACGAACGCCTCCGCAGCGGCCTGCCGGACGGTGCGGTCGGGCGACGAGTACAGCGCGGCAAGCTGGGGCTGGTTCAGGTCCGGGGTCGTGCCGTCCGGCAGTTTGGGCCGGAACACGGTCGCCGCGCGCAACTCGCCCGAGAGCCGCACGAACGCCCCCGGCCCGGTGTTGGAGAAGCGCGCCAGCAGCTTCTCCTCGATCTCCGAGAGCTGGTGCGGCTGCCCGGCCCTGACCACGGCGAGGTAGTGGGCGAACGGGGCCACAGCCGGATCGGGCAGCAGCGGCGCGAGTGTGGAGTCGGGGATGCGGGCCAGTTCCAGCCGGAAGAACGTCAGCGGCAGGGCCAGCCGCGTCATCTCCTCCTGCACCCGCGAGAGCAGCGCGCCGCGCGCGGCGTCGCCCGTATCGGCGGAGAAGCGCAGCCGGGCATACATCCCCGGCGCGGCGGCGGCCTGCCACAGCGCCTCGTACTCGGCCAGCGCCGCGCCCAGCGTCCCGGCGGACAGATCGGGGACGTCCAGCTTGCCTTCATATGTGGATGCGAACGCCGAGGCGCGCGTGGCCGAGGCCCGCAGCGTCTCGTCGAGGCGCGGGTCGTCCGGCCCGGCAAACAGGTCGCCCAAGTCCCAGGCGATGTCGGGTGTGTTGGTTGTCATAGTGATAGGTCCGAGGCGTTTACTCGGCTGCTCTTGATTTGTTAACGTTGGCGTAAGCCTCGACCCCCGCCAGCAGCGCCCGCGCCATCGTCTCCTGACCCTCAGCCGTCCGAATGAATCGGTAGTCGTGGTCGTTGGTCAGCACGCACATCTCGACGGTGAGCGCGGGGACGCGGGAAAAGATCGAGCCGGTCAGCGCGCCCTGCTTGCTGCCGACGCCCGTCTGCGAGTCGCCCTTGATGCCCGCGTCCCGCTCTGCACCGCCCAGGGCCGCGATGACGGCGGGGTGGAAGACGTGTGCCGCCCGGCGGCTGGCTGCCATAACGGCGGGCGAAGGGCCGACGACGCCGAAGCGCCGGCCCTGCCGGTCGGGGAAGTAGGTCGCAAGGCCCGACTGCTCGCCCGAGTCGCAGTGCAGGCGCAGGAAAAGCTTCGCGCGCGCACCGTTGGCGATCTCCGCCCGGTGCCTGTTGGTGACAATCTGGCCTTCAGAAGACTTGGTCAGCACGATCGTGGCCCCCTCGGACCGGAGCAGAACAGTCAGCCGCCGCGCGACGACCCAGTTGACGTGCCTCTCGGTGAGCCTGCCGTCGCGGCTTTGGGTCCCCTCGCTGGTCTCGGAAGAATGGCCGGGGTCCAGGCAGACGACGAATCCCGACAAGGGCAGTGCGGGGCCGGCAGCCTGAGTGGGGGCGATCAACGACGAGGCGAGCAGCAGGACGGCGGAAAGCCTTGTAAGCATCACAGAAAATCTCATGCGTGGGGGCGGACTCCAAGGTAAACCAGGGCGCTGACGACGATGCCGGTGACCAGGCCGGCGACGAGCGCGCCCTGCCGCGTCTTGAGCGCCCCCGCCAGGGGGAACAGCGCGCAGGCGGCGACGCAGGCCCAGGCCGCCCCGCCGCGCGCGTGGAACAGCAGGGCGGCCAGCCCGCCGAACAGGGCGCACAGAGGCAGCACGAATAACCCTTGCAAAAAGCCGGCGATGTTGGCACGGGTAAACATAGACTGGAATCGGCCCCGCCGTCGGGAGGGGAGGGGCACTACCTGGCCCCTTCACTTTCTCAGGCCTCACGGATATTCTCAGGCCTCGCGGATGGCGTCTTTGACGTCGGCCACGGCCCCGGCGGGCGCGACGACGCGCGCGAATCCCATGCCCAGGGCGTCGCCCAAAACGTGCGGCCACCAGTCCCCGTCGAGCGGCGCAGTAACCGGCAGGGCCAGGCCGCGGGCCTGGCCCGCCGCCCGCAGGAGACGCTCCCAGTGGGCGTCATACAGGCTGCCGGTCACAAACACGCCCGCGCAGTCGTCCAGCGAATCGGGCAGGTCCTCGCCCTCGCCGCCGGCCTCCAGGCCTGCTTCGAGCTGCACCCGTCCGAAAAGCACATCGTCCCCTTCCAAAGCCTCCTCGATGGCGTCCATCCGTGCGCGCAGCTCGTGCCGCTCGGACGGCTCGCGCAGGACCAGGTGCAGCGGCAGGCCCGCCGCGCCGCGGGCCAGGGCGCTCAGGGCGAGGCGCTCCTGGGGGACATCCAAAAACAGCGGCTGTCCGCCGATCATCCGGGCCAGGTCGGCCAGGGCCTGTGCCTGCTCCCCCGCCGTCTGTGCCAGGCCGTCCGCGCCCAAAAAGTCGTTGTCTTGGGGCACGACCAGGCCGTCCGCGCCGGCCCGCATCGCCGCCTCCGCGTGGGCCAAAGTCCGGGCGGAACACAAGACCGAGACGGGCCGGTCGTCCGACGCGGTCCGGGCGGGCAGGTGCGCGCCTTCGAGGAAGAAGCGCCGGGCCAGTGTCAGCGGGGCCTGGTAGCGGGCCACGGTGGCGGCATCGGGCGAGACGTAGACTCGGCCCCGGTCGCCGTCCACGATCAGGATGTCGTCCTCGGCGATCAGCCGGAGCAGCGTCTCGCCCAAGCCCAGCACGGCGGGCAGGGACGGCACCGGGGCGAGCGGAAGGGGGGACTGCGCGGCCAGCCCCACGACCTGGAGACCGGGAATGGGGGACAGCCAGAAGGCGGGCGGCACACACTCGGCCACAAGAACAATCTGCTCCGGCTCGGGCTGCTCGGCCCCGAACGAGCGCAGCCGCTCGCCCAGACGCCGCAGGCGCTCGGGGGCCAGGGTAGGCGTCCCGAATTCATCCCCCAGGCGGGCGGCGGCGGCGATGGCGACGCCGGGATGGGCGGCGATCCCATAAAGAATTTCCATCAGGGTTTGGCCGTACCGATGGGTCGGGCCGTGTCGGGCGGCTTGATCGCGCCCGGCGGCGGTGGGGCGGGGGTTAGAGGCACCGAGGTGGGGGGCAGGTCGGGGGCAGAAGATTTCTGGGCAGACGGCGGGGGCGTCGGGACGGACAGGTCCACGTCATCCGCACCCGGCTCCTCGCTCTTGCCGCCGCCGGGCTGGCTCTTCACGGGGAAGTAGCCGCCCAGCGGGAAGGGGACGTTGATATACTCCGCGCCCTCTTTGATCCCGATCACCACGGGCCGACCCGTGGGGCGCGTATCGCCGGAGATGTGGCTGCCGCTGCTGTAATCCCCTTTGACGTCCCCGACGAGCTGGATCGTCTTCAGGTTGCCGTTGTACAGGCCGGCGTCGGCGGTCAGCGTCCGCGTTTCGAGGCCGTCTTTGGTTTGGATCACCTGGCGGACGGTGAGCGGGCCGGGGACGCGCCCGATCTTGCGCTTGTAGTCGTAGGTCATCGCCTGGCAGGTCAGCGTGGCGGGGTCCCGGAACTGCTTCCGCAGGGACCTGTCGGAGGCAGATGCCTCGCGCTTGCCGGGCTTGACGACGAGGACGATGCTGTCGGTCAGCCGGGCGAGGTGGTGGGTGAAGTCGATGGTCCCGTGCAGGCCTGTCAGGTCGTCCTGCGGGTCGAACAGGTGGACCGGCCCCTGTGCCTGGGCGCTGACCAGGTTCTGGTCCTTGTCCAGCAGGGCGACCGCGGCATCGGTCTTCAGCGTCGCGTCGTCCTGGCCGAAGGTGACGCCCTGGCTCATCTCGACCGACCGGGGAGCGGACAGCCACTGGGCCGCGCCGAACTTGTAGGTGACATATTCGGGCGCGCCGGCGACTGCACGGGTAGAGGAAGGCGCGGCCCGCCCGGTCGTCCCCGCGCGCGCGAGCAGCAGGCCCGCCCCGGCCAGCGGGAGGACGCCGAGGGCGAAGGCCCGGACGCTGATTCTGCTGGCACCGATTGGGCGGCGTGTAGGCATGAGAGCATTATAGCACAGAACACGGCCCCATACCCTGAAGGGCATGGCCCGGCAGCGAGTCTCACTCCGCCACGCGCGCCGTGCCCTCGAACCCGTGCCCGGTCAGGCCGCCGGTCTTAGTGTCCACGGTGACGTCGGCGGCGGTGACGCTGCCGATGTTGCCGGGGATCTGGGCCGTGACGGGGCCGAGGCTGTGGGCGGCGCTGGCCGCCGCGTCCCAGGTCAGGCCGGGGCAGGCGAGCGTCAGTCGCCCGCGCGGGCTGCGGACGAGGGCGCGGACGCCGCCGGAGAGCCGCAGCGTCCCGCGCGCGGCGTTCCCGACACCGCCGGGGATGTCGTAAGCCGCGCCGCCCGCCGCGACGGACAGCCGGGGGAGCGTGACCGTGGCCGGGCCGGGGGAGGATACCTGGCTGCGGAACGTGTCCCAGACCAGGCCTTGCGTCTGGAGCACGGGCCGCTGCGGGCCGAGCATGACGGCGCGGACGCTGCCGCTGAGTTGCAGCGTCCCCGCGACGGCGGTGTCGAGGGTGCCGAACGGCGTCTGATACGTCGCATGGTCGGCGGCCAAGGAAGCGGCGGGCCGGCCCTGGGCGTTGTAAAGCAGGCCCTGCGTGACGCCGTCGGCGCTCAAGGTCCGCCGGTCGCGGCTGAAGGTGAGGGTGCGGGCCGAGACGCGCCAGCGGCGGTGGCCGCCGACGTGGCCGACGGCGCGAACGCCGTGGGCCTCCAGCCCGATCTGCCCCAGGCCCGGCTGAAGGTAAGTCTGGGCCAGGGACGTGAGCGGCTGGTAGCGCGAGAAGTAGCGCAGGGACCACGCCGCCGCGAGGACGAACGCGATCCCTAATAAAGTGAGCCAGAGGCGCGGGCTGCCCAGTCTCAGGGTGCCCAGCCTCATGGGTGGAACGGTACGATGGGGGGCGGTCCGGGGGGTCCGCCCGTCGTGCCGCCCGTGGTCCCTGCTGTGGTCCCTGCTGTCGTTCCCCCAGTCGTCCCCGACGTCGTGCCGTCCGTGGTTCCCGCGGTCGTCCCCGACGTGCCCGTGCTGCCTGTGTTGGAGTTACCGTTGCCGCCGCCGCCCCCGCCGCCGCAGCCGGCCAGGAGGGTCGCCAGGACGAGCAGCGTCCCGGCTAGGGCCAGTCGTCCTCGCTTACCAAAAGCGCTATGTGAATCGCTCATCGTTTCCCTTTCAATGCGGGGCCGGCGATGGCCCGCCGTCGTGCTCGCATGACACCCATATTGCCGGGAGTGTTCCGGGCTGTGGAAAGTTCCGGCAGAAGGCTCTGTGTTGCACCCATATTATAAAGGAAAACGCGGACAAACGCAAGGGGCGGGCGAGACAAAATAGGCGGAAGCGGCGTATAATTGGCAAAAGCAACCGGGGGCAGAAAATGGCGAAAACTTACAAAGTCGGCGTGGCGGGGCTGGTCCACGACCACGTCTGGACCGAGATGGCGTATTGGCAGTCGCTGCCCGGTGTCGAGATCGTGGCGGTCGGCGACGTCAACGCGCCGCTGCGCGAGAGGGCGCAGGGAGAGTTCGGCGCGGCGCGGGCTTACCCGACCTGGCGGGAGATGGTCGAGGTGGAAGAGCTGGACATCGTGCAGGCCGCCTCGGAGAACAACGCCCACGCGGACATCGTCGAGGCCTGCGCCGCCAAGGGCATCCACGTCATCTGCGAGAAGCCGATGGCGGCGACATTGGCACAGGCCGACCGGATGCTGCGCGCGACGGCCCAGGCCGGGACGCGGCTGCTGGTCAACTGGCCGACGGCCTGGTACGCGACGATCCAGGAGTGGGAGCGGCGGATTTTGGCCGGCGACATCGGCGACGTGCAGTACGTCAAGTACCGCTCCGCCCACAACGGCCCCAAAGAGATGGGCTGCTCGCCCTACTTCTCTGAGTGGCTTTACGACGCCGAGAAGAACGGCGCGGGCGCGCTGATGGACTATTGCTGCTACGCCGCCAACATGGCCGTGCGCTTTCTGGGCCGCCCCGCGTCGGTGACGGGGATGCGCGGCGTGTTCGCCAAAGAGTATCCCCTGCCCGACGACAACGCCATTATTTTGATGCGCTACCCCCGCGCCTTCGGGGTCGCAGAGGCCTGCTGGACCCAGACCGTGCCCTACGCCGAGGGGGCCAACCCCGTCGCCTACGGTGCCAATGGCTCCCTCGCCGTCTCGCACGGGAACGTCATCTGGCAGCGGCCCGGTCGCGACCCCGAGACGATCACTCCCGCCGCCCCCGCCGCGCCCCGCCGCCACGGCCCCGAGTACCTGCTGCACTGCCTCGAAACGAACTCGCCCGTCGAAGGCTTCTGCTCGCCCCAGGTCAGCCGCGACGCCCAGGAAATCCTGGAAGCCGGCCTCCGCGCCTCCGACACCGGCCAGACCCAGACGCTCCCGCAGTAGCAGTAGACGTTCGACAATGAGGATAGGGGCGAGGTTCGGTAACATTCGCTCATCCCGGAGGTGATGCCGGGTATGAGTAAGTCTGCCCCTCATGCTTTGAGCAGTTGCGGGACACATTTGCCTGGGGCGTCATAGAGCCGCGCGGCCCCGCGTCTTAGGCCCGGCGTTGTGCCCGACGCCAACGGTGGAGATCAAGATATGGACGACCTAGACGAATGGATTTGGTGCGGGCACTGCAAGCGCGTCTCCCTGCGCCGTGAGTGGAAACAGTCCGCACACGCAGGGAGTGTGGCGTATCAAAGACCTGACGACCGCCAATGCCCTTATGAGGCCTGCGGAAAATCCCTCCACAGCCAGGGCCATCCATACTTGCTCATGCGCGAGAACATTCCAGAGTGGCCCGAGACACCAGAACGCGGCGTCGTCTATGACAGCCCGCAGCTTATCAGAATGGTGGTCTGTGAGTTGCACTGATGAAGCACCACGCTGAATCTGTGGATGCGCCCGCCTACCCTGAAAAGATAGCCGGGTGTATCGCTGTCTGAGGCTTGCGGGCCTCTAGCGGCGACGCCAGAGCCAGAGGCCGATGCCCGCGAAGGCCAGCAGGACCAGGGGCAGGACGAGGCGACTCTTGGCGACGCGCTCGGCGACCACGGCGGGGGGCAGGTCGCGCTCTTCGGAGGCCATCAGGCCGTCATCGGGGACCAGGACGCGGACGGCCTGGGGGACGATCTCGACGGTCAGCTCGCGCATCCGACCCGCGTCCTCGCCGTCGAACTGGACCGGCTGGGGGAGGCGGGGGCGGATGGTGACGTGCTTGGCCTGGTGGACTTCGAGGACCGGGTCGCGGTGCGTCCGGCCCAGCAGAGCGCTGACCATCAGGTGCAGCCAGTGGGCCAGGGTCGCGGCCTTCAGGATGCCGACGTCGAGCAGGCCGTCCTGGGGCGAGGCCGTGGGCATGGCCTCCAGCCCGCCGGTGATCTTGCCCATGTTCGCCAGCAGGACCGACTTGGCCCGGCGGCGCAGGGGGGGCTTGCCGTCCAGGATGATCTCGACAAAGGCGCGGCGGCGCGGCAGGTTCTTCAGCGCGGCCCAGACGTAGGCCAGCTTGCCCATCTTGTTTTTGGCGTCCCGGTCGGCGTCGGCGATCATCTGCGCGTCCATCCCTAAGCCGCCCATGATGGCGAAATACTGCCCGTCGCCGGTCCGCACCATGTCGAGCGCATAGGGCCGGCCCGACAGCGCGACGTCCACGGCGTCAGGCACGGTCGTAGGGATGTTGAGGTTGACCGAGAGCAGGTTGCCGGTCCCGGCGGGCAGCACGGCGAGGGGGATGTCGGTGCCGATCAGCGCGGACATGGCCTGGATCACGGTCCCGTCGCCGCCCGAGACGGCCAGCAGGTCCACGCCGTCGCGCACGGCCTCGGCGGCCAGCGCCTTCGCGCCTTTTTCTTTCGAGGTGGCGATGAACTGGCATGTGTACCCGTGCGCGGCCAGCGCCTCGGAGATCAGTTTTTTGCGCTGCTCGGGGTCGCTCTTGCCGGACACGGGGTTGAAGATGACGAAGACGCTCTTCTGCCCGGCGGGCGTGGCGGCGACTTCGGCGGCGAAGGGTTCCGCGGATGAAGGCTCGGTCTGTGCGATGGGTGGGGTTTCGGTGAGGGTCATGTTACCGGGGAGTGTACCCCAATTTGGAGGGATGCCGTGGCCCCTACGCCGCCCGTGCCCACTCCGTACTCACCCCAGGACCCGATTGGCGGCGGGCGTCGCGGAGGACGGCGACGCAGTCGCGGTCCAATGCTTCAGCGTCCAGGACGGCGAACACCTTGCCCGGCGGCATGGCGGCGCGGTAGGGGCGGTCGGCGGAGAGGGCGTCGAAGACGTCGGCGACGGCCAGAATCCGCATGTCCAGGTCGAGCTGGTCCGCCGCCAGGCCCCGGAAATAGCCCCGCCCGTCCAGGCGCTCGTGGTGCGCCCCGGCGATGGCGGTCATCCGCTCGAAGCCGGTGATCTGGCCCAATATCTGGACGGTGTGGAAGGGGTGCCGGCGGATGCAGGCCCACTCTTCCTCGGTCGGCTTGCCGTCCTTGTCGAGGATCGTGTTGGGCACGGCCAGCTTGCCGATGTCGTGGAGCAGGGCCGCCCGCCGCAGCGTCGTCCGGCGCGCGCCGGTGATGCCCAGCCCGTCGGCGATCTCCAGGGCGTATTCACAGACGCGCGACGAGTGCTCGCCCGTGAAGCTGGATTTGGCGTCCACGATCTGCGCGTAGGCGTCGCACACCGAGTCGATGCGCGCGGCTGTCGCCGTCTCCTGTGCCCGGCCCAGCTCCAGCCCCAGCAGCGTAGCATGGGGCGTCTCGCGGACCGAGCGCCAGAAGACGTCGTCCTGCCGGAACCCGTGGGCCGCTTGAACGAGTTCGGGGTCGAACCACCGCCCCGACCGGGCGCGGATCATCTCGTAGGCCGGCCCCAGGCCGAACGTCTTGGCAAACACTTCCAGTGTCTGGCTCAGGCAGGCGATGCGGGCGGGCAGGGGGATGGCCGCGCCCGCCAGGTGGCGCGGGGCACCGTGGCCGTCCCAGTGCTCGTCCAGGCAGCGGATGCATTCCGAGGCGTCGGCGTCCAGCCCCAGAGACGTGGCGATGGCGGCCCCGCGCGTACAGCGCGACTCCATGATCTGCTCGGTGACGTTGCCGAGGCCGGCGATCTTGAGCATCTGCCGCGCCCGCGCCAGCAGGCTGCCCTCGGGCAGCGTGTGGTGGGCGGCGTAGCGGACGGCCTCGATGAGATTGCTCCAGTCCACGACGCGGGCCGCGTACTTGGCCTGGATGTCGTCGCTGCCGTAGATCTCGAACATGCGGGCGGCGTTGGACGAGCAGCCCGAGTCTTTGAGCAGCATGGCGTGGTGCAGGCTGGCCAGCGCCTTGCCGTCCATGCCGGCCAGCGCGCCCAGGCGCAGGGCGATCAGGCAGGCGCTGACCGTGTGCCCCTGCGACTGGCCGCTGGTCAGGTCCAGGGCGTAGGAAAGGGACGCCAGTATCTCGGTGAGTTTGAGCGTACTGGCCGGATCGGGCGGCGCGAGGTCGGGGGCGAAGGGGAGCAGCAGCAGGTCGTCGTGGTCCATGAGCTTTCCCTCGATTATCGGACACGCCGGCCCGCTTCTTCAGGCCGGTGACTTCTCCTTCATGGGTGCAATCAAGCGGGCGCAGGGTGGGTATACTGTGGGACATGGAGGGCGAGGGGATGAATACCCCCGCACGTCTGCGCCGCACCCGTCATCAAGATTAAGAAACAATAAGATTAGGAAACAGTCACGTTGTCCCTGGACCGCTACAAAACACTCTGCCTCTATAACTTTCGCCACGGCGTCAGCCTGCGCGCGCAGACGCCCGGTGCGGTGCAGAACACCAAGACGCTGTTCGACGCCGGAATGCTCTACCTGCCCGCCGTTCTCAGCCGGGAGCCGGAGTTTCTCGGACGGATCACGGCGTTGGAGCTGCCCGACGATGTCGCGCTGGCTCTCGGAGGCCGGTTCCCGACGTTCGACGCCAAGGGCTACCTCACGGCGCGGGCCGAGGCGAGGCGCTTGGACGAGAAGCTGAAGGCTAAAAAGCCGTTCGGGTCGCCCGCCTGATGCGGACCCGGCGGCTGGGCAGGACGGGCCTGCGCGTGTCCGAAGTCGGCTTCGGCGGCTGGGCGGTCGGCGGGAACGCCTGGGGCAATTCCTACGGCGACACGGACGACGCCGTCTCGCGGGCCGCTATCCTGCGGGCATTGGAGCTGGGCGTGACGCTGTTCGACACCGCCGACGTTTACGGCCACGGGCACGGCGAGGCGCTGCTGGGCGAGGTTTTGTCCCAGTGGCCCGGACCGCCGCCGGTCGTCGTCACCAAGGGCGGCGTCAACTTCTACCGCACCGACGGGACCCTGGAACCCGACTGGACGCCGCTGGCCCTGGCCCATGCCGTGCAGCAGAGCCTGACCCGCCTGCGCCGCCCCGTTCTGGACGTCTTTCTGCTGATGAACCCGCCCGTGCGGGACCTGGGCCGTGGGCGCGTCTGGGAGACGCTGGAAGCTCTCCGGCGCGGCGGCAAGATCCGCTTTTACGGCGTGTCCGTGGCCGAGCCGTCTGACGGCCTGTGGCTGCTCCAGAACGGCTGCCCCGTCGACGTGCTCGAAGTGGGCTACAGCCTCTTCTATCAAGGGGCGACCGTGGATCTGCTGCCGCTGGCGCATCGGCTCAAAGTCGGTGTCCTGGCGCGCGAGCCGCTGGCAAACGGGTTTCTCACGGGTAAATACAGCCTATCCAGCGTGTTCGGCGCGGGCGACATCCGGGCCGCCCTGCCGCCCCAGTACGTCGCGGCCATGACCGAGACGGCGGCGCGGCTGGACTTCCTGCGGCGCAATGGGCAGCGGACACTGGCCCAGGCCGCCCTGCGCTTCGTGCTGGACGACCAGGCCGTGTCGTCCGTGGTGGTCGGGGCGAAGACAGCGGCACAGATGGAAGAGAACGCGCAGTCCGTAAACGTGCCCCCGATTGACGGCGACGAGCGGGCGCGCATCGCAGGGGTGTTTTAAGGCGGCGGGGTTAGGTTCCTATGCTCAAACTCACCAGTGCGGCGCAGATGCGCGAGATGGACCGGCGGACGATTGAGGACTACGGCGTCCCCAGCATCGTCCTGATGGAGAACGCCGCCCTGCGCGTCGTCGAGGTGATGGCCGAGCGGTTCGGGCCGCTGCGGGGCAAGCGGGTCACGGTCGTCTGTGGCAAGGGCAACAACGGCGGCGACGGCCTGGCAATCGCGCGGCATCTGGGGACGCGGCTGGGCGCACGGGTGACGGTGTACGCGGCGGCCGACCCGGAGGACTACGCGGGCGACGCCGCCGCGAGCTACAAGATGGCGCGGGCTTTCGGCTTGGATGTTTGCCATGATGGACACCCGCACCTGGCGTCCGGGGCGGATGTTGTGGTGGACGCGCTTCTGGGGACGGGCATCACCGGCGGCGTCCGTGGCCGGCTGGCGGGCATCATCAACGCGATGAACGACAGCGGCAGGCCCATCGTCTCGGTCGATGTGCCGTCGGGGCTGGACGCGGACACGGGCGAGGTAGAAGGGGCCTGCGTTCGGGCGACGCTGACGGTCACGTTCGCGCTGCCCAAGCTGGGCCTGATGGTCTACCCCGGTGCGGAATATGTCGGGGAACTGGTCGTCGCCGACATCGGGATGCCGCGCACGGTCATGGCAGCCGAAGACGTGCTCGTCGGCGCGGCGGAGGCCTCCGACGTGGCCGCGTGGCTGCCCGCCCGCGTCAACGGGCGCGACAGCAACAAGGGCAAGTTCGGGCACGTGACCGTTTTCGCCGGTTCGGCGGGCTTCGTCGGTGCCCCCGTGCTGACGTCGGAGGCGGCGGCGCGGGCCGGGGCGGGCCTGGTGACGCTGGCCGTCCCCGAGAAGCTCCAAAACGCCGCGATGACGCGCGTCAGCCCGGTCGTGATGACGCGCGGGCTGGCAGAGACGGACGCGGGGACTTTCGCGGGGGGGGCTGTCGGGTCCGCCCTCGCTCTGGCCGCGAAGGGCACGGCCTGTGCGCTGGGGCCGGGCCTGGGCGGGGCGGAAGATGAAGAAACGCGGGCCTTCGTCCGCGCGTTCGTTTCCCGCTGCCCCGTGCCGCTGGTGATTGACGCCGACGCCCTGAACTGCCTCGCGTCGGAACCGGACCGGGGCGCATCGGCCGTGCGGGCGCGGAAGGCCCCGACGATCCTGACCCCGCACCCCGGCGAGATGGGCCGGCTGCTCGGCACGGATACCCAGGCCGTGCAGGCGGGCCGCCGCGCCGCCGCTGAACAGGCCGCGCGTGCCTACGGCTGCGTCGTTCTGCTGAAGGGCGTGCGGACGTTGATCGCCGCACCCGATGGGCGGCTGGCCGTCAACACCACGAGCAACCCCGGCATGGCGACCGGCGGGTCGGGGGACGTGCTTTCCGGGCTGCTGGCCGCGCTGCTGGCCGGCGGCCTGGCCGCCTGGGAGGCTGCCGCCGCGGGAGCCTACCTGCACGGGCTGGCGGGCGATCTGGCCGCGAAGGCGCAGGGCGGCCCCGCGGGGCTGATCGCCACCGATCTTGTTGCCCTCCTGCCCGCCGCCATCGCCCGCTGTCACGCCGAGGCCGCCCCCTTATGACCCCTCCCGTTTTCCGCTTTTTTTGTTCCCTGTGCCTGCTGTCCGCCGCCGCGCTCACCCAAGCCGACACGCCGCTCTCCGTCACCCTGCCGGGCGGCGGCGCGTATTCCTACTGGGTGCAGTCACAGGCCGGCCCGATCACGGTCCCGCCGGAGACGGTGGACCGGGTCGCCCTGGTGAAGATCGACGCGGTCGCCGCCGGCGACCGCGTCTTCGTACTCGATTCGCACACGGGGCTTCTGGCCTCCGAACTCGTCCGCGCCGGCGGCATCGGTGCCTTCAAGCCCGTCGTGCTGACGCTGACGGACTTCCGCCCGCCCACGGCGATCTCGGCGTCCCCGCCCCCCGCCCCCGCTCCTGACCAGGCCGGCGACAGTGCGCCCTTTGCGGAAGATGTCCCCGCCGCGCAATCCGACTCGCGCGATGCGCCGGACTGGGGGAGGTGGCTGGGCGTCCCCGCAGGCCTGATCCTCGCTGCGGGCCTGGGCTGGATGCTGGCGCGGCGGGGGCGTCGGGGCCTTCCCGCCGCCCCCGCCGCTTCGCCCCCGACGTTCGCACCCCCCGCAGCCGGCGCTGTTCCTCTCGCCGTAGTGGCCGCCCCTGCCGTACCCCTGGGAGACGGGGACGTGCCGGATTCCGCTTCCACCGACCTCGAATCGACCGTCGTGACCGCCTCCCCGGTCCATGCGGCGGGCCAAGCCGTTTCGCCGCGCGGCGTCCGGGCCGGGCCGGGGATGGCATTGCAGGAGAACGCGGTCCTGGTCGGGATTCAGGGCCTGCCGGCGGGCAGCACCTTCGCACTGACGGTGGGCGATGTCACCATCGGGCGCGACGGGGAGAACGACATCGTGCTGGCGGAGAGCACCGTCTCCCGCCGCCACGCCCGCCTGCTCCGGGACAAGCGGGGGCTGTTCGCGATCACCGACCTGGACAGCTCCAACGGCATCCAGGTCAACGGGCGGCCGGTCCGGTACGCGCTCCTGCGTTCCGGGGACGAGATCAAGATCGGCGACAATTTCTTCCGCTTTCAGGCGGCGGAAGACCTCCCTGAAGACGAGACAGCCTGACGACACCCGCAAGACGAAAATACAGAAACAAAGAAGGAATCAAAATGCACAAGCGAACACTGTTGGCCGCCACGACTCTGCTGGCCCTGCCGCTGGCCGCCGCGCCCTTGCTCCTGCGCGCGCAAGACCCCCCGATGCCGGCGACCGCCACGCCGCCCGCGGCCCCGGCCGCGCAGTCCGTCCCGCTGCGCTACAAGTGGACGGTCGGACAGTCCCGGTGCTACAAGATAACCATGACCATGACCGGCACGATACCGACCGGCACGTCCGGGACGCGCATCCCGATGAACATGGCGATGCAGATGGTCATGCGGCAGACCGTCAAGAGCGTCCAGTCCGGCGACGGCGCGGCCACCATCGTCTCGCAGATCGAGAGCACACGCATGGCGATGAACGGCAAGGAGATGCCCATGACGGCGGCCCAGCAGGCCCCGATGAAGAAACCGATCACCACGGAGATGCTGCCCTCGGGCAAGATCGTGTCCCTGCAAATGCCGGGGCTAGGGGCGACGGTCATGCCGGGCATGGACATCGGTAAGAGCCTGATGGGCAACACCCTGGCCTTCCCCGACGGACTCGTCAAGGTGGGCGACACGTGGAACGGCGCGCTGGGGGCGGGGATGATGGGGATGCAGATGGGGATGGCCTCCACGCTGATGGGCTTGGAGACCAGGAACGGCGCGCAGGTCGCCACGATCGGCCAGAAGATCACCGGCGACCTCAGCGGCATGGCGAACAAGTCGATGCCGGCGGGCATGGGCATGACCGGGAAGATCAGCGGGACCGGCAGCATGGTCTTCGACACCACGGCGGGTGCCCTGGTCAGCCAGAGCCTCCAGAACGCGATCGACATGACGATCATCGCCAAACCGGGTGCCCCTGCGGGGGTGCCGCCGGCGATGAACGTCCAGATGCAGCAGACCATGCTCATGGAGCGCCTGCCCGACGCGGCCCCCGCGCGGTAAGCGGACTTCTCCGGCCGGTGCCCCACGGGGCACCGGCCGGGGGGCCGCCGCGCGGAGCGCCTGTTCAGGATTTCACGTCCAAATATCTCGGCGTGTCCGGTAGGAAACCCAGTGGCTTCGCCCGGCGGGTGGGGGCGGACTGGTAGGCGTCGCGGGTCTTCTTGCGCTGGTTCAGCTCGTTCATCTCGCGCATGATGCGCCCGACTTTGCGGTAGAGCAGGCGCTGGGCCAGCTTGTCGGCGTCCTGGATGCGGCTGACGACCCCCACGAGGGTGGGATCGGCGGCGATCTGGGCGTGGGGGTCTCGTAGGCCGGCGATCAGGCTGTGCTTGGCGGCCAGAATGCGGTCAAAGGCGAACATATCGTCGCTCTCCAGGGCTTGAATCTGTTCCTGGGCCAGGTCCAGCAGGTATCCGAATTTCGCGCGCTCGGGGTTACCCGCAGCCATCGTCATGGGAGTGATCCTCTTTACGTTTTTTTCGTGTTTCCGTCGACGTCTGCCTTGGCACGCTCAGGCGGCGATGAGTTCCCGCCCCGCCCCCTTACCGGCCTGGCACTGGCGGTCGACTTCGACCCACGCCTCGCGCAGACCGCGCAGGGCCGTGATCGCCTCCTCGACGCGCTCAGGCCGGTCGTGGATGTTGGCGTCGGTCAGCGCGTCGAAGAGACTGATATACATGCCCTCCAGGTGGCGGGCGACGGCCCCCCCCGCCGCGAAATCCAGCGTATCCCGCAGGTGCGCGACGATGGCCTGGGCTTTGCCGATGAAGAGAGATTGCTGGTCGTACTGGTGCGCCCGCATGGCCGGCAGGGCCTGGCCGAGGAAGCGGATCGCGCCGTCGTAGAGCATCACGACCATGCGAGTGGGGGTGGCCGTCTCGACCGCGTTCTGGCGGTACTGGGCATACGGATTGGGCAGAGACATGTCTGTGTTGTTGTTCCCTTGCGTGTATTCTCGCGGTGTGGTTGTTGGCCGGGGGTCGGCCCTTTAGGCCGACTTCAGGGTGCCGGCGGAGCTGCTGGAGGTGGTGCCGGCACCGATGGAAGAGTTGAAAGCGTTGCCCTGCGCCTGCAATGCGCTCACGCGCGTCTCCATGGCGCTGAAGAGCTGTATCAGATAGGCCTGGTAGGTGCTGACCTCGGTCTGGATTCGGGCGATCTCGTTCTGCGTGTCCGAGATCTGGGAGTTCAGGGCGCTTTCGGCGCCCGCCACGGACCCGTTGATCGGGTCCAGTATCTGGGTCAGCGTCTGGCTCAGGCCGTCGGCCACGCCGTGGGTCACTGTGACGTGGCCCGGTGCCGTGCCGGACGCCGCCGTCTGGCTGACCAGGAGCTGCAACCCCTCGGTGGTCGCGTTCCCGGCGTTGCCGGTCAGGGCGCGGCCCGTGCCCGTCGCCGGCTCGCCGTTGATGGTGCCGGCCACGTCCACGCCATAGGTGACCGCCAGCGCCGGGCCGACCCCGGAGTTGCTGCCGCTCGCGGCGCTGTCCGAGGCCACGGTGAAGCCGTTGCCCGACCCGTACCGCTGCGACGCGAGTACGAGGTGGTTGCCCGAGTCGATGCTGGCGTACACCTGCGAGTTCAGGCTGCTGGTGTTGTTGATCAGCGAGACCGTATCTTGAAGCGTGCTGCCGACGGGGAGGGTCAGCTTGGCCCCCGAGGGGAACAGCGCGCCGCTGAAAGTCAGCGTCTCGGGTGCGCTGCTGGCCGCCCCCGCCGTCGCGGCCGTCCCGGCCACGCCGCTGGACTGCGTGGCGGGCTGCGTGACGTTCACGGCATAGCCCGCGCCGCTGGTCGCCGCAGTCTTCGGGCCGGCCGAAACGAACTGGATGTTCGTGCTGTCGGTCGTGCCGGACGCGCTGAAGAGGTTCGACACGCTGGCCGGGTTCGACTGGAGGGCGCTGGTCAAAACGCCGCTGTCGACCGTGAGCTTGCCGTCCTGTCCCAGAGTGACGCCGATGGACTCCAGCGTCGTGCTGCCCGAAACGGCGGTCAGCGTCCGCGCGAGCTGGTCCTGGATCTGCGCCAGGGTCGTGTCGCCGAACAGCGGCGCGTTCGTCCCGGCCACGCCCGCCGCAGCGTTCGTGGGCGGCGTGAACTTGTTCTGGCTGGTGACGAAGTCCTGGATGGCGTTGTAAGCGGTCGCCAGCGAGCTGACCGCCTGGACGACGGCGTCGGTGTTCTGGGCGATGTTGAGGGCGGTCGTGGCGGGGGCGGCCGCCGTGCCCGCTGCGGCCGCCGTGCCCGCTGCGGCCGCCGTGCCTGCGGAGAGCAGCTTGATGGTCGCGCCGGGGATGACGTCGCCGACCGTGTTGGAAGAGCGCGTCAGGTCCAGGCCGTCGAGCGAGAACTTGGCGTCCTGCGCGGCCGTCACCGTCTTTGTGAACGGGGCCTGGAGCACGCCCAGGGTGCTCAGGACGTTGTTGGGGTCGGTGAAGGCGGGGGCGGCCGCGCCCTTGTTGACGATCTGGAGCTGATGGATGCGCCCCAGGTTGCCGTTGACGTCGGGCAGCGTGACGACCTCGGCGGAGACGCCCGCAATGCCGGCCTGGTTGACCGCGTTCGCCACGTCCGCCAGTGAGGCGGTATTCAGGTTCACGGAGATGTCGGCCTCGTTGCCCGCGCCCGTCCCGCCGTTGGACAGGTGGAACGTGCCGGCGGGGGCCTTGCCCGTTGCGACGCCCAGCAGGGTGCCGACCGGCTGTGTCGCGCTGGACAGGGTCAGCGAGGCCGCGCCGGTGTACGCCGCCCCGTTCTGCGTCAGGCTGACCGGCTGGCGGACGCCGGCCGGCCCCGTGCCCAGAATGCCCAGCCCGCCCAGGACGCCGCCGCTGACGTCAGCGGCGGCGATGGTGTTGGCCGTGCCGGTCAGGTTGGAGGTCAGGGTCAGCCGGAAGTCGCCGGGGCCGACGTTGAGGACGGTCGCGCTCACGCCGGCCTGTGCGGCGTTGATCTTAACGGCCACATCGTTCAGGGAGTCGGTACCGCCCACCGAGACCGTCTTGCCGTTCAGGGTAAACTGTCCCGCTTTGCCCAGCGCGGTGCTGCCGCTGGCGACTGACGTGGTGACGACCTTCTGCGCCTGGGCGAGCTGGGTGATGGAAAGGCTGTGCGCGCCGACCGCCGCGCCCGGCAGGGTGGTGATGGTGGCGGCTGCGGGGTTCGACGAGGTCGCGCTGGCCGCGCTGAAGGTGATCGGGCTGCTCAGCGTGGTGACGGCGGATTGCAGCGACGACAGGCTGGCATTGAACTGCTGCCAGGCCGCCAGGTCCGCGTTGTAGCCGTCGTCCTTGCCCTGGAGCAGCGTGACCGGCTTCTTGGCGACGGCGGCGAGCTGGGTGATGATGCTGGAAGTGTCGATGCCGGACGCCAGGCCGGAGAAGCTGATGCTGGGCGTGGTCATAGAAGTGGGTCTCCTGCGATACTCCCATGTTCGGCGGAAGCGGGCGCTTTCTTTAGAGGAAAGGGCGGACAAGAAAAGCGGGGGCCGCCGAAGCAGCCCCCGCCGGGGAGAGGAACGAGCGAGGAGATCGCTGAAGGAGCCTCAGATTACTGAAGGAGCTTCAGGATCGCCTGCGGGGCCTGGTTGGCCTGGGCCAGGGCGGACGTGCCGGCCTGCACCAGGATCTGGTTCTTCGTGAAGTCCACGATCTCCGAGGACAGGTTCGTGTCCCGGATCGTGCTCTGCGAGGCGTCCGTGTTCTGCTGGGCCACGCCCAGGCTGCGGACGTTCGACTCCAGGACGTTGCTTTGCAGCGCGCCCAGCTTCTCGCGGGTCGTCGAGACGTCCGCGATGGCCTGGTCCACGACCTTCAGCGCGTCCTGCTGGGCCGAGCCGGTCACGTCGGCCACGTTCAGCGCGCCGCCCCCGAGCAGGTCGCCCAGGTTGAAGGTCTTGCTGGCGGCGTTCGTGAAGCTGCCCAGGTTGTTGGCCTTCGCGCTGCCGATGCTGACGTTCACCGTCTGGCCGGCGTTCGCGCCGATCTGGAACTGGAGGTCGTTCCCCGCCACGGCGGTGTCCGCCGTCGCGCTGAACGAGCCGATGTTCGCGGTGGTCGTCGTCGCGTTGGTCGAGAGCGACAGGCCCTTGAGCGAGCCGGAGGAGAAGCTGAACGTCTTGCCGTCCGCGCTCACCGTGTCGCTGGTCTGCCCGTTGACAGTAACGGAGGCGTTCGCGCCGACTGTGGTGGGGGTGCCGGTGGACCCCGTGCCGGCCGTGGCCTGCGTGCCGGTGGTGAAGGAGTTCAGGCCGGCGAAGCTGGTGCTCCCCGCCGCGACCCCGGTCTTGGCATCCGTGAACGTCAGCCCGGCCGCCGAGGCGTCGCCGCTGACCGTGTAGTTGAGGCCCGTCTGCTGCTGGATCGCCGTGGCGATGTCGGACGTGGCGTTGGTCTTCCCGTTCAGGATGACCGTCTTGCCCTCGATGGTGAAGCTGCCGCCGAACGTGTCCGTCGCCGCGCCGCCGGCGAACGAAGCCTTCTGGACCGACGCGGTGGCCTGGGCGTAGGAGACGGCACCGCTGGCGATGGCCGCCGCGCCGTAGCTGCCGGCCTGGGAGACGATGGCCAGGGTGTTCGACCCGTTACCCTTAGCGGTCGCGGTGCCGCCGGTGACGGCCGCCGACGAGGAGCTGGCCGAGCCGTCGAGCAGGTTCTTGTTGTTGAACTGGGTTGTGCCGGCGATCCGGTTGATGCTGGCGACGGCGGACGCGATGGAGTCCTGGTTGGCCTTCAGCGCGGTCGGGTCGTTGGCACCGACGTTCGCGGCATGGATGACGAGCTGGCGGATGTTGATCAGGAGCGAGTGGACCTCGTTCAGCGCGCCTTCCGCCGTCTTCACGACGTTGATGGCGTCATTGGTGTTCGAGGTCGCCTGGGTCAGGCCGGCTGACTGGGCGCGCAGGCTCTCGGAGATGACCAGGCCGGCGGCGTCGTCGGCCGCCGAGTTGATCCGCAGGCCCGAGGACAGGCGCTCGATGTTCTTGGCGACGTTGTTGCTGTTGATGCTGAGGTTGTAGGCGGCCTCGGTGGCGGTCGTGTTGGTGTTGATCCGGCTAGACATGGGGGTTTCCTTCCTGGAGTCTGCGGGTGTCTGGGCCGCAAACGGCGAACGAGATGGCTTCCTGCCAATGACGATATGCTGTACTGCGGGGCGTGGGCTTCTTCCCGTCGAGACCGAGGAGGCGGGCGGCTGGTCCGCGAGTTTCTCGCGGGTCCGCTTCGGCCCCGAGCCGTCTTCCTGCCCTTGCTCCATGTACAGGGTGATTATCGGCACCCCGCGCCGCTTCTTTAGGGGTGATATCCCGGCAATCTTGCCTGACTTCCCCGGCCCGCCCGGACCGACTTTCGTGCCCCGCCCCCCGCCCTTCGCTCATCCGGTGTTTTTCGGGCTATAATAGTAGACTGCCATGAAAAACAACCTCGTGGAACACGAAGCCGCGCCGGTGCGGCCCGATGCGCCCTCTGATCCCCGCCTGCGGGACGCCCTGGATGCCCTGCGGCTTTCGCCCGCACCCGTGCCGGTCCGCGACCCCGAGACGGGGCGCATCGTCGCCCTGCTGTCGCTGCCGGACCTGCCCCGGCTGGGCGGCATGGCGACGCCGCTGGGCGTCTACCTGCACGACGGCCTTTCGTCCGGCGGGGCGGGCTTCTGGGGGCTGGTGCTGACCGGCGTGACGATGAGCCTCCTCGCCCTGCTGGCGCAGGCCCTGGCCTTCGCGCTGGCACGGACGGCGAACGCTCACCTGCCCGCCCTGGCGCACGGGGAGGCCGCTCTGCCGCTCGGCGTGCAGCTCTGGCTGTCGAGCATCGCCGGCTGGCTGTCCCTGCCGCTCGTCTTCCTCCTGCTGCGACTCGTCCCGCTGTCGGGCACCCACGCCGCCGAGCATCAGGTCGTCCACTGCGTCGAGCGTCAGGCCCCCCTGCTGCCCGATTACGTCCGGGTCATGCCGCGCGTCCACCCCCGGTGCGGGACCAATATTTTCGCGGGGTTTACGCTGTTCATGCTCGTGTTCCTGGGCGTCTTCTCGGCGTGTCAGGCGGGGGCGTGGCCCGTCCCCAGCGCCGCCACGCTGTCCGCGTTCGTCGCCGCGCCTCTTGCGCTGGCCCTGCGGCTGCGCGTGGGCGGCTGGGTACAGTTGTGGTTCGCGACGCGGCCCGCCTCGGACCGGCAGATCGCCGGGGCGATCCGCGCCGCCGAGCAGGTTCTGTCCCGCCGTGCGATCCGCCTCCGGCACGGGGTTTCGCCGCGCGTCCTGCCGCTGCGCCGCCTCTGGGCGGTGGGGCTGGTGCAGGTTCTGCTGGGCTACGCCGCTGTCCTGGGCCTGCTGACGGCCTTGACATCCGTGTGGCCCGCCCTGGCGCACTGGATGCAAATGTAAGCCCCTAACCTCCCGCCCCCCTCCCCTATGAAGGAAGGGGGGAATCAGAGAAGATGACGGAAACTCTCTTTACCCCTCCTTAACAGGGAGGGGCGGCGGGCTAAGGCTTTATTGGGCTTGCCCGCCGGGGTGGGTTCCGAGCGAAACACCTATGATCAAAGAACAACTCGCCGCGATTGTCGCGCAGGCCATGCAGGACGCCAAAGATGGCGGCGAACTGCTGCTCGAATCCATTCCCGCCGTTACCCTGGAGATGCCCAAGAGCCGTGACCACGGCGACTGGGCCACGGGCGTCGCCCTGTCCCTCGCGCGCGGCCTGGGCATGCCGCCGCGCGACGTCGCCGCCCGCATCGTCGGCCGCCTGCCCGTGGGCGATGATGCGCTCATCGCCGGGGCCGAGATCGCTGGGCCGGGGTTCATCAACCTGACCCTGCGCCCCGGCTGGCTGGGCGATATTCTCCAGCGCGTCACGACCGAGGACGAGGCCTACGGGCGCTCAAACGGGGGCACGGGCGGCAGCGTCGTGGTCGAGTTCGTGTCCACCAACCCCAACGGCCCCATCACGGTCGCGGGCGGGCGCAACGCCGCCATCGGCGACACGCTCTGCAACCTGCTGGCCGCCACGGGCCGGGCCGTCTCGCGCGAGTATTATATCAACGACGCCCTGAACTCGGTCCAGATGAACAACTTCGGCCTGTCCGTCTTCTTCCGCTACCGGGAGCTGCTGGGGCACCACGACGAGGAGTGGGAGGCGATGTACCGGGGCGAGTATATCACCGACGTCGCCCGCCGGATCTTGGCCGAGCAGGGGAACGTGTATGAGAACGTCGGCCGGGACGACCCCGCCACCGTCCGGGCCTTCCGCGACCTTTCCGAGCAGGGCATGATCGTCCAGCAGCGCGCCGATTTGGAAGCCTTCGGCGTCCGCTTCGACACCTGGTTCAGCGAGGCGACCCTGCACGAAGGCGGGCAGGTCCAGGCCGCCATCGACGCCCTGACGGCGCGCGGCTTCACCTACGAGAAGGAAGGTGCCTTGTGGCTCAAGGCCACCGAGTTCGGCGACGACAAGGACCGCGTGCTGATGCGGGCGGACGGCACGGCGACCTACATCGCCGGTGACGCCGCCTACCACAAGGACAAGTTCGACCGGGGCTTCGACCGGGCGGTCAACGTCTGGGGTGCGGACCACGCCGGCTACGTCGCCCGGACCAAGGCCGCCGTTGCCGCCCTGGGCTACGACCCTGCCCGGCTGGACGTGCTGCTGTACCAGCTCGTCTCCATCGTCAAGAACGGCGAGGTCGTCATGGCCTCGAAGCGCAAGGGCAACATCCTGGAGCTGAAGGCCGACCTGATCGACGAGATCGGCCGCGACGCCGCCCGTTTCTTCTTCCTGATGCGCTCGCCCAACAGCGCGCTGGACATCGACATCGACCTGGCCCGCAAGACCGAGCGGGACAACCCCGTCTACTACGTCCAGTACGCCCACGCCCGCATCGCCCAGGCCATCGAGCGGGCGCGCGAGGAGAAGGGTGCCGATGTCCCCGACGCCGCCGATGCCGACCTCTCTTTGCTGACCCAAGAGGCCGAGATCGACCTCATCAAAAAGCTCGGCGACCTGCCCGCCGAGATCGCCCTGGCCGCATCCGAGTACGCCCCCCAGCGGATCACCCAGTACGCGCGCGACCTGGCCGCCCTGTTCCACGGCTTCTATGACGCCGGCAACCGCAGCCCCGCCCTGCGCGTCGTCTGCGACGACCCCGCAACCCTCAAAGCGCGCCTGGTTCTGGTCCACGCCACCCGGATCGTCCTCAGAAACACCCTCGCCCTGCTCGGCGTCTCCGCCCCCGACCGGATGTAGATGAAAGCGTGGGATAATGCTCCTCGACATCGAGGGCATACAGGGACATACATCGCGGGGTGAGTGGAGCAACCGAGGCAGTGCTTCCAAAGGCAGTGCTTCCAAATCCTATTTTTGTCGTTCGGTGTCAAGGGGTCGCGACGTGCCCGTCCCTTGCTCCGGTGCTCCCCAAGCCGCAGGTGTGCTACAATGAAAGCCATGACTACTATCACCGTGGACGACATCGAGCGCGACGTGGCGGGTTATTTGGGGCGCGTCCGGGCGGGGGAGAGCCTCCTGGTCATGGAGGCCGACCGCCCCATTGCCGAAACCAGGCCGGTTGCGCCCGCCGACAATGCTCCGCCCCTCGCTTTACGGCCATCTGGTCTGGCGGAGGGCGAGTTCGTGGTGCCGGACGATTTTGACGCCCCACTGCCCGAAGATATTTTGCGACTCTTTGAGGGAAGATGAGGCTTCTGCTCGATACGCACATCTTCTTGTGGTATGTGGCGAACGACCCGCGTCTGGCCCAGGCTTGGCGGCAGGCGATCCGCGACTCCAGAAATGAGGTATACCTCAGTGTCGTCTCGTTGTGGGAGGCAGTCATCAAATACCACACGGGGAGCTTGCCTTTGCCGGAGGCTCCAGTGACGTACTTCCCTAGACAACGGAGGATGCACCACATTCTCAGCCTCTCCATAGAGGAGGAGGATGTGTCGCAAGTTGCCCTTTTGCCGCTCCTGCACCGCGACCCGTTTGACCGTCTGCTCATTGGACAGGCCATACAGCAGGGTTTGACGCTCGTGACGGTGGATGCGTCAGTCCAGGCCTACCCCACCGCGCCCGTTCTGTGACCCGCGAATGACCCCCACCCATGAAGCACTTCCCCTTTATCTTTGGCCTGCTGGTCTGCGGCTCTGCCGGGCTGGCCGCTAATCGCGTCGCCCCTGTGCCTGCTGGGCCGCCGCCGGTTTTGCTGAAGCCGGCGTCTAATGGCGTGTACACGGACGCTCGGGGTGGCAGCCACCCGTGGAGCGTCGGGCAGGCGCATACCCTCACCTGGGATGGGTCGCCGTACTTGCCCGTCGGGGCGGCGTTTGCGCCGCTGTCGTGGGGGGCGTCGGCGGGGGAGGGGAGCTGGGACAAAGACAAGGCGGCTCTTGACGTGCTGAACGCGCGCGGCGTCCACGATGTCGTGCTGACGGCGGGGGGGCGGGGGCTGACAGCCGTGCCGTTGCGGTCGGTGCAGCGGGTGCTGGATTACCTGGATTCGCGGCGGATGCAGTACGGGCTTCGGATCGCCGACGTGACGCAGAACCCGCTCATCGGCTACGTCGTCAAGCCGGCCGTTTACCGCAACCCCTCCCCGTCAACAGCGGGGCCGACCCGGTTCCGCCACATTCCGGGTCTGGCGGGCGGCTTCTACTTACTCGTTTCGCCCCGCGACCACGACGGCGAGATCGAGGAAAGCGGCGACGCCCAGCCCGTAGACGGCGAGACGGCGCAGGTGACGCTGAAAACGGCTGTGACCGATGACGTGCTGCTGCTGTACCCGCAGCGCGTCTATCTGCCCGGTACGCCCGAAAGCCGCCTGCCGGACCTGTGGCAGGGGTACGACGAGTACCGGGACCGGCTGCTGACGTTCTTCGGACGCATTCGGCTGGGGCCGGGCTTCCGGTTCTTTCTGGACCCGCTGACGGACAATCTCGGCTTCGGAGGCGAGATCGAGAACGTCATCCCGACGACCGACGGCTACCGATTGGATTTTCAGGCGTGGCTGGACAAGAAGTACAACCACAACGTGGACGATCTGAACCAGGGGTGGGGGATCAAGGAGCGTGACCTGCCGGACTTCACCGTCGCGGCCCGCTGCCTGCCCCTTTGGTCCGGCAGCAAGGGCGTGGCGGCGCTGTACGATCCGCTCAAGAAGACGTCCTACGCCGTCCTGAACCGGCCCCGCATCGGCGGCCACGTCTGGGACGACCTGCGGCAGTTCCGGCTCGACTCGGTGCGCGGCTACATGAACGCCCTGGCCGACGTGCTGAAGAAAGGCGTAGCCGATGTCCCCGTCGTCTACGGCTGGGGCGGGCGCAGCGCCCTGTTCACCAATACGCAGACGCGCGGCGGCTTTGACGGCCTGAGCGCGGGCAGTGCGGGTTCTTCCGCTTATGCCTTTGCGCAGGCCGAGGACGCGCCCCGGACGACCTGGCTGATCGCGGCCCAGATAGGAGGAGCGGCGCGGCCCACGCAGACGGCGGACTGGGACGCCTTGACGGATGAGGGTGTGCGCGGCTTCTTTGCGCCTGCCGCGTCACCGGACGCGGCGAAGCGGCTAGGCGACTACGGCGCGGCCTTGTCGTTCCGAGCCGACGAACTCTCCGGTCGCCCGCGCGTCCTGCCCTACCCGGCGGGCGTGGCGGACGTGGCGGCGGGCCTGCGGCGGCTCACGGACGGCGTGTGGTGGCTGCCCTCCTACCGGGCCGGCGCGCTGTTCGGCGCGGGCGACGCCTTTACGCTCGGGCCGGGCCTGCGCGGCTACCGGCTGAACGACCCCGACGGCGGCCTGCCCCGCTTCGTCGTCTGGTCCCCGCATGGGACGCTCACCGAGGCCAAATTCCCCTTCGGCAAGGGTGCGCCCGCCGTCATCACCGATGCTGCGGGGCTGCCGCTGCCGGTCGATAAAAACAAAGACACCTGGACCGTGCCCCTGAGCGGCGACCCCATCGTGATCAGCCACGTCGCCACGGTCCCGCTGCCCACCGATGCCGCTGATGTCGCCGAGAAAGAGGCGACGCGCCTGCTGCTGCTCGCCAAGGGGCAGGGCCTGGACGTCGAGCTTTACCAGGAGCGCCTGTTCCAGATCCGCAACACCATCCCGGATACGGACCGGGACGCCGACCTGCGCTACAACCAGTTCGCGCGCCTGGTTGGCGACATGACCCAGTCGTTGCAGCCGTTCCTCTGGATCGAGGGCGAGGCCGCGTCGTCCTACACTTTCGACTCGCTCGTCTCCGACTCCGAAGCGTCGGGCGGCTCCTACCTCACGCTCGACACCAGCCTCCCGCCGCCGAGTTCGACCGGCGACGCCCAATCCGGCTACCGCGCCGAGTACAAGTTCACGGCGGGCGCGTCCGGCTCGTATGCCTTGTGGGTCGCGGGCACCCCGCCCGCCGACGCCTCGCCCTACACCTTCGAGCTGGACGGCGGGGCCGCGAATCCCGCCCAGAACGCCCCCGAGGGCGGGCTGTACGCGGGTGGGTTTGTGTGGAACCACGCCGGCGACCTGACGCTGACGCGCGGCCCGCACACGCTCACCTTCGCACTCGCCGGCCCCCGCCCCCGCGACGGCCGCTACGTCCTCTCGGTGGACACCCTCTGCCTCAGCCGCGTCCCCTTCCACCCGAACGGCACCCAGATCCCCGCCATCGAGCTTCTGCCGCCCCCGGACGTCGTCCCCGCGAAGGGCGGTAAAGGCGGGAAGGGGAGCCGATGACCGTTGTGCCGCGCCTCCTCGGGGCCATACTTGGGGCTGTCGCGGGTTATCTGCTGACGATCGTGCCGTGCCTCTGGGAGAATTATCAGGCGACTCATCGTGCCGATCCGCAGATCCTCCTGGTTTGGACCCAGCACTACACTCCTGCCGCCGTCCTGCCCACGCTCGTCGGCCTCTTTGTCGGCCAGTCGCTCGTCGCCCGGATGAGACGGAAAATCGTGATGGAGTAGTTTAATCAGGTTTCAACGTGTCGCAATGCGCTGAAACTGCTCTGCTTATTTGTATGCGTGGTATAATGGAAACACAGGAGAGTCATGCCATGATCGCTTATTTCTTCATCGCTTCTCATCGCTGCGTGAAAAACGCGCTCGGCTTCTTTCTGACTTTTCTGCTGGTGTTATCTCCCTTCGTTGCTTTGGCTCACCCGCTATCACAAGTTGCCAAACAAGCTAAACCTCTAGTATCGGCTCCCTCTGCACCTGCGCCTGGGGCTAAATCCGTCTCTCAACTCAAAGTCGGTGACATCATCCGCGCCCGTAATCATGCTACAGGTAAAGTGGAATGGAAGCAGGTTACTCATGCCAGCAAGCGTACTGTTCCTTCGCTGCTGAGTGTGTAACTAGCCGATACCAGAACCGGCAGACCAGCAGAAACATTGGTTTGCCCTCTTGATCAGCCGGTAAGACTAATTGACGGCAGTGCCATCCCGGCGGGGCATCTTGCTATTGGCAAGAGCATTGTTACCCGTGCCGGGCCGGTCTGCAAAGTCAAGGCCATGTTCCTGCTGCGGAAGCCGGGTGGGTTTGTTCTGTGTGATGTGCGGATCGGGTCGCTGTCTGCTGCAAATGCGAAGCTGCTGGCTCTTTCTCAGGAACGACAGAAACAAAACAATGCCAGCTTTGCGAATTATAAAGTTCCTGCGTCTAGGATGGCCTATGCTACTTCCAATAGTTCGGGCGGCGGTACGCCCAATCCTTTCTTGTTTCAAGGCCAGCAATTCGATCCTGCCAGCAATACCTACTACCTCCGCGCCCGCAATTACGCCCCTACCGATGGCCGATTCCTAAGCCCTGACCCATTTGACGGAAAAGATGCAGACCCAATTTCGCTGCATCGTTATCTCTACGCAAGCAATGATCCTGTAAATCGGATTGATCCGGGCGGACGTGAAGACCTCGCTTCATTATCCATAGGCGAAGCGGAATCAGCCACGCTAGATGGAATAAATACAGGAGCCATTCAAGGGGCTAAAGCATTTGCAAAAGATGCAATTGGTGAGGCTGTAGATGCTGAGTCTCCGCAGGCAATTGCAGAGAGAGGGGCAGCGGACTCAGCAGAAGAAGTAGCTACCGATCTAAGCGACATAGTGGATATAGGGAATGATGGTGAAGCTGCCGCCGAGGAACAAATCCCTGGTTTTGTCAAAAATACTGAACACATAACTGACTTTACTGGAAGGAGAGCTTATCGCATACCAGACCAGCTTGATCGAGTGAATAAAATTATAGGCGAAGTGAAAAACGTCAAGCGGTTAGATTTTAGAAGCCAAATCAAGAATGACCTAATGTTCGCAGAAAAATATGGCTATACGTTCAGGCTTTACGTTCGCCCTGGCGTACAATTAGCTCCTAAAATACAGGAAGCAATTGACGAAGGTAGAATTGTTCTCCAATATCTAAACCTTCCATGAAAAATTACGGCGATCTGCTTACACCTGTCATGCAGAACAAAGAGGTATATCGGCAGGAGCTGCTTAGGCAATTCGGACAAACCACAAACGTTCAGGAACGAGAAGCGATCCGGCAGAAGATGGTTGATT
>JAABUV010000928.1_pt1 | contig 43900 bp, 68 predicted proteins | sample 5559971 | NCBI WGS metagenome assembly JAABUV01 (sample SAMN10711881, study PRJNA513362) | rock metagenome | isolation source: Antarctica rocks | place: Antarctica: Victoria Land, Knobhead nord | collected 2015-12-19 | reverse complement strand
GGCCGGGGCCTTTGACGCACAGAGGGCCGACGGGGCGCCCGCGCGCAGGGGCCTGGAGCAGCAGGTGGCGCTGCCGCGCGACAGCTACCTGCAGCCCTACTACGCGGACGTGTTTGGGTCGCTGCGCGTGGGCCCGCCGCTGCTGCTGGTCGTGCGCGGGCTCAACATGTCGGCGCGCGCGCCCGACGTGGACGCCGTCTGCTCCACTGCCGGCTGCCGCGACGACTCGCTGCTCAACCGGGTGCGCGCCATAGGGTTGGGGTACAGGGTGCTTCCCCGCCGGCTGCCGCGACGACTCGCTGCTCAACCGGCGTGCGCGCCGCGCCGCCGCGCGGGCGCTTCCGCAGCACTCCCAGCGCCGGCGGGTGTCAGGGTTAGGTAGAGTTGGCGAGCGCCAGCGGCCGCCTGACGCCGCCGCACGGCGCGCAGGTCGCGCTGGCCGCGCGCGCGCCGCAGGCGTCCTACGTGGCCGCGCCGGCCGCGTCCTGGCTGGACGACTTCTTGGCCTGGGTCTCGCCGGAGGTGCCGCGCTGCTGTCGCGCGTTCCCGGCGGGCGGCGGCGGTGGCTACTGCCCGCCGCCTGACCAGCCGCCCTGCAACGCCAGCGCCGCCGCGTGCGCCGGCTGCGCCGCCTGCTTCCGCGCCGCGGGGCCGCCCGGCCCCGACCTGCTCGTCGGCGGACGCCCGAGCCTGGAGCAGGTCGCTGGTCCCGTCTTGAGCCCTTGCGCCCTTGCGCCTGGTGGCGCACGCGCCGCCGGCGCCGGGCCGCTTGCCGTGCTGCACGCCCGGACGCTCACGCACGTCCTCCTGCCTGTGCCTGTGTTGAGGAGGGCGCTGGGACGCGTGCCGCGGAGCAGCGTGGCAGGCTAGCTCCACTCCATGCAGGGTTTAATACGCTTAAATCCCTGTTCGCAGGTGCGAGCGCGGCTGCCCTGGTTCCTGGAGGCGCTGCCGTCGGAGCAGTGCGCCAAGGGCGGCGCGGGCGGCTACAGCGACGCGCTGCAGCGCGACGCGGCTGAGCCAACAGGCATTGCCGGCCTGGGCGCCGGCGCGGTGGCCGCGTCCGCATTCCGCACCTCGTATGTGCCGCTCGGCACGCAGGCGGACTTCATTGAGGGCATGCGGGTGCGCAGCGGCAGCGCCGCTGCCGTCCCGACGCGCGCCGCGCTGCACGCGCCGCGCGCTGCGCGCGGTGCCAAGGGCGCGGGCTCGCTGATGTGGCAGAGCGCAAGGGGCAGGCTGTTGCAATGTTCTCCCGCCGCGGTTGTTTCCTTGGGGCTGGCCGGCGCAGGCGCTTCGGCGTATCATGAGTCTCGCCTGGCAGCGCTTCACTGCAAACCACATATAGTCTCTGTCATTGCGCAGCTGCACCTGCATCTAAGCCTGAACAAAGGACTATTTGATGTCAGGCCAAAGTCTCTCCTTGCCAGGGTTGCAGCCCTGCTATCAACCACGCGCGTGCCGGCGGCAGGCGGTGCGGCGCATGCTCGAGCGCGCGCGCGCGGAGCTCGGCCTGGACGTGTACGCCTACTCGGTGTTCCACGTCTTCTTCGAGCAGTATCTAAACGTCGGCGCCGCCGCCGCGCGCCTGCTGCTGCTGGCCGGCGCGGGCGTGACGGCCGCAGTGGCCGCGTTCACCGGCTCGGTCTGGGCGGCCGGCCTGGCCGCGGGCGTGCTGGCGTCGCTGCTGCTGCACCTGCTCGCCGTCATGGTGCTCTGGGGCGTGCAGCTCAATGCGGTGCGGCGCGCGAGCGCGGGGGCGAGTCCCGCCGGGGGGCGCCTGCCTGCCGTCGACGCGGCGTGTGCCGACATCATGCACTGCTGGATCCACCGCCCCGGCCGGCCGGCCGTCGCCCAGGCTCTCGTGCGCGTGGGCGCGTGCGCCGCAAGGAGGGTGGCAGGGCCGGCCGCCTGCTCGGCAGCAGGCTGGCGCGGTCGAGGCGGGGCTCCCTCAGCGCGCGCGCCAGCGCTTGCATGCCTGACGCAGAGGCGCGCGCATGGCCGACGCCCGCGTCGCGCGCAGGTGTCGCTGGTCAACCTGGCCATGGCGCTGGGCATCGGCGTGGAGTTTGTCGCGCACGTGCTGCACGCGTTCCTGGCGTCGCGCGCGCCCGGGCGGCCCGCGCGCGCGGCGGCCGCGCTGCGCGCCGTCGGCGCCAGCGTGCTCAGCGGCATCACGCTCACCAAGCTGGCCGGTGCGCGCGCAGCGGGCCCGTGATGCCTCTTGCCTCGGGGCAGCCGGCAGCGCTGCATCCTCGCCTTATATAATAAGCAGCAAAAATGTCAGACCGAATGGGTGCAGGTTCTTCGACAGCCTTGCAGCAGCAAGCGTCACCCCATGGGTGCCAGCATGGCGCCGCCGTCGTCGCCGCGCACCTCGCCGCCCAGCGGTCTCAGGCGGGCAGCGGCCCGGCGCGCGCGCAGGCGTGGTGGTGCTGGCGTTTGCGCGCACGCAGATCTTCGAGGTGTACTACTTCCGCATCTTCCTGGCGCTGGTCGGCCTGGGCGCCGCGCACGGCCTGGTGCTGCTGCCCGTGCTGCTGTCCCTGGTCGGGCCGCCGCCCATGCGGCGCGGCGGCGCCCCCGGCCCCAAGCAGTAACCTGGGCGGAGTTGGAAACTGGCTGGTGGAAGTGCGCTGCTGCTGCGCACCTGCGTCCGTGCCACCCAGGAGCTATGCGGTCACGCCTGCGTCGATTTTGGTTTGACAGCGATCTAGAACGCTCGCACTTAGCAACAAGGCTTGCCGGGCGTTGGTCACGGGATCTTCATTGTAAAGGTATCAGCAGGGCATGAAGTGGACCGCAAAAATTGGGATCTGATTTGCTGGCATGTAGGGTGCGGCATGCTGCTGTCCAGCTACCCCGCACTCTGCGCGCATGTACTCTGAGCATGTAAACCTGCGCGCGTGCTGCATGCAGACTGACTGACATCAGGCTGGTGACAAAGTTGCAACGCAAGTCTATGGTGTTGCATCTTTGGTGGGATGCAGGGAGCAAGCGTGGTGTTAGCAGCCTGCCTTCGGCTGGCAAGGTCCGCATTTGAACTGATTTATTACATCTACCGTCAGCCCCCTGCAGAAGACAGTGCGCCCGCGACATGCAAAGGCACAGACAGGACCGCTAGAACACTCTCAATGCTACACACTGCCGCTCACTGCCAGACAGAACTCAAAGAGAGGCCAACACAGACTGAATTAGGTTTACAGGCGGGCCCGCTACCGCTGGCTGGGGCGCCAGCCGCCGCTGCCGCTGGCATTGCCGGGAAACACCTCCGACAACTGTGCGGGGCCCTCAATCACGCCGGCCGGGCACGCCGGCCATGCCGGCTGCCATGCGGGCCGCGCCCCCGCACCGCAGCTCCCCGGCGCCTCGCTGCGCCCCGCCGCGGGCCATGCGCCAGGGCCCCGGGGCTGCGCCTGCGGAGGGTGCGGGCCCCAGTGCGGCGAGCTGCGCATGCTGGACGCCGTGACAAAGCCCTGCGTCGCGCCGCCGGCGGCGCTCAAGGCCGGCGCTCCTGGCCATGCGGGGACCGGCCCCGAATGGCTTCCCCCCGGCGGCGGTTGACCAGGCCCGGCGCCGTCGCCCTGCAACCCCTGCCCCTGCCCAGGGACTGTGCTTGGGCCGCGGCCCGCCGCCTGCACAGCGCTCAGCGCCGGGACAGGCCCCGCGCCCGCCGCGGCCGTGCTGCGGGCCGCGCCGCCATGGCCGCCCGGGCCGGAGAAGCGGAACTGGTCAAGGCCCGGCGCGCTGCGCGCGCCGCTGCCGCCAGACGCGCGGCCGGCCGCGGAGCCCGGCCTGCCGGCGGCGCGCCGGACCCGGTGAGAGTGCGCGCGCTTTGCCAGGGCCGGCGAGCCGGCAGCGCGCAGGCGCGTGAGCTTGGCATGCATGCTTCGCCGCGCATCCAAGCCTCGTGCCGCGCAGACTGCACTGCTCGCATGACACTTGCATGCCAGTGGCGTACCGGCCTGCCACTGGTCAGAGTCAGCGTTCTCCAGACAGGATCACCCAGTGCTTGCATAATAGCGCATGCTTCTGGCCTCGTGTGCGATGTGCTGCTGTGGCATGCAGCATGCAAGTGTGCATGCACACTCTGGCAGATCACGGTGGCAGCCAGCCAGGGCGCTAGGCGGCACGGTAGGGCTGCCACCTGTGCCGTTTGCCGGCCGGCGTGAGATCGTCGTCGGACCATGCGGCGGCGGCGGCGGCGGGCGCGGCGGCGGCGGGCGCGCAGCATTCCTCTATTGCGGCGGTGTCCAGCTTGAACTCGGCCTGGCTGTTGACCCCCGCACGTTTGGCGTCAAGCCAGCGGGCTGCCTGCGCCGCCGCACGCAGATCAATGCTCAGACGCTGTAGTTTAATTGTTAGAGAAAATTGCGGCCATGAACTTGTTGTTCGCATTGACAAGCTTTCTACGTAGCGCTGAGGTGCAGCATGTCAGGGCCCTCGGTCAGAACCAGAACGCCGCTCGCGCTGCTGTATGTCCAGCCAGCGCGGACAAGGCGCACGCGGCGCCGACAGGCAGGTCACCAGCACAGCCTGCCCATTCATGCACAGCGCGGCAGCAGGACAGGCAGCGGCGCGGCCCTGACGGCCTCGCTGTGCTGCAGCCATGTGACCCTGGAAGGGGCGATCCTGCGTGCGCGTCAAGCCGCCGGAGCACTGGACATACAGGCAACAGCCCTAACCCTAACCCAAACCCCGCAGAGCGCACAGAAGAGGGGGCGCGCCTGCAGCAGCGCGGCCACAATGGCTTCGCCGTAATGCTTGCGCTTGTTCTGGGAGAGGCGCGGCACGTCGTGCAGGTCGGCGAGCGCGGCGGCGGTCGCCGGGCGCAGGCGCGCCAGCGCGTCCAGCGTCGGGCCCTCCAGGATGCGGTTGCGCCCGGCGCCGGGCCGCTTGGCGCCGCCGGCGTGCTCCAGCCAGTCGGAGAGCAACGCCAGCGCGCCGCGCGCCACCTCGCGCGCCTCCCGCTCCTCCTGCGCAGTAGCCAGCACGCTTTGTGAAGACCCCCAACAAACTGAAACCAAGCATCATGCCCTCGTCTCTACACACAAAGGTGTACAAGAGCAGCTCCGGGGTGCTGGCCGCGATGACCACACGCGAGAAGGGCCGCAGGGCGGGCGCGCGCCGGCGCCACCAAGTCCTGGGAGTCGTCCGCGAGCACGATGACGTTGTCCTCGTCCTCGATGCCATCCTCGTCCGCCGCGGCCGCCGCCTCGGCGGCGGCGGCCTTCTTGGCGCGCGGCGCGCGCGCGCGCTTCCTGCTGCCGGGCGCAGCGGCGGACGCGGGCGTCTCGGGCGCGGGGCCGGCCTGCCGCCGCGGCGCAGGCGCGTCACCAACCGAGCGCGCGCCTGCCATCGCCGACAGTGTCACTGTGCGGAACTGTGGCCACTTCCCGGCGGCCTCTCGCAGTGGCCAAGGTCCTGCCGGCGGACGCCTGGGCTCTGCTCGGCGGAAAAGGGCTGCTCTGGAAGCGTTGTGTCTGTCAGTAGCCCGTGACTTGGAACATATTAGGCAGGCCACAGTGTCGAAGTATACTTCCACACTGAGACCGCGCATTCCTCATTGCGGCAAGCAGGGTGCGAGCGTTGCTCGGGCCCTGGTGCATGCATCCGGAAGCGCGCGACCGCGCGCGCCTTGGCCAGGAAGGGCAGCGTGACGCGCAGCGCGCCGGCGGCCAGGCGCGCGGCGCCGGGCTCGGCCACGCGCAGGCAGGACACGACGCCGCCGTACTGGTTGTCCTGCCGGAACGTGTCCTGCAGCAGCACGCCGGCCACCACCAGCCGCCGCAGCAGCCGCTGCACGTCGCCCTTGCTGCGCGGCACGCACACGTCGGGGGTTGTGGCCGGCATGCGCTCGCTCCACGGGTTTCTATTGCGCTCCTGACGCCGCCGCCATGCGCATGCAGGAGGCTGCGGGGTCGGCGCGGGCGCGCGCCTGAGGTCGCGCCCGCTGCCGTACTCGGGCAGCCGGTCATGGCCGCGCTCGCGCACCGCCTTGGTGCTGGCGCCGCGCAGCACGTCCACCACGTGGCCCAGCGTGCCCTTGCCGGCCACCGCGCGCACGGCCGCCACCGCCGCCGCCGCCGCCGCCGTCACGTCGCGCTGCTCGAACTCGCGGCCGCCGCGGCCCGCGCACCTGCCGGCACGGCGCCGCGTCTGTCATGCATGTGGGGGTCCCATGGCGGGGTTGTGTGCCACAGGAAGCAATGATCTCCGATGCCTTGCACATGCCACTCAGCAGCTGGTGGGCAGCAACTTTCAGCAGACATGTAGGCTCCAGGGGAGGATTTACTCTGCAGAAGCAGGCATGGCCGCGGTGACTGCAGCAGCGCGCACGTGTCGCAGGTGCCGTAGCAGCGTGCGGGGTTGAAGGCCTCGTTGAAGTGCGCCAGCAGCACCGCGCGCCGGCACTCCACCTGCTCCTCGCAGTACGCCACCTGCAAGCGGCAGCATCAACGAGTATTTCTTTCAAGAATAAGATCACTAGAGCCTCACTAGAGCCTCAAAGGGCATATGCATTGCCGCCCAGCCTGGGTCGAAACATGCGTGTCACCCTGTCAGGAGGCTGATGGCTTCAGACCCATTTGTGGTAGCCGACACCTCATGCAAGCTGTTGCAAGGACTGCACGATTGGCTCGTGCAAGCTGTTGCGAGCTGTTGCGAGGACTGCACGATCGGCTCTGCTGCTGCGCATGCCGCCTGCGCGCGCAGGGGGCCAGGCGCGCGCGCGCCATCTGGTTCAGCGAGTCCATGTTGCAGGCCAGCTGCGCGGGCGGCGTCCGGTTCTCCTCGGCGCTCTGCTTGAGCATGTGGCGCGTGCGGATTGCGTCGGCGTAGCTGTAGTACAGGATGCAGGTCGCGACACGCCCGTCGCGGCCCGCGCGCCCGGTCTCCTACGGGCGCACCGCCGCGCGCTGAGCAGGATTCGGGCCGGGACAGGCGGGAGCTGAGGAGTGCGGCGCGGGTGCGAGAGGACGGCATGGGGGCCAGCTTGACTACACAGCAGCGTCTGCTTCAGGCCTGGCAGAGTGGAGCGGCCGGTTAGAACGGCTCCGCGTGCAGAGGGCCAGGGCCGGGGCAGACCTGGTGGTAGCCCTCCAGCGACTTGGGGCAGGAGTAGTGCATCACGAAGCGCACGTCCGGCTTGTTGATGCCTGCGCGGGCGCCCGCGCAGCTGACCACCGCAGTGCTGCAGCCGGCGCACCAACCATGAAGAAACAAGGCACTTTGCAGGAATGGAGAGGCGAGCGTTGTTGCCTGCAGCGGCGCAGCAGCGCTGCGTGTACAGGCACGGCTGCTATTGCAAGCACCACGAGCGCCGAACTTCGTCCGGCTGCGCAAATGGTAGAGGCGCGCGGAGCTGCCCGCGTCAGCGCAGCGGCGGCAGCGCACCCATGCCAAAGGCGATGGTGGCCACGATGATCTGCACGCGGTCGTGCGTCCAGGCGCCCTGCACCTCCTCGCGCTCCTGCTGCGACAGCGACGCGTGGTAGTGGCTGCGCGCGCGCATGCAGGACCCGCTGTAGCAGCGCGCGAGCGGGCATTTCTTTGGCTGCACATGCAGCAGGGGCGCGTCAGCGCACTTACCGGGATGTCAGCCTATCAGCACGACATGCTGAATGCAAGCTGTATGTCAGCCTGAACCCAGGTGCACCGCTGAGGCACTAAAGTAGTAATATGCGTGGCTCACGGCAGGCTCAGGCAGTGGAGAGCAGGACGCAGGGGCCGCGCCTGACGCGCACGCCGCGCCCGCACTGCCGCCGCAGCGCCTCCTGCAAAAGCAAGCACTGCATTCGCACGCTTGGAAACCCCACAGCGCTCATGATCATGCTAATTTCAAGACATCCGAAACCAGATCAGAGACTGTGAGAGCAAGCATCAAGCTGATGCATTTCTGTGACCTCATGGCAATCATCTTGGACAAATCCCTTCATCTCTTCAGGCTGCCGGCGGTCAGTCTGGTGCGCAGGCATGGGGCTGGGGCCGGCGCGCGCGCCTGTAGCTCGGCGGCTACCTTCTCGCAGTCATTGCGCGACAGGCAGTACACGATGCCGCACGCCACGCGCCCGCCCGGCGCAAAGTCGCGGCGGATGCGCGCGGCCATCTCGTCCACGGCCTCCTTCACCTTGCTCTTCTTCTTGGCCACCTCGTACCTGCGCGTCCCGGGGCGGGCGTGAGAGCCGTGACAGACCCGCTCCTCAGCAATGCGTTTACAAGCAAAATGAGGACAACGTGCATGACCTGAGCTCTTATACTGAACATAGACAAAACTAAATGTGATGTGTCTTTTCGTCTGCTCTGCCTGACATCTTCAAGTACCTCGCAATCATTGCCTGCTGCCCTATCTCTCTGCCCTGCACTCACGCAGGCAGTGACACTTTGCAGCACATTGATGATGGCCAGGTGATACGATCCACCTTTGTTGCATATGCACTGCCTAGGAGCCAGAATCGACTATCAGCACCCACAGCCTGGCCGCGCCTGAGGTTGGCGCGGTTGAAGCTGGAGCGGAAGTTGACCGCGTGCGCCATGGCCAGCTGCAGCACCACATCGCGCTGCACGCGCTGCGTGGCTGTCGCCGTCAGCGCCAGCAGCGGCACCGAGGGGTACCTGGCCGGCGCCGGGCAGCGCTGGGGGCCCCTGCAGCGCTCCCTGTGTCCTGACCAACATGATTGCCTGTCAGGCATGTCAGAGCCGTACTGCCCTAGCCCTACCATGCAAGAGCAGGAGCGCGGAGCAATGCTCTGCATTGCTCGGTCGCCACAAGCGTGCAGGGCAGCATAGCGGTGCTGTTTGGCAGCCAGCATACAGGATGTATGATGTGACCACATTGACCTGCGCTTGAAGACGCTGAGGCCCTTGTAGTCCGGGCGGAAGTCATGCCCCTGCAAAGACAGAGCTCATCAACGCGGCGGTGCACAGCATGTCCAGCAGGCACTGCATGAGTGCGCAGGGACTCTGCACGCAAGGGCATTTGGCAGCCTAGTTGTGCGTTACAGATCTCAGATTGCATGTCCACCTTGGCCAGCCAAACAGACACGCGCTGCAGCAAAAGTATAGCACTGAGCATGGGTGCGCACCCACTGCGACACACAGTGCGCCTCGTCCACGACGATCCGATCCTGGGCATGTGCACGCGCGAACCGTCAGCCTGCAGCCAGACCCTCGCTGGCAGGTCGCACGGCCGCAGGCCGGGGCGGGAGCGCCGGGGGCGGGGGGCGCGCCAGCAGCTGGCGCTCGTGCAGCGCGTCGAAGACGCGCATGAGCGCGTCGGACCGCGCGACCTTTTCGGGCGTCACGAACAGGATGCGCGTGCCGGGCGGGTCCGCGCGCAGGCGCGCCATGAGCTCGCGCGACTCCTCGTACTCCTGGCCGCCGCTCAGGTAGCCGCACTCCACGCCCGCCTGCTGCAGGTGGAACACCTGGCCCCCGGCGGGCGGGTCAGCCCGCAGCGCCCAGGATAGCACGCCTGCGCTGGGCAGCCAAGCCTGGCACGCGGAGGGTCTCCGCGCGGCGCGTGCCCCATGCGCCTGCACCAGGTGCCTGCAGCCGGGGCGCTGCTGCCCCAGCCCGCCGGCATGCAGACATATGCGAGACACCGCAGCCTGCTTACCAGGCATGTATTTAGGCCACTGCAGCGCTGCCTAACCCGTACACAGGGGGAGCTTGGGCATGAAGCGCAGCAGTGCACGGTAAACACGCTGGGCGCTCCTGGCTGCGGATTTCGACAGCACAGTAGCGCACCTGATCCTGGATGAGCGACACGAGCGGGGAGATGCACACGGTGACGCCGCGGCAGAGAATGGCGGGTAGCTGGTACACCAGGCTCTTGCCTGCGGCGCACAAACCCAGTCGCTATGGCTGTTCAGCCTGCTTTACCACCTTCGTTTCTGTTTGCTGCCCTGAACATGCCTGATATGCACCGCGTCGAGTCTTGCAGGGCACTGGCCAAGACACCAGCGACGACCGGCGCGCCAGGGCGCACCGCCGCCCGTGGGCATGAGCACGAAGCAGTCGTTGCCTGACAGCGTGGCGTTGATGGCCTCGCGCTGGTTTGGCCGGAAGGAGCTGTTGCCAAAGTAGTCGCGGTTGGCCTGCGCGAGGTCCGCCGACCACGGGAAGTCGTTCCGCGCCCAGCGCGCATCTGCGCGCAGCACAAGGTCGCAATATGGTTTTATTGATGGACGTCTCCACAGGGGGACATGTCTTGCGCGAGTGTATACAAGTGACACATGCATGCAATGCCGCGTTTGCCGTCACCCAAAAAACATGGCAGCATGCTTAATCTTAAAACGCGTATGGTCAGTGCGCATGCATCATGCGTAGACATGGTGGACAAGCTGGCCTGCGAGGGAGCGAGCCTGCGCGTCCATCCACGACCACCGCGTCAATCGGCGCCTCGTTCACGCCCGGCGCGGCCTGACGCAGGCTCGGGTCGGGCGGGCGGGGCCCAGCATCCTCAAAGCCGCCGCCGTCCCAGCCGCCACCGCCGCCGCAGCCCGCCGGGCCGCCCTCGCTGAACCCCCAGTAGCCGCCGCCGCCGCCGCCCGCCGCTCCAAAGCGGCCGCCTCCGCCGTCCCCTCTGTGGCCACAGTCTGTGCCGCATGCAGCCGGGTCGCCCCAGCCAGGTCCGCCAAACACGCCGGCGGCGCCGCTGCCGCCCGTCCATGGCGCAGAGGGCGCCAGCCCAGGGGTCCCTGCGCCTTGGCCGCCGGCCTGGTTGTGCCCGAGCCTGGGCGGGACGCAGCCTGTGGCACCGCCCCGCCTCCCTTCAGCCGGGGTGCCCGCCCATGCTCCAGGCCCTTGGGGCCACGTGGCTGCCGCCGCGTGCTGCTCGACAGCATGCTGCGCCTGCGGCCGCTGCCCAGCTCCGCCATTGGCCCACCCGCCGCCCGGCCCGTAGCCGCCGCCGGCGCCGCCTGCGTGCGCGGGCGGCGCCGCGGCGGCGCCCGCGGGGCTGCCGCGCTTGACGATGCCCTCCAACAGCACCTTGGTTGCGCCTAGGCGCGCCTTCTCCCGCTCCAGCTCCGCCCGGCGGGCCGGCCCTGGTTCAGGCGCTACATGATAAGTGCTGATGTACTAATGAGAGCTCCCACGCTTGGCAAGCACCTCGATAAATGCATCCTCATGATGACACAGTATTCCCTTCCTAGCCAATACATGCTGGCAGGCGCATACAACACTTCTGTTAAAGCACAGTGCATTGCAAGAGCCCCAGCAAAGGCCAGCCGTGTAGGCGACATCGGGGGGGTTGCAGCAGAGCACCGCGCCACCCACCCGGCTGCCCGTCGAGCAGCTCCTCGCAGACGTCCAGCAGGAAGCTCTTGACGTCGCGCAGGTGCTCCATGGCGTGGCCGCACGCAGCCAGCGGCACGCCGTGCGAGCACAGCATCGCGCCTACACCTCCGGCCGGACCAGGCGCTGGCCCCGCACCGGGCGCGCCAGGGCCGCCTCCATCTGACCCACAGCCGGGCATGGCAGCGACGAGCGGGCGCTGCGCGGACGTCGGCATGGCCTGCAGCGGCGTGCCGGCGCCGGCGCGAATGGCAGCCCGGCCGCTCGGCTGGGTCTCGCCGCAGGGTCGGGGGCAGGGATGCGGCGGAGCTGGTGGGTGGGCAAGCGGCCGCGGCTGAGGCAGCGTGACCCCCATGCTCTGCGCCTGCCCTGGACACGGCGGGCCGCTCAGCGGCCATGCTGCCAGCGGCGCCGCAGCCTCCTGCCCGCGCGCTGCGCGCGCGCCCTCCGCGGCCTGTGCGACCTCTGCAAAGTCCTCCGGCTCGTCTGCAAACACGCCGGGCGCAAGCGCTGGCAGCGCCAACTCCGTCGGCTGCTGCGAGGTCTGGGACTGGCGTGGTGCCTGCGCGCAACAAAGTCACGCTATGGCAACACACATACGTGCTCAAGGCGGAGGCATGCACGAGTGTTGGCCGCGCTCACCGTGGCGTTTTGCAAGGCTGGCGGCGGGACGGGGACTGCGCGGCGTTGCGGGTGGGGCACGCTCCGGGGCGCAGTTCGCAGCGCGCGCAGTCCCTGCGTTGCATACGAGTGACGTCAAGGGATGCGCAGACAGGGCACGTCCTGTGCTCCAAGCGCCCTGGCGCACCTTTGCGACCTCTGCCGCGCTTGCGACCGCGCCGGTGCCATACAGAGCCGCGTTTCTGCGCAGTGAGCGTCAGAGCTAGGCCGCGGGCAGCTAGCCAGTATGTCAATACTCCAACGCACCCTGACGCGCCGTTCTCGGCGGCCTGCGCATTCTGGGAGGGCAGCGAGTAGAGCAGGCCCCAGTTGCGGCAGCCGTCTGACGCGAAGGCGCTGTGCAGGTGCTCTTGCAGGTTGTTGATGGGGCCCTTGCTGTTCTGCATGGCTGCATCGCCTGCTCCGATCATGCGCCAGGCATCAGTGCGGGCGCTTCATGCAGCCCGCGCTGCGCGCGCTCACTAGCAGAGCGGGCCAGCGTCCAGCAGGCACGCTGCAGCTGTGACAGGCTGTTACGCCTGACTTGAGCTGTTCTGCGTCCATCCAAAGCTGCAGCATGCGCAGCATGCCCTAGGGCGCCTAGGCACTCTCCCGTCGTGTAGACCGGCCTTTAGATCACACAAGCCAGCTGGGTTCTGATAGTAGTTCGTATGACGCCGCGGCTGCTCCAGCTGTGCCAGTGCACCGCACACCTAGCGTGCTCTGTGGGGAAGCGGACAAGGGCGCCCTGGCCTGCTGGGAGGCAGCTGCGAGCAGCGGCACACAGCGGGCGTGTGGAGCCGCCGGACGTGCGGAAGCTTGCAAAGATGGCGCAAATTTCTGTCACAGACGAGGAGGCGCGCGGCTGCAGGCCCGTATTCTGCGTGGACACACACAGCGGCACCTCTCTGACACTCGCACGCTTGCACAGGTTCGCGACTGGGGACCGAAGCTGGAGCAGATAGCGGACTGGTGCGCGCTGCCCAGAGTGTTGCTGATTTGTGAACCGCCACCTTCCCTTGTTGAGTTGCACTGCTAGACAGGCCGCCTCAACACGCTGTATATATCACCCCAGAGACTGCTGTCTGGCAGCGGCCCAGGTTTGACCAGCTGCAGGCCGTGGACGTGGAGGGTGTGCCGCCGGCCACGCGCGCAGACCTGACAGAGGAGAACCTGCTCCGCGCAGACGTGCCCCGCACTTTTGACCAGAGGTGCTCCTGTCAAGCTTGCCTATTTGTGTAGATGAACCTGTTTGGCTTCTGGATCCTGACACAGCAAGTCCGCTTGCAGGGAAGCGATTATGGCAGAAGCGCCCGACAGGGAAGGCGCCTTTGTCAAGGTGCCCAAGATTAGCTAGCGCTGCTTCAGTGTGGTAGGAGCACATGACATTATCTGTCGGGCTCGCTGTCTGGATAATGCCAGAGTGTTGCATGCACTTGTAGAAATTCCGGTTGCTTGTTTGAGATTACACCAGCAGCGGCGCAGTGTTGCATGCTTCTAAGGCTAAATCGATGCTAAACACTGAACTCGCATTGTAAAACAAGGGCCTGTGGCCCGTCAATCTTTGCATCATCATGCTCTGCTTCCCCCAACCACACTTTTCCAAGAGCACATGAGAAGCTCTGCAGTGTGCGCATCCGGCACTGCAAAACCTTCTCTGCGCAAGCTGGTCCTGGCGACCAAGGTGCGCACATCAGCTGCCAGGCTCGCGGCGGCGGCCAGCATGGTGCAGGCCGAGCGCGGCGTGGCGCGCGTCATAGAGCAGCACGCATATCCGGCGTCGCCCGAGGCCGTGCTTGACCGCATCCCAGCGACCTGCGACTTTGTGCTCATCGGCGAGGCCAGCCACGGCACCGCCGACTTCTACGACTTCCGCGCCTCGCTGACGCGGCTGCTCATCCAGCAGCGCGCCTTCAACGCGGTCGCACTGGAAGCAGGTGCTTTCTTTTGCCTGGGTGCCACCACGCGACCTGCAGGCCATGCCAGAGCGCTTTGCGAGTCCGACAAGCTGTACAGTAGGAGTGCCGCGGCAGCAAACCACATATGTAAGCGCATCGTTGCCTACAGCTGCAGTCCTCCACGGACGTGTGCATTACCAAGCATTACGTAAGGATTGTCAGCTGCCCCAAGTCACCAAGCATGGTGGGCTGGCAGACTTCCCGGACATCTTCAAGGCCAACCTGTGGGTGCGGGGCCTGTCCAACGAGAAGGATGCCAACGAGGCGCTGTCGGCCTTGAAGGCGCGGTCTTGCATGCTGTGTGTCTTGCATGCCAGCCATGCCCATGCCATGCTCCCTGTGGTGTCCCTGTGGTGTCCAGGGCAGCATGCGAGGCAGCTGTAGCGCGCGCACATGGCCCGTGACAGCGCCTTGTCTCCTCTCGTGCAGACGTACGGTGGTCTTGCTCACACGGCACCTGGTTGACAGGACCATCTGGAGGGTCATGCATGTGCATATGCTCAGCTGGTAGCTCTGCATCATCAGCATGCACCATGCTTGGTATGCCGCTTCAAGTGCCGCTTTATATTATACAACATGTAGGTGTGTCACAGGCATTGTTCTCATTCCCAGGCCAACAGCCATGCAGTGCTCCCAACGCCTTCCCTTCTTGCAGTGGTGCTGACAGGTCAGCTACCTGCACTCCCAGCATGTCAGAGCGCATGCTGGCATCGCCTGTGTCTCACGTACGCTGTCACCGACGCGCCCTGGGCACACTGCCTTGCTGTGCGCGCAGCGCTTCCCGCAGTGGATGTGGCGCAACCGCTCGGTCGAGCGCTTCGTCGCCTGGCTCCGTGCCCACAACCTGGCGCTGCCGGAGTCCGAACGCACGCGGCGCGCAGCGGGGCTGTACGGCATGGGTGAGGGCCCAATCTAGTCGATAGGGGTATATCACGAAGTCGACAGGTTTGGACAGTCCTTGCAGGGTGCACCAAACATGACAAAGTCAGCCTGCTTGGACAGGCAGAGCTCCTGCGCCCTGTGGTGGCAAGATGTGTGGAGGCGCTTTGCAGCGGTATTGCCTTTACGGCCGCTGGTGCTGTACATGTGTACTTGAAGGCAAGCAAGCCAAAGCGCAACACGGCAAGGCGCGCCAGGCCGTTTGGCATGCTCGCTCTCAATGCCTTGTTTACCGTGCGTCCTATAAGGTTTCGGGTGGCTCAACTACCTGCCTGCTTGAACAAATGATTTCTGCTGCCTGCACTTGTTCTCCCCCCCCCCCCCCCCGCCTGCATGAGCGTTTCATGCATCCTGCCTACCTCAACATCTCATCTTGCAGTTGCGTGCCTCCCTGAGTGTGTGCGGCGCGCTGGGTAGAGGCAAAACGGCCTGGCGCCCCGCCCGCCCACTCCATACACTCAAGGAGGCAGGCAGGGGCAAGATGATAAGGCAGGCAGGCAGGATACATGGTCAACTCATGCAAGCAGGGGCGGGACAACAAGTGCAGGCAGCCCGAATGATCTGTGTAAGCAGGCTGGTAACCTAGCCACCCGGGACTTGAATAGAATGCACCGCAGACAGGTGTACCGAGAGGCGAGCATGCCAATCGGCCCGGTGCGCCGCCCGCCCGCCCCACGGGATGCCAGGCGCCCGAGACGGTGCGGCATTCAGCGCCGTGCCCGGTCTCCCCCCGCGGCACCCCAGGCCAGACCGAGCGGCCGTGGAAGCGCCGCCCAGGCTCATATTCCAAAAAGAATCAGCCAAAATGGTTATCTTGCTGCAGCTTTGTTGCACGACAGGTCGAAACAGACAAGTTCTGCATGACTGGGAGCGTCATCTAAATATACTTTCGCATGAGCCTCTGCCATGGTACATCGGGCAGCAGCTGAGCCGCACGCGCGTGTGTCCTCTGTTGAGCGCCCCGCCGGCGGCAGACGTCTACTCGCTGCACTGCAGCGCCGACTCCGTTATCCGCTACCTGGAGCGCGTCGACCCCGAGCACGCCGACGCGGCGCGCGAGCGCTACGCGTGCTTCGATAAGTGCGCCCGCTGTGACAGGATACGCATGCGCGCACGCATGCCACTTAGAGGCTCTTTGAGCGCACACTTGGCCAGCACGTTGCTGGCAAAATGGGTGGCTCAGGGCGCAACGTGCCAGATCTCCTGCAACCTGAAAATTCATTCAACGTGCTTGACAAGGCGATGGGGTCCAGTCTGGAAAGGCACAACCAGTGCTTGCTCTTCGGGACCAGTACCTCGAGTGGCTGTGAGGCCTGTGTCCGACGCGGCCAACTAACAGGGCTGGCGGGGTGGCAACGCGGGGCTGGCCGTGCGCGCAGGTTTGGCAGCGACGCGCTCAACTACGCCGTCGGCCTGGCCCAGGGCTACAAGTCGTGCGAGCGGGAGGCGCTCGCGCAGATGATGGACCTCCTGGCCAAGTGCGCGGCTGCGCGCATGCGCATAGCCAGCGTCACCTGCAGCAGCAAACCTGACAGGATCCTTTCGACACCACTCTTAACGACTGCTTGACGGTCTTGCCAGGACGTGCGCGTACGCTCCAATCATGGGCTGATGCTTTCTGCTTCGCGCTAAATGAAAACAGTGCAGCCTGATCGGGCGCAGAAGCGCTTCTGTGCCAATATTGCTCTGTCAGCTGTGCCTGCATAGCGCATAACATGTCACTGCACATGTCCTGGCCCTGGACATGGATGAGGCCCCGCGCGCGCGCAGGGCGCCCGCGTACAAGGACAAGGGCGGCGGCCCGCGCGAGGCGGAGGAGGCGTTCGCGGCGGGCTGCAACGCGTGCGTGGTCACGGGCGCGGAGACGTACTACCGCAACATGTTCTTCCGGTGCCCCCCGCCCCGCCGCACGCTGGCCGCCCTGCATTTGCAATAAGGGTTAGGGATGGGGTAGGCGCCTTGCCTAAGCACAGCCTCTGTGCTTAGAAAGGGTTTGGATAGAGTTGAAGCTGGCAGTGGCAGGGACGAGATCACCTGGAACATCCGCGACGAGCACTTCATGGCCATCGTGCGCGACCTGGTCGCCCACATCGGCCGGCACTACTCGCAGCGGCCGCGCGTGGTCGTCTGGGCGCACAATAGCCACCTGGGCGACGCGTCAGCCACTGACATGGCGCGCCCTGTCCCAGCTCCCGGGGCTTCCAGGCGGGGCAGAAGGTATGTTGTTGTGTGAAGCAGCGATGCAGGCATGGCAGTGACGGGCGGCGCCCCACACCTTGCGTGTACAGCCGCAGGGTACATGCATGATGTCACGAGGGACACAACCAGGTATTTTGTGCGGTGGGAAGCAGGGCCGCCGGCGCCGCGAGATCAACCTGGGGCAGCTAATGCGGAAGGAGTACGGCAAGCGGGTGCGTGCGCTGCACCTCATGCCACGGGCAGCACACATTGTGGGCAGGCGTAAGACTGCTCACCGCAGCGCTGGGGCACGCTTCAGATGTACGCTCCTGGTTTTGTGGCCGGCTGAGACGTGCGTGCTTACGTGCAGCCACTTCCTTAGCAAGCTGCCCCAAGCAGCCGGCCATTTGCCTGGCTACCTGCAAACCTGGTCCCCTGAAAATCAGACTATCTGCACCATACTGGGATCCATGCACAGTGAGCTTGGTCCATCTGCATGCTCACCATGGGGCCTGGGCTGAGCATGCACAAGAGCGAGCGCGCGCGCCAGCGCCACCCAATCAACCACACACCCGGCACTGCTTTGGCCGCCGCCTTGCTGACGGGCCGGCCTCGCCTGCGCAGGTGCGCAACGTGGGCTTCACCACGCACACCGGCACGGTGGCCGCCGCCAAGGAGTGGGGCGAGCCGGTCCAGCGCATGGCCGTCAAGCCCAGCATCCCAGGCTTGCGCCCCCTGGCAGCATGTGGTGTGGGCGGCTCGCGCGGCCTCCCTTATATGTAACGAGCTGGGTGCATCCGCGCATGCGATGCTTTGTGTCGTTTCGGCGAACGTGCGCTTGAACCGTTCAGGTTAACAGTGTGCTCTATATAGGCTGCTGGCGGGGTGGGGTGGTCCGTCCCTGCTGCCTGCCAGCGGTTTTGCAGCGGTTATGAGAATGGCTGGCAGGCTCAGGCCTCAACTCTGGGCGCAGGCTCATACGAGAACCTGCTGCACGCGGCGAGCGCCGGCCGCGGCGGCGGCTTTGCGCTCGATTTCCGCGGCGAGCGAGGCGAGCTGACGCGCGCGCTGGCGGGGTCGCTGCTGGAGCGCGCAATCGGCGTCATCTACAAGCCGCGCACCGAGCGCCTCAGCCACTACTTCGACGCGTGCGCGCCCGCCACTCACATCGCACTCACGTTTGCGTGTATGGGGTGTTGCAGCACGCATGCGCAATATTCATCAGGCTAGCAGTGTCCTGACGCTCGGGAGTTGGATGTGCAAGCTGTGCATGATGCGCCTGAGCCACTTCATACTGCATGCAAGCCCCTGTGTGCATCCTCTGGACACTGCTATGCATGTTGTGTCCAAGCATATCAAGAAAGAAAGCGCCGCGGCCCACTCCAAGGTCTGACATGGCTCAGCAGAGCGGGGTCCGCGCAGGTGGCTGCCGCTGCAGTTTGACATCACGGTGCACATTGATGAGACCCGCGCCGTGCACCCGCTCGACAGCGACTGGGAGGAGGCTCCGGAGCACCGGGGCGAGCTGCCGCTTACCTTCCCATTTGGTGTGTAGGCGTGTTTGCCATGCATCTCTGTTTTGCCTTTGTGTCAACATGTATAGGGGAGTCCCATGAAAGCGCCATGAGCTGCGGGCATGCGTGCTGCCATGGGGTGGGCAGCCCTGAAGAGCTGGGGTTGCAGACTTGTTGTTACCAGTTTGTGTGACGCGCGCAAGAAAGTCCTACCACGATAAGCTGCTAGCACATGGTCGTCCACACCTATCTCTGCCCTTGTGCCACAGCAGCGTATGCATGGACGTTGGGGCCAAGAACTGACAGATACAAAGTGCACTTGAAACACAATGCCCGCCTTGCTCTATGCTACTGGCGGCTCTTCAATCACCAGAGCTGTTTCATTCACACACTGCACCCACAGCAGCACATTATGTCAGACACAGACTTGCCTCGCATCTCAGCACATACTGAAAGCTTTCTCAAGTTCCATAGCAATGGCGCACACCTGTTCCGGCCTGTAGGGTTCAGACATGACAACCACCCTCCCTGGAGACGCCGGCGCCTGGACTGCTTCGTGCGGGCTCCTGCAGCCTCATGGCCAGCGCTGCACAAGGCATTCAACGGACATCACTCAGCAGCTAGCGTGGTTGCACACCTATCTAGGACGTTGCAGCCTCGGACCCTGAACTTTTGCACAGTCCCTGGAGCTGCTGCAGCCGCTGGCGACCCGCGTGCTGCGAGATTGCCGCAGCCAGCTGCTGCAGCGTCCGCGCATCTCGCGCGCTCAGCCCCGCAGATGCGCCCGCGCAGCTGCGAGCCCTGCTCGGCGCACGAGCGCTCGGCGCATGAGCATTTCCGTGCCAGCCACGCGCCAGCGCAGCAGCATGGCAAGCTCAGAGCGCCTCCATGCCAACCAGGAGGCCTCTCACACAGAGCAGTGCATGCGTCACGCGCAGGCGCCTCTGGCACAGGCGCACTGGCACGGTGAAGGAGCTGCTTTTGAAGACTGAGGTCACAACATGCGCAATGCACAGCATGCTGCTATACTGTCATCCCGGGGACGTGCTGCGCGCAGCGACGTGGCGCGCCTGCTGAGCCGGCGGAGCGTCTCCGCCTCCATGGCGGCGGCGCGCGCGCCCGCGCGCACCACCACCGCCTCCGGCAGCTCGGCCATGCGCGCCACGTTCAGGCCTGCGTGCAGCCGTGCCAGCCTTGCACCAGTGCCTTGCGCCCCAGTCAGGAGCACCGTAGCGCCCTATATGAGTCAGTTGTATAGAGGTTGTGAGGTTCGAAGCAGGCGTGACTGCACATGCACAGATGTGCAAGGTCCAAAATGCACTTTAAAGGCAATGATGGCACTAAAGAAATGGGTTGCGGCCCCTTGTTGCACACATTTGAGAACAAGTCCTATGACAGCTTGCGCGCCGGCTCATGGGCTGCAGGTGGGTGCAGGTCATTACAGCATATGCAGCAGTATGACGTGCTGACGTGCGGCCTGGCCCCATGCTGCTCAGCACCAGCATCAACCTCCGCCAAGACAGGCACGGTGCGCCCCGCGCTACGCAGCGTCGAGGCTCGTTCCACGCGGGGTCAACACGCATGCCGTGCGCACCAAAGCTGCGGTCGGCCATGCCCGGCACGAGCTTGTACAGGAAGGTGATGCGCGGCACGGCGCTCCCAGGCGCGGCCGCGCCCGCACGCGTGGGCGCCGTCGGCCGAGTGGACGGCAGTGCCTCCACCGGCAGGGCGCCGCCGCCGCTGCGCCCTGGCACGCCCGGCGCGGGCGCGGGCGCCGCAGCGGCCTCGCCGCCATCCTGCAGGTAGGACATGCAGCAGCAGGCCACCAGGCCCGGGAAGCGCTGCGCCAGGGCCGCCACCTGCGCGGGCGGCTGCTGAGCCGTGCGGCGGGGGCGGCATGTGGTGTCGATGTGAAGATGGTACCTGGTCGTATTTCAATGTAGAAAATGTGCAGTGCATCACTGGTTTAACCAGCTTGGGGCTGCTGCCCTGCCACATAGAGGAGCTTTGACTCAGGCCGTCGCAGGCCGCCCGTGCGGGGGTCACTGCCCACGCAGGCGGCAGGTCAGTTGGCGAGCGGGATACTTCAGGTGAGTGACAGGCAAAGTGACCAGGGCTGCTGAGAAGAAGAAGAGCTGTGCTGCACCAGACGAGGCAGTGCCACTTCGTATGCACCGACAGCCACGCGCGCGCGCCTTGGGGTAGTGCGTGACGAACAGTGTCAGGCAGCGCGCGCGCGCCACTAGGTGCTCTAGCGTGGCCGCCGCGATGGCCAGGCCGTCGTGCGTAGACGTGCCGCGGCCCAGCTCATCAATGATTACCAGGCTGCGCGGCGTGGCGGCCGCCAGGATCGCGCTTGTCTCGCTCAGCTCCTGCGCGCGCGCAGCGGGCGGCGGGCCGGTCTGCGACGGGCGCCGCCGCGCCTCCTGGGCGGGCTTAAAGGCGACGGGCCGCGGCGGGGGCTTCCTGTGGCGCGCGTCGACCGAAATGCGTCCATGCTGCCTTCTGCGCAAGTTTTGTGCAGGCGCCAACTCTTTAGGTGGCTCAACAACATGCGCACACTGCGGTGCACCGCGCAGAGGAGGAACGTGCTTTGTTACTCACAGGTCTGCACGCAGCCCAGCTCCTGCCCTCGCGTCGAGCAGGCAACTAGTAACAGCTGATGTGACGGGCTGGCTAGTTGGAGGCAGCGCGCCTCCAGAAAGGTGGAGCGGCCCATGGCGAGGTTGTCGGAGGCGCCCATGCGCGTGTGCACCGCATCGAACACGCCCATGCGCGCCGACGCTGCCGGCACGAAGGAGCCCACCTGGCGCAGTCAAATGCGGCTCATGCAGGCCCGAGAGGCGCGCTGGGCTCACGCAATACCAGCATAGCGCCGACACGCTTTTCACGAACACATACCCCCCGCACATGAAGGCATGTGTAGTCGACCTTCCCATGCAGCGTACGGCGACAAGGTGGGCAGCCTCGGCAACGCCCAGCACCGCCCTCTGCCGCCATGCGCTGCATGCGCCGTCGGCGCGCCCGGGGCGCGCGCCTGCGCCATGATGGCGATGAGCGCGGCCTGCCGGATGAAGCAGCTCTTGCCGCCCATGTTTGGGCCAGTGACCACCAGCGCGCGCGGGCCCCCCTCCGGGCGCCCCCCGCCCTCCCCCTGGCCCGCCTCGCCCGCGCTGCTGGTCGCGCCGTTGGCCTCCGGGGCTTCCGGGCAGCGCCCGCCGCCGCCGGCGCCCTCCTCTGCGCCTGGCGGGCGCGCTCCAGGGTGTTGCGCGGGCTCCGCGCCGCCGCGCAGGCAGCAGTCGTTGGGCACGATGGGCGCGTCGGTCGCCAGCGCGTCGAGCACCGGGTGCCGCCCGGCGGCAATAACCAGCTGCTGCGGCTCGTGCTCGTCCACAAACTCCGGCCGCACGTACCTGCGGCGCGGGCGGCAGGCGGCGCGTCACTGGCAGGGCGCTCAGGTGCCCTCCAGGGGCCCACGACTGCCGTCACAGGTTGTTCGAGATCCTGCGCCGCAGCAGCACCCACAGCAGCACCATCCGCGGCTGGTGCAGCCACCGCTCGCGCAAAGCGCCGCGCTGCACGTGCCGCAGCAGCAGCACCCAGCAGCCGCAACAGCGTCCCGCGTGGCGCCTTGCGCGGTTGGCGGCTGCGCCATCTGCGGGTGCTGCTGCTACGGTTGCTGCTGCAGCTGTTGCGCCTGCAGCGATTGTTGCTGCGGCTTCTGTCCCTCCTTGGCAGGCGCAATCAAAGTGTGTGCGGTGGGTCTGCAGGCCTGTGCTGTTGGTGCCTTGCCAATGGGCAGCCACGGCAGACAATGCGCGCAGGCGGCATCTTGCGGCAACCACGCTCGTAGCCGCGCTGGCAGCGCAGACGCCCGCGCCCTGTCCAGCCCCGTCCACCTCTTTCCGTGCGCCCCCGAGCGCTCTGTACTGCGCCCCGCGTCCGCGACGGGGGGGGGGCGGGGCGGCGGGCGCCGCGGGGGCGCGCGCCCGGCGTTGGCGGCCACGGCGGCCAGGCTGTGCAGGCAGTCCAGCGCGGCGAGCGCGGCCACGGCCGCGCGCATCGGCGCGTACCAGCCGCCGACCTCGGCCAGGAAGCTCTGCCAGGCGGCGGCGGCCGCCAGCGCCAGCCGCTCGCTGGCCAGCTCCAACGCGGTCTCGGCCGCCTTGACGTCCGGCGGCAGGAAGCGGTTCACCTTCTTCGTCCCCGACACCTTCTGCCAGCCCTGCGCGCGCGGCCGCCCGCGCGATCCGCTCGGTCACTCTCGGCCAGCCCGGCGCCGGAGCTGAGCTGCGGCCTGACGGGCCATGCGGCGCGGCTGCCTCCTGTGCCGGCCGCACGGAGCCGCGCCAGCGCTGCGCTCACGACCCATAAACCTGGCGCACTACAGAACCAGCCCTTGGCTCTGCAAGCCGCACTGGCGCGGGCCAGGTGCACGGGTGGATACGGAGTGACGTAGCTAGGCAGGCATACAAGTGACAGTAAGTGACGGCGCGCCTCTGGCACGGCACAGATGTCAGCACCCCATCTTACCTTGCCGGAGTTGCGCATGTCTGGCCAAGGCTCGCCCGTGCCGCGGCGCGCGCCCTGGGGGGCCACGGCGCGCGCCTTGGGCACGCCGCGGAAGTCGACCGGCAGCTCGATCATGTGCTCGCCCTGGTTGATCACGGCCTTGTACTCGAGCTGCGGCTGGCGCAGCTGCCGGCGCAGCGCCGGCAGCAGGCCCGCCAGCGCGGCCTGCGCGCCCGCCAGCTCGCGCCGCGCGGCCGCGACGCCCGGGAAGCGCGCCTCGGACGCGAGCAGCGCGACGCGGTCGTTCGCGGCGGCCGCCGCCTCGTCCAGCGCGCCCAGCAGCTGGGCCGCTGCGTCCGCCACCTGCGGCCGCGCGACTGTTAAACGGGTGGCCTTCATGCACGCCTCTGTGTACGCCTTGTGAGGGAGGGGTGCACTGCCGGCGGTCACAAGCGAGTGAGGAGGGCGTGCAGATTTAGACCCTGCTCGGTGCAGCCGACCACCTGGCCCTCAACATAATTAAGCCCTCGACGTTCCCTGTGACCGCGCCAGTCGCTCGGACAGGCCATGCACTCCAAGCTGCAACATTTTTGGCCCAGACGTGCCGCGCATTGCGGGGGCCTGCAAGAGCGAGGCCTTGAAGGGGCCACCTCGCGCGCAGCGGCCGCGCGCAGCAGCCGCTTCAGCAGCGCCGAGTTGACGCCCGGAATGTCCGCTTCGCCCTCCTCCTCAGCAGACGCCTGCGCCGCGCGCGCCGCAGTCTGGCTATTCATGACCGCGCGGCGGGGCTTGGCGTATCGCACGCACAGGTACAGCGGGCCGCCAGGGCGCCAGCATGTGGCGAATGCCTGACCATTGCCTGTGTCCTCTGTTGCACAGCCGAGAGAGCATTAAGGCATACCCTGCCTGAACCCTAACCCTGGACATGAAGGCAGGGGAGCTTGCGGCCCCTCAGGCGCCGAGGCGCTCGCAGCACGGGGTCAAGACGCGCAGGCGCGGCAGCTCCGCAGCCCAGCCGCACGCCGCGGTCTTGTCAGCACCAAGACCGTTACCTTCAGCTTTTTTTGGGGCCGCGCCTGCAGGCCGAGCGCGGGCCCGACCGAGGCCAGCGCGCGCAGCGTGGCCACCAGCTCGGCCGGCGAGGCGGTGCGGTGCAGCGCGCGCGTGAGGCCGCGCTCCAGGTCGCCCAGGCCGCCCAGCGCGGCGCCCAGCCGCGCCAGCACCGCGTCGCCCTCGTCGCCTGGGGGCGCAAGCAACGCATGGCGTGGCGGCGAAGATGGCATGCGCGCGCATGTGGTCATCGGCATGATACTCTGGCAGGCGGTGCGCGCACGAGGTGCAGGCTGAGCTGCAGGCCTGGCGCATGCCACAGGGTCCTATGAAAAGAAAGCATGCAGCAGAGCTGGTCGGCGGGGGCCCTGCTGCCACGCAGCGGCTTGCGACACAGCTCATGCACCTGGCCCGAGCACACGCGACAGGCCACAGACACTCCAGGCTCTGAGCCGCACGCAGGCCTCGCGGGCGAGCTGCGCAAGCGAGCCCCCTGGCAGCACTCCGCTCAGCTCGACGGGCGCGCGGGCGCATGGGCGCGCGGGCGGGCGGGCGCACGGGTGCCCACCCGCGTCCCGCAGCGCCGCCACCGCGTCCAGGCGCGCGCCGATGGCCGCGGCGTCGCGCAGCGGGTGCGCCACCCAGGCGCGCAGCAGCCGCGCGCCGAACGGCGTCAGCGTGTGGTCCAGCAGCCACAGCAGCGACCTGGCCACCACGGCGCGCGCCGTGAGCCAGCCGCGCTGGTCCCAGACCCACCAAATTGCAGCCAGCATGTGCGGAGGGTGCGCGGGCGCAAAGTGCGCAAATTGGCATTGGGCTGCCTTCAGCTGAGACTTTCTAGGTGAGCCAGTAAGTGCCTCGGAAACCCGTAAACCGGCTTGCCTCCGCCCTCAGAGTCGCACCCGGCCCGGCGCAGCCCCCACAGGAGCGGGGCCGGACGCCGCTGGCCGCCTGGGCGGCGGCGCGGCGCAGGCCGCACCCGCGCGGCGCGCCGTCGTCGCTGTTGCGCAGCACCTCCAGCTGCGCCAGCGCGTTGGGCGACAGCTGCAGCTCGCCGGCCGCGGCAAACGGCCGGAATGACGCGCCGCAGCGCAGCAGCGCGTCCAGGCCGAACGGCTTCAGGTAGTCCAGCGCGTGCGCGAGCGCCTGCGCGCGCCGCGCCGGCGCGCTGCCGCTCACGTCCTTGCACCGGTCGGAGCGCCAGGCCATGTGAGGACGCAGGCTTGCAGCAGCATCCCTTTCAGCAGAGGCGGTGCGGATACATGGCGCGCTCAGAGGGTGTGTCAGGCGAGGCGCGAGGCAGCAGGCTGGTGCTCTTGTGCTGCGCATGCGCTGGACAAGTGAGAGCACACGCCCAATCTATGCTTCAGCGCGACTGTCCGCGCCGCACCTGCTGGACCAGCGGTGGCATCTCCATCACCGCTGCCAGGGCCGTCTCAGCCGCCCGCCCGCCCGGGCCTGCCGCGCACGCTCCTGCTTAGGCCGCGCCACCCCGCGCCCTTAATCGGCGCGCCGGTCATGCTGGACGGTGCGCCGTTACGGTGCGCGCAACATGCAGACAAGGCGCTCTGCCAGCGCTCAGGCACCAGTGCAGCCAGACTCTGTGCGCCCGACTGGGGAGCCGTGCTCGCGCAAGGAAGCGGCAGTGCTCCACTCCAGGCTGCAGCAGAAGCACTGACAGACGGGCCCGCACAAGCAGTTGGTGGCTGTCTGCAGCTCGAACCAAGCGCGCAGGCAAGCAGAGCGGCAACCAGAGCGCCGCGCGCGCGTGCACCAACAAGCGCGCAGTGGAGTCAACCCCAGCGCCCGCTTGCTCGCAAACGCACGCAGTGCGGCGCACCGCCATTGGTGTAGTACGTCGCCAGCGCGGCGACCGCGCCGCCAGCGTCGTACTTCTCCCCCGCCACCCGCTCCGCGCGCACCGCCGCCGCCGAGCTGCAGAAAGCGCCCTGCAGCGCCAGCCTCGCACGCATTCACACAAGCCAACGCCGCGCCAACACGACTTTGTAACTTTACACACACTGCTCCAAGCGTACATAGCGCTGATCAAAGGAGTTGGGGCTCAGCGCAACAGCACCAGGCTGGCAGCAGGTGCAGCAGCAGCAGTGCTCTGGACAACATGGAAGGTTTGCATGGTACCCTGGTGCGCAACAGAACCTAGGGTATGCGCATGCGCGCGCGCACCAGCAGGCGCTCGCTGTACTGGCTGAGCGGCGTGGCGATCAGCAGCTCGCTGGGCGCCGCAAACATCAGCCGGCCCTCGAGCTCCGAGCGCATCAGGCCGTCGCTGCGGCGCGGCGGACACGCTGGTGTGGCCTGGGGGCTGTTCCACCTTGGGATGGAGCGCCAGTCAGTGCAGGCGCTGCGCGGCCCCTGCTTGGGCGGTGCGACGTACACACAACAGGAGCCTAGGCAGCGCTCCCGAGGCGGGGCGCTGCGGGTCTGGACGAGTCACGTCATGCAGATTGGTGGGACAGGCCCCGGAGTGAGATTGACTGGATGCTCATGCGCCAATGGTATGCTATCAGCAAAATTAAACCTGCATGGGACATCTCCAGGACAGCTCTGGCTACCTTACTTGCGCACCCCAAGGAACAGAGTCTGGGAAAAAAAAAACTGAGCAGTGTAGGCTGTTGGGAGACGCCGGGCTCGGCCGCGCGGTGGCGCACCGGAATTGCGCAAACAGGATGTCGCCGGTCGACGTCTCCACCGCGACCACACCGATCTCCACCTCGTCCGAGCGCCCCGCTGCGGCGTCGTAGCCGCCCGCGCTTGCCGCCGGCCGCTCCACGACCGCGACCAGGTAGCTCTGCCCACCGGCCGTCCCGCGGGCGGCTGCCTCGGCGCCCTCCGCGCCGCCGACGTCGACGCGGTCGCCCGCCTGCGCGCGCGGTCGGGGGTCGGCCGCCCGTCGCGCATGCGCCGCCGCGCCAGGCGGCGCGGCAGAGACGGGCGCGAGGACGGCATCGCCGCATGTGGCTAGGTGCCTGCTCGCGGCCGCCTCAAGAGCCCTCCGCACTTGCAGCTTTTCCTGCAGTGCTCCTGAATGAGCAGCATGTACTGTCACACATCTAGGCCGTGGAGTCCCCCCACTACCACTGCCCTGGCTGGCAACTTTGTACTGATCGCCAGGCCACAGCCTTTCAGCACGCTTGGGTGCTATGGCAGAGTGCGCTCGCCGCGTTGGAGGAAGCAGCCTCGTGACTGTTTGTCGTGCAAGAGCATGCACATGTGGCGTGTCTCAGGCAAGCTGTGGACCACGGCCGGCGGCAGCGGCGGGGCTGATGCTGGTCACAGAGGAGCACGCGTGGACCGACTGGCGCAGGGGTGCGCGCCTCGAGCGTCGCGCGCGTGTACAGCGCGGTCAGGCGGCGTGTGAAGGGCGCGCCGCGGTTGTCGCCCGCCTTCTTCAGCGCCGCGGTCTCAGTCTGCCGCACGACGCCCACCTGCGCGCGCGCATCGCGCCAACGGCTCGCTCCCGGCCGCCGCGGCGGCCTGCGGCAGCCCGGCGGCCTCCAGCAGCCCGGCGGCCTCCAGCAGCATATGCTGAGACCTACAATAGCAAATGCGAAGCCTGCGGGCGCCTGCGCAGCGTCGTTGCAGCGCAATGGCCGCCTTGAGGCACGCGCGGCCGCCGAGGCATGCGTGGCTGCCTGCCGGGGGTTGCGTCTCGGCGCGCGCTCTGCGCAGCATGCGGACGGGGACACAGGGCAGCGCCCTGGCGTACTACGCTGACTATGGCCCTGGCGGCGCCGGGCGCGCGCCTTGTGCCCGGCCTCCACCAGCCGTCGCACGTAGACGTGCAGGCGCGGCACCGGCGCGGACGCGCTCATGGCGCCCATCTTGTCATCGTAATAGGCGAATATGTTGCACGCGGCGGCCGCCGCCTCGGCGTCCGCGCCGAAGAAGCGGAACTTGTAACCGACCTGCCGCGCGCGGACCCCGCTAGGGTTAGGGAATGCACACATGAGCCGCCACAGCTGCCTGTAGCGAGCAGTGATGGTGGTGGTGGGCCGGGTCGTCCCGCGCGGCGGTGGCGCGCGGCGGCGTGCCCGCCGTCGCCCGGGCGAACCCAACGGCATTCCAGGGCCCGCGCGCGCCGGCCGCGCAGCAGGCTAGGGCGGCATCGGACAGGGGGCCGCACACAGGGTGGCGGGAACTCAATGGAGTCGGTCACACAGCGCGCGCGCGGTGCGCTGTCACGGGCGGGCAGGCAGCTGGCGCCGGCGCGCCTCGATGATGAGCAGCACGCCGGGGTGGCGCCGCTGCAGCTCCTTCACCTGCGCGCGTGCAGGGCCTTCGGCGCTGCGTCCATGCACAGCGCGTTTGGGTCGCCGAGCGCGCCACTGGCACGCCGTGGCGCCGTGAGCAGGCCAGAGCGTCTGCCTGCTTCATCAGCCTGTCCGCTTGCCTGCCCCTGCTGCATCCTGGCAGCCACAACGCACGCTCGCACGATCGCATGCACCGGCTTGGTGGCAGCGCTGGCGAGCGGCATGCAGCTTGCGCGCGCCGCGGCGCGCCTGCGCAGCCATGGGCGTAAGCTTGGCCGGCGGCGCCGCGGCGGCGGCAGCCTCCGGCCCGCGCCGCCGACCGCCGCCGCCCGCCGCCAGCTTGCGCTGGAAGCGCTCGTGGCGGGCGGCCGAAGCCGTCGCGCCGAGCGCCCCGCCGCCGCTGCCTCGCCGCGCCTGCCCCGCCGCGTGGTCCGCGCGCTGCGCAGCAGGGGCGCCGCACACGTCGCCGGCGCCCCCGCCGCCGGCTGAGGCAGCGCCCGCAGCGGCGCCATCGCCTGCACGCCCCTTGTCCGAGCCGCCGTCGGAGCCGCCGTCGGCGTCCAGGTCAATCTCCGCCGGCGCGGCTGCTTCCAGGCCAGGCGGCCCGCCGCCGCGGCCGCCGCCAAAGAATGCGCTGCGCCGGCCACCGGCGCCGTCGGCGCCGCCGCCGCCGAAGCCGTTCGGGGCCTCTGTGGGCGAGCGAGGCGCGCCGGCGTTGTCGGCAGCCTCGCAGTCCTCAGCGTCAACGGCCACCAGGCTGGGGCCGGCCGCTGCCGGTGGGTCATCAGGGGCAGGCTCGTCGGGCGCGGCACCGGCGGCGGCGGGGCGGCGGGGCCGAGGCGCCCGCGCGCGCGGCGCGTGGGCCCCGGTGCGCACGCGCTTGGCAGGCGGCTCCGCCGCAGGCGGGCAGGGCACCTGTGCCGGGAGCGAGGCGGCCGTGTGGGACAGCGCCGGTGATGGTGCGCGCTGTGACTCGCGTCAAGCTGACACAGCCTGAGCTAGCAACTCTGCTCAGCCACGTGCTGCCGCGCAGTCAAGCAAGTCGCTGTGGATCGGCTACCTCCTTGCCATGCAGGTGTGGCCAGGCCTCCCAATAGCGCAGTGCTCCGGTGACGCAGTGCACCAAAGTGCGGCGACGAACCTGCTTGCGCTCGAGCAGCGGCGCGGACGGCGCAGCGGGGGCAGCAGCGGCCTCCGCGCCGCCAGCGGCCTTTGGCTTGCTGAAGAAAAACGAAGAGATGGGGCGCTGGCCCCTGTCGCGCTCGCCGCTCCTCTTGCCGGTGCTGCCCGCATCGCGGTCTCGCTTCTTGTTGGCGCTCATTGCGGGCTTGTGGGCGACCACGCGCACGACCAAGGCGCACGAATAGATGGCCGCGCGGTCCGCGACCTGTGCTCCCGCCTTGATCAAACAGTCATCGGCTCCCAAGAGTCCTGGGTTAGGACAGTGCTCCGTCGGCTTGGCATATGCATGTGTTGCACATGGAGCTAGTTGGCTGCGCCGATAGTGAGCTTCAACTTTTGCAAACGTCCTCCTGCTGCATGTATATTTTGAGCCCAACAAACCTGCAGAGCAATCTGCAGCCCTGCATGGCTCGTGCATGCAAAAAATGCGATCACTAGCACTGCCCCGCTGGGGCGGTCGCGCGCGTGATCTGCGCTGCTGCCTTCTTGTAGCATGCACGCACTGCGAGTCCCCTCACGTTGCGCTGAAAAGAGTGCACCTTCCCTGCACAGTAGTGCATCGACGAAGCTTGGTAACCAACCTTTGCCCGCATCTGTCCGAGCATGACAAAGCCCACTTGCATGTGAAGCTCAACAGCGCGGCTTCTGAGACAAGTGTGTGCCAGCAAGCTTATGTGTCATGGCAGGCCCCACCAGCTTCGGCCTGGTGCGCCTGCACTCATGCACCGACACGGATGCATCTGTTGGCGGACTCGAGCACGACACAGGCGACAGCATCCTGCATGACAGGCTGCAACTCGTGTGCGAGTGCGCGTGTGAGAGTTGAGGACAGGCAGCCAGCCGCATACGGTTTACACGAGACCAGCGGTGCGGGGCTGCCAATGTCCGTCGCACAAGGGGCCAGAGACGTAGCAGCATGGAGCGCAAGCACGCGCAGCCATCCTGCGTACTTCTACACAAGGGCCTAAGGGGATGCTCTCGCACTGCCGCGGCCAGCTGGAGGTGCCCCAGAGCCCTCCCAGAGCGATGCTGGACACCTGCGCCCAACACGCGCTGCCACTCCAGCCACCAGTAGAGACACACCACATGTGGTGGAGGCGGGTCATAGCAGCCATGGCGCTGTTGGCTGATGCTCCTGGCACATGCACTGCTTCCGTGAACAGTGCACATGAACGGAGCGCAGAGCATGCAGCGGGTTGTCGGTGCACACTGCCAGGACTCGGGCACCGGGCGTTGTGCAGATGTCTGGCAGTGAAGGAGCAGCAGCCACGTGTGAGTGGCTAGGCAGCAGGGGGCAGGTGGGGCAAGCTGTCCAGCAGCGCGCCGACGCATCGCTGACGTAGCAGGGGCTGCACCAGCGGCCCTGCTGGCAGGCTCGCCTGCAGAGGCGTGCCTGCTGGGCGTGACGTTGTGGCCGGTGGCCGGAGGCGCCCTGCTAGGGCTGCTACGCAGCGCCGCACGCCCTGCGCCACGCGCCTTGCACGCCTCGCCTGCCAAGTCAACGAATAGCCACCTGCATGCGCTGCCGATTGTCGGGATCAGTCACTGCGCAGGCTGTCCCCAAGAGAGCGGTGTGTGCACAGCTGCGCCGCTCCCCACTTCACAGCATACAGTAGAGCACGGCCTCCGTCAACAAAGCAACCTTCTGAGCCGCACCTGCTGCCCTGGCTGCAGGCGCTGGCGCGGCCTGCTGCGCCTGGGGACGGGGAAGCATGCCGCTGGTCTGGGCTGGCCCTGCCCCCACCACGCAGTCCGAGCAGTGGGAGAGAGTCCAGCTCCTGCTAAAACGCATAGGCTTGTGCTGCAGCAAGGATACTCTTCCACAAGAGCGCAGCTAGCCTTGATTTGCTATGGTGCTGGAAATGCTCCGTTCAAGCAGTGCGGGCTGAGGGATACCGCAGCCTACCTGCCACTGGCGTACGGCTGATTCCCTAGCAAGCAAGGGCGATGTGCCAGCACCGGAGCGGCTGAACGTGACCTGCAACAGCATGGACCTGACTTCCAGTCCCTGCACACCGCACACCAGACCACCGCAAACCCACGCTTGGAGACAGCGATTGCCGTGGTGCCTGCAGTTCCTACACTTGACGCAAACGGTGCAAACAGCCAACTTGCTTTTACCCTATCTGTTCTTCTTCTTGCCTAGGTGCTTTCGTACTCGCGGGAGTTGCACGCAAACGGCCACTTTCCCGAGGAGCACCCTCGCCAGCACATGATCATGGTTATCCCAACGACGCCCCTGGCTTGGGCAGCGCTGTGCGGCTTCTGCCTTGCGCTTGCAGTGTGCCCTCCCGCATGCAAGCACCAGAACTCAGCAGTGCTGCCCACACTGCAAAGAAACTGTTCCTGTGTGCCTTTCAGCTTGATCTCACAGTGCTCTATATCTCGTCAGAAGAGTGCCGGCTACTGACACAGATGGCGCGCAGTTTGCAGTGTATGGCTACAGGCCTGTTGACCGTCTGCGCCTCCGCCACATCCCAGGTGTGTGCTCACGCAGGCTGCCAACTGTGGGAAGGCTAGGAGAGAGCACGCGCAGCTGGGCTGTTCCACGTGCCCGTTGCATGCACACAGCCCCACCTGGCAAGTGTGCACCAGGTGGCCAGTCTTTCATGGTCTCTGTACCACGCACTAGCAGACCCCGACGTCACACAGGCAGCAGTGGCCCCTGTCCCTGCTCGAGACGAAGCGCAACAGCATGCTCGAGGGCTGCGAGCATGCGAGCTGCTCGCCCTCCGCCTCTGCACCCGCTCTGCGCTGCAGCGCTCCCGCCTGCCGGCGCGCGCGAGCTGCACAGGCTAGCCTGCCGCCCCGCCGCACCGCAGGATGCGCCCGGTCAGGACCTACCCTGACCCTATACCCTACATAACCAGGCGGGCCCGCGCAGGCGCGCGCCCTGCCTGGCTCCTGGGCAACCTGGCGGAGGTGGCCGCGCTGGGCGGCGCCGCGACCGCGCACGCGGTGTATGGGCGGCGCTACGGCCCCGTGTGGACGAGCTACGGCGGGCCGGCGCCGCTGGTGGTGACAGACCACCCGGAGCATGCGCGGCGCGTGCTGCAGGTGCGCGTGGCCTGCGCGAGCCGCCGCAGCGCCGCCAGGGGCAGGCCGCGCCGAGCTCCGCTGTGGGGATTTTTGGGTTGGCGCATGCAGCGCGGCGCCGCATGCGCAACACGACGCTCAGTGCTCCCTGCGCCGCCTTGGTAGTGGAGACAATGCACGGCCGAGCTGTCAGGCGATCACAGCGATAAAGAGAGAGCCGAGCAAGGACAGGACACCTGTGATGTGTCCAGCGGCCTGGCACCCGCGGTCTGCATGCACACCAAACCCAAAGTATGGCAGGTGATGCTGAGAGTGCCCAGCCATGCATGCCATGTGGGTGCAGGGCAGCAGCGTGCGGCCGGCGCTGCCCAGCCTGCTGGGCGGCGAGGATCTCAAGTTCGAGGCGGGCAGCATCATGTCCGCGCACGGCCGCAAGCACGCCAGCCTGCGCGCGGCCTGGCAGCCCCTGTTCTTCTCCGCCAGGCGAGGAATTTTGGCAGGCCCCCGGTGTTGGCCGTAGCTATTGGGTAGGGTTAGATTAGGCTTACCACTGGCAGCCCTTACAGCCTTCGCCAGGCGCGCCCTGATGGGACGGCACGCCTCTGTGGTTGGCCGTGACTGGTCCACCACAATGTTGAGCAGCTCTGGTGGCTGGTAAGGCTGCGAGTACACGCGTAATCGCGACCTCAGCCAGCAACCACCGTCGGCGTGTGCGTCAGCCCATCTCCGGGGCGAAGCACGGGCGTGCCGGCAGCCCGTGAAAGGTGAGCGCGCACCTGATAGGTGCCAGGAGCATGCCGGGTGCATGTGCAGGCTGCACAGTGCAGCGGCTTGCGATATGGAGCATGAGCCTGCGGCGCGCACACGAGGCTGCGGCCGCCTGCCTGAGCAGCTGCTCCCCGGGCAGGCAGCTGCGGCAGCGCATCATCGGCAGTGCATGCGCCCCAGCTTGTCCACAGGCCTGAACGGGGTTTGCGGGCGCGACAGCCTGCGCGCGTACGCCGCGCTGATGAACGAGGCGAGCGCGGCGCTGATCGTGCGCCTGGGCGCAGCGGCCGCGGCCGGCGCGCCCATTGACATCCATGCCGCCCTGGGCGACATGACGATGCAGGTCGTCGGCAGCACGGCCTTTGGGCGCGCCCCTCGCCTTTTGCTTGCATGCCGAGGAGGCGCCGCCTTGAAACCTGTACAACGCAGCCTCCTGTGCGCGCTGTCACCCATGCCGCACCATGCGTGCTCAGCAGGAGCACCGCAGTCGTGCGCGTCTATGCAAATGTGCAAAATGCGCCATGCCTGGTACTTGCGGGACTCTGCATGCGCGCCCAAGCGCAGACAAGGTGCAATGCCAGGGGCGGGTGCGGCCGCGCACAGGGTCGACTTCCAGACGCAGGCGGGCGGCGCGACGGCGGGCGCGGCGCAGAGCCAGGAGGCGCGCCGCCTCACTGAGGCCGTCACCACCGTGTTTGATCTGCAGACCGGTGCGCCGCCCGCAACGAGAGGGGACGCCTGTCCGAGCGCCCTTCAGGCCAGGTGGTGCACTCTTAGTCTGACAGCTGGTGCACTCCTGACCTGGGGCGCTCGGCGCGCAGCTCCTGCGCCTGGTTGGACGGGCCTCCTGCAGCTCATAATAAGTAATTTACCTGTCTAGAAAGAGGGTAGCTCAGGGGTCAGGGGCTCAGGGGTGCCACTAATGCGCGCGCCCACCGCGCGTGCGTGCAGGGGTCGGGTCGAGCGTGTACATGCCGCTGCTGTTCTTCTTCCCCTTCCTCACGCCGGCGCTGCGCGCCCTCGCCGCGCTCGCGCCCGACCGCAGCCTGCGCCGCCTGCGCGCCGCGCGCGGTCATCCTGCAGACCGCGTTTTCGCTCATGCGCGACCATCGCGCCGTGCTGGCAAAGGAGGCGCGCGCTCGGGCTGCCAGTGGGCGCTGCTGTTTGTACAGAGGCCTCGCGGTGGGTGCTGGCTGTGTGCATAAAGGCCTCGCTGTTGCAGTGGGGGCTGCTGTGTGCAGTGAGGCCTCGTCGTGGGCGCTGCTGGCTGAGTGTGGAGGCAGGCCTCGCAGCACCACCTCGCGCATGCACTCCGCACCAGCAGCGCGCGCGCGCATGCGCGCGCAGGCCGCTGCTGCCACTAACAGGGGTGCGCGCCTTTGTGCGGGGGCACAGGCTCCTGTACTGCTTGTGGCCGCGTCTGGTGCAGAACATGTGACCCTTAGGGTAGGGATCAGGGTTAGCTCTCATCGGTGCGAGGATTGCGCACTCCGCATGCCCTGTCCGGCAAGCGCATGGAAGCGGATGCTGCTCCACGCCCGGGCGCGCGCGGCGGCGAGCACGCGCATGACCAGGGCGTTTGGTGGCTCAGGGCAAGGGCCGTCGCCGCCCGCGCGCCTGGCCGCATGGCAACCATTTGCTGGAGAGTGGGGGCCACAAGCTTCCTCGGCAGGCCCAAGACGTCAGGACTGCCGGCTGCGGAATGCTTGGTGCTCGCGCAGGCGGCCGGCGCCGGCGCGGACGCCCAGGGCGCGCCCAAGCCAGGCCCTGCCCAGCGCGTCGCGCCGGGCAGCTTCCTGGACCTGCTCCTGCGCACGGTGGACAGGACCTCCAGCCGCGGCCTCACCAACCACGAGATCGCAAACCAGGCGCCGCGGCCTTTCCTTCATCTCATTCTTGCAGACGGTCCCCCGCGCAATGTCGAGCGGCCCGGGCGCTGCCTCAGCCTGGCACAGGATGCAGGGAACGTGAAAGAGGGCGCCGACCCTGGCGTGTGCAGCTAGAGGACATGCGGTCGAGCGCTTGGCCACATCATGGCAACAGGCGCCTGACTGCCTGTGATGGAGGGGGGCAGTGCTTTGCTGAGTCGCATGCACGCTTCCCTGCGCATGCGCACCGAGGGTGGCCAGCCTACATTGAGACATGTGGCAGGCGTACGTCATGATCCTGGCCGGCTACGAGACAACGGCCAACGCGCTCGCGTTCGCGCTGTACCTGCTCGCCGCGAACAAGGCCGCCGAGGCGCGCGTCGCGGCCGAGGTCGACGCGTTCGGCCGCGACCGCACGCCCGCCTACGACGATATCGAGGGGTGCGCTGCGCGTGCTGGTAGGGTTCGTGTCACATAATGACCTGGACCATGGAATGAGTGTTATGACAGTCGTAACACTCATCACTGCTGTGGCAAGGGCCGCGCGTGATGCTGTGGCTCGGGCGTCCTAATCCAAAGCAAAACCAGGAGGCAGCCTCTCACCCTGCGTCAATCGCGTGTTGGTCGCCAGGGGCGCGTTTGCGTACGTGGAGGCCGTCTTCAAGGAGGCGCTGCGGCTGTTTCCGACGGCGCCCATGCTCCTGCGGCGCTTGGAGGCAGACACGCGACTGGGGCGCCACGCGCTGCGGCGCGGCGAGACGGTCGCAGTTGCCGTGTACGGCATGCACCGCAACCCCGCCTACTGGCAGGTCGGCCGCACCGGCCGCTGGCGGTGCTTGCCCGAGGGCTGCCTGCCGGCTCAGCGGCATCCAAATGTCTGAATGAGGCATAGTGTTGTCTCCGTCCCCGCTGTCTTCTTCTGGGTCCCTCCTCCACCACCGAGGGCATTGCCCTGCAGACCCTGTTTGCATGCACTGCATGTTGGTTGCGCGCTCGGACGGCAAAATCGTGCGGCTGCGTCCAAGCGCGCAGGACCCGGATGCGTTCGAGCCGGAGCGCTTCCTCGCGGGCACGGCGGCGGCCGCGGCGCGCCCCGCGCACGGCTGGATACCCTTTGGCGACGGCGCGCGGGGCTGCCCGGGCGCCAAGTTTGGCACCGAAGAGGCCGTGCTCACGCTGGTGCGCATGCATGTGCGGCTGTAGGCCAGGGGCTGCATGCGGGGTGCATGTGGCGCTTTTGCCAGCCAGCGTGTTTGCTGACCACCATGAGAGAGTCCAGTGAGGTTGCGCCTCCTCCTATCACCCGAAAATGTGGACGTGCAGTAGTCGTCATGTGCGCTCAAGCCGCTGCGCGTTGGCATGCCAGCCATGCGCGGCGCGCAGGTCCGCCTGTACCAGCGCTTCACGTTCGACCTAGTGCCCGGCCAGGAGCCCCTGAAGCTGCACACAACAATCACCATCTCGCCAGCTGGTGGCCTGCATGTGCGCGTGGTACCGCGTGCCGCGCAGGGTGCAGTGTAGGATGAATGAATGAATGAGAAACAGCCGTGTAAAATAACCACATGCCTGTAATGCGAGCATCAATCGAGCTGATGAGAAGCCCTGACCGGGTACGACACGCAAGGAGCAAGCCAGCTCGAGAAGGCACGCTTCACGGTTACAGCGCAAGCTGCACTAGCTTGCGACGCCATGCCGTGCATGATGCTGCTTCTCGAGTTTACCAAGAGGGCGGCGGCCTCTTGGCAGCTCCGCCTTGTTGTCATCGCCGCTGCTGTGCGCTGGCACGCGCTAACCTGCTAAGACCTCCTGGCACCCATAGTGTCTTGCAAACCTCTTGACAGCAAACAAGGCTAGGCGTTCCATGCACGCTGATGTGACGAGACATGATACACGTTCACCTGAGCGTATATACTTTACGCGCAGGCAGTATACCTGTATGGCCTGCGGCCCTTGCGCCGCTGGAAGCTGCGCCACTTTCCCGGTGCGGGCGATTAACTATGCACGTCATGCACAGTTGCAGAGAGCGCCGGGCTGCGTGCTTACACCGTGGTTCTGCGCAGGTCCCGTGCCAGCCTGGTTCCTGGGGAGCATCCCCTTCATACGCAAGCATGGCGGCGCCGCGTTGGCGCACCAGGCCATGTCCAAAGTGTATGGGCCTGTCTGGGTCAGTCACGGCGGCGTCCAGCCATTCGTCATCACGGTGTGCACCAAGCACGTCATACCAGTGCTGAGTGGGAAACCAAGGTGGAACAGACGAGTTTGCTTGTTGGGCAAACCAGACAGGAAGCCCACAACTGTTTAGCCCTTGTATTCCCGCAGCTGCAGCATTTGCTCCTACACAGGCCGTGGCTGCGAGGTAGTGACACCGGAACAAAAGCGGGCTGCTTGAGCTGTGGTGTTTCTGCAGTGAGTGAAGAAAAGCGGACTCTGGAGTCGCCCTGCCGCAGAAATGCAAGTTAAAACAGGCTGAGGCGCTGCAGCGCGCTGAGCACCGCGCGCTTGCCCGCGCAGGACCACCCGGCGCTGGCGCGCAAGGTGCTGCTGCAGAGCGCCGTGCGGCCGTCCTTCCCGTCGCTGTTCTACGGCCGCGAGCGCGCGTTCGAGTCCGGCAACATCCTGGCGGTGCACGGCGAGAAGCACAAGTCGCTGCGCGCGGCCTGGCAGCCCATGTTCTTCTCCGGCAGGCGCGGCCCGCTCACGCCGCAGGCCTGAGTAGGCCCGAGAGGACTGCATCATGATACCGTCTGTGCCCACAGTATTGCCTTACAGTGCATGGACATGCTGGCCTGTTGTGTCAAGGCGTGACTGTCCAGCGCGGCGCCGACGCGGTCCCCGCCGGTGCGAGACCTGGAGACGGTCGGCAGGCCCCAGACACAGCTTGGAAAGAAGCAGCATGCGTCCGCGCTGCCAGCCGGACGACTGCGGCGGCGCGCCGGCGCGCGCCGGCGCCGCCCGCTGACGCGCGGCGCGGTGTGCGGTGCGCAGCCTGGAGGCGTACTCATCGCTCATGAACGAGGCGGCCGAGCTACTCATGCGCAACCTGGGCGCCGCGGCCGCGGCTGGCCGGCCCGTGGACATTCACCGCCTGCTCGGCGACATGACCATGCAGGTCGTCGGCACGACCGCATTCGGGCGCGCCCTGTCAGAGGGGCCCCCTGCCTGCAATTGCAGGCAGCCTGGCACCGTCACGAGTGCTTTCCATGGGTGTGTTTGTATGGCATGCCACTTGCGGGCAGGGAGAGGGCACGCGCATGCGCTGGACATGGCGCTGCTGCTGGTCCCACCCCGATGCTCGTTTCTATTGGGCGAGGGGACTTCCAGCCATGCTTGCAGTGTGCAGTGTACGGGCGGCCGATGCTCGTCCATGAAGCGGTACTTCACAAAGGTGCGCGGGTGGAACAGGGTGGACTTTCACACGCAAAAGGGCGACAAAGCAGCGGCGGCGGGCGCGGACGGCGACGCCGACCGCCTGCGCGATGCCGTGAACGTCATCTTTGGCGTCCAAGGTGTGGGTCGACCTCACTCAACATCCTGCATGCTCAATCCTGTCTCACTGCGGTGGCCGTGGGCTCCTGCAGTGGGCATGATCTCGCTGCGCGCTGTAAGCTTTCTCTGGTGCTGTGCGAGTACCTGCTGCGGCGCATGCTGCGCTAGGCGTGCGCAATTGGCGAGCTTCATTCTTGGCAGCCGCCTGTGCCCTGCGCCCGCTCGACTGTATGCACTGCAGCTAACGTCGAGCACAGATATCATGCTGGAGCTCACGGGTGTCGGCGCGGCGCAGGGCTGACGTTCAGCTGGTGGAGCCCGCTCCTGTTCCTGTTCCCCTTCACCGCGCCGCTGGTGCGCCCGCTGGCGGCCGCGCTGCCGGACGCGGGCTTCCGCCGCATCCTGGCCGCGCGGCGCACGATCAAGGACGTGGCCTTCCGCCTCATTGCCGCGCACCGCGCGTTCCTGGCGCAGGTGGCGCCCACGCGCCCCGCGTGTCACGCTGAGCGAGGCGAGCGCGCCAGCCGCTGGCGTAACAGCAGTGCCATGGCGGTCCTGCTGGTCATTGTCTTACAGCTCACAGCAGCGAAAATGCTAGCTGCCTCGCGGCCCTTTCACGCGCTTGTCGTCCGGCGCCCTCCGCACGTCAAAGCCTGCGGCTGTTGAAGCTTAGCGAGCTGTCCGCGTCCGCGCCCGCAGGACCTCGACGGCCAGAAGCCGCCCAGGAACGGCGGCGCAGCCGGGTCTGTGCCGCCGCAGGCATCCAACGGTGCCGAGCGCAGCGCGCCGGCGCAGCTAGCGCCCAGGGACGCCGAGAGCGCGGGGCCGCGCCGCGGCGTCGCGCCGGGCAGCTTTCTGGACCTGCTCATGCGCGCCAGCGACCGCACGACCGGGCGCGGCTTCACCGATATGGAGATCGCCAACCAGGCGCGCGCCTTGGTGGTCAGGCGATGCAATGCAGGCTTTACTTAGTGTGGCAACGGCAGCGGCAGGGTGGTGGGGTGTGTGCGGATGCTGCAATCAGGGAGAGCGTGGGCGACTCCCGCCTTGCTATACCTGACGTTCCCCTCACAGTTGCACTGGCGGCCTTCTACATGTATGCCAGGACGCCTGCGCTAGTACACTGTCGGGAGTGTACGTAAACTGCCGCGGGCGCTGAGCGGCCTTGGCGGCGCGCAGGCGTACGTGCTCATCCTGGCGGGCTATGAGACGACCGCCAACGCGCTCGCGTTCGCCATCTACCTGCTGTCCGCCAACCCCGGCAAGCGGGACGCGCTGCTGGCGGAGGTGGACGGCTTTGGCCGCGCGCGCGTGCCCACGCTGCATGACCTGGACAGGTAGCCTAACCCTAGCCCTTACCCCAATTTATCCTGCCCAAGCCCGCAGCGCCAGCTCCAGCAGCTCAAGCTCACAAGCTGGCCCACAAGCTGGGTTGCAGATGCAATGCTGCGAGAGCAGGCGCGCCGCCCGCGCTCTCGTGTTTCACGCGTGCCGCGATGGATCTCCAGTCGCGCACGCGCAGCCGGCCCTACCTGGACGCGGTGCTCAGGGACCATCTTGGTGACCGTTAGGGTCTGTGCTGAAGGTTGGGCTCCGCGCGCGCGCAGCCGGCCCTACCTGGACGCGGTGCTCAGGGACCATCTTGGTGACCTTTAGGGTCTGTGCTGAAGGTTGGGCTCCGTGCACGCGCGCAGCCTTACCTACCTGGACGCGTGCTCAGGGGCCATCATGGCGATCTATAGGGTCTGTGCTGAGGGTTTGGCTCCGCGCGCGCGCAGCCTGCCCTACCTGGACGCGGTGCTGAAGGAGGCGCTGCGGCTTTACCCGCCGGCGCCCACCATCATCCGGCAGGCCACGCGCGCGATGGACCTGGGCGGCCACCGTGTGGAGCCCGGCCAGTGGCTGGCCGTCGCCGCGTACAGCATGCACCGCAACCCCGCCTACTGGCAGGCGGGGCCCTGACCTGGCCCTCCACAGCAGCCTGGGGTTGGTTCCCGCTCGAGCCTGCTTGTCCCCACGCGCCGTGTGGCTGAGCGCCTAACGCAGGTCGTGCCGCGGCTTGTTGGCCACGCTTGCGTGTGGCACGCACGCGAACCGGATGACTTTCAAGTCCTGCGCGCTGCCTGGGCGCCCTACCTTCTCCCGCGTCGGCTGGATAGCTGTCACGAGCCCGGTCCCAGATAAGCACATCTCGGTACTTTGTGTGGGTAGAAATAAGAGGCAGGAGCTGCAGGCGCTGAGGTGCAGCACAGCCAGAGCCTGGCCTGGCATGCACTCAGTAGGGGCTCGCAGAGACGTGGGCTGATGCTGGGGCGGTTTGTGCCCGCTCGCAGGAGCCGGATGCGTTCCAGCCGGAGCGCTTCCTGGCCGGCACGCCCGAGGCGGCGGCCGCGCCTGAGCATGGCTGGGTGCCGTTCGGCGAGGGCGTGCGGGCGTGCATCGGGCTGCGGTGCGGCGCCTGCGCGGCGGCCGCCCACTGCATGCAAACACAGCGCTCCGGGGCCACGCACACGCTTGCGTGGCCGCCCGCGCATCTTCTTGAAGATGGCGCTCATATGTCCAAGTTCTGCGGGCGACAGCTGCAAAGCGTTGATATGCCTTACAGATACAGCCGTGCAAGCGAGCGGCGCTCTCGACTTGCGTGTTCATGTTTGTCCAGCGTAGCAAGAGCCTGCCAGCGTCATGCTTCAGCGTGTGCCCTCAGGTTTGCATGGGAGGAGGCCAAAACTGCGCTGCTGCGCCTGTGCCAGCGCTTCACCTTCGAGCTGGAGCCTGGCCAGGTGCGGCGCCCAGTTGTGCCGTGCATCGTAATGGTTCTGTGCATGCAAGCTCGGGCAGTGCCTCGCTGCAATATGATGAGCAACATTCCCGGATCATGTATGCATGTGCCCGTGTTTGCTTGTTGTTGCCAGAAATGGCGAGGGATTGCAGCAACACGCGCAGCGCACTGATGGAGGGCGGCTGCGTCGCAGGAGCCGCTGCAGCTGCGGAATACGATCACCATATCGCCCAAGGGCGGCCTGCACGTGCGCGTGGTGCCGCGAGGGCTGGAGCCTGAGGCCTGATCAGGCCCCGTCCCGCCACGCCTAACGCATGCGTGTAGACATAAGTGTGCAGCAGATCACTCAGCGCTCTAGCCCGATCTACTTGTAATTCTAATTAGTAGCTCGCTGGTGGTATTCTGCATGTGGTTCGCAGGGCTGCCTTACATGATGTGCTGCTTGTCCGTCCCACCAGAGTCGGGACGTGCGTCATGCACGTTGTGTAGTTGTGCAGGTGCAAAAGAGTCCTGCTGAAACGAGCCGCAACAGGCATGCGTGAGCTTCTTAAACGAGCCGCCACAGGCATGCGTAAGTGTCGTATATGTCAAGGTGAAAGTGACCAGCGCTTGCATCTGCACCTCTGTTTGTTTGAAATATACAGGCCAGCGTGGCTGCATGCTCTGAAAAACTGAGCTGACCTCATGCTGCATGCATGTTTATCTGCACGTCATCACTTGATATGCACAAGGATGTTGCACCCTTGCAGTGCCATTAGTCACGGGCAAGACAGAGATGCAGACAGAGATGCAGGCATGTAGCAGCTCTTGTTCTAGAATAGGTGCCTACTTTGGCTGCCCAAAGGCACTCCAACGCCCAGCTCCCCTCCGCCTCCTTTCGCTCCTGCTGCGTTCAGTACTACGTTTCAAGTGCCAGATAAAACACACCTGACAGCCCCGGCCCCCTCTCGTCTAGGCCGGTGCTCGCTAATGCACTCCGCCCCTGCCGGCCTGAAACAGGCTGCTGCGCCGAGCGCGGTTGCCTCACACGCCGCACAGCGCAGGCCAAGCGCGGCGCCGCTGCCCCAGGGCAGGCCCGCGCCCGCCGCGCAGCCGGGCCTGTGCCGCACCTGCAAGCGCGCCGCGCGCTTGGCCCGGGTGGCAATGCAGGCGGTGGCAGCCCCCGAGGACCTGGGGCTCCGCACGTACGATGCGGCGGCCATGAGCCCGGAAGACATGGCTGACTTTAACGCGCGGCCGCGCATCGACTTTTCTGCCATACTGCGCACGGTGAGGCACTGCCCTGCGTCTTGCGCTGGATGCATTCGCGGCGCGTGTTTGTGAGGCAGTGCACACGGCATTGCTCACGGCGGGTTGTAAGTGCGTGCCGCCTGCCGCCAGGTGGAGCCCATCGTCGAGGCCGTGCGTGCGCGCGGCGACGAGGCCGTGCGCGAGTACACCTCGCGCTTCGACAAGGTGGACTTGGACGACGTGTGCATCCCCTTGGAGGTGCGCCCTGGGCACGCCCGCCTGGCGCTCCGCCACAGCTGCGGCTGCGGCCAAGTGAGTCAGGAGGCACACCCCGATGTGGAGAAGCCGGTATGAGACACCTCGCAGAGCAAAGCGCGCTCGCTATTACAGCCGGCCCTGTGTGTGTCGCCCGAGCGTACACAGAGGGAGGTCTCCAGCACACTCTGAGCGGTTTCTCTCAGGTGTGCTATGGCATCCGACTGTGAACTCACTAAGGGGTCATTGGAGCCCGTCAAGAGGCCGCTTTGGATGCGCGGTGCGCGCGCCTGCCCCACAGCATAAATGCAGTCTGCTCAGCAGCCCCGGCCGCCGAGCCGCCCGTCCGCCCTCGGCAGGCGCTGCCGGAGCCGCGGCTGGACGCCGAGAGCGCTGCGGCGTTCGACACCGCGTACGACAACATCCGCGCGTTCCACGCCGCGCAGCGCGCGGAGGACGTGGAGGTGGAGACGATGCCGGGCGTGCGCTGCCGGCGCGTGACACGGCCGATCGGTGTGCCGCCCGCCGCCGCTGCCGTGGCGCTCCCGCGCTGTGAGCAGATTCCATTCCCTGGGCTTGTCGCTGCCGTGCGCGTCTCTGAGGTTGCCATGCGCTAGACAGTCTTGGAAGTCCGCACGGCAGTGGCAAGCACAACGCTGGGAGCGTGCCGCCGCGGCATGACCTGTCCGATCTCAGCGCGGCCTAGAGGCATCGCTTGCAGACCGGTGCCCGCTCTGCTGACGCTGCCGCTTCGTGTGCTGACCGGGCGCGCGCGCGGCGGCAGGCGCAGTCGGCCTGTACGTGCCGGGCGGCACGGCGGTGCTGCCCAGCACGACGCTGATGCTGGCAGTGCCGGCGCAGCTGGCCGGCTGCGCGACGGTCGTCATGGCCACGCCGCCGCGCCCGGACGGCTCGG
>JAABUV010000927.1_pt1 | contig 43928 bp, 37 predicted proteins | sample 5559971 | NCBI WGS metagenome assembly JAABUV01 (sample SAMN10711881, study PRJNA513362) | rock metagenome | isolation source: Antarctica rocks | place: Antarctica: Victoria Land, Knobhead nord | collected 2015-12-19 | reverse complement strand
ATAGGTTTCCACATGAGTCAAGCCACTTGCCAGTCCGGCTAGGGCAATACGTCTACTTTCTGCGGCAGAGGCTCGCCGTGCTCGATCCGGTCCGCGATGACCCGCAACGCGAGGACTTGGGCGCGGGTGACGGCCTCGGAACGGGTCTGGCCGTAGGCTAGTACGCCGGGCAGTGCGGGTATCTCGCCCACCCAGCGGCCATCTTCTTGCCCGGCTTCAACAGAGAGTTGCAAAGCTTAACCTCATGGACAACCAGATGCTATATCAGATCATAGCCCTAACAAGGCTGTAGACCTGGCGGACTTGTTCAGGAAGGTGCTGCCTGTCGTACTGCCGCACCACCCAAACATTGTTATCTCTGTAACTCAGCAAAAGCAGCCTCGCCAAAGGGACACGCACAGAACTTGGCGGCAAAGAGTGGAGAGCGGATCGTAAAGCTGCCACCCTATCCGGGTTCAACTTAATCCCCCCGTTGCTCCTGATGCTTCCGTCGCTTTGGAAGCCCCGGTGATAGACTGACCTGCCGGAGAATCCCTTGCCGCTTACATCAACACGGCATACCATCGCGACGCCGGCATCATCGCCCAGAAACCAGGTGCCATGAAACAACTCGTTGTTTGGCATCTTTAACGGCTGGAGGTGAGAGAGGTAAATCTGGGCGAACGCGGGATCATGGCTGAAAGAGCCAAACGTGGTCGGAGGGAGCGGCTGGTCGGCTTTCAGTGGCTGAGGAAAGCACGGGGCAGCGACAAGCAAGCAGAGCAGGGAGAAGCTGGCACTGAAAGTTTGTCTGGTGAAGTTTTTCATTTACCTTTCTCCAAATCTTCAGGCCGGACTCTGGGGGTGGGCCTCGTGTTTACCCTGCTGTCGCCCGCATCGCGCCCTCTCAGTATACCATGAGGTACAATCTCTGGGTGAGCGATACCCTTTACGACGCCGTGGTCATCGGCGCGGGACATAACGGTCTGGTGTGCGCGTGCTATCTGGCGAAGGCCGGGCACAAAGTCTTGGTGTTGGAGCGCCGCGCGGTCGTCGGCGGGGCGGTCGTGACCGAGGAAGTCTGGCCGGGCTACAAGGTGGACTTAGGCTCGTCGGTGCATCTGATGATCCACCGGACGCCGATTGTCGCGGACCTGGAGCTGGCGCGCTACGGGCTGGACTACATCGAGATGGACCCGTGGGCGTCGTTCCCGCTGCCCGACGGGCGGGCGATCTGCTTCCACCGGGATTTAGGCAAGACGTGCCAGAGTATCGCGCAGGTCTCGGCGCGGGACGCCGCCGCCTATGAGGACTTCGTGCGGCGGTGGCTGCCGGTCTCGCGGGGCGTCTTCGAGGCCTTCCAGAAGCCGCCGACGATGGCGAGCTTTGGGCGGCACGTCATCTTCGCCAAATCGCCCGGCGACACCACCGCCGAGGCCCTGCGGATGATCGTCTCGGGCTACGGGCGGCTGCTCCGGGAGACGTTCGAGAGCCGCGAGATGCAGGGGGCGATGGGGTGGCTGGCCGCGCAGTCCGGCCCGGCCCCGTCCGAGCCGGGGACGGGACCGTTCGCCGCGTGGTGGGGGGCCGTCCACGAAACCGGCGCGTTCCGCGCGCGCGGCGGGTCCGGGATGCTGACCGTCGCCCTGCGCCGGGCGTTCGAGGCCCTGGGCGGAACGGTGCAAACGGACGCCCCAGTGGAGCGGATCGTGATGGGGGGGGGCCGCGCCGTGGGCGTCGTCGCGGGCGGCCAGACTTATGGTGCCCGCGCCGTCGTCGCCGCCTGCCACGCGAAGACGACGTTCGGGACGCTGCTCCATCCCGACGACTTGCCGCCCGGCCTGGGCCGCAGGCTCGACGCCGTCAACGTCGGCAACGGCTTCGGCATGACCGTCCGCTGCGCGGCGAGCGAACTGCCCGACTACGGCAGCGGTCAGTCCCAACCCCTGCACAATGGGATGCAGCTTCTGTGCCCGTCGCTGGAATACCTGAACGACGCCCACGCCGACTACGCCGGCGGGCACCCCTCGCGCCGCCCGCCCGTCTTGGTGATGACGTTTACGGCCCTGGACCCCGGCCTCGCCCCGCCGGGCAAGCACATCGTCCAGCTCTGGTCGCAGTATTTCCCCTATGACCGGGCCGATGGGCGCGGGTGGGACGAGACGCGGGAAGAGGTAGCCGATTCGATCTGCGAGACGCTCTATGCCCACGCGCCCAACATGCGCGGGGCCATTGAGCGCCGCTTCATCCAGACGCCGCTCGACCTGGAACGGACGCTGGGACTGCTGCGCGGCAACGTGATGCACCTGGAAATGTCGCTGGACCAGATGTTCGCGTTCCGCCCCCTGCCGGAGATGGCCGAGTACAAGACGCCCCTCCCCGGCCTTTTCCTGACGGGGGCCAGCACCCACCCCGGCGGCGGCGTCTTCGGCGCGTCCGGCCTGAGCGCGGCGCGGGTGGTGGGGAAAGAGTTAAAGAAGAGGAAGTAGAGGCCCCCTACGACCGCGCGCTCTTCATGTACAACACGCGGGCGTTGCGCTCCATCGCGGGGTTGAACGGGTCCAGTCGGCGGGCGCTCTCGTAGTGGCCGAACGAGTCGCGCATCTTGCCCTGGCGGTAGCAGACGTAGCCCAAGAGGTCGTGCGCCTCGCGGTCGTCGGGGCTGGCGGCGCAGTAGGGGCGCAGGGCGGCCTCGGCGGCGGGATAGTCGCCCAGAAGGTACAAATCGCGCCCCAGGTTCTTGCGGGCCTTGGCCCAGGATGGGGCGAGTTCGAGGACGCGGCCATAGTCGTCTGCGGCGGCGCGGGGCGCTTCCAGGTAGTCGTGGCACAGGCCCAGGGCGAAGTGCGTGTGGGCGTCGTCGGGCCAGTCCCGGCGGACGCGCTCCAGGTGCAGCAGCGCCTCGGCGTACCGCTCGGCTTCAAGGTGGTGGCAGGCCAGAAAGAAGTTCGCCCAGGGGTTGTCCAGGTCGAACTCGTAGAGGGAGCGGGCATGGGAGATGGCCTCTTCCAGTCGGCCTTCTTCGTAGGCCGCCCGGACTGCGCCTTCCTGCTGGGCGGCCCGCCACTTTCGGGCTAGTTGGTGAAAAAGCATCATAGTAGTTCAACCCAAGATTGCACAAGAATGCCGTCAGGCTGTCCCATTATAGGCGGGCGTTTGGCTCCTGTCAAGCGGCAAGCCCGCACACCAAAAGCGGGATACCCAAATGGCTGATTCTGACCTGGATTACCCTCCTGCTTTCCCTACGGCGTTCGTCCGCACTGTCACCGATGTCCACGGTGCGGCGGGCCGGGCCTGGCTGGACGCACTGCCTCGCCTGCTGCGAGGCCAGTCGGACCGGTGGGGCCTGACGCTGGGGCCGCCGTTCGCGCTGTCGCATAACTACGTCGCGCCCGCCGTCCGGGCGGACGGGGCGCGCGTGGTGCTCAAGGTCGGCGTCCCGTGCCCCGACCTGGACACCGAGGTGTCTGCCCTGCGGCTGTTCGACGGGCGTGGGTGCGTCCGGCTCCTGGCCGCCGACGCCGGCCGGGGTGCGCTGCTGCTGGAGCGGCTCGATCCGGGTACGACCTTGGAGGCCGTGGCCGACGACGAGGCGGCGACCGTGCAGGCGGCAAATGTCATGCGGCGGCTGTGGCGGCCCGCGCCCCCCGACCACCCGTTCCCGCGCGTCGGCGACTGGGGCCGGGGCTTCGCCCGCCTGCGCGGGCGGTTCGGCGGCGGCCTCGGCCCGTTCCCGTCCGCGCTGGTGGAGGAGGCCGAGGCGCTGTTCTCCGGTCTGCTCGCCACGTCCCCACCGCCCGTCCTGCTGCACGGCGACCTGCATCACGGCAACATCTTGGACGCCGGGGGCACGGGGGCGGGGGGCGGCGAGTGGCTTGCCATCGACCCCAAGGGCGTGGTCGGCGACCCGGCGTATGAGGCCGGGGCGCTGCTGCGGAACCCCGAGCGCCTGCACACGCTCCCGGACATGGACCGCGTCCTGGCCCGGCGCGTAGACCTGCTGGCTGACGCGCTGGGGCTGGACCGCGCGCGGATCGGCGGCTGGGGGCTGGCCCAGGCCGTCCTGTCGGCGTGGTGGACCTTCGAGGACCACGGGCGGGTGGGGGAGGCCAGCCTCGCCGTCGCCCGCGCCCTGTCCGCGCTGCGCGTGTGATGCCGGCCCCTGCTTCCTTGACAGCGCCCGTCCCGAGGGGCTATAATGCTTCGTTTTCCACGCGACGAACTTTCTCAGACCAACATCAAGACAAGAGGTTCACCCCATGGCAGCAAGCCCCGCCGCGCCTCCGAAGAACGCCCCGCAGCAGACACCCCCCAAGGGCGCGAAAAGCAATGGGCCTGCCCGCATCCCCCGCTATGACGCGCACAGCATCGGGCTGGATCCGACCGACGCCGGCCAGGTCATCCAGTCGCTCGGCCTGAGCGACGACGACCTGCGGCACACCTACACGCAGATGCTGGAAATCCGGCACTTCGAGGAGCAGTGCAACCGCGCCTTCCGGGCGGGCAAGGTCGGCGGCTACCTGCACCTCTACATCGGCCAGGAGGCGGTCTCGCAGGGCGTCCTGCACACGTTCAAGCCCGGCGACCAGGCGCTCTCCACCTACCGCGATCACGCACACTGCCTCGTGCTCGGCAGCGGCCCCGGCCGCGTCATGGCCGAGATCTACGGCAAGAGCACGGGCATCTCGCGCGGCAAGGGCGGCTCGATGCACCTGTTCGACCGCGAGCACGGCTTCGCGGGCGGCTACGGCATCGTCGGCGGCAACGTCCCGCTCGCCATCGGCATCGGCTGGGCCTTGAAGCACGCGCCCGAGTTCCGGGGCAAGGGCAACGTCTGTGCCTGCTTCCTGGGTGACGGCTCGATGAACGCCGGGGGCTTCCATGAGGCGATGAACATGGCCCAGCTCTATGAGCTGCCCGTGCTGTTCGTCCTGGAAAACAACAAGTACGCGATGGGCACGTCCATCGACCGCTCCTCGGCCAACACCGATCTCGCCTCGCGCGCCGACTCCTACGCGATGGCGCACTCCAAGGTGGACGGGCAGGACTACTTCGCCGTCCGGTCGGTGGCGCAGGGCATCGTGGACGGGATGCGCGCGCACCCCTCCCCCTACTTCCTCGAAGCCATCACCTATCGCTACACCGGCCACGGGGCCGCCGACGGGGCCGAGACGCAGGCCACCTACCGGACACCGGACGAGCTGGACGAGTGGAAGGGCCGCGACCCGCTGATGATCCTGGAAAAGACCCTGCGCGGGCGCGGCGTTCTGGATGACGCTGGGAAAGAGGCGATGGACAAGCAGGCCATAGACCAAGCCCGCGCCGCCGCCGACTTCGCCGAGAACAGCCCGTTCTGCTCGCTGGAAGAACTCACGCAGGACGTCTACGCGGACTAAAGACTGCCACCGATTTGGGCCGGGGACGACCCGGCCTTTCGTCTGAAACGGACACGCGGCGGAAACAGAAGGAACCTATGGCAGAAGTCATCATGCCCAAGATGGGCGACGCGATGGAAGGCACGGTCCTCTCCTGGCACAAGCAGGACGGCGAGAGCGTCAAGGCCGGCGACGTCATCGGCGAGATCGAGACGGACAAGAGCAACGTCGAGATCGAGGCGGAGGAAGACGGCGTCCTGCACATCCAGACCCCGCCCGGCACCGTTGTCCCCGCCGGCAAAGTGATCGCCATCATCGGCGAGCCGAGTTCGCCGGAAACAGCCGCGTCCGTACGGCGGAAGAGTTGACCCAGGACGTTTACGCCGATTAGCTAAAGGAAGCCTCCACAAGTTATGGCAGAAGTGATCATGCCCAAGATGGGCGACGCGATGGAAGAAGGGACGCTGATCTCCTGGTCCAAACAGGACGGCGAGAGCGTCAAGGCCGGCGACGTCATCGGCGAGATCGAGACGGACAAGAGCAACGTCGAGATCGAGGCGGAGGAAGACGGCGTCCTGCACCTCCGGGCCGAGCCGGGCACCATCGTCGCCGTCGGCGGCGTCATCGCCCTGATCGGCGACGCCCCCGCCGCGACCAACGGCGCGGGCAGCGGAGCCAACGGCACGGGCAATGGAACCGGCAACGGCGCGGCCAAGGCCGCCGCGAACGGCGCGGCTACCAGCGGCGCGGCCCCGGCGGACGCCAACAGCGAGACGGTCATGCACTCGGGCGAAGGGGCACAGTATAAGGCCGATACCCAGGACGACAAGGACATCGAGGGGCTTTCGCCCTCGGTCCACGTCCGCGAGGAGACCGGCCCGGTCGAGAACATGTCCTACGCCGACGCGATCCGCATGGCCCTCCAGGAAGAACTGGACCGCGACGAAAAAGTGTTCCTGCTGGGCGAGGAGATCGGCCAGTACCAGGGCACGTTCAAGATCACCAAGGACTTTTTAGAGAAGTACGGCCCTGAGCGCATCGTGGATACGCCTATCTCCGAGGCGGGCATGGTGGGCATGACCGTCGGGGCGGCCATGATGGGCCTGCGGCCCGTGATCGAGTTCATGACGCTGAACTTCGCCCTGGTCGCCTGGGACGGCATCATCAACCACGCCGCCAAGATTCTTTACATGAGCGGCGGCCAGTACCCCGTGCCCTGCGTCCTGCGCGGGCCGGGCGGCGTGGGTGTCCAGCTCTCGGCCCAGCACTCACAGGACCTGGCCCATTGGTACGCCAATACGCCGGGCCTCAAAGTCGTGGCCCCGGCCACGCCCGCCGACGCCAAGGGCCTGCTCAAAGCCGCCATCCGCGACAACAACCCGGTGGTCTTCAACGAGCACGCCGGTTTGTACCGCACCAAGGGCGACGTGCCGACCGACCCCGAGTTCGTCATCCCGCTGGGCCTGGCCGACGTCAAGCGCGAGGGCAAGGACGTCACCATCGTCTCCTACTCGCGCGGCACGATGCTGGCCCTGGCCGCCGCCGAGCAGCTTGCCGCCGAGGGCATCGAGGCCGAGGTGGTGGACCTGCGCTCGCTCCAGCCGCTGGACATGGAGACGGTCATCAGCAGCGTCAAGAAGACGCACCGAGCCGTTGTCGTGCAGGAGCAGTGGCTGTTCTACGGCATCGCCGCCGAGTTCGCCGCCCAGATCGGCAGCGCGGCGTTCGACTACCTCGATGCCCCCGTTGAGCGCGTGGCCGGCGCGTTCACGCCCATGCCCTACGCCCGCGTCCTGGAACTTGCCGCCGTTCCCCACGAGCCGGACATCATCGCCGCCGTCAAGCGGACGCTGGAGCGGGGCGCGTAGCCTCCCCTCCGCCCCTCACATGGCCGCGCATCAGGAAACAACTTATGCCAGAAGTGATCATGCCGAAGATGGGCGACGCGATGGAGGAGGGCACCCTGCTCCAGTGGCTGAAGCAGGACGGCGAGAGCGTCAAGGCCGGCGACGTCATCGCCGAGATCGAGACCGACAAGAGCAACGTCGAGGTCGAGGCCGAGGACGCGGGCGTCCTGCACCTGCGGGCCGAGCCGGGCGCGGTCGTCCCCGTCGGCACCGTCATCGCGCTCATCGGAGACGCCGTGAAAGAGACCGTGGCGAAAGAGACCGTGGCGAAAGACGCCGTGAAAGAGACCGCCATGCCGAGCATCCCCCAGCAAGCCGCCGCACCCGCCCAGCGCTCGAACGGCACCAACGGCACGGTCCGGCTGAAGGCGTCGCCTTTGGCCCGGTCGGTCGCGCGGCAGCGCTGTCTGGACATCGCCCTGATGACCGGGACCGGGCCGCAGGGGCGCATCATTGAGGCGGACGTGTTGGCCTTCGCCCAGGCCGCCCCCGCTACGGCTGCGCCCGCCGCCGTCGCCTCCACCGCCGTGCAGACCGGCCTGCCGCCCGCGCAGGCGACGCCGCAGGCCCCCCAGCGGCGTGCCGAGACGACGCCCGCGCCGCTGACGGCCCCGACCGAGCTGTCAGCCATGCGGCGCGTCATCGCCCGGCGCATGGCCGAAAGCAAGACGACCATCCCGCACTTCTACATCACGTCCGAGGTGGACATGGCGGCGGCGATGGCCCTGCGCGAGCAGCTCAACGGCTACGATGAGACCTTGACAAAGATTTCGCTCAACGACATGGTGGTCAAGGCATCGGCCCTGGCCTTGAAGAAGTTTCCCGCCGTCAACGCCGTCTTTCGTGACGACAAGGTGTACCCCGGCGCTGGCTTCCACGTCGGCATCGCTGTCGCGCTCGACGACGGGCTGATCGTCCCGGTCGTCCGCGATGCGGACGCGCTGCCGCTGCGCCGCCTGGCCGAAAGCAGCAAAAACCTGATCAAGAAGGCGCGCGACAAGAAGCTCCAGCCCGCCGACTACAGCGGCGGCACCTTCACCGTTTCTAATCTTGGGCCGTTCGATGTCGAGAGCTTCACGGCCATCATCGACCCCGCCCAGGGCGCGATCCTGGCCGTCGCCAGCATCCGCAAAAAGGCCGTGGTCCAGGCCGACGACTCGCTCGCCGTCCACCCGTGCATGAACCTGACCTTCAGCGGCGACCACCGCGTCATGGACGGCGCGACCGGCGCGCGGTTCCTGCAAGAGATCAAGCGCCTGCTCCAGTCGCCCCTGGCTTTGATGGAATAATCTTCACGGCTTTCAAGGCCCCGTGCGCGAGCATCGGGCCTTTTTGTTTACCCACCCCACCGAAAAGGAACGAATCAATGCAGCATCGACAGCTCGGGCGGACCAAGATCGAGATCAGCGCCATCATCTTCGGCGGCTGGCAGTCCGGCAAGTCCGAATGGGTCGGCATCGACGACGCCGACACCATTGCTGCCCACCGCGCCGCCTTCGACAGCGGCATCACCACCTTCGACACCGCCGAAGCCTACGGCGAGGGCTACAGCGAGCGGATTCTGGTCCAGGCGTTGGGCGACAAGCGCGACCAGATCGTGATCGCCTCCAAAGTCTTCGCCGACAACCTCAAGGCGGACAAGGTCGTCGAGGCCTGCGAGCGCTCGCTCAAGAACCTGGGCACGGACCGCATCGACCTGTACCAGATTCACTGGCCCGCGGGCACCTTCGGGACCGAAGAGATCCCGATTGAGGAGACGATCGGGGCGCTGACCGCGCTGAAAGAACAGGGCAAGATCCGGGCCATCGGCGTCTCCAACTTCAGCCGCGCCCAGCTCGAAGAGGCCGCGCAGTATGGGCGCATAGACAGCCTCCAGCCGCCCTACTCGCTGTTCTGGCGGCAGGTCGAGTCCGACGCCGCCCCGCTCTGCGTGGACAATAAGATTTCCATCATCGCCTACTCGCCGATGGCCCAGGGCCTGCTGACCGGCAAGTTTCAGCGCGGCCACAAGTTCGCCGAGGGCGACAACCGCAACGGCAACAAGCTGTTCCAGGGCGAGACCTTTGAGCGCGCCCAGAACGCCCTGGACAAGCTGCGCCCCCTGGCCGACAAGTACGGCGTCACCCTCGGCCAGCTTTCCCTGGCCTGGCTCATCGCCCAGCCCATGACGTCCGCCATCGTCGGCGCGCGCAACGCCGACCAGGCGACGCAAAACGCCGTCGCGGGCGACGTGGAGATCGACGAGGACGACCTGGAAGCGATTGACGAGATCGGCCGCACCGTGACGGACCGCCTGGATAACAACCCCATCATGTGGCAGTGGGGCGGCTAGGCTATGCTGGATCAACTGCTGGCGGTCCTGGATGCGTATGACTTCGAGGAGGATGGCGGGCTTGAATTGGTCGGCTTCACACTTCAAGACAAGCAGTGTACGCTGTCTCTTAAAGTGTGGCCCGGCGGCGGGGGCGATTGGCAGCAATGGGAGATGAGTTGTGCCGATGTCAGACGTTACCAGCTTTTAAGCGAGAGGCTAGTCGGATTTGATCTGACGAATGACCACGTCCTTTTGTGGGACTACAATCAGCCCAAGAGCCAACTGCACCTGCATGGAAAGCCTGTTGATGCCGTTTTGCTGGCCTGGCAGCTTCAGGCCCGGCACCAGCAGGTCACGGACGATCAAATGCCTTTCGCAAAATACCTAAATCCTCACATGAGTAAATGCGACTCGCTTGTCGGCCTGTTGGCAGGCGGTTATGGTCTTCTGGCTCGCGGACCGCTCCCTCTGCTGAAGGAGTACGAGGCGGTGCTGTCGCAGCATGAAGTCGGCACTTACTACTTCAGCGGCAGTTGGGAGCAGCGGGAGAATGAAGCCGCTGTCTCAGCAGACAACCAAAATCTCTCAGTTCTTATCGTGGGCACCTCGTACATTATCGGGTCGGACTTCCAGGCCGTGAGAAGCCCGGAACGCAAAAATACCGCATGAAGCTAGTGGACATCGGCGGCGAGTTCGGGTGGATCGACCGTGTGCGTGGCGCGCAGGCCGGGGCGTCGGCGGGCGGCCTGGCCGTGGCTATCGGGGATGACGCTGCCGTACTGGATGTGCCCCCAGGGCGGCAGGTCGTCGTGACCACGGACTTGATGTTGGAAGGCACCCACTTCCGGCGCGAATGGAGCGGCTTCGACGACATCGGCTGGAAAGCCGCCGCCGTCAACCTCTCCGACATCGCCGCGATGGGGGCGGACCCGACGTTCGCGTTCATCTCATTGGCGTTCGGCCCGGACGAGCAGGTGGAAGACCTGGACGCGCTGTACCGAGGCCTGTCCGACTGCCTGGCCCGACACGGCGCGCGGCTGGCGGGCGGGGACACCAACCGGACGAACGGCGGGCTGGTCCTCAACGTCGCCCAACTGGGCACGGTGCCCCCAGGCCGCGCGTGGACGCGCGCGGGCGGGCAAATCGGCGACATCCTGCTGGTCACGGGGGCATTGGGCGACTCGGCGGGCGGCCTGGCCCTGCTGACGCGCTTCGGGGCTGGTGAGGCCGCGCGCCTTTCCCCGCACCTTGTCGCCGCCCACCGCCGCCCGTCGCCCCGGCTGGAAGCCGCCTGGGCTTTGCAAAAGGCCGGCGTCGTCCGCGCGGCGATGGACATCAGCGACGGCCTGGCCGGGGACCTGCCCAAGCTGTGCGCGGCCTCGGGCTGCGGCGCGCGGGTCAGTCTCGCCGCGCTGCCCGTCTCCGATGCCCTGCGCGACGCACAAGGCCTGCTCAGTCAGCCTGCTTTGGACATCGCCCTGTTCGGCGGCGAGGATTTCGAGCTGCTGCTGGCCGTCGCGCCCGCTGACGTGGACGCCGCCCGCGCCGCCGTCGCCTCGGCGGGGACGACGCTCACGGTCATCGGCGAGCTGACTCCCACGGGCCTGACTCTGCTCGGCCCCGACGGCGAGGCAAGGCCGTTCCTCCGCCGGGGCTGGGACCACTTCGCGCCATGACTCGGACTTTCGAGACGCACAGCGCCGATGAGACGCGCGCCCTCGCCGCCCACCTGGGGGCGCTGCTGGGGGCGGGTGATGTCGTGTGCCTCGTCGGCGATCTGGGGGCGGGCAAGACGACCTGGACGCAGGGCCTGGCATTAGGCCTGGGCCTGCCGCGCGAGGAGCCGGTCAACTCGCCGACGTTCACTTTGATTACCGAGCACGTGGGCGGACGAGTCCCGCTGTACCACTTCGACGTTTACCGCCTGACCGACTCGTCCGGCCTGTACGACCTGGGCTTTGACGAGTATTTGGACGGCGACGGCGTCGTCGTCATCGAGTGGGCGGACCGCATCGCCGACGCCCTGCCCTCCAACCGTCTAGACATCTCCTTGACAGCAGAAGGGCCGGACGCGCGGCGGGTCGAGATGACGGCGCACAGCGCGCATCTGGAAAAACTGCTGGCAGCCTTATGATCCTTGCCCTGGACACGAGCGGCGCGTACTGCGTCCTGGCGCTGGCTGAAGATGACGGCGCGGTGCGGGCCGTCTGCGTCTTCGAGGGCCGCCGGACTCTGTCCCGCCGCCTGATGGGCGAGCTTGACGGCCTGCTCACGCGCAGCGGCCTGACGCTGGCCGACGTGAGCGCCTACGCCGTCGGACTGGGGCCTGGCTCGTTTACGGGTGTGCGCGTGGGCGTGACCACGGCCAAGATGCTGGCACTTGTCGCCGACAAGCCGCTGGTGGGCATCGGGACGCTGGACGCCTACGCTGCGGCCTGGCAGACTCTGGACGGCGATGCTCCTATCGTCCCTGTGCTGCCTTCCCGTAAAGGCGAGGTATACGCGGCGGTCTACCGAGGCGGCGAGTTGAGGCAAGGTCCATTCGCCGAGTCGGTGGAGGCAATAGGGAAGCGGCTTCAGGCCATACCGGGGGCGATTCTGTGCGGTGACGCGACCCGACTGTCCGATTGGAGCGGCCCGGCCCTGGCGCAGCCCTGGACCCCGCCGGAAGGGCTGACGCGGCTGGCCGCCCGGCGGCTCGGCGCTTGGGACACGGACGACCCGCTCGGCCTCGTTCCCGTGTACGTCGTCGCGCCTTCCATCAGCACCCCGAAGGCGCTGGCGATCCGCCCGCTGACGGGTGTGGGCACGGGGAAAGCGCGATGACACCGGGCCGCTTCCAGTCGTTCGAGGGGGTGGCCGGGGACTACGATCAGACGCGCGTCATCCCCCCCGCGCAGCTTGAAGAGATCGCCCGTCTGCTGTCCCGAGAGGCACATCTAGACCGCGGCGGCCTCTTTCTCGACGCCGGGGTGGGGACGGGGCGGTTCGCCGCGCCGCTGGCCCGCCTGCACCCGGCCCAGGTCGTCGGCGTGGACGTCGCGCCCGCGATGATGGTGCGGGTCGCAGGCAAGGCCCCGCAGGGCGGCCTCTCGCTGGCGCAGGCGGACTTGCAGCGGCTTCCCTTCCGCGCGGGCGCGTTCTCGGGCGCGCTGCTGGTCCACATCCTGCACCTGATCGAGCAATGGCCGCTGGTCCTGTGCGAGCTGCGCCGCGTCCTCCTGCCGCACGGCGGCTGCCTGTTCCTGGGCGTCGAGCAGGGCGGCCGCTCCGCTTTGGTTGACTTCTACTACGAGCGCGCCCGCGCCCGGCACGCCCTGGCGGCGAGCCTGGGCAGTCCGGGCCTGGCACCGGTCCTGACCCACCTGCGGCGCGTCGAGCGCGCGGGCGGCGCGGGCGCGCAGGTTGTCCAGATGGAAACACCCGCGCTCTCCTGGAAGCGGGTCGTACCGGTCGCGGCCACCCTCGAAGCGCTCTCGGGCCGGACCTACTCGCAGATGTGGGACATCCCGGACGCCGTCCACGCCGCCCTGCTGGCCGAGACGCGTCACCATGCGCGGCGGATGCCGCGCGGGCTGGACTCGGTTGAGACGCTGAGTTCGCGCTTCGTGCTGTACAAAGCGCGGTGGGGGTAGGGGCGTCCGACTGGATCAGGAACCCACCCGTCCCCATTCGGCCAACAGCACGGTTCCGTGCTATAATGTCCCCATGCCCCTGATCCCGGTCGTCGGCCGCAAGGCCTGGAAGATGCGCGCGCTTGTCGGCGCGCTGTACCTCGTGCTCGCCCTGGGCGCGGTCACGATGGTCTATCCCTTCCTGGTCATGCTCGGCGCGTCCGCCGAGTCGCAGTACGAGAAGGCCAGCTTCGACCTCGTCCCCCGCTACTTTCTCTCCGAAACCGCCCTGTTCGGCAAGTACGCCGAGGATAAGTATCGGGGCGACATGGGCCAGGTCAATGCCGCCTACGGCACGAGCTACGTGGCCTTGCAAGACATCGCGCCGCCCCCCAATCAAGACAAAGAGCGAGTCGCCGCGTGGGACCGCTTCGCCGCCGCGCTGCCCGCTTGCCACAAGGCCGCCGGCTTCGGCGGGGCCGCCGCCGCGTTCAGCCCCAGCCCCCTGCTGGATCGCTACCACGGCTGGCTGCGCGGCCACTTCCGGGGCGATGTCCGGGCGATGGACCGGGCCTATGCCCAGGAAGACGAAGACTTCCAGACGGTATTTCCGCCCTTCGAGCGGCCCACCGCGCATACCTGGACGCCGGACCGTGGCCCCAAGGCGCAGGACTGGGCCGCGTTCCAGGCGACCCTGCCCCCGCACTTCTTTGTCGTCGTCGGCGGGGACGCCGTTTACCAGCAATGGCTCAAAGAAGAGCCGTATCCGAATATCGGCGCGCTGAACACGGCCTGGGGGACTCACTTGGCCGCGTACACACAGATCACCCTGCCGGCCCGGCCCGTAGGCACTGCTGCTGCCCGCAAAGACTGGGAGACGTTCGTTCGTACCAAGCTGCCGTTCCGGGACATCCACGTGGACTCGTCGGCCCTGCCGGCCTATCAGAGCTTCCTGAAGACGCGCGCCGGCTCCGGTGCCGTCCGCGCCGACGCCCTGCCGGACCCGGACGCGCTGCCCGCCGTAGGGCCGCCGCTGCTGGACTGGATCGACTTTCTCAAGGTCGTCCCCCTCGCCGCGCTGTCCGCCGACACGCCTGAGACGCGCTGGCGCGCGGCGGGCGGATCCAACCCGCTGCCGGTCCGCGACTCGGACTGGGCCTACGTCCGGGCGCACACGACCGCCCTGCGCTGGGACTACGCGACCCGCAACTACGCCCTGGTCACGCAGTACGTGCTGCTGCACGGGCGCGCGGTCTGGGTGACGGTCATCTTCTGCCTGCTGGCGATTCTGAGCACACTGCTGGTCAACCCGCTCTGCGCGTATGCGCTTTCGCGGTATAATCTGTCCTACGGCAACGCCGTACTGCTGTTCTTGCTGGCGACCATGTCGTTCCCCGGCGAGATCTCGCTGATCCAGAACTTTTTGCTGCTCAAGCAGTTCCACCTGCTGAACACGTTCTGGGCGCTGATCCTGCCGGGCGCGGCCAGCGGCTACTCGATCTTTCTGATGAAGGGGTTTTTCGACAGCCTGCCGCGCGAGCTGTACGAGGCGGGGATGCTGGACGGGGCGGGGGAGCTGCGGATGTTCTGGGACATCACGCTGCCGATGAGCCGACCCATCTTCGGGTACATCAGCTTCATCGCCTTCACGGCGGCCTACGGCAGCTTTTTGTATGCGCTGACGATCTGCCAGGACCACCGGATGTGGACGATCATGGTCTGGCTGTACGAATTGCAGTCGAGTGGTGCCCCCATGTACGTGATGATGGCCGCATTGACCCTGGCCTCGGTGCCGACCCTGCTGGCATTTCTGCTGGCCCAGCGCGTCATCATGCGCGGCGTCATCCTGCCGAGCTTCAAGTAACAAAGTCAAACAGAAACCATGCTGCTCCTCGACGACGACCCCCAATACGACCCCGAGTACGACGCCCTGCGGGCGGCGCACCAGGACCGACACGGGCTGACCATCGCCTATCTTAAAAAGCGGGTGGGGCAGGGGATCGAGTACGAAAACGAAGTGGCCCGCGCCGTGCTGTCCCCGCGGGGCGGCTACTACCAGCTCGCCGAGATGCCGGAGGAGTTCGCCGGGGCCGTCGGCGGGGGTGTCTCGCACCGGCTGGTCGGTGCCGGCGAGGCGTGGGAGACCCTGCGTGCGGTGCAGGCCTTGGTCGCGGGCGTAGCCGCCCAGACCTGTGCCGTCCGGTCCATCTCGCTGTACGCGCTCTACGCGGGCGGCAGCCTGCGGGCGCGGCGGCGGATGTTCGTCTTCGACCAGCCGCCCGGCGGTTCGCCCTTCGCCCATGGCGCGTGGCAGCCCGAGACCCTGCCCCGCTTCCTCAAGCTGCGGCTCGACTGCGGCGACGGCGTCGCCCCCGCTGCCCTGGGACTGCCCCAGGGCGTCCTGTTCTTCCTCACCCCCCAGGGCCGCGATGACGGCCGCTCCCTGCTCGCCACCCTCGCCCGCACCCCCACCACCCAGGACCTCGGAACACGCCCCGCCCCGACGATGATGAACTGACACGCCCCACGTCAGCGCAGCGGCTCCGTCCCGGCGTTCAGGATGTCCAGGTAACGTCGGTATACGAAGAGGCGATCTCGCCGACGCCCTGTCAGTTCTTCCACAATCCCCAGTGTTGCTAAATGTTTAACGGCAGTCGTGACAGTTGGAACGGTTATCTGTAGTGAGCGCGCGGCTTGGTTGATCGAGAGCAAAGGGACCGATCTAAATTGGTCGAACACACGCAGCGCGGAGTTGGCGGGACGCCCTAACGTCTCTACTTTTTTTCTGTCCTCTGAAAACACTGAGTTGATTGTCCGTGTCGTCCGAGTCGCCTCGTCTGCGGACTCTCGGACACCTTCCAGGAAGAATTGCAGCCATTTTTCCCAGGCCCCTTGCTCACGCACCTCCTGCAATAAGTCATAGTAAGTGTCGCGGTTTGTTTTGAGGTAAAGACTCAAATAAAGCAGGGGTTCGGCAAGGACACCCTCCGCGCAGAGTAGAAGCGTGATCATGAGACGACCTACGCGCCCGTTGCCGTCCAAGAAGGGATGGATGGTCTCAAACTGGACGTGTGCCAGAGCCGCTTTTGTCAGCGTCGGCGTTTGGACTGGGTCATCATGCAGGAACTTTTCCAGCGCCCCCAAACACTCCATGACCTTGTCCGGCGGTGGGGGGACGTAGCGGGCATTTCCCGGCCGCGATCCGCCGATCCAGTTCTGTGACCGCCTGAACTCGCCCGGTGACTTGTGGCTGCCGCGCGCGCCGGACAGCAGGATCTCATGGACTTCCCGGATCAATCGCAGCGAGAGCGGGAAGCCTTCCCGGATGCGCCGCAAGCCGTGTTCCATCGCCGCCACGTAGTTGGAGACTTCCTGCACGTCGTCCACCGGAACGCCTGGCGCTTCTTCGTTCTCATAGAGCAGGAGGTCTGAAAATGAGGATTGGGTGCCTTCAATCTGTGAGGACAGCAGCGCCTCCTTGCGGATGTAAGAGTACAAAAAAAGCTGTGTGTCCGGCAGCAACGTGCCGATGCCATCCAAACGACCCAACGCAAGATTTGTCTCTTGTAGCAGTTGTTGAATTCCGGCGTCTACTTGGAGTGGTGGTTCAGGAGGCAATGGGGCAGGAACAAAGGCGCGAACAATTTCGCCTGAAGTTGTACTCGCTAGATACTGACCTGATTGGCGTCGCATGGGGACATCCTTTGTAGTATGCACTAATAAAGTTTCCTTATCAATCATACCTGAAAATAAAGGATTTTGACGTATCCGTTATTAACGTATTTGCGCCAGCCCGACTCTCGCCTCCGCCGACCGCCGCGCACCAGCCTCCACCTGACATATTATTCTGTCTTGGAGGGGCCGCACAAGTCAAAAGAGGCAGGATCGGCAGGGGCGGCGACTTCTGCTTAGTCAATGCTTGGCCGACACGATAACAGTGTCACAGCGGCGGATGTGCTACAATAATCCGCGAATGCAGAGCAACAAGTACGGCAGGGGGAGGATGCACTTGAAACTTTCCGCAATGGCAATCATGCGCCAGTCGGTCGCATGGATGGGAACCCGGACGAACCGCCGGACATGACAGAACCTAGGTTATCGGTAGCTTTCCAGAGACAGACGGTTGCTGGCTTCAGTCGCCCTCTCACCCTCTGCGCCCCTAGCTTTGGCTCCGCCGCCCCTTCCATTGCGGGGTTAAGCCAGCCCGATCCCCGCCTCCACCAAACGCCGGTGGGCCAGGCCGCGCAGGGCGATCTGGGCCTCTACTAGGCGGGCGGGGGCGGTGACGGGGCACGAGACGCGCAGGGTGAGCTTGGCCCCGTCCATCGCGCCCAGGCCCTGGACGCGGGGCGACTCGGACAGGCCCAGGTCGGGCTGCTCTCGGGCCAGCTCTTCGCCGGCCCCGTTGATGACGTCGGTGGCCTTGGCGATGTCGGTGGCGGCGGCGACGCCGATCTCGACGAAGGCGGACACCGCGCCCCGGCTCTGGTTGCAGACCAGGGTGATGTCGCCGTTCGAGAGGATGAAGAGCTTGCCAGCGTCGTCGCGGATGCGCGTCGTCCGCAGGCCGACTTCTTCCACCGTCCCCGTGACCGCGCCGATGGTGACGTAGTCGGTGACGCCGTACTGGTTCTCCAGCAGGATGAAGAAGCCTGAGATGGTGTCCTTGACGAGCTTCTGCGCGCCGAAGCCGACGGCCAGGCCCGCGACGCTCGCCGTGGTGAGCAGGGGGACGGGGTCGAGACGGAGGGCGCGCAGGAGCATGACGCCGAACACGAAGTTCAAGACGTAGCCGACCAGGCTCTGCACCAGGCCCGCCAGCGTCTTCAGCCGCGCGGCCTGGGCCTGCCCGACGCGCTCCCCGCCGCGCGCTAGCACAGGCGTCAGGACGCGGTCCGTCAGCCGGCGCAGCAGAAAGCGCAGGATGAGGTAGAGAAGGACGATCTTGCCGACGTCGGCCAGCACCATCCAGGAAGTGTCGCCCTCCCAGAAGTTGCGGTCGAACGGGGTACCGGCGAGCAAATGGGGTTTGGGTGAAAGAAGTGGGGCGGGCATGGCGGGCATTGTACCCGGAAGGGACGCGCTGCACGATTTCCGATCTTGGCCCCACGACGACCTCGGCCCCTGCCGTCTACCCGCCTACCGCGTCCAGCAGCCGCTCTGCGACCTCGCGCTTGGTCATCAGCGGCAGGGCCAATTCCTGCCCGTCCGGGCCCATCAGGGTGACGACGTTGGTGTCCCCATCAAATCCCGCCCCGGCCTGGGTGACGTCGTTGGCGACGATCCAGTCCAGGTTCTTCCCCTCCAGCTTGCGCCTCGCGCCGCCGAGCACGTCCTCGGTCTCGGCGGCGAAGCCGACCAGGGTCTGCCCCGGACGCTTGCCCCGGCCCAGGGCGGCGAGGATGTCTTCGTTCAGGGCTAGGGCCAGAGGCGGCGTGGCCCCGTCCCCTTTTTTGATCTTCTGCGCGGCAAAATCGGCGGGCCGGAAGTCCGAGACGGCGGCGGCGGCGACGATCAGGTCCGCCGCGCCGGCCCGAGGCAGCACGGCCTCGGCCATCTGGGCCGCCGTTTCCACGCCGATGAACGTCAGGCCGCCGGGGTGGGCCAGGGCGGTCGGGCCGGAGACCAGCGTGACGTCGGCCCCGCGCAGGCGCGCGGCCTCGGCGACGGCGTAGCCCATCTTGCCCGACGAGCGGCTGGACAGGAAACGGACCGGGTCCAGCGGCTCGCGGGTCGGGCCGGCCGTGACCAGGACTCTGCGCCCGCGCCACGAGTCGCTCCGGGCCAGCATCTCGTGGACGGCGGCAAAGATCGTCGGCACGTCGGCCATGCGCCCCACGCCCTCGGTGCGGCAGGCCAGCCGCCCCGTCGTCGGCTCGATGAAGAGGTAGCCGTAGTCGCGCAGCTTCGCCAGGTTCGCCCGTGTGGCCGGGTTATCCCACATGCCCGTGTTCATGCCCGGCGCGAGCAAAACCGGCGCGGTGCAGGCCAGGGCGGCGGCCGTCAGCATGTCCTCGGCCAGCCCGTTCGCCAGGCGGGCGATGACGTTCATGGAGGCGGGCACGACGAGGAACAGGTCACAGTGGCGCGCGAGCCAGATGTGGGCGATCTCGCCGGGGAACGGCTCTTCAAACAGGTCAACGGGGCAGGGGTGGTGGGTCAGCGCGCGCAGCGTGGCCGGCTGCAAGAAGCGGGCCGCGCCCGCCGTCATCACGGGGAAGACCTCGACGCCGCTCTTGACGAGCTGGGAGGCGAGGTCGGCAGCCTTGTAAGCGGCGACCGAGCCGGACACGCCTAAAACTACGCGCTTTGGCGGCGGCTCAGGCATCAGGCGGCCCCATGTGGATGCGGCAGTGCTCGGCCCGGATGATCGCCCTGATCGTATCCACGGCTTCTTCCACGCTGTCATTGGTCACGGCGTAGTCGTAGTGCTGGCGCTGGGCCATCTCGCGGCGGGCGTTGAGCAGGCGGCGGGCGATGTCGTCCTCGCTCTCGGTGGCACGACCACGCAGGCGTCGCTCAAGCTCCGCTAGGGACGGCGGCTGGAGGAAGATCAGCACGGCGTCGGGCATCTTCCGCTTGACCGTCCGGCCCCCCTGCACGTCGATTTTCAAGATCACGTCCACACCCTGCGCCTGTGCCGACGCCACATACGCGCGCGGGGTCCCGTAATAGTTGTCGTGTACCTCGGCGTATTCCAGAAGATCGTCCTCGGCGACGAGCCGGTTGAACTGGGTGACGCTGACGAAGTTGTAGTCCAGCCCCTCGGTCTCGCCGGGACGCGGCTGCCGGGTCGTGGTGGTGACGCACTTACGGATCGTGTACGGCAGGTCTTCATCGGACAAGGCCAGGAGGGCATCGAGGACGGTGTCCTTGCCGACGGCGGACGGGCCGGAGACGACCAGCAGCCGCCCGTTGCGGTCGGCCTCCCAGGGGGCCGGCTCGGCGCTTCTTTCGGGTGCCCTGTCGGGGGCGTCGATCACGGGGTAGCTCACGGAGAGATTATAGCACAGGCCGGGCGGCGGGCACAAGGGCGCGGGGGCGAGGCCGGCGGACGGATGGCTCTTGCGAAAACTCGACCGTAAAAAGAAGACTGGGTTATGGCGCTGGGTTCCGCCTGACCTCACCGAAGAGACAGCGGCGGGCCGCCAAAAGCCAGTTGGTCCGGGGGCGGCTTCACGTTCTCAATGATCTCTTGCGGGAGGCGCAACTGATTTCTTCAGACACTCCAGGCGATAAAAACGGGCACCAGGTAAATCCTGGTGCCCGTTGGTGTCCGCCTCCGTACCCAGGGAACCCGGCTTGTGAGGAGAAGTCAGGCTGGTCTGGCTGGTGGAATCTGCCTTTGACTACTGCACGCTATAGCAGGCGAGTAGTTTGCAGTTCGCTAATGACGTTGCGGTCCCATCTATTTGGGAGCCGAGAAGGTACTTGACATGGCCGTCGTTGAACAGGACGTTGGACGCCGCCGTATGCCGGGGATTCCCCTCCTGGCTTCCACCGTGACCGCCATCCGCGTAAGGCCCGGTGACGTATTGGAGCGCAGCACTGCAACACTTATTGACACCGTTGATGTCGAAGTCGCCAAGGTTGTACCCGAAATCGTCGGAGGAGTGCAGGGCCGAACCCGCCTCCTGTGGATCGGTGACGTTGACATAGTTCGCGTTTGCGACTATGCTGGTGATCTCCACCAATTCCACCGCTCGTGCGGGACTGTCGATGCGGGCGATTGTCGAGCCATTAGGGAGGCTAGGGCTTCCCCCGTCAACGAGCGTCTCATTGAGACTATAGGAGACATTCCCATTGGAGTCGTCAGGGCACTTGTAGACGCCGGTGCTCTTGACGAAGGGGTAAATCTCGCCCGCCCAGCCGATGCCCCGCCAGTAAGGATGATCCCCGGTGATCCCATACGGGAAAGCCTCATCGGCGTCCTGGGTGTACTGCGTGAAGGCCAGGCCGAGCTGCTTGAGGTTGCTCTGGCAGGAGGCGCGGCGGGCGTTCTCGCGGACCTTCTGGAAGACGGGGAACAGAATGGCGGCGAGGATCGCGATAATGGCGATGACAACGAGCAGCTCGATGAGCGTGAAGCCCCTGCGGCTCCGTGATGCTGGTGACATGACTACCTTCTTTCTGGGTTGAGTTCTTCGGTTCGAATTTGTGCCTACGTGGTCGTGCCGGGGACGAGGTGGACGGGCAGCAGCGTCTCCGGCGGGAGCGGCTGTCCATTCAGATGACCGACCAGGAGGTCGATGGCTCGGTGCGCCACGTCCGCCCAGGGCGCGTGCACCGTCGTCAGCACCTGGTCGCCTCCGAGAACGGGCGCGACGCCGTCGAAGCCGACCACGGCCAGGTCCTCGGGCACGCGCAGGCCGCGGCGTCGGCAGTGATCCAGCAGGCTGGCTGCGGTCAGGTCGTTCCAGCAGGCCGCCGCCGTCGGGCGCTCGGCGCGGGGCAGATGCAGCCAGTCCAGGTCCAGCGGAGACAGCGCCTCGTGCTGACTCAGCGTGGCGCACTCGGACACGGCCATGCCCAGCGATGCTGCGGCTTGGGCGAACGCCACGCGCCGCCGTTCCGCCGACGCCAGGGAGGGGCTGCCGGGGATGTAGACCACCCGCCGGTGGCCCCGCCCGGCCAGGTGTTCGGCCAGAAGGCGCGCGCCCGCCGCGTCATCGGCACCGGCGAACGACAGGCCCGGCAGGGTATCCACCAGCGCAATGACCGGCAGATCCGAGGCGGCCAGCAGCGCGGCGAGCGGGTCCTGGGCCGACGTGTAAAGAACCAAACCGTCGATCTGGCCGCCGGTCAGCTCGGCGTGGATGTCCTCGGCTGTGCGCCTGCGGTCCATGCCGTGTAGCAGCAAATCCTTGCGGTGGGCGTCGCAGCCCCGGTGCAGTCCGCCGATGATCTGGGCGGTGAGAGGCATATAGGGGTTCAGGTAGCCCCAGGCCGTGTACACGCCGATGACGTTGGTGCGGGCCGAGCGCAGGGACCGGGCGGCGCGGTTGGGCCGGTAGCGCAGGGACCGGGCGGCCTCCAGAATGCGTGCTCGGGTCTCTTCGGAAACGCGGACACGGCGCGCCCCGGTGTGGCTGAGGACGCCCGAAACCGCTGTGGCGCTGACGCCGGCCCGCGCGGCGACGTCTTTGAGTGTTGTCGGCTTACTCATACGGTCTTTCCGATTGGTGCAACGTTAAACCAAGCGGATTATAACACGCCGCCGCAATCCTGTCAAGGGCCTGAATCGGCCAGACTTATTCACGGACTGGGATACGCCCCCGGCACCAGTCCGGCGACGCTTGCGGTCAGCCGAAAACTCTCCGTGCTCCGTGCCTATTGCCTTTTTTGTTCCCATGTGATATGATGAAGCCGTCCTCCATTTTTGCCTCCTTAACACGCGCTTAACGAAACAAGCATCGCCCGCGCGCCGCCGTGCATGGCCGATCTTTCAAGGAACCGTCCCGCATGAAGAGTCTCCGCCGCCCCGCCCGCCCCGCCGCAGTTCTGGCCCGCCTCTTCTGCCTGCCGTCCGTTCTCCTCTTCGCTCTGGCCGCCGGGGCGCGCGCGGACTCGAACAAGATTAAAGTGGACCCGGAAGCCGCCCGGAACTACGTGGCGCTGTCTGCGGGCGTCAGCCCGGCCCGGCTGTCCAAGACCATCGCCGACCTGTCCCGCATCCAGTACGATGTCCCGAACCAGCCCGCCGGTGCCCCCGTCGTGGCCCACTCGCGCATGGCGGGGACGCCGGGCGGCGACCAGGCGCGGGCCTACGTGCGGCAGGCGTTCGGCAACATCTTCGGCGCGGCCAACGTCGCCGAGGAGCCGTTCGCCGTCACCGTGCCCGCCGACAACGGCGCGTTCGTGCGGGCGGCGGGGCTGGCCCGGCCCCTGGCTTTGCAGCCCCTGTGGCCCAACCTCGTCCGCACGTCCACGCTGCCCGCAGCGGGCATCGACGGGCCGCTGATCTACGCCGGGCGGGGCGACCTGCGCGGCTTCCGGGGCAAGGTCGTGGAGGGCAGTGTCGTCCTGCTGGACTTCAACTGCGGCCTGGACTGGCAGAACGCGGCCCGGCTGGGCGCGAAGGCCATCATCTTCATCGAGCCAAGCCAGATCCAGCGCGGCGAGGGCGAGCTGAAGTTCATGCGCCTGCCGGTCAACATGCCGCGCTTCTGGATCACGCGCGGCGACGCCGCCCTCCTCCAGTCGGCGGCCCTGACCACGCCCGCTTTCTCGGTGCATCTGGCCTGTGACAACCCGTGGACGACGGGCACGTCCTCCAACATCGTCGGCACCATCCATGGGGTCGGCCCGCTCGCGTCGCAGACGGTCGTGATCGAGTCCTATTATGATTCGATGTCCGTCGTGCCGACACAGGCACCCGGTGCCGAGGCCGCCGACGGCATCGCGTCGCTGCTGGAGATCGCACGGCAGTTCAAGGCCCACCCGCCGGGCCGCACGGTCCTGTTCGTGGCCTGCGGCGCGCACTTCCTGGGTATCCAGGGAGCGCGCACGTACCTCGACAGGCACCTGGACGGCTGGCGGCCTGTGTCCACTCTAGACAGCCTCAAGCACGGCCTGTTTAAAGCCCCCTTGCCCGCCCGCACCAACGTCCTGATGTTCAGCGGCCTGGACCTCTCCTCGCAGACCGGCAGCGTCGGCGTCTTCTACAAAGGCGGCTTCTACAACTACCGTGAGGACATCCAGAGCGACTTCTCCGACATCGGCCGGACCCTGCGCGAGAATGCCGAGCGCATCGGGCAGACCTTGGGTTTCGACCCCGCGACGGCCTTCGCCGACGGCGTCAACGGCGCGAACGGCAAGGGCTGGCGAAACTTTCTGCCCGGTGACCTCGCCTTCGACGCCGAGGCCGCCACGATGGCCGGCGGCAAGGGCGTGACGTTCGCCACGACGGACGACGCCCGGCAGCTAGTGGACACGCCCGCCGACTCGGTGCCCACCGTCAACGTCGTCAACCTGGCCGCGCAGACACGGCTGCTAGCCTGCCAGTACTGGCACCTGCTCAACGACACCAACGACCCCGACAGAATCCCCGCCGACAGCGCGAAGTCGCTGATGCCCGTGCCGGGCTGGCCCGCCTGGACCCGGCAGGGCCTGCGGCTGGGCTTCAGCCGCCTGCACGGGCGCGTCCTGCTGTTCGACCCCAAAAAGAACTTCGTCCCCGACGAGCCGGTGCCGGGGACGCTGGCCGTCATCGGCAACCCGGACTACACCATGACCGGCGTCCGGGGCGCGCTGATCCAGGCGACCGGCGGCGGGGCGGACAAAGCCGACTTCGACTTTCTGGGCTTGCCGCTGGTCATCTCCAACGGCTCGGGCCTGCGCTTCGGCGACACGCACATCCACCTCGATGCCTTCCGCCTGCACCCGACCGACGACGCCCAGGGCAACCGGGGCGACGTGGACTACGCGCCCGACAAAGGCGTCAACGGCGCGGCGAACTACCCCGTCCAGTTCGACCTGACCGGCGACCTCAAAGAGACGCAGATCATCGTCTTTCCCTGCGCCGCCACCACGCTCTACGACATGGTGGACCAGCAGGCCCTGAAGCGCCTGACCGACTTGAACATCTACGACGGTGCTTCGGACAGCGAGCCGCGCCAGTACGGCTCCATCGCCGGCCAAGGCATCGTCGTGCTGTTCTCGCCACCCGACGCCACCACGCGGCTCAAGGTCACGGCGGGGAACGGGACGACGACGCGGTTTTTGCTGATCAACTCGACGCGCGACCACCCCACCGGGATCGGCTACGCCGTGGGCACGCTGGCGGCCCGGCAGGCCAACTACGGCAAGCCGCCCGACCCGAGCAACCCCGACGACGTGGTCCGCAACGGCGCGATCAACAACACCGCCCTGCGCGTCGCTCAGGATATGTGGAGCCTGGACGATTTTCGCATCCGCAACCTGGCAAAGTTCCGCATCGTGCAGCTCGGCGACAAGACCAACCCGCTGACGTTCCTGCACGACCTGGCCCACGAGGACATCGCCAAGGCGCTGGACGCCTACGGCAAGCGCGACTACGAGCTGTTCGACGCCTACAGCCGGCAGGCCTGGGCGAACGAGGCCCGCGTCTACCCGCAGGCGCAGCAGACGGCCAACGACGTCGTCCAGGGCGTTATCTTCTACCTGTTCCTGCTGATCCCCTTCGCTTACTTCCTGGAGCGCCTGCTGTTCGGCTTCTCGGACCTCAAGCGCCAGCTCTCGGCGGCGGGCGGCATCTTCGTGCTGATCTTCGCGATCTTCTCGCAGATCCACCCCGCGTTCTCCATCGGCTCGGTCAACCCGCTGATCATCCTGATCGCCTTCGTCATGCTGGCCCTGTCGGTCATCGTCTCGCTGCTGGTCTGGGGCAAGTTCGAGGAGCAGCTCAAGCAGTTCAACAAGTCCGTGTCAGGCGTCCACAAGGCCGATGTCGGGCGCGCGAGCATCGCCTTCGCGGCGTTCGCGCTGGGCATCTCCAACATGCGGCGGCGCAAGGAGCGGACGCTGCTGACGTGCCTGACGCTGGTGCTGCTGACGTTCACCGTGCTGTCGTTCACGTCCATCGTCAACACCATCCGCTACAACGACGTCGCCGCGCCGGGCGTCCCTGCCTACAGCGGCCTGCTGCTGCGCCTGCCGACGTGGGACAACCTGGACTACACCGCCTACCGGCTGCTCAACGACGAGTTCGGCAACCGCTACGCCGTCGCCCCCCGCGCCTGGTTCTACGGGACCACGCCGGGCCAGCAGACGTTCCTGCACCTGACCCGCGCCCATCTGGGCACCGACGTCAAGGGCGTGGACGGCTTCACGCCCCAGGAGGCGCAGGTGACCGGGGCGGACAAAGCCTTGCTGCCGGGGGGCCGCTGGTTCAACAGCACGGACACCTACGCCGCCGTCATCCCCAAGGGCGTCGCGTCCAGCCTCCAGATCACGCCCGCCGATGTCGGCAGGGTCACGATCAACTTCAGCGGCGTCCCGTACCTGGTCATCGGCATCCTGGACGCGGACAAGTTCAAGGCCGTCAAAGACCTGGACAACGAGACGCTGACGCCCGTGGACTTCCAGGCCCAGCAGAGCCAGAGCACCAGCACCGCCTCGGCGGCGGGCGCGGCCTCGTCCGCCTCGCAGGGGTTCCAGGAGTACATCCACCTGGACCCCGATAACGTGCTGTACGTGCCGTACACCACGCTGATCAACCTGGGCGGCAGCTTGGAGTCCGTGGGCATCAACATGGGTTCGGCGCAGGCCGTAGACACCAACCTGAAGAGCCTGATGCCGCGCCTGGACCTGAACCTGTATGCGGGCGAGAACGGCACCAACCACCGCTTCTCGGCCATCGGCGCGACGTCCAGCTCCGGCCTCGTCAACATCATCATCCCGATCCTGATCGCCGCGCTGATCGTGCTCAACACGATGCTCGGCTCGGTCTTCGAGCGGGTGAAAGAGATCGCGATCTTCTCCTCCATCGGCCTGTCACCCTCGAACATCGCCATGCTGTTCATCGCCGAGGCTCTGGTCTACGGCATCATCGGCGCGGTCTCGGGGTATCTGATCGGACAGGGTCTGGCAAAGGCCATTTCGGTCTTCCACATCCTGCCGGGCCTGTACCTGAACTTCTCGTCCACGTCCGCCGAGCTTGCCATCGGGCTGGTGGTCGCCGTCGTGCTGCTGTCCACGATCTTCCCGGCCCGCAAGGCGTCCGAGGTGGCGACGCCGTCGGTGGACCGGACGTGGAAAGTCCCCGAACCCGACGGCGACGTCTGGAAGCTCTCCCTGCCGTTTGCCGTGGCGGGCGCGCAGGCACCGGGCATCAACCAGTTCCTCGCCGAGTGGTTTCGCTCCTATGAAGAGCAGTCCGTGGGGGACTTTTTGACCCAGGACATCCGTACGGGCCGCGAGGCGATGGAGGGCGGGACCGGCTACCGGCTGACGGGCCGCATCTGGCTCGCGCCGTTCGACCTGGGCGTCTCGCAGACCATCGCGCTGGACACCGCGCCCACCGACCTGGAAGAGGTCTACGCGGTCCATCTGACGCTGACGCGCGTGTCGGGCGACGTGTCCAACTGGAAGCGCGTCAACCGCCGCTTCCTGAACGTCGTCCGCAAGCAGTTCCTGATCTGGCGGACGCTGACGGCGGCCGAGCGCGAGCGGTATCTCGAAATCGGTGGCGTGCCCGGCGGCGGGGACGCCGCGCCGACGCCGGAGGCCTCCGCCGTGGCGGTCGGCAGCGGGACCGTGCCGGCGGCGCTGTAGAGGAACGACGCAACCCCCGGCCCCCTTCCTGCTTAGGGAAGGGGCGGCGCTTGCGCCGGGGGTAGCCGAGACGTTCGGTATATCGCGCAACAACTTAAGGAGAACGTCCCTCAGTGGCGACATTGCAGCAGAAGAACAAGCGCGGCGCACCCGGCGACATCGAGGCGGCCCGCGAGCGGGCCGAAGACACCAGCGGCGACGAGGGCGGCCAGCAGATACAGTTCGAGAACGGCTTCACCGGCAAGGTGGTCGTCGGCGCGCTGTTCGTGTGCCTGATCATGCTGCCGGGGGCCATCTATCTGGGCCTGGTCGCGGGGCAGGGCCTGGGCGCGGCGGCCCAGTGGGTCACCATCGTCCTGTTCTCCGAGATCGCCCGGCGGTCGTTTCTGCCGCTCAAGCGGCAGGAGATCTACTGCCTGTTCTACATGGCGGGTGCCCTGGCAGGCTCCGGGTTCGGGGCGCTGCCGGGCATCTCGGGCGGGCCGTTCGGCACGTTCATCGCCACGCAGTACATCATGCAGTCGCCGGCGATGGCGAACATCGTCCACCTGCTGCCCGCCTGGATCGGGCCGCAGCCCGGCTCGCCGGCCTACCAGCACCGGAGCCTGCTCGATTCGGCCTGGCTGATCCCCATCGGGATCATGGTCGCGGGCCAGATCTTCGACCGCATGAAGTGGATGGGGCTGGGGTATCTGCTGTTCCGGGTCACGTCCGATGTCGAGCGGCTGCCGTTCCCCTTCGCGCCCATCGCCGCTTCGGGGGCGACCGCGCTGGCCGAGGCGTCCACCAAAGAAGACTCGTGGCGCTGGCAGGTCTTCTCGACCGGTACCATCGTCGGCCTGATCTTCGGCTTCTTTTACCTCGCCATCCCGATCTTCACGGGCGTCGCCCTGGGCCATCCCGTGACGATCCTGCCGATCCCGTTTGCGGACCTGACGCCGAACACCGAGCGCATCCTGCCGACCGCGCTGACGGGCTACAACCCCGACCTCGGCCTGGTCCTGTTCGGGTTCATCCTGCCGTACTCCATTGTGCTGGGCGGGTTCATCTCGTCCATCGGGGCGCAGATCGTCGCCAACCCCATCCTGCACTCGTTCGGCCTGTTCCCGCACTGGATTCCCGGCTCGCCGACGATCCAGACCAAGGCATCCATCGACTTCGACTTCTGGATGTCGTTCGGCATCGGGACGCAGCTCGCCATCGCCGTGTTGGGCATCGGCGCGGTTTTGATCACCGTCGTCAGATCGCGCGGGACCGAGCAGCGGGCGCAGCGCGGCAGCCTGGGCAAGCTGCCCGAGGGGCGCGGGGACTTCCCCTGGCAGGCGGCGGCGGGAGCCTGGTTCGCGGCCACCATTGGGTACGTCATCCTGAACCACCTGCTGGTGCCCGGCTTCCCCATCCTCATCGTCGTCTTCTACGGGCTGATCTGGACGCCGCTGAACTCTTACGTGTCGGCCCGGCTGATCGGGCTGACCGGGCAGGGCATCTCGTTCCCGTTCCTCAACCAGGCCGTCGTACTGCGCTCGGGCTACACCAAGCCGGACATCTGGTTCGCGCCGCTGCCGCTCAACGACTACGGCGGGCAGGCGCAGAAGTTCCGCGAGATCGAGCTGACGGGGACCAAGTTCACCAGCATCCTGTACCTAGAGATATTCATGCTGCCGCTGATCCTGATCACGAGCTTTCTCTATTGGGGCTTTCTGTGGCACACCAACGACATCCCCAGCTCTCAGTTTCCCTACGCGCAGAAGTTCTGGCCGCTGTCGGTCATCCAGCTCTCGATCTGGACGCAGATCAACTCGGGCAACGGCGCGTCGTGGGCCTTGCACGCGATCAAGGCCCCGGTCATCGGCATCGGCGCGGCGGCGGCCCTGGCCCTGTACGGCGCGACCATGCTCTTCAAGTGGCCGGTGATGTTCTTCTACGGCTTCATCGGCGGCATCGGCAACCTGCCGCACAACACGATCCCGACCATGATCGGGGCGCTCCTGGGCCGGTACTACTTCTCCAAGCGCTTCGGCCTGGAGCGGTGGCAGCTCTACACGCCCGTTCTGCTGGCGGGCTTCGCCTGCGGCACGGGCCTGATCGGCATGTCCGCCATCGCGCTGGCTCTGATCGGCAAGACCGTGAATTATCTGCCGTTCTAGGGGCGTATAGAGAAGAACCTAACCCCGATTGCTGCGTACTGTCTTGCTCCTCGTCCTCCCGTTTATGCCCTTCGGCATTACTTCGTATCGGGAGGACGGGGAGCGCAGCGGGGAGGTGGGTTCTGGAAGCACTGTGAAAACACTCGTTCGGACAGAGGTACACAACGCGCGCGGGCGCGTGGGCTGGAAGCCGCTGGGGTGGCAGGGCGTGACCATGCAGGTCCCGCCCGCCTGGAACCTGGTCGGCTACGGCGGCGACACGCGTGCGGGCAGCCTGCGGCTGGACAACGGCGAGTTCCAGACGCACGGCGTCCTGGGCGTGGACGTGCGCTGGTTCCCGGTCAAGGGCCGAATCACCGACGCCGAGCTGGAGAAGCGGCTGGCGCAGTATCTCGCCAGCATCGAAAAGGGCGCGCGGCGGCAGAACGTCGCGGCGCAGACACGGGTGAAGGAAGCCGCCGATGCGCGCCGCCCGGAGCGTGCCGGAATGCGGTCGTTTAGCTGGAAGGCGGACCGCAAGGCCGTCGGACGCATCTGGCACTGTCAGGAGTGTGCGCGAGTCGTCATCGCCCAGGTCGTCGGCGGGGCGGGGGACGACTTCGGCGGGCTGGCAGCCGACGCCCTCGCGACGCTGGAATGTCACCCGGCTGACCCGGAGTGGCGCGTCTGGTCTCTCTACGACCTGCACACGCAGATGCCCGCCGACTACGCGCTGTCGGCCAAGCCGCAACTGATGAACATTTACGTCCGCCTGCCGTTCGTGCGCGGCAATTCGCTGGACACGGTGACGGTGGAGCAGTGGAGCGTGGCGAGCGTCCAGCTCCGGGGAGCCTATTTGGACCAGTGGTTCCGGCAGAAGAACGGCGCGATGGAGGGGCAACTCCGCTACGACGCGCGCGAGCTGACCGCGCAGGGACACGCGGCCCTGGCGCTGACGGGGCGGCGGACCGGTCTGTCGTACTGGGCGGGCCAAGCCCTGCCGCAGGTCACGCGGCTCCAGAAGCCGGCCACGTTTTTTGAGGCGCGCATCTGGGAGTGCCCTGAGAGCAACAAGATTCACCTGGTCCAGAGCCTGAGCCGCAGGCCACAGCCGGACCTGGTGGACGAGATCGTCGAGCGCACCCTGTGTCACGCCTGAACTTATCGCTGGCCCTGCGCCAATACCTGCCGTTCCTGTCGCGCCCCGACCGCGCCCTGCCGCGCGGGCGGATGCTGGCCTTGCGGCCCCGGCGCAGCGCCCAGATCGCCTGGGAGCCGCTGGCCGGGGACGAGGCGGGCGCGCGGCTGACGGTCCCGCGCCGCGACGACGGCGTCCGGCGTCTGCTGGCCCGCTGGCTCAACGTCCCGACCACGCGGACAATCGAGCTGGACGAGATCAACGCGCAGATCTGGGAGCGGTGCGACGGCCAGCACAGCGTCGAACAGCTCGTCAGCTACACGTGCCTGACGTACAAGATGAACCGCCGCCAGGGCGAGGTCGGCGTGGTCACGGCCATGCGGATGCTGGCCCAGCGCGGCCTGATCGAGTTACCGCCGCCTACCAGTGGTGCGGCGGGGGAAGAAAGAGCGGCAGATGTCCACCCAAGAGACGGCGGCGCGGGGAACAACCGACACGGGCCGTCGCCCAAGAGGCGACGGCGGCGGCATTAGGACGCAGATCAACCTGCCCTGGAGCAAGGCGGTCCAGATCGCCATGAACTCGCTCAAGATCCGGTTCTGGCGGTCCATGATCACCGGCGCGGGTATCTTTTTGGGCATCGCGTTTCTGTGCTTCTCGGGAGTGACGGCCCTGCTGTCCGCGCACGACGGCGCGAGCTTCTACCGCCAGGTGTGGCTGGTCATCATGGCGCTGCTGGTGTGCGTGGTCGGCATCACGAACTCGATGCTGATGTCGGTCTCGGAGCGGTTCCGCGAGATCGGGACGATGAAGTGCCTGGGGGCGCTGAACTCCCTGATCGTGCGGCTGTTTTTGATCGAGGCCCTGTTCATGGGCTTCGTCGCCTCGTCCGGCGGCTGGCTGCTGGGCTTCTTCGGCATCTTCCTGATGCGCTGGGGTTCGATGGGCTGGGACCCCGGCGTGACGCACCTGACGGCGGGCGTCATCTTCGGCTCGATGGTCGTCTGCATCCTGATCGGCGGCGTTTTGACCCTGATCGCCGCCTTGCTGCCTGCCCTGCGCGCCTCGCAGATGCCCCCCGCCGCCGCCCTGCGGACGGACGTGTGACAGAGCACACTGCACCCGCCGCGAACCGCCGTTATCAGATACATCGTAAGCCTATTGGAGAATCATCCGTGTCCGCAACAGAATACATCGTCCGCACCAAGGACGTCGTCAAAGTCTTCACATTGGGCGAGGAGAAGCTGCGCGCGCTCGACGGGGTCAACGTGGACATCAAGCGCGGGGAGTACGTCTCGATCATGGGGCCGTCGGGGTCCGGCAAGTCCACGCTCTTCAACGCCATCGGCGGGCTGGACAAGCCCGACAGCGGCAGCGTGTTCATCAACGACGTGGACATGGCCCAATTGGATGCCGGGGAGCTGGCGTACCTGCGCTGCCACACCATCGGCTACATCTTCCAGACGTTCAATTTGATTACGGTGATGACGGCCCTGGAAAACGTGACGCTGCCGACCATCTTCGCCGGGCAGCCGACCGACGACGGCATCGCGCGCGGGATGGAGCTGCTGGAGATCGTCGGGCTGGGACATCGCTACCACCACAAGCCCTCGCAGCTCTCGGGCGGCCAGCAGCAGCGCGTCGCCATCGCCCGCTCGCTCGCCAACAACCCCAGCATCGTGCTGGCCGACGAGCCGACGGGGAACCTGGACTCGAAGACGGGCGAGGAGATCATCGCGCTGCTCAGGAAGCTCAACAAGGAGCAGGGCGTGACCATCATCACGGCCACGCACGACTACAAGATGGTGGACGTCTCGGACCGCGTGATCTGGATTCGCGACGGGCGCGTGGAGAAGATCGAGAACCGCGCCGATATCAAGCTCAACATCGGCGGCATGGCGGGCGAGGAGAGCCACCTGGGCGGCGGGGCGGATGAGGTGAAGGTGGAATACGCGGGTTGACCCGAGACGCGGACAGGATCATCCCAGCCGGTAGACGCCTAATGTCCCGTCGCCGGTGTAGACGAGCAGAACGTGGTCGTCGGCGGACAGGGCCGTTTGGCGGATCAGGCCCGGTAGGGGGTAGGCGGCCAGGATGCGCCCGTCGCGGCTCAGGGCGAACAGCGTCCGCTGGCCGTCCGAGACCAGGATGCTGCTGCCGTCCGGGGCCAGGGCGATGAGGGTGGGGGAGAACAGCAGGCCGCCGCGCTCCCACAGCATGTTCCCGGCGTGGTCCAGGACGCGCAGGCGGTGCTCGGACAGGCTCTGCTCCCCGCGCACGATCTGCCGTAAATATGAGACCGCGACGTACTGCCCGTTCGCGGTGATGCGAACGGTCGGGTAGAACGCATCCTCCCCCAGGTCGGAGCGCCAGAGCGGGTTGCCGCCGCCGTCGCTGCGCCACAGGTACAACGACGGCGCACTGTCGCGGACGTTCCCGTGGGACAGGCCCAGGACGTAGCGGCCATCCGCAGAGAACTGGGCGCTGAACAGGCGGTCCGCCTGGGCGTGCCGCTCGGCGGGTGCCTCGGGGTACTGCCACAGCTCGGCCCCGCGCGGCGTGTAACAGGCGACGCCGCTGTCGTCCCACGCCCCCGCCACTAAATACGAGCCGGCCGTCGTGAAATCGATCGAGTTGCCGACGCCCCCCAGCCCCCACTGCTGGATGCGCTTTTCCCGCTTCCCCGGCCGGTACGGCTGGTCGCTCAGGGTGTACAAATAGAGCGACTTGCCGCCGGTCACGACGCCCGCGTAGGCCCCATCGGCGGAAAGCTGGGCGTCCCAGACCGCCCCGTCCAGCGTCCGGTGCGAGAGCGTCGCGCCGTCTTCGCCGCGCAGCACGGTGAAGTCCGGCTGCGTCGGGTCCAGGGCGGCCCAGGCCACCACGAACGAGCCGGCGGCGCTGACCGCCACCTGCGAGGCGTTGGCGGCGGGGTGAACCCACAGGGGCTTGTTCGGCTGCGCCCGCCAGTGCCACAGCGAGACCGCCCCTTTGGCTCCGCTGGCGAGGGCGACCAGCTCCCCCTGCGGCGAGAGTGCGGCCCCCCGGAAGTCGGCGACCGGCCGCTGCCACAGCAGCGTCAGCGGGCGAGGGGGCGGGGCGGCAGGGCCGGTCGCGCGCGTCGCGCCGGGTCGCAGCCACGCCGAGGCCAGCAGCGCCAAGATCAGTCCGGCGGGCAGCCCCCAGAGCCAGCGTTGGCGAGTCATGGCGTGTCGATCAGAGACAGAAAGAGCCGGTGCGCCCGGTCGTCGTCGGCCAGCTCGGGGTGGAAGGCGCTGCCGAGTATTCGGCCCTGGCGGACGAACACGGCCTTGCCCTCGTAGGAGGCCAGTATCTCGACATCGGCCCCCGCTTGGGCGACGTAGGGGGCGCGGATGAAGACAGCCCGCAGGGCCTCGGGGCCGAGGGCGGGGACATCCAGGGCGGTCTCGAACGAATCAAGCTGCCGCCCGAAGGCGTTGCGCACCACGACGACATCCAGCAGCCCTAATGTCGGCTGCCCGCCGCGCTCGCCCGTGCCCTCGGCGATTTCGCGCGCCAGCAGGATCAGCCCGGCGCACGTGCCGTACACTGGCTTGCCTCGAGCGGCGGCCTCACGGATCGCCGCGTCCACGCCGTAGCGGGCCAGCAGCTTGCCGATGGCCGTGCTTTCGCCGCCGGGCAGGATGAGGGCGTCGGCCCGTGCGACATCGGCAGGCGTCCGCGCCGCGTAGGCGTCCGCGCCCAGCCCGGCCAGCATCGTGATGTGTTTCTCGAAGTCGCCCTGCATGGCGACCACGGCGACTTTGGGTTTCGTGCTCATAACTCAGAAGATTATAGCACACGTTCGGCTTCGGTGATGATCTACACTGCGCGCAAGCGAGCCGGCGCGTTGCCGCTCGCGGTATTGGGACGCGCGAGCCATCGCGCGATAGCAGATGTGCTACAATCCATCGTGTCAAATCAAAAACCGACTGTTGTTTTCGATCAAGAACGCGCTTCTTCCTACGACGAAAGAGCCGCCAATTTAGCTCCGACGCGCGACGCGCTCTTTCTGCTGACCCGCACGGTGCTCTCCGAGCTTCCCCCCGACGCACGGCTTCTCTGCGTCGGCCTCGGGACCGGCGCGGAACTGATCGATCTGGCCCAAGCCTTTCCCCTGTGGCGGTTCACCGCAGTCGAGCCGGCGGCACCGATGCTCGACGTCTGCCGCCAGCGGGCTGAAGAATGTGGCCTCCCATCGCGCTGCACTTTTCACGAGGGGTATCTCGATTCGCTGCCCGCAGCCGACCCCTTCGATGCGGCGACCTGCCTTCTGGTCTCCCACTTCATGCAGCAAGAAGAGCGGCGCGGCTTTTTCAACCAGATCGCTTTGCGACTCCGCCCCCAGGGGTATTTGATCAGCTCCGACATCGCCTATGATATGTCCGCGCCGACCTATCAGAGCATTCTCGATGTTTGGATGCGGATGCTGAGGTCCGCCGGCTTTCCGGCTGAGGACGTGGAGAAGTTCCGCGCTTCTTACGGTCGCGAGACGGCCGTGCTGCCCCCCCAGGAAGTCGAGTCGATCATCATGGCGGGCGGCTTCGATGCGCCCGTGCAGTTCTTCCAGAATCTTCTGATTCGCTCCTGGTATTCAAGGCGAACAGCGCCGGATTAGAGGCCTCGGCAGCCGCGCTTGTCTGAGGCCGCACCCCCTAGAAGTGCTTGGTGCCGTGGTCCCAGGCGCTGGTCTGCCAGTTGTCTTTGGAGGCGGCGGGGAGCCAGGGGGGGATGTCGAACATCAGGAAGTGGCTCAGGGCGTGGGCGAACGGTTCGTAGAGGGCGCGCAGGTCGGCCAGCTTGTTGTCGTCCTCCTGCCCGTCGCAGAGCGGCAGTCCGACCGCGGTCAGCATCCGGCGCGCGGTCGCAAGGTCATCCGGGGGAAGACGGTCGTGCTCGGGCGGGGATGGCCAGAGGTCTAGGATGTACGTCAGGTCGATGACCGCGTGGCGGCACATGGCGAGGGTCATCCGTGCCTGCCACTGTAGCTCCCGCTGCCCGTCCGCGTCGCCCGCGAAGCCGGTCAGAATCAGCGCCGACGTGTCCATGATCGCCGTCAGCGCGCCGAGCCAGGATTGGTGGTCGTGCTGGGACCGATAGAACATCAGGACCGGGTAAGACAGGTGCGATTCGAGCAGCTCCGACGCCCACCGCTCCCAGTCCGACAGCAGCAACGTCAGCGCTTTCATCTGGCCGCCCTCGGCGTGCCGCCGCAGCATCTCCACGGCGGCGGGTGGCGAAGACGCGCGGGCGTCGAGCAGGGAGATGATGACCTCGCGCCGCGAGAAGGCCTGGTACAGCACGGGCAGGTAACTGAGCACGACGGCCAGAAAGCCGAAGCCGACGCCGGCCTCGGACACGGCGACGAAGCGGGACGGGTTGGTGTGCGGGGTGACGTCGCCGTAGCCCAGCGTCAGGAACGTCACGCCGCTCTGGTACAGGGCCGTCGATAGCCGGCTCATGCCCGGCATCTGGTTCAGCCCGCCTGGCAGCGCCCACTGGACCAGGCCGAAGCCGAGGACGAGCAGGATCGCCCAGAAGACTAAGAGCAGCGGCAGGGACAGCGGGCCGAAGTAGCTCAGGACGAGCTGCCGCCGGTCGCCGGGGACGCGCCGCGCGACGGCGGCGGACAGGGGCCACGTCGTGCGGTAGAACCCGCGCGTGATCCGCAGGCCGCGCGTGACGGAGCGGGGCAGGATGATGGTCTCGAACCCCTCCCAGATGATGAGAAGTATCAGGCAGAGTCCGAGAGCGCCGACAACAAAAGTCATACTGCCCTAACGCCTCGTGCCGCAGACGGTTCCCCAGCCGCGTCTACAAATATGGCGCGGGCAGGACACCGGCTGTCTGCCAGAGGAGGCGCAAGAGTGCCCATCCGAGCGCCAGAGCCGCCACTATCTGGGCAACCCGCCACCAGGTGGGGGGCGCGGTCAGGGCACGATCCGAGCGTTCCGTTGCGGGTTCCGTTGCGGTTGCCGTGCTCCTGAAAATCAGGGCTGTCATCAGGCCAAGTATCACCCACAGGTACAGCAGCACACTCCCGAATTGCCAGGCCGGATTCGCCAGGGCGTCGGTCATCTGCCCTGCCAAGGCGGACATGCCGCCAATCAAAACGCGCTGCTCTAAGTCCCCTATCGGCAGCCATCGAAGGGCGCGGAACCCAGCCGCGAGGAACGAGCACAGAACAGTCAGCCAGAGGATCAGCCCGACCAGCCCCGTCTCGGCCCACGTCTGCAAGTAGGAGTCGTGCGCCTCGTCCGAGATCGTCGGGCCTTGACTCCCCACCTGCGGGCCGGGATGTCCGACCCCGGTGAACGCGGACTGGAAGCGGGGGTAGCTGCCAATGCCCCAGCCCAGTACGGGCTTCTCGCGGATCATCCTCTCCGCGCCGGTCCAGGCAGACAGGCGCCACCGGGTGGCGTCGTTCCTGCCCCGTGCGACCGTGATCGCCAGTGTGCGTACCCGTGCGGACATCGCCTCCCTGTCAGGGGAAAAAACAACAAAGGCCGCAACGGCTAGCAAAATGACTGCCGCCGACATTGCCTTTTGTGCCTGAAAGCGGCTGCTTTCCCACCTCAAATCTCCCTTGGGTTGCCGGGGCCGGACCCGCCAGAGCAGGCTCCCGAATGTGAGCAGGGCAACGGCCTCTCCGATCCAGGCGGAGCGGGCCTGAGAGGCCAGCAGGGCCATCTGACAGGTGACAAAGACGGCCTGGGCGAACAGGCGGCGGCCTAGCGCCACCGGCGAAACGCTGATGGCGAGGCTGATCGGGATCAGCAGCAGCAGGAACGCCCCGAACAACTGGTGATCGTGGAAGATGCCTACGGCGATTGGCATCCGGTCGGCCCCGTATGCCGCGATGCTGGAAAGGGCGACGAGCAAGGCCGCGCCCAGGAGGCCGTCCAGCACGAACAGTATCTGCGCCCGATGCCGTATCTGTGCGCAGACGAGGAACGTCAGGAACACGCCCCCCCCAAGCGAGAGCAGCCCCTGCGCGGCGAACTCTTTGTCGGCAGCCAAAGCGCAAGAGACTAGTCCCCACCCGAGCAGCAGCGAAAGGCATAGAAGCGGTGGGGAGCGCATTTGCCGGAGAAGAGCCTGAAGTGGTCGCCCTGACCAACGCCTGCCGAAGGCGGTCACGAGCAGGATCACGACGCCGACCTCAGCGCCCAGCGACTGTCCCCCGTGCCAGCGGGCGCTGTGCGGCGGTGCAGGTAGAAACGGTACAAGCAGGAGCAGACTCACGAGAAGCGGCAGAACAGCGCCTTGTCGCTGAAGAATGCCGATGGCCCTCCCCCCCTGATCCCGCTGTCTGAAGTTAGGCATGGTCATTCTATTATACACCCGCTTTGAGCTTCCGCCTTGACACCCTCCCCCCGACGGGGCTACAATATGCGGCGTTTTTGGGCGCGGAACCACTTATGAGCATACTCACGGTCACGAATTTAGAGAAGAGCTTCGGGACGGATCTGCTGTTCTCGGAGATCACGTTCAGCGTCGCGGCGGGGCAGAAGATCGGGCTGGTCGGGCGCAACGGCTGCGGCAAGACGACCCTGCTCAAGATTCTCTTGGGGCAGGAGCTGCCCGACACGGGCAAGGTGTCGCTGGCGGCGGGGTGCAGCCTGGGCTACCTGCGCCAGGAAGCGCCGGTCTTCCCCGAACACACCATTTTGGAGGAGGCGCAGACCGTGTTCGCGCCGGTCCGCGCGCTGGAGTCTGAGGTGGGTCGCTGGGAAGAGGCGATGGGCGCGGCGGACACGGACGACGCCTTGGAGCTGGCGATGGACGAGTACGCCCGCGCCCGTGAGGCGTTCGAGGCGGCGGGCGGCTACCGGCACGAGGCGGACATCCCGCAGGTTTTGGAGAAGCTGGGGTTCTCGGCCGCCGACCACGCCAAGCGCGTCGGGTCGTGCTCGGGCGGCGAGCAGACGCGGCTGGCCCTGGCGAAAATCGTGCTGGCCCGGCCCGATCTGCTGATCCTGGACGAGCCGACGAATCATTTGGACATCGCCGCGACCGAGTGGCTGGAGGGGTTTCTGCGCGCCTACGAAGGAGCCGTGCTGCTGGTCAGCCACGACCGCTACTTTTTAGACGCCGTGGTGGACTCGGTCGCCGACGTCGAGAATCAGCGGTTGACGGTCTTCAAGGGCAACTACACACACTTCCGGCAGCAGAAGAGCGAGCGGCAGGCCCGGCAGCAGGAGCTGTATGAGCAGCAGCAGGCCGAGATCGGGCGCTTGCAGGACATCATCAAGAAGAACATGGGCGGCGACGCCACCCAGAGCAAGATGCGGCACCGGATGCAGGGGCGCATCGAGCGCATGGACAAGGCCGAGCGCGTCATCACCGACACCCGCGGTGTCCGCGCCCTGTTCGACGCCGACGGCGCGGGCCGGATCGGGCGCGACGTGCTGCGCTCCGAGGGCCTGACCAAGTCTTACGGCGACCGGGCGCTGTTCGACAACCTGAGCTTCCTGCTGGAGCGGGGCGACCGGACCGGGCTTGTCGGCCCGAACGGCGCGGGCAAGACGACGTTGGTGAAGATTATTTTAGGCATGGAGCAGCCGACCCTGGGGGCGGTGAGCCTGGGGCATAACGCCCGCATCGCCTACTTCTCCCAGCACGCCGCAGACAGCCTCCGCCCGGACACATCCGTGCTGGACTTGATACTCGATACCGCCGACATGACCGAGACCGAGGCGCGCAATTATCTCGCCCGGTTCCTGTTCACCGGCGACGACGTGTATAAAAGTGTCGGCATGCTCTCGGGCGGCGAGAAGAACAAGCTGGCCCTGGCCCGCATGATCTTGGAGCCGTGCAACCTGCTCATCTTGGACGAACCCACGAACCATCTGGACATTGCGAGCTGCGAGGCCCTGACCGAGATGCTGTCGTCGTATGCCGGGACGCTGCTGCTGGTCTCGCACGACCGTTATTTGCTCAATGCGACGACGACCAAGACGCTGGCCCTGGACGGCGCGGGCGGCGGGACGCTGTTCGAGGGCAACTACAGCGCGTGGCGCGAGTCCCAGCGTTCCCCCGCCCTCAACCCCAAGGCGGCGGCCCTGGCCCGCCGCGTCACCCCCGCCGCGTCACCCGTCCCCGCACCATCAAAGCCGATGACCACCAACAGTAATGGCAACGGTGTGTCCAAGACCAACGGCGCGTCAAACGGCGCGGCCAAACCCCCGCCGCCCGGCATGAACGCCCGTGACCTGAGCAAGGCCCGCGTCCGCGCCCGCGAGCGCGTCCTGACCACGGAAAGCGCCGTCAGTGCCACCGAGTCCCGCATCGGCGAGGTCGAAGCCCGCCTTGCCCGCCCCTCGGAGACCGTGGCCGACATGGTCGCCCTGGCCGCCGAACACACCCGCCTGCAAGATGACCTGCTGACGGCCCTGTCCACCTGGGAATCCGCCGTCGCCGAATCCGAGGCGCTGGGGACGTAACGGCGGCGCAGCATTACCATATCTGTTCGATAGAGTAGAGGCCGATGCTGTGGTCGGCAGTGATCAGCGGGAGGCCTTCGGTCATGCTTTGGGCGGTCAGCAGCCGGTCGAACGGGTCACGGTGGTGGAGGGGCAGCGTTTCCACGGCGGCAATGTGCTGGAGCGTGATCGGAAGGATCTCGAATCGGTTGCGCCGTGTCTGGTCCCGAACGCCTCGATCGGCTGAGTCAGAGTCAGCTTGCCCAGCCCAGACTTGATGCTCATCTCCCAGGCGCTGACAAGACTGAGGTAGATCGTGTTCTCGGCGTTCCGAATCGCGGCCAAAGCCAACGGACTGAGCTGATCCGGCGAGAGGACGAACCAGATGAAAACGTGCGTGTCCAGCAGCAGGCGCATCACTGGTACTCCGCAAAATCGTCCAGGGGCGCGTCAAAGTCCTCGGCAACGTAGGTAATCACCCCGACCGCGCTCCCCGGCTGACGCGGCGGGGCAACCGGCGAAAGACGCGCCAGGGGCGTGTCGCCTTGCGTGATGACAAACTCCTCCCCCTGCCCGACCTGCTCCAGCAGCCTCGCCAAGTCTGAGACCGCTTTCTCGACCGTGACTTGTACCATGCGCTCAGTATACCCCCCTGCAAGACGACCTGCTGACGGCTCTGTCCACCTGGGAAGCCGCCGTCGTCGAGTCCGAGGCGCTGGGAGGCTAGACATCAAACAAGGGCTTCAGCCGTATGAACCTGGCAACCGCGTCGGCGATGGCTTCCCTCTCGGACTCGCTCTCTTGCCTGTTCGAGAGCAGCCGCGCCGACACATGAATCTGAGGCAGGCGCGATTGGGCCTGGCCCGTCTGGGGGAACAACTTGGCTTCCTCGGCGCGCGACTGCTTGACCCACCCCTCTGCCCTCCGCTCCCACCCGACTGCGGCGGCGTAGCTGACCGGGTTTTTCTTTTTCCGGCACCGATCTTTGTAGGCCCTCGCCGACGTCAGGCTCCCAACCTGGAAGCCCAAGCGCCGCTCTGTGATGAATGCCGCCGCCAGCGTCTTCGGGTCGGCCTGCGGCAGGGCGTCCCGGATTTCCTTCCTTAACTGCTGCTTGCTGCCGGCGAGCGCCGCTTTGGCCGCGGCGAGTTCCGCCTGCCTGGCTTTCAGGTCCCTCGCATGATCGTCTAAGACTGCCGCTTCCGCTGCGACCGAATAGGAGGCTTTCGTCGTGAGGGTGAATGGGCGCACCTGACCATCGTTGGTCCGCAGCGTGAGGCGGAGCCGGGGGGCCGAATGAAGCGCCGCGAGCGCGGCGGCGTCGGTGTCCGCCGCCGCCCGTCCGTTCATCCAGATGACTTCGCTGAAGGCGTCGGTGGGAATGCCCCGGCGCGCGGCCTCCGAGTCTGCCACGGCGATGCACAGCCTTTGCTTGCCTAGGGCAAACCGCAACCCGTAGCCGACAACCTGCCGCGTCTGCCCTGCCTCGCTGTTCGATGCAGCCGCGCGTGTCTTTCCCGCCGCCCCGTCTGCCGGAGCCGGGCCGCTGGACGAGGCTGGCTTCGCGTAGTGCGGCCCGTCTGCCCCCGTGTAGGCCGGCAGGGCCAGTGTTCCTGCCTGGCGGAGCGAGAACATCCCCTTGTCGAACGATCTGATCTGGTCGGCGATCCCCCCCCTCATGGTCAGGGCCGATGCCAGCGTCTTCGAGTCGCCGATGGCCTGGACGGTGTAGGGCGGGGCCTGCGGCACATTGTTGACGAAGATCGTCGGCCCGGCGTCCCGGACGGCGCTGGTGGCGACCAGCCTCTGGCCGTTGACCGCGATGGCCTCCGCCCCCGCCGCGCGCAGCTCGTTGACGGTCTGGTTGATGTCGGTGTCGTGGATCAAGTTCGGCGGCGGCACGCCCCGTAGCAGGGTTCGGGGGAACGGCTTCCTGCTGTCGCTGAGCGTCACGACGACGCCCGGCCCTTCCACAGGCGTCAAGCCAGCCAGGAAGCGTACCGTGTTCTGTGAAGCCGCCTTGTTGTCCAAAGGCCGCGCGTAGCGCGGCCCGTTCGCCCCGGCGTAAGCCGGCAGAGTCAGCAGCACGTCGTAGCGGACCGAGAACATAGCGGGATCAAAGCTCTTAAGTTGGCTCGCCATGCCGCCCCGTAGGTTCAGGGCCGCCTCCAGAACCTGCGGGTCTCCGATGGCCTGAACGGTGTAGGGCGGGGCCTGCGGCGTGTTGTTGATTAAGATGGCTGGCCCGGCGGCGCGGATGGCGCTGGTGGCGACCAGCCTCTGGCCGTTGACCGCGATGGCCTCGGCCCCCGCCGCGCGCAGCTCGCTGATGACCTGGTTGATGTCGGTGTCGTGGATCAAGCTCGGCGGCGTCATGCCCGGCGGCAGGCCCTTTGGCTGCGGCTTCTTGCTGTCGTTGAGCGTCACGACGACGCCCGGCCCTTCCACAGGCGTCAGGCCGGCCAGGAAGCGCGCCTGGTCGAGCTGTGCTTGACTGACGGGCAGGGCAGGGCTTGGCGCGGCCTGCGCGGCCCCCAGGAGCGTGGCCTGCTGCGCGGCCACGGCTTCGATGGCGACTCCTTCCGGGTAGGCGGAGACGCGCCGGGCCGTTAAAGGAGCGTTGCTCCTGTATAGCGTCAGGATGTCGTTCACGATGCCGTAGGTGTCCGTGAGCGAAAAGGGCACGGCGTGGCTATAAGTGCGCCCCTTGCCTGGAGTCGTCAGCGTCAAGGTCAGTGCGCTGCCGTTTACGACATAGCGGCCGTATTCGAGGACTGATCCGCGCTCTTCTACGACCGCGACATCCCCTTGCGGCCCGAATATCAGCTCGTCGTCGTACTTCGCCTGGGGCGTAGGTCTGCCGGTCCAGATGCCGACCAGCGTGGGTTTATCGGCGTGTGTTTTCACGGGCTGATCGACCTGGGCCGGGGAGGGCGAGACGATGAAGGCACCGCCGATTACGGCGGCGAGTGTGAGGGCGGCGATGGTGAGCCGCAGGCGGGGAGGGACGGTGGACATGGCGTGGGTTCCTTGGGCGAGGATGCGCTGGACGCGGCAGCCCAGCGAGGAGCGGAAGGGGGCGACGCCCGCGCCGAGGGCGCGCTCGCGGCGGCCCAGCGGGTGACGCTCGGCGAGTGACACTAGGCAGTCGGCGTAGGTGCGGGGCGGGCAGTCTTGGGCAAGCACGGCCTCGTCGCAGGCCTCCTCGCCGATCTGTTCCAGGCGGCGGCACAGGAGCCAGAGGAGGGGCTGGGGCCAGAGCAGGGCACAGAGCAGGCGGGCGGCCAGGGTCCAGGCGTTGCCGCGGCGGGCAAGGTGGGCCAGCTCGTGGGCCAGGATCGCGCGCAGGGCGGCCGGGTCAAACAGGGCGTCATGGTCGGCGGGCAGGAAGATAGCCGGGCGGCGCAGGCCCGCGAGAAACGGGCTGCGGACCGAGGCGTGGGCGAGCAGGGCGGGCGGGCGCGGCGTCAGGCGGGCGAGTATCTCAGGGGCGGGGCCGGAGGTGACGGCGCGGGCCGCACGGCGCAGGCGAGCCAGATGCGCCGCGCAGACGCCGAGCCACAGGAGCAGGAGCGTTGTTCCCGTTGCCCAGATAACAGCTAGGGCGGGGGCCAGTAGGCGCAGCGGGGAGGGAGCGTTCGGGACCCGCCCCGGCTCGCTTGGGCTTGCCACCCCTCCCGAAGCGGGTGGGGTAGGAGTCTCGGACAAATCTTCGAGCAGTGTGCGAGTCTGAACCTCTTTCCCTTCCCGCATCGGGAGGGGCGGCAAGCTCAAGC
>JAABUV010000925.1_pt1 | contig 43930 bp, 46 predicted proteins | sample 5559971 | NCBI WGS metagenome assembly JAABUV01 (sample SAMN10711881, study PRJNA513362) | rock metagenome | isolation source: Antarctica rocks | place: Antarctica: Victoria Land, Knobhead nord | collected 2015-12-19 | reverse complement strand
TCAGCACCCATGACGCTCGTGCTCTGCTCGCCGAGCACGACGCCCGGGAGGACTCACCCGACCGCGACGAGGCAACCGCCTGGCTGGAGGACTACCTCACCGAGCAGGGCCGGGTGTTGTCCGCCGACGTCAAGACCGCAGCCCGCAAGGAGAAGATCGCCGAGCGAACACTGAAGCGCGCGGCGCAGAACTTGAAGGTGACGTACGCCGAGGAAGGGTTCCCCCGGAGGACCTTCTGGACCCTCCCGCGCAGTGGGGCCACTGGTGGCCTGGCAGCCCCCGTCACTGAAACCGTGGCCCAACTGGACAACCGTGGCCCAACTGGCGTTGACCAGGGGAAACGGGACACCAGTGGGGACGCGGAAACGCAGTCAGGACAGTCGGGCCACCATTCCGAGACGCGGCGCGATAGGCAGCACGACACCGAGCAGACCCGCCCAGGCACTGGTCTGTGGCTGGTCTCCGGCGAGCCCGTGGACGGTGACCGGTGAACCGCCGCCAGCGCCGCGCCGCCGACCCACGCCGCGGCGTGCACCCCGGCGTCCTCGCCATCGCCGACGGCTACGAGTGCCCCGACTGCAACGCCGACACCGAGCTAGTGCAGGTGTCGCCCGGGGTGCACGTGCTCGAAGTCCGCCACGACGACACCTGCCCCTGGTTCAACCAACGAAGGACAACGCCATGACCACCCCACACAAGTCCGGGATCGCCACGGAAGTGTCCGTCGACACCATCTATGCCTGCTCCACCGGAGAGCACGTCAGGCTCACGAAGTGGGACCGCGGCGAAGGACCGGAGGTCTGGATCCACGTGTACCACTCGCCGGATGATCCACCCACGACGCCGGAGGACGACGAGTTCCTCGCCGGCATCGCGCTCTGGCCTGACGACGCAAACATGCTCGGAACACTCCTGCGGTTGGCCTCCCAGCGACAGAGCGACACCGATACCGACGAGCAGCACGCATGACCACGCCGTACATCCCCCGTCGACGCGAGCTGCAGTACCCGCGACTCGACCCAGCGGACCGACCCGACCCCGACGACCTCACCGCGCAACGCCGGGCAGCGAACCCGCACCGCCCCCGGGCCAAGCCACGCACCACCCCACCCAAAAAGGAGACCAAGTGAGGCACAACGCCGGACGAGATGCCGCAGTGGCCCAGACAATGGAATGCCCCGCCTGCGGCAGGCGTGGAAGGTTGGAACTGCACCGCGAGCAGATCGTGTGGCGCGTCGGCCACCAAGCCGACTGCGTAGTGCTCGCCAGCTCGCAGCCGGTGCCCCGATGACCGAGGGCACTCGCACCACGGTCAGGGGTCGCTCTGTTGACCATCCGCTCGAAACCGCAAACCCCGGCACTCCTCACCGTTCGCTCCAAACCGAAAATGTTCCCTACTCCCCACCGTCCGCTCCATTCGGAGTGCCAGCTTTCCCGGAGTGCCCCGCCCGACAGCACCACCCAGGTGGCATGGGGGGGTGGCAATCACGGACGAGCAAGCCAGGGCGAACCGCTTACCAAGCCCTCTTCTGTGCTGCCCGATTATCGCAACAGGTAACGACCCGGGTCCCCGACTTGTCCCGAAAGGATCGACCGATGACCGATAGAAGCTGCGTGATGTGCGCAAACCCGCTCACCAAGCCCCGTAGCGGCCCCTGGCCGCGTTACTGCGGGTCGGGGTGCAAGATGGCGGCCCCGCCGTGCCGCCCGGCGTCTCGACGCCGCCCTGGGCCATCTGGAGGACCGGGAGCGGTGGCACCGTGAGCAAGCCAAGTTCGGCAACGGCCGGCCCGAGCACCACCTCGCCGTGGCCGAGCACCTGCGCGCCGAGATCGCAACGGAGACCGCGAAGATGGTCGCCCTCGACGGGGGTGACGATGATGCCTGACGACGACATGTGGTTGCGCGATTGCTTGATCGCCGAGCTGGCCGCCCGCCGCATCTTCCATCTGCTCCCGTACCAGGTGGAGCGGTTGCTGATCATGGCCCGCATGGTCCGTGATGAGTACGCCGAGCGGGTGGACCCGTTGTCGATGAGCACCGTCAGTTTGGCCGTGGTGTTGACCGACCTGCTGGTGTTCGGCGATGTGTACGCGCTGGACTATCTGGCCGCTTTCCGGGCTGATCATGCTGTGTTCACCCGGTGGTGCGAAGAGCGTGACCGCGTGTGAGTAGCGGCTCGCGACCGCGTGCGATAGAATGGGCCTCGGTACCGCAACTCAATGAGCTTTGCTCGGTCTGCTCCCGCCGTCCCGCTGCTGTTCCCGGACCTGTTCCCGCCCCTTACGGGGGCCGCTACAGAATCGTCCCGCTTCCGCAGCCCCTCGGCCGCTGCCACACCGAGAGCGAACGATTGGCTCCCCGCCCTCACCGGCGCGCTGCCGCACCCGTTGGCACACCTTCTTGGTGCCCATTCGAGGCACCCTCCCTGAGTGCACCCATTTGTGGGTAGCGCCTCACCTAAAGGACTCATGGCAATGAACATTGTCGAAATCAACAGGATCAAGCGGGAACTGGCCGAGCAGGTCGGGTCGATCACCAAGAACGCCCAGCTCAGCACGGCGCAGAAGTCGGTGCAGCTCGATGCCGTCGAAAAGAAGATGCAAACCGTGCGCGAGGAGGAGTCACTGCGCCGCAAGTTCGCCGGCCTCAATTACATGGGTTCTGCGCCGGGTCACGAGAACTTCTCCGACGATCACCACGCCCCGGCCCGCACGAAGCGCGGCCCGGTCCTTTCAGTCGGCGAGGACGTGATGCGCGAGCTGCACGGAGCCGTCATGAAGGGCCAGCCTGCGCAGGCCCGGACTAAGGCGTTCGCCGACTTCGACGGCCTCATCCCCTCCGCGCTCATCGGGCAGCCACTGGGAATGCTGCACGAGCCGGACCGGGTGCTGTCGCACTTCCCGGTCACCGCCACCGGCGCGCCGAGCATCGAATACATCCGCCACAGCAGCACGACAGGCACCCCGGCGACCGTCGCCCCCGGCGCGCCGAAGCCCGAGCTCGTATTGAACACCTCCACGCTCATCGCGACCGCCCGCAAGATCGCCGCCCATAGCGCTGTCACTACGGAATCTTTGACGGACTTCCCCAGCTTCCAGCAGTATTTGACGCATGAGCTGACGCGACAGATCATCGATGTGGAGAACCAGCAACTTCTTCTCGGCGACGGCACCGGCACCAACCTGCTCGGCCTGTTGAATACGACTGGGATCATCACGCGGGCGGTGAACCCTGGCCCACCCGCGGAGACCGCGATCGAGACGATCGAGGAAGCCAAGACGGATATTCGCATCGGGTCGTCCTTCGCCGAGGCAAATATCACGGTCCTGCATCCGCTAACGTGGAGCCGACTCCGCAGGACCAAGGATGGGCAGGGTCGTTACCTCGTCGACGCTGACCCCACGAAGGCCGAAGGCAATTCGTTGTGGGGCCTCGAAGTCGTCACGACAACCGTGATGCCGGTCGGGACCGCCCTGGTCGCGGCCACCGATAGTGCCGCGGTGATCTACGAGCGAATGGGAATCTCGCTGATGGCCTCCTCGGAAGCAGGAACCGACTTCACCACCAACCTGGTCAGGTTCGTCGCGGAGGAACGGCTCGCTCTGGCAGTCACCCGGCCGAGCGCGTTGGCCAAGGTGACCGGGCTATGAGCATGAGCGAACCCGTGGTGAACCTCGACGCCGTGCCCGACAGCACCGTGCCCGCCACGGTCGCCTCTGCCAGGCAGGTGCACCTCGACGGTGTGCTGTTCGGCCCCGGTGAGCACGTCGACCTGCCACCTGACCTCGCGGCCCGGTGGGCAGAGGACGGGTACGTCACCGCCGACTGACCGGATCGCCTCGTCTGCGTCAAGGCCACCCCGGCCGCTCTTCCTTCACTTCGGCGCCCGGGGACCAAGCCGCACACCGATCCCGGCTCCATACGGGTGGTGCGGCTGCGCAGGCGGGGCGATCTTCCTACGTGCCGGCAGTCACGTGACCGAACTGCTCCGGCTGGCCCTCGTTCTGCAACCACGCCTTGCTCCACTCACCGGCCTCGTAGGTCCAGACCGTCACTTTGCCGCCGTCCATGTCGGTGCCGAGCACATCGAGACCGCCGTCTTCATTAATCGCACAACGCCCGGCACCGGGGACAGCGTGGAGCTTGAACTTGCCACTCGCGATTCGCACCGTAGCAACCATCGGAACAACGTACCGCCGCTGACCGGGCACGACCGGCGCGGCAGTCGTGCCCACTCACTGCCGACACACGAAACGGACCTACCCCCAATCCACACCGGGGCAGGGCCGTTCGTGGCTGTACGGCGCTCTCAGGGGGCGCTATCACGTTGTCGGCGGCGTCCTTCGACAGCTTGAGCGTCGCCAGCATCTCCCGCCATGAGACGCAACTGTCCACCGCGGTGGACAGTTCTCGCTCGGTGGGGAACGTCTGGGCGGCCCACCCCTTTCACAGGGCAGGGCCGTTAGGGGCGCAGCGGTGCTCTCAGGGGCCGTTCAGTTGCCCTGTACCGCTTCCATCTTGTCGGCCGCGTCGAGCAGTTGCTGTGCGGCCTGGCGTGCCTGCGCTGGTGTCAAGTGGACGTTCTCGGCCATCACGTCGATGTAGATCTCCGGCGGCGCGTCCTGCACCTCACAGGCACCTACGAAGACATCGAACGAGCCACTCGTGTCGAGCGTGGATTGGATGCTCGGCCACGTACCCAGATCGTGCCCTCGACGCAGCTTGCCGTCGTTCCACAGCTCCCAGCCGTCGGTCCCGGAGTCAGGCGCCCACGATGGCAGCGGGACACCGGCCATCGAAGCTTGCAGTCGGTTGTGCTCGACCTCGCTGTAGGCATCGCCGAGCAGCACCCGGTCAACGTCCTCGCTGAATCCCGGTCCCGGTTGCATGGAGGAGCGGAGAAAGTTCAACTGGTCGATCTGCTTGGCAGTCAGCTCGCCGACGTACTCGCCGAGCCATGATGCGGTGCTCGGGTCGGTTGTCTGTGTGCTCATGGTGGGGCGCTCCTGTTCGGAAGGCACCCTCTGCTTCGTGGTCCACGTATGGTCCACGGAGCAAGTAAGAGGCCCCCGAAAGGGCCTCTGACCTGCACCGATAGTGGTGCGCGATACTGGGATTGAACCAGTGACCTCTTCCGTGTCAGGGAAGCGCTCTCCCGCTGAGCTAATCGCGCCGGGGTGTGTCGCCAGCGAGGCGGAGACGGGAATCGAACCCGTGTACAGGGCTTTGCAGGCCCTTGCCTAAGCCACTCGGCCACTCCGCCGGAGAGCCCGAGATCGACTCCTCGAGCGGATGACGGGATTCGAACCCGCGACCCCAACCTTGGCAAGGTTGTGCGCTACCAACTGCGCTACATCCGCACTCACGCCGTCACCGTCTCCGGCGGGCCGCCGTGGAAGGGAACACTAACCGAGGGCCTGCACCGGGTCCAAACCGGGCACCGCGATCTCAGCGGTCATCGGTGGCGAGGAGGGCGGCCAGGGCGGCATCATGGTCGACCAGATCGGACTCCGCGCCTGGCGCCACGAGCGCGAAGCTCTGGTCGAGGAAGTCGGCGATGGTGCTGGCCGACGCTTCGAAATATGCGTGCCCGCTTGGTGAACTCAGCTCGACCACGACGACGTCGCGCGCGGAGTCGTCACAGGGCCGCACCCGCACGTCGCCTTCACCAACGGCGTACAAGAGGCCGTCGGTGAGCAGCGAACGGGCGAATACCCAGGTGACGTCCCGGCTCGGCCCAGTGGTGAAGCACAGTTGCACGGCGAAGGGATCAGCCGAGTCGAACCGCAGTTGTACGGAGATGGGCACCGGGAAACTCCACTGTCCCGACCCCGTCCGAACGGCGGGCTCGACCGGGGGCATGAGCAGCTGGAAAACCGCGCCAGCCATGATGACCTGTGGTTCGCTCATATCCTCGTGTTCCTCTCGCTCCTGGGTGCAGGAGGGTCCGGGACCGCGCCTGAGTGCGTCGAGGTCATCGTCGAGCTACTCATCGCCACAGCAAAGCGCCTAACCACTACCCGGCGCTGTGTTCGACCGCGATCTCCGTCCGTGTGGGTGACAATAGTTCACTCGTTCAGGCCAGGTGCGACGGTGGGGAGTCACTCCTCGCCCTCGGTTACTCCGCCTGCCGACACGACGCGCGCGGCCACGCCGCAGGTTCGCGGACGTCCCTTGCTGGCCGTTCAGTGATCTTCGCGGTTACTGTCGTGGGCAGCACCCCCGCTCGGGGGGTGAACCGCGAGGCGCCCTGGCTGCGAACAGTCGGACGTGAGGACTCACCCTGTGGCAGATGTCGACGCACCCGGTGCGCACGACGGTATTCCGGAACCACCAGCCCGGAAACGTTTGCGGCGCTCCGCCCAGCCGGCGGGCGGGACGGCGCGCGCCAGCGAGGACGTGCGGCTGGTCGGCTGCCTGGCTGCCGGGGACGAGGGCGCACTGGCCATGCTCTACGACCGGTACTCGCGCCCCGCGTATTCGCTGGCCCGCCGCATCTGCGTGGATGACCTGCTTGCCGAGGACGTGGTGCAGGAGGTGTTCCTCGCTGTCTGGCGCGATCCGTCGAAGTACGTGGCCGAACGGGGTGCGTTCTCCTCCTGGCTGCTGACCCTGGTGCACCACAAGGCAGTCGACGCCGTCCGCCGCGAAGGCGTGCACCGCCGCAGGCAGGTTGCCATGGACGAGGAGACCACCGACCGGTTGGCTCCGGAGACCCCGGGTGCAGATGTGGACGCGATCGGCGCGGTGGTAGCCAACGACGTCCGCGACGCACTGCGTCAACTTCCCACCGAACAGCGCACAGCGATGTTGCTCGCCTACTACGGCGGGTACACCCAGCGCGAGGTCGCAGCGCTGGTCGGCGTCCCACTGGGGACGGTGAAGTCACGGATGTTTGCTGCCGCCGCCCGGCTGCGGTCTGCCCTCGGCCCGCTGTCGGCCGACTTCGGCATCCTCAGCTCACGGGCAGATGGGGAGGTGCTCCGATGACGGGCGAGCGTCGCCAGGAGTGCGAGCAGCGCGACACCGCCGTCGGCTGGGCGCTGCACGCGTTGGAGCCCGAGGAAGAGGCTGGCTTCGCCATGCACCTGCCGCACTGTGCCGACTGCGCTGACCGCGTCCGCGCGACGGAGGCGATGGCCGCTGTGCTGGGTGGCGGTGTGATGCAGCTCGACCCACCGCCCCGCCTGCGAGCCGCCATCCTCGCTGCCGCCAGCTCTCCGCAGCTGACCAGGGCGCTGCCTCAGCGCCGCCTCGAGGTCATACCCGCATCCAGCTCCGCCTCGGTGCCTAGGTTCGCGCGGACCCGTCGAGTCCTGGTGGCCGCCGCGGCCGTAGGTGCGCTCGCCTTCGGCGCGGGCTGGGCCGGAAACGCCTTGCTGCAGCCGACCTCCGGGGGAACCACGCAGTCTGCGCTCCCGCAGCTGTCCGACCCGTCGGTGCACCGCACCGCGCTCACCGAGCAGGGCACCGGTCAGGTGGTCGCCGTCGTCCTGACCGACGCCTCGGGTGCCTCCGTGGTCCCGGTGGCGATGCGTGCGGCGGCCTCGGGCGATGCCTACTGGCTCTGGGGCACCGGCTCTGGGAAACCGGTGCCGCTGGGCAAGGTGGTCCTCGGTTCAGGGGCGGCCGCGCGATTGGTGCCCCAAGGAGCTGCACCGGCCCCGAACAGCTTCGGCGGATACGCCGTGTCGGTCGAACGGGACACCGGGGTGCCTGCGGCGCCGTCGACCATCGTGGCGACCTCCGGCACCATCTAAGGGATGAGCGATAGGAGCGCTGCTTCCGGCCCGGACTCGTCGGGTCCGGCGTCCGAGGGTTCATCAGCCGACACCGCGCGCCGGCTCGCCGGGGTCCGGGAATGGCGTGAGGGCATCCGGCACCGGCCGGGGGCGAACCTGGCCTACCGCATCACGGTTGGGGTGGTCGGCGCCGTGGTCCTCGTCGCGGGAATAGTGCTGATCCCATACCCCGGCCCCGGCTGGCTGATCGTCATCGGTGGGCTGGCCGTCCTGGCATCGGAGTTCGAGTGGGCGCACCGGGCTCTCCAGAACGTCAGGCACTACTACGACACGTGGTCGGAGTGGCTCGGCAGGCAGCCTCGGCTGGTGCAGGGAGCCTTCGTGCTGCTCACCGCGACGGTGGTGCTGGTCACGCTCTGGTTGCTGGGCACCGTGGGACTGCTTGCCGGCTGGGTAGGTTACGACGCCGGCTGGGTGCGCTCGCCGATCCTCGGGTGAGCCCCGGACCCCGGCAACTTCGGGTGCGCTGACCGGCAGGCGACACCCTGCCCACCGTGTTAGTGTCCTCCCCGCACGTTCGGCCATGCCCGTCAACGCCTGGTTCGCGCGGTCCTGTGGCTCAGTGGAAGAGCGTCCCGTTCACACCGGGAAGGTCGCTGGTTCGATCCCAGCCAGGACCACGGGTTCGACCACGTGTGCGATCGTGATTTCGGTTTCGTTCGCGGACACGAACGCCACACCCAGCCCGGTGGGGTGATCCGGGCAGCGGCCGAGGGCAGCGAACCCGATCCGCTCATCGAATGCTAGCCAGCTGCTAGCATTCTGCGACATGAGGACTCTGTACCTGCGCAACGTGCCCGAGGATGTCGTCGAGCGGTTGGAGCGGCTTGCCGCGCGGGACGCAACGTCGGTGGGCGCAGTGGCAGTGCGGGAGCTCGCCGAGGTGTCGCGCAGGGCTGACAATCCCGCACTACTCGGTGCTCTCCCCGACCTCGGTGTGGACACCAGGGAGGTCCTCGACGACGTTGCCGCCGGACGCGCCGACAGGTGATCGTCGTCGACGCCTCGGCGGCCCTGTCAGCGCTGCTGAACGCCGGAGCGGCGCGGGACGCTGTGGCCAGTGAGCAGCTGCATGCCCCCCACCTGATCGACTCTGAAGTCGCCAGCGGGTTGCGCCGCAGAGTCAGTGCACAGCGGCTGGATGGTGCCGCCGGTTGGCTCGCCTTGGACACCTGGCGGCGTCTGGGAATGACGCGCTACCCGGTGTTCACACTCCTGGAACGCGTCTGGGAAATCCGCGACAACCTGTCCGCCTACGACGCGTCCTACGTCGCGCTGGCCGAACTCCTGGGCTGCAGTCTGCTCACCGCGGATGCACGCCTCAGCCGTGCACCCGGCGTGCGCTGCCCGATCACGGTCCTACCCCGGTGAAGGACCGGCTACTCAGCGTGCAGGGCCGACGGTCACGCCCCCGCTGTGTCGCCGCGCAACTCGATGACGTAGTCCGGCCGCAACGAGTCGAGGTAGGTGCCGCTGCTCGCGAGGATCGCGCGCGGCCTGCGCGGCAGCATCCTCCTGCTGCTCGATAGCATCGCGGCAGTCCCTGCCCTGCCGACTGGAGGAGTTCACCGCTGTGGCACCGCCCACCGCCCCCACCGCACCCCGCCTTGTCGTCGCGGCCGGGACGACCGCGGGCACCGCGCTGCGGGAGGCGGGTTTGCCCGGCCGAGGCGTCGACGCCGTCGTCGTGGTCCGCGACCCGCAGGGGCAGCTGCGCGACCTCTCGTGGGCACCGGAAACCGACACCGAGGTGGAGGGTGTGGCGGCCAACACCCCGGACGGACGGATGGTGATCCGCCACTCGGCTGCGCACGTGACCGCCCAAGCCGTGCAGCAGCTCTTCCCCGAGGCGAAGCTCGGGATCGGGCCGCCCGTCACGGACGGCTTCTACTACGACTTCGCCGTCGACCGGCCGTTCACCCCGGAGGACCTGGCCGCCGTCGAGAAGCGGATGCGCCAGATCGTGAAGGGCGCCCAGCGCTTCTCCCGGCGCGTGGTCGCCTCGGTGGCCGACGCCGAGGCCGAGCTGGCCGCGGAACCGTTCAAGCTCGAGTTGGTGCGCGACAAGTCCGGCGTGGACGACCCGGAGGTGATGGAACTCGGCGGCAGCGAGCTCACCGTGTACGACAACCTCGACCCGCGCTCCGGCGAGGCCGTGTGGGGTGACCTGTGCCGCGGCCCGCACTTGCCCACCACCAAGCACATTCCCGCCTTCACGATCACCCGCAGCTCGGCCGCCTACTGGCGGGGTGACCAGACCAGGGCCAGCCTGCAGCGGGTCTACGGCACGGCCTGGGAGTCGCAGGAGGCACTGGACGCCCACCTGGAGTTGCTGGCCGAGGCCGAGCGGCGCGACCACCGCCGCCTGGGCACCGAGCTGGACCTGTTCAGCTTCCCCGACGAGATCGGCTCCGGGCTTGCCGTGTTCCACCCCAAGGGCGGCATCGTGCGCCGGGTGATGGAGGACTACTCGCGACGGCGGCACGACGAGGCGGGGTACTCCTTCGTCAACACCCCGCACATCACCAAGGAGGACCTGTTCCTCACCTCGGGACATCTGCCGAAGTACGCCGACACGATGTTCCCTCCCATGGAGTTCGAGGGCAGCAACTACTACCTGAAGCCCATGAACTGCCCGATGCACATTCTGATCTACCAGAGCCGCGGCCGCAGCTACCGCGAACTGCCGTTGCGACTGTTCGAGTTCGGGACCGTCTACCGCTACGAGAAGTCGGGGGTGGTGCACGGACTCACTCGCGTACGCGGCCTCACCATGGACGATTCGCACATCTTCACGACCCGCGAATCGATGGGTGCGGAGATCCGCGGCGTTCTCGACTTCGTGCTCGGCCTGCTCCGGGACTTCGGCCTCGGCGACTTCTACCTCGAGTTGTCCACCCGCGACGACAGCGACAAGTTCATCGGCGAGCAGTCGGCCTGGGATGCCGCGACGGCCGCGCTGCAGGACGCCGCGACGGCCGCGCTGCAGGACGCCGCGGACGCCTCCGGGCTCGAGCTGGTGCCCGACCCCGGCGGGGCCGCCTTCTACGGCCCCAAGATCTCGGTGCAGGCGCGTGATGCGATCGGCCGCACGTGGCAGATGTCCACGATCCAGGTCGACTTCAACTTCCCCGAACGCTTCGAGCTCGAGTACCAGGTCGCGGATGGCACCCGGCAGCGACCGGTCATGTTGCACCGCGCGCTCTTCGGCTCCATCGAGCGGTTCTTCGGGGTGCTCACCGAGCACTACGCGGGCGCGTTCCCCGCGTGGCTCGCGCCCGTGCAGGTGGTGGGCATTCCGGTGGCGGCCGACTACGCCGAGCACCTGCAGGACGTGGCACAGCAGCTGCGCGCCGCGGGGATCCGGGTGGACGTCGACGTCAGCGATGAGCGGATGCAGAAGAAGATCCGCACCCACACCACGCAGAAGGTGCCCTTCATGCTGCTGGCCGGCGAGCGCGACGTGGCTGCTGGCGCGGTGAGCTTCCGCTTCCGTGACGGCACCCAGGTCAACGGCGTCCCGGTGGCGCAGGCCGTCGCCATGATCGCGGGCTGGGTGTCCCGCCGCGAGAACGCCTCGCCGACCGCCGAGCTGGTGCAGGCGGGGTGAGCGAGCTGCGGCAGCCGGGAGCGGGGACCCCCGACCGGCTGGAGCGGCTGTGGACCCCGCACCGGATGTCCTACATCGCCGAGCCGGCCGCCGCCACGACCGAAGTGCGCCACGACGGGGAACCGGGCTGTCCGCTGTGCGCGATCCCGGCGATCGACGACGTGACGGGGTTGGTCGTCGCGCGCGGGAAGCGGGTGTACGCAGTGCTCAACCTGTACCCGTACAACCCTGGACACCTCATGGTGGTGCCCTACCGCCACATCGCCGAATTGGAGGACCTCAGCGACGACGAGTCCGCCGAGCTGATGCGGTTCACCCAGACCGCGCTGCGGGTGATCAGGGGCGTCTCGCAGCCGCACGGCTTCAACGTCGGGCTGAACCTCGGTGGCGTCGCCGGAGGGTCGCTCGCCGCGCACCTGCATCAGCACGTGGTGCCCCGCTGGGGCGGGGACGCGAACTTCATCACCGTGCTGGGTGGGACGAAGGTCCTGCCGCAGCTGCTGGCGGAGACGCGTGAGCTGCTGGCCACGGCGTGGCCGACAGCCCGGCGGGCCCCGTAGGACGCCGCGCCCGGCCGGTCCCTGAGGACAACGCCGCGCCCGGCCGGTCCCTGGGGACAACGCGGCGCCCGTTCACCGCGGACCGATTCGTCGACAGCTACTGGCAGTGGATGGCCGAACCTGACAACCTCGTCCCGGTGACGCCACCGGTGATCGTCCTCGGCCCGCTGCTGCGCTACGTCGACTCCACGAGGGCCACCGTGTGGGTGGAGACCGACCGCCCGTGCGAGGTCCGCGTGCGGTGCGGGGTCGTCGAGGCGAGCGCGCGCACCTGGGGCGTGCACGGCCACCACTACGCCCTGCTGGACCTGGAGGGTCTGACGCCAGGCTCTGCCACCCGGTACGTGGTGGAGGCCGACGGAACGGCGGTGTGGCCGCTGGACGGCGCCGACCCCAGCACGATCCGCACCCGCGGCCCGGGGGACGACGTGCGCCTGTCGTTCGGCTCCTGCCGCAAGGCCGAGGGTGAGGACCCCGACGACCTCGCGGCGTTCGGTGCGGACGCGCTGACGGCCATGGCGGCCCGGATGGGCGGCGACGTACACCCGGACTGGCCGGACGTGCTGTTGTTCCTCGGCGACCAGGTGTACGCCGACGAGCCCTCCCAGGACCTGCGCGAGCGGCTGAAGGCCCGCCGGGCCGCCGGCGAGGGACCTGCGGGCGCGCGCACCGCCGAAGGCCAGGACGAGGTCGGGGAGGAAATCTGCGACTTCGAGGAGTACACCTGGCTCTACCACGAGTCGTGGGCGCCCGCCAAGGTCCGGTGGCTGCTGTCCACCGTCCCCACCTGCATGATCCTCGACGACCACGACCTGCGCGACGACTGGAACAGCTCGTGGAGCTGGCGGCAGGAGGTGACCGCCCAACCCTGGTGGCGCGCCCGGGTGGTGGGGGCATTCAGCTCGTACTGGGTGTATCAGCACCTGGGCAACCTCTCGCCCGACGAGCTGGCCGCCGACGAGCTGTACCGGGCCGTGCGTTCGGCAGGCAGTGATGCCGAGCGGGAGCAGCTGCTGGCCGATTTCGCCTGGCGCGCGGATTCCGAGCCGGGTAGCGCACGGTGGAGCTACCACCGCGACTTCGGCCGCACCCGGTTGCTCATGGTGGACTCGCGCTGCTCCCGCCGGCTCGACCCGCAGGACCGGGCGATGATCGACTCGGCCGAGTGGGCGTGGGTGCGGGAGCAGGCGTTGGGCACCGACGTCGACCACCTGCTGATCGGGACATCGCTGCCGTTCCTCATGATGCCCGGCCTGCACCACCTGGAGGGGTGGAACGAGGCGACGGCCGAGGGTGCCTGGGGGCGCGTCTATTCGGGCGTCGCGGAGAAGATCCGGCTCGCCGTCGACCTGGAGCACTGGGCGGCGTTTCGCACCTCGTTCGACGCGATGGTGCAACTGGTAACCGACGTCGCCGCCCGAGCCGATGCGCCGGCGACCATCCTGTGGCTCTCGGGTGACGTGCACTGCTCCTACCTCGCGCAGGCGCGGGTGGCGGGGGTGGACGCGCACCGGACCGCGGTGCACCAGCTGACCATGTCGCCCTTCCGTAACCCGCTCAACCTGCCGATCCAGCTCGCCAACCGCTTGGTGCAGCGCCCGGGCGTGGCGCGGGCGCTGCGGGGGCTGTCCCGGAGAGCCGGGGTGGCCGAGCCGCCGATCAGCTGGGACGTCGACGACGGACCGTGGTTCGACAACGGCATGATGACCCTGGTGCTGCACGAGCGCGCCGCACGGATCGAGGTCGATCATGCCTGGGTGGAGCCGACCGGTGCGCAGGGCCTGCGGCGCACCCTCGACCGCAGCCTGGCGTGAACCGGTGCGCATGAGGCGCCGACTAGCCTTCTCCGGGTCTGCCCGGGAACCCGGGGGAGTCTGAGAGGTCGGTCCGCAGTATGGTCAGGTTGATCACCAGGTCGTCGGCATCGTCGGTGACCGCCCCGATAGGCGCCTGGCTGGTGCGGCGCGGCCTCACCCCCGACGCGGTCACCCTCATCGGCACATTCGGCGCCGTGACGGCCGCGCTCACCCTGTACACCACGGGGTACCTCGTCGTCGGCACCGTGCTCATCGGCCTCTTCGTCCTGTTCGACATGCTCGACGGCGCCATGGCCCGCGCTCAGGGCGGCGGCACCAGGTTCGGGGCCGTGCTCGACGCCACCTGCGACCGGGTGGCCGACGGCGCGGTGTTCGCCGCGCTCACCTGGTGGGCGTTCACCCTGGGTGACAGTCTGCCCTTGGCCGCCGCGGCCCTGCTGTGCCTCGTCACCTCGCAGGTCACCTCGTACGCCAAGGCCCGCGCCGAGGCCAGTGGCTTCGCCGCTCCCAGGGGGCTCGTGGAACGCCCGTCGCGGCTGGTCATCGTGCTGGCAGGTGCCGGACTCACCGGGCTGGGCGTGCCGTGGGCGATCCAGGTGGCCATGTACGTGCTGGCCGTGGGCAGCATCATCACCGTGGTGCAGCGGGTGCTGGCGGTGCGCGGTGCGGAAGGTGCGCGTGACCGGATCGGAAGCTGAGCCCAGGCGCGGGCGGGCGGTGACCTGGCGCGGGCGGGCGGTGACCTGGCGCGGGCGCGCGACCGACCTGGGCTTCGCGGCCGGTTGGCGGTTGGTGCGCGCAGTGCCCGACTCGCTCGCGGTCGCGGGGTTCCGGGCCGGTGCCGACGTCGCGGCCCGGCGCGCCGACCACACCCAGCTGCGCCGCAACCTGGGGCGCGTGCTGGGAGTGGAGCCGCACCAGGTGCCCGATGAACTGGTGCGCGCCTCGCTGCGCTCCTACGCCCGGTACTGGCGCGAGGTGTTCCGCTTGCCCGGCATGGACCTGCCCGCGCTGCGTCGGCAGGTGATGGCGGAGGGGGTCGAGCACATCGACGCCGCGCGTGCGGCGGGGCGGGGTGCGGTGCTCGTACTGCCGCACAGCGGAAACTGGGATGTGGCCGGGGTGTGGCTGGTCGGGCATTCGGGGACGTTCACGACGGTGGCCGAGCGGTTGCAGCCGGAGTCGCTGTACCACCGGTTCGTCGAGTACCGAGAGCGCCTCGGATTCGAGATCCTGCCGCTGACCGGTGGACAGTCACCGGTGCGCGGAGTCCTGCGGCGGCTGCGCTCCGGGGGCCTGGTGTGCCTGGTGGGCGACCGTGACCTGAGCCGGGCAGGCGTCGAGGTCACCTTCTTCGGCGAGTCAGCGCGCATGCCGGCCGGCCCGGCGAAGCTCGCGCGCACCAGCGGGGCCGCCCTGCTGCCGGCGTACTGCTGGTTCACCGACGACGGGTGGCGCCTGCGGGTGCACCCGCCGGTGGATCCGTCGCTGGACGTGGCCACCGCCACCCAGGTGGTGGCCGACCGCTTCGCCGAGGGCATCGCCGCCCACCCGCAGGACTGGCACATGCTGCAGCCGCTGTGGCTGGCCGATCTGCCCGAGCGGCGCCGGGCGGAGTTGGCGTGAGGATAGGGATGGTGTGCCCGTACTCCTTCGACGTCCCGGGCGGGGTACAGGCCCACGTGGCAGAACTCGCCGCCGTGCTCATCGCACTCGGCCACGATGTGAGCGTGCTGGCACCCGCCGACGATGACACGGTGCTGCCCGACTACGTGGTGAACGGGGGACGGGCGATCGCGGTTCCCTACAACGGATCGGTGGCCCGGCTGAGCTTCACGCCGACGAACTTCGCGCGGGTGCGCCGGTGGATCGCCAGCAACGACTTCGACGTGTTGCACCTGCACGAGCCCAACGCGCCGAGCCTAGCGATGATGGCGCTGATGATCGCCGACGGACCGATCGTGGCCACCTTCCACACCTCCACGACGCGCTCCCGGGTGCTCAGCACGTTTTCCGGTGTGCTGCAGCCGTTCCTGGAGAAGATCACCGGGCGTATCGCGGTGTCCGCCCTCGCGCGGCGCTGGCAGGTGGAGGCGTTGGGCTCGGACGGGGTGGAGATCCCCAACGGGGTGCACGTGGGTGCCTTCGCCTCGGCCGAACCGCTTCCCGGTTACCCGCGATCGGGGGGCACCCTGGCCTTCGTCGGCCGCTACGACGAACCGCGCAAGGGCATGCCCGTGCTGCTGGCGGCGCTGCCGGGGTTGCTCCGGCTGCACCCGGAGCTGCAGGTGCTGGTGGTGGGCCGCGGTGAGGAAGCCGCCCTGCGCAAGGCGGCCGGTCCGGAGGTGGCCCCGCATCTGCGGCTCCTCGGCCAGGTGAGCAACGCGGTGAAGGCGTCGGCGCTGAGCAGTGCCGACGTGTACTGCGCCCCGAACACCGGCGGTGAGAGCTTCGGCATCGTGCTGGTGGAGGCCATGGCCGCCGGGACGGCAGTCGCCGCCAGCGACCTGGAGGCCTTCCGGCGCGTGCTCGACGACGGTGATTGCGGTCAGCTGGTGGCCAGCGGCGACGCCGGCGCGTGGACCAGGACGTTGGACGGGCTGCTCACCGACGCCGACCGCCGCAGCCGGCTGGTGCAGGCGGGTAGCCGTGCCGTGGCAGCCTACGACTGGCCCGTGGTGGCACAGCAGGTGCTGCGGGTCTACGAGACGGTGACCGTTGGCGGCCAACGGGTGCACGAGGCCGACTCGTGACCGCCGCGCACGTGTTCCTGCTGACGCTGCTCGTGCTCGCGGTGGTGCTCGCAGCGCTGTGGGTCTACAGCACAGCCAACCGGCTCGACCGGCTGCACGTGCGCACCAACGCCGCCTGGTTGGCGCTGGACTCCGCACTCGGCCGACGCGCGGTGGTGGTGCGGGCCGTGGTCGTGTCCGGCGCCGGACCCGGTGCCGACCCTGGCCTGATGGTGCTGGCCGGGCGAGCCGAGCGTGCGGACCGGGACGACCGGGAGGCTGCGGAGAACGAGCTCTCGACTGCCCTCGCCACGCTGCGCACGGCCCAGCTCTCGCCCGAGCTGGCCGCGGAGCTCGCCGACGCCGAGGCCCGCGTGCTGCTGGCCAGGCGCTTTCACAACGACGCGGTGCGCGACACATTGGCCCTGCGCGGGAGCAGGCTCGTGCGGTTGTTGCGCCTCGGGGGCACCGCGGCCGTCCCGTCGTACTTCGACATCGCCGAGCGCACCGCTGCCGTCCCCGTCGTCCCGCCGCGTCGCCCGTCCACGAGGGTGCTGCTGGTCGACGAGCAGGACAGAGTGCTGGTGCTGCGCGGAAGCGAACCGTCCGACCCGGACGTGCACTTCTGGTTCACCACCGGCGGGGGGATCGAGCCCGGTGAGACGGTGCGGGCCGCCGGGGTGCGCGAGGTCGCCGAGGAGACCGGCCTGCAGCTTCGGGAAGAGCAACTGCGCGGACCCCTGTGGTGGCGACGTTCGCTGTTGGCCTTCGACGGGCGCACCGTGGACGCCGAAGAGACGTACTTCGCCGCCGCCGTCGACTGCTTCGCCCCGCTGGCCCACGGGCACACCGAACTCGAGCAACGCACCCTCGACGATGCCCGCTGGTGCTCGCCGACGGAGTTGGTCGAGCTGGCTGCGAGCGGGGAGACGGTCTACCCGCCGGGCCTCGCTGGGCTGCTCGGTGAGGCGGTGGCGCTGGTGCGGGCACCCCAGGCCACCGCGGCCCCACGCGTGCGCGGGATCGCCTGAGCCGGGGTAGACGCCCGCCCGAAGGCTTACGATGACTGAAATACCCAGCCGCCCGCGGGCGGTTCCGGAGAACCAGGAGACCTGAGTGAACACGCCCAACACGTCTGGCCCCGCGGCGTCGCGCGCCGCAGGGTCCACACCAGCCACCGGCACCGCCCTCGTCAAGCGGGGCATGGCCGAGATGCTCAAGGGCGGCGTCATCATGGACGTGGTCAACCCCGAGCAGGCGACGATCGCGGAGAATGCCGGGGCGGTGGCGGTGATGGCGCTAGAGCGGGTGCCCGCCGACATCCGTGCCGAGGGTGGCGTCTCACGGATGAGCGACCCGGACATGATCGACGCGATCGTGGCCGCCGTCAGCATCCCCGTCATGGCCAAGGCGCGGATCGGGCACTTCGTGGAGGCCCAGGTGCTGCAGAGCCTGGGAGTGGACTACATCGACGAGTCCGAGGTGCTCACCCCCGCCGACTACGCCCATCACATCGACAAGTGGCGTTTCACCGTGCCCTTCGTGTGCGGTGCCACCAGCCTGGGCGAGGCACTGCGCCGGATTACCGAGGGTGCGGCGATGATCCGCTCCAAGGGTGAGGCGGGCACCGGTGACGTCTCCAACGCCACCCTGCACATGCGCACCATCTCGGCCGAGATCCGCCGGCTCACGTCCCTGAGCCCGGACGAGCTCTACCTCGCGGCCAAGGAGCTGCAGGCCCCCTACGACCTGGTCGTCGAGGTCGCCGCTGCCGGACGGCTGCCCGTCACCATGTTCACCGCCGGCGGCATCGCGACACCGGCCGATGCGGCCATGATGATGCAGCTGGGGGCCGATGGCGTGTTCGTCGGCTCCGGCATCTTCAAGTCGGGCAATCCGGCGCAGCGCGCGGAGGCCATCGTCAAGGCCACCACGTTCTTCGACGACGCAGACATGGTGGCCAAGGTCTCCCGCGGTCTCGGCGAGGCCATGGTCGGCCTCAGCGTCGAGGCGCTGCCCGCCGACCACCGCCTGGCCGCCCGCGGCTGGTGAACTGCTGGCGGCAGGGCGGTGCTGGCGGCGGCAGGGGCGCTGGCGGTGGCGGCGCTGGCGGCAGCGGCGGCTGGGGCAGTGCTGGCGGGGTTCCACCCCCACTTCGCACACCGCGCTGTCACTGCGCACAGGCCTGGGCGTGTGCGCAGTGACAGCGGAGTGTGCGCAGACGGATCCAGGCACCCCGCCCACCCCGCCGGCCGCCCGCGCACCCCGCCCCGCCGGCCGCCCGCGCACCCCGCTCACCCCGCCGCCACCCCGCCGGTCAGCGCGCCCGCAGCGCCGGGCGGTCGGCGTGCTCGGCCCGCACCAGCAGGTCGGCGGCATCATCGGTGCGCGCCTCATTCTCGTGCTCCAGTAGCACGGGCAGCGTCCACCGCTGCTCAGGTGGGGTCCGCCGGTGCAGCGCCGCCGCAGACAGGTGCAGGTGCACGGTGAGCTCGAACGGCAGTGATCGGCCCAGCAGCATCGGCCCGTCCACCAGCAGGACGGTGGCCGGGCCGGCCTGCTCGCGCCGGGCCCGGGTGGCGCGGTCGCGGACGGGGTCCCACAAAGTGGGAAGCCACTGACCATTCCCACTGGGGCCGAGTGGGTCGAGCACCTCGCACCCCAGCGCACCCAGGTCGAACCAGCCGTGACGGTAGCTCTCCGGATCGGTGTGGCCGTGCTCGAGGCGCACTGACGCCGGGCGCAGCCAGTGAGCCAGCGACACCCGGACGCACGGCCGGCCCTGCTCCCGCAGCAGCGCGGCGACGGCGTCGGCCAACGCGCCAGGTACGGCGGCATCGGCTCCGTCGACGGCCACCCGCAACACCTCCGCCTCACGTTGAGTCGCCAAGCAACGCTGGGAGACCTCGCGAGCCAGGGCCGCGGGGCTCAGCGGCCGGAAGCCGGAGATGCTCACCGGTTCATCGTCGCCCAGCGCACCCGCGGTGGCAGTGCGTGCCTACGCTAAGCAGTCGTGACAACTCGCCCGGTGGTCGGAGTGTTGGCGTTGCAGGGCGACGTCCGGGAGCACCTCGTCGCGCTCACCGCAGCCGGGGTGCAGGCCGTGACGGTGCGGCGGCCCAGCGAGCTGGCCGAGGTGCACGCCCTGGTGCTGCCCGGCGGGGAGTCGACGACCATGAGTCGGCTGTTGCGGTCGTTCGACCTGCTGGAACCGCTGCGGGCCCGGGTGCGCAGCGGTATGCCCACCTACGGCTCGTGCGCGGGGATGATCCTGCTGGCGCACGAGGTGCTCGACACCAGGCCCGACGCCGTGCAGCTCGGTGGGCTGGACGTGACGGTGCGACGCAACGCCTTCGGACGCCAGGTCGACTCCTTCGAGACCGACCTCGACGTGCGGGGGATTCCGGGTGGGCCCGTGCGGGCCGTGTTCATCCGGGCGCCGTGGGTGGAGCGGGTGGGCGACGGCGTCGAGGTCCTGGCTCGGATACCGCCTACGGCTCATACCGCGGCCGACCGGGTGGTGGCCGTGCGCCAAGGATCGGTGTTGGCCACGGCGTTTCACCCGGAGGTCACCGGAGACGGACGGGTGCACCACCTGTTCGCCCAGCTGGTTCGCGCCCACGGCGCAGGACGTTCCGGCGGCTAGGATCGGCGGAATGTCCCACCACCGAGCCGGAAGGGGCGCGCACCGATGAGCGGCCACTCCAAATGGGCGACCACCAAGCACAAGAAGGCCGTGATCGACGCGCGGAGGGGCAAGTCGTTCGCCAAACTGGTCAAGAACATCGAGGTGGCCGCCCGCACGGACGGTGGTGACCCGGTGGGCAACCCGACGCTCTTCGACGCCATCCAGAAGGCCAAGCGGACGTCCGTGCCCAACGACAACATCGAGCGGGCCCGCAAGCGCGGTGCCGGTGAGGAGGCCGGCGGTGCCGACTACGAGACGATCATGTACGAGGGATATGGCCCCAACGGCGTCGCCCTGCTGGTGGAGTGCCTCACCGATAACCGCAACCGGGCCGCAGGTGAAGTGCGCACCGCGATGACCCGCAACGGCGGCAACCTGGCGGACCCCGGTTCGGTGGCATACCTGTTCTCCCGTAAGGGGGTGGTCACCCTGGAGAAGGGTGAGCTCAGCGAGGACGATGTGCTTACGGCCGTGCTGGAGGCGGGCGCGGAGGACGTCAACGACCACGGTGACACCTTCGAGATCGTCAGCGAGCCCACCGACCTCGTCGCCGTGCGCACCGCGCTGCAGGAGGCGGGTATCGACTACGACTCGGCCGAATCGAGCTTCCAACCCTCGGTGAGCGTGCCGGTCGACGTCGTCGGTGCGCGCAAGGTGTTCAAGCTCGTCGACGCACTCGAGGACTCCGACGACGTGCAGAACGTCTACTCCAACGTCGACCTCTCCGAGGAGGTCCTGGCCGAGCTCGAGCAGGACTAGCGCCAACCCCCGCGTGTCGCGCACGGCCCCGAACGCCCGCCCCGAATACAGTTCGAACGGTTGTTCGGCTGACGGGAAGGTGGCGTACGTGCGGGTGCTCGGAGTCGACCCCGGGCTCACCCGGTGTGGGTTCGGGGTGGTGCAGGGCGGCGGTGGTCGCGAGGTGTCGCCCGTGGCTGTCGACGTGGTACGCACCCCGGCTGATCTGCCGTTGGCCGCCCGCCTGCTGCGCATCTCCGACGCCGCCGAGCAGTGGCTGGACACCTACCGCCCTGACGTCCTCGCCGTGGAGCAGGTGTTCAGCCAGCACAACGTGCGCACCGCGATGGGCACCGCTCAGGCCGGCGGCGTGGTGGCGCTGGCGGCCGCGCGCAGGCGCATACCCGTCAGCTTCCACACGCCCAGTGAGGTCAAGGCCGCGGTCACGGGCAGCGGCACCGCCGACAAGGCTCAGGTGACCACAATGGTCACCCGGTTACTCGGGCTCGCGGAGGCACCAACCCCCGCCGACGCCGCCGACGCGTTGGCCCTGGCGATCTGTCATTGTTGGCGGGCGCCGATGATCGCGCGGATGGCTCAGGCCGAGCAGGCCGCCACCGAGCAGCGGCGCCGGTACCGGGCAAGGGTGGCGCTGGCGACCAGGGAGCGGCGATGATCTCGTCGGTGCGCGGTGTGGTACTGGAGTTGGAGCTCACCCACGCCGTGGTCGAGGTGGGTGGGATCGGTCTCGCGGTGTACGCCACGCCGGCGACGCTGGGCACCCTGCGCCGAGGCAGCGAGGCGCGGTTGAGCACGGCATTGGTGGTGCGCGAGGACTCCCTCACCCTGTACGGCTTCGTCGACGCCGAGCAGCGGGGCCTGTTCGGCCTGCTGCAGACGGTCTCCGGGGTGGGCCCGCGGCTGGCCATGGCGGTGCTCGCCGTGCTCGAGCCGACCGTGCTCCGCGGCGCGCTGGCCGACGGCAACCTCACCGTGCTCATGCGGGTGCCGGGCATCGGCAAGCGCGGGGCCGAGCGGCTGGTGGTGGAGCTGCGTGACAAGGTGGGAGCGGGGGTCGACGCCGCAATCTCGGGCGCCGCCGGCAGCCAGGTGCGGGTGCAGGTGGCGGAGGCGTTGGTGGGCCTCGGCTTCGCCGCCAAGCAGGCCGAGCAGGCCACCGACGCCATCCTGGCCGCCGACCCCGGTGCGAGCACGCCGGCCGCGCTGCGGGCCGCGCTGAGCAGCCTGGGCAGCCGCCGGTGACCGAGCCGGAGGAGGAGGACCAGTCCCCGGTCACCGCCGCGATGGTGGCCGAGGACCGCGATGTCGAGTCGAGCCTGCGACCCAAGGACCTCGCGGAGTTCATCGGCCAGGAGCGGGTACGGGAACAGTTGCAGCTGGTGCTCACCGGGGCCCAGCGGCGCGGTACGCCACCCGATCACGTGTTGCTCTCCGGCCCCCCGGGTCTGGGTAAGACGAGCCTGGCCATGATCATTGCGGCCGAACTGGGCACCGCCCTGCGGCTGACGTCGGGCCCGGCGTTGGAGCGCGCGGGCGACCTCGCGGCGATGCTGAGCAACCTCGTCGAGGGGGACGTGATGTTCATCGACGAGATTCACCGCATCGCGCGGCCCGCCGAGGAAATGCTCTACCTCGCGATGGAGGACTTCCGGGTGGATGTGGTGGTGGGCAAGGGCCCGGGCGCGACCTCCATCCCGCTGGACGTCGCCCCGTTCACGCTCGTCGGGGCCACCACCCGCTCCGGCGCGCTCACTGGGCCGCTGCGCGATCGATTCGGATTCACCGCGCACATGGAGTTCTACTCGGCCGTGGAGCTCGAGCAGGTGCTGCGGCGTTCCGCCCGCATTCTCGGGGTCGACCTGCGGGCGGAGGGGGCTGCGGAGATCGCCGGGCGTTCCCGGGGCACACCCCGCATCGCCAACCGGCTGCTGCGCCGGGTGCGGGACTACGCCGAGGTGCGGGGTGATGGAACCGTCGACCGCGCCACCGCCCGGTCCGCGCTCGCCGTCTACGACGTGGACGAGCTGGGGCTCGACCGCCTCGACAAGGCGGTCCTGGGTGCGCTGGTACGCAGTTTCGGTGGGGGACCGGTGGGCGTGTCGACCCTGGCGGTGGCCGTAGGCGAGGAGACCGCGACGGTGGAAGAGGTGTGCGAGCCCTTTCTGGTGCGGGCCGGGATGCTGGCGCGCACTCCCCGCGGACGGGTGGCCACGGCCGCGGCATGGCAACATCTCGGGCTCGCGGCCCCTCCGGATGCCGTCAGCGGTGCTGCGGACGCTCCCGCGCAGCTGTTCGACTGACCGGACCGCGGTCGGGTTCGGCCGACCGCGTCCACGCAGGTGGCACACTGGGTGTGTTCCTGCCGGTGCGACGCGTGCCGGCCCGTGCGACACCCGTCCGGAGGACTGAGCGCCTGATGCAACTGATCCTGCCCCTGCTCGTGCTCCTCGCGGTGTTCATGTTCCTCGCGACCCGGCGACAGAAGCGTGAGGCGAAGGCCCTCCAGGACCTGCAGTCGGCGCTCGCTGTCGGCGACGTGGTCATGACCACCTCAGGCCTGCACGGCACGATCACTGACCTCCGCGAGGACACGGTCGACCTGGAGATCGCTGCCGGGGTCGTCACCACCTGGAACCGGCTGGCCGTGCGCCAGCTGGTCACCGAGGACCCGCTGGACCCGGAAACCGACCAGCTCGACGACGACGCGGACACCCCGGTGCACGCCGATGCGGAGGCCCGGGCCGAGCCTTCGGCCACGACGCCACGGCTGAGCAAGGACTGACCCGCCACCCCAGCGGGTACCGTGCTTCTCCGGGTGCACGGCTCGTGGCCGTCCTGGCCGACGCGCCAGTACCAGGGCCGGCTCCGGAAGCCAGCCGCCCCGAGGCACCCATCAGGCACCACACAGGCGAGGAGAACGACGGATCGTGGCACCCCATGCAGGGCAGGTCCGACCGGCTCGTTACCTGACCATCTTCGTGGTCGTGGTGGCCGCGTTGTACGCCCTGGTGTTCTTCACCGGTACGGGATCGCCGACGCCGAAGCTCGGCATCGACCTGCAGGGCGGCACCCGGGTCACGCTGACGGCCGCGACCCCGGACGGCAAGCCGCCCAGCCAGGAGAACCTGCAACTGGCCCGGACCATCATCGAGACCCGGGTCAACGGCATCGGCGTGTTGGGCTCGGAAGTCCTCGTCGACGGCAACAACCTGGTGATCACGGTGCCCGGTGACAACAGCTCGCAGGCGCGCACCCTCGGGCAGACCGCGAAGCTGACCTTTCGCGGCGTCGTGCAGGCGGTGGGCGCGGCGCCCGCCCCCGCCACCACACCGGCCCCCACCGCCACACCCGCCCCTTCCACCGCCCCGCCCGCAACCACCACCGCCCCGCCCGCAACCACCACCGTCCCCCCCGCCCCTCAGGGGCGGGTGCTGCCGGCGCAGGCTCCGAGCACCGATCCGTCCCCCCCATCGACCACGGCGCCCGCCCCGTCCGCCCCGGCTCCCGACAGCCGCACGACCGCGGAACGGACAGCCGCCGCCATCCAGGCCGCCAAGGCCACGCGGCAGAGCACGGACCCGGCCGTGCAGCAGCAGGCGCTGGCTGCCCTGGACTGCTCAGCCACCGACCCGCTGGTGGGAAACGACGACCCAACGCTGCCGCTGGTGGCCTGTGACCAGAAGGCGACCGCGAAGTACGTCCTCAGCCCCAGCTTCCTCGACGGCTCCGCGATCAGCGACGCCACCAGTGGGTCGGCGCAGGGTGGAATCGGTTTCGACGTGCGCCTGTCGTTGAACAACGACGGCCTCAACACCTGGGCGAGCTACACCGCGGCCAACGTCGGCAAGCAGTCGGCCTTCGTACTTGACTCCAAGGTGGTGAGCGCACCCAGGATCAACGGCGCCATCACCACCAACCCCACCCTGATCACCGGCAGCTTCACCCAGGCCGAGGCGAAGCAGTTGGCCGAGACGCTGAAATACGGCTCGTTGCCCCTGTCGTTCACCCAGTCCGAGGCGCAGACGGTGTCGGCCAGCCTCGGACTCGCCTCCCTGAAGGCCGGTCTGCTGGCGGGAGCGGTCGGGCTGGTGCTCGTGCTGTTTTACTGCCTGGTCTACTACCGGTTGCTGGGGCTGCTCACGGCCCTGTCGCTCATCTTGTCGTTCAGCATCGTCTATGCGGTGATCGTGCTGCTCGGCCGCTACATCGGGTTCACCCTCGACCTCTCCGGCATCGCCGGACTCATCGTGGCCATCGGCATCACCGCCGACTCGTTCGTGGTGTTCTTCGAACGGCTCAAGGACGAGGTGCGTGAGGGCAGGACGTTCCGCTCGGCCGTGCCGCGCGGATGGATTCGGGCGCGACGCACCATTCTGTCGGCTGACGCCGTGAGCTTCCTGGCCGCCGCAGTGCTCTTCCTACTGGCCGTCGGCCAGGTGAAGGGCTTCGCGTTCACCCTCGGCGTGTCGACGGTGCTCGACCTCGTCGTCGTGTTCCTCGTGACCCACCCGTTGGTCGAGTTGGCCGCGCGATCGCGTCGGCTGTCCAAGCCGAGCCTCACCGGCCTCGGAGCGGTGCAGCACATCGCTGCCACCCGGCGGGCCGCCGCAGTCGGCGCTACCTCGACCCAGCCCAAGGAGGCGTGAGCATGGCCACGACCAGCACGGAGGCCGAGCGCCCGACGCTGGCCGACGAGCGCACCAGGGGCAGTGTGCTGAGCCGGCTCTACACCGGCACCGGGGCATTCGATGTGGTCGGACACCGCAGGCGCTTCTTTGTGCTTACCGGGTTGCTCGTGCTCGCCTCCTTACTCTTCCTGGTCTTTCGTGGCTTCAACCTCGGGATCGACTTCGAAGGGGGTACCCAGGTCCAGTTCCCTACGGGCTCGGCCACGGTGACGCAGGTCGAGGCGTCATACGCCAGGGCCTTGGGCACGAACCCCGTCTCGGTGCAGACCGTGGGCAGTGGGGCGTCGTCCACGATCCAGATCCGCTCGATCACCCTGGACCAGGCCCAGGTCGAGACCCTCAAGCAGACGCTGCTGCAGGACTTCCAGCCGGTCGACTCGACCGGTTCGGCCAGCGTCAACGCGATCAGCGACTCGGCGGTCAGCTCCACGTGGGGCGGTGAGATCACCAGAAAGGCGATTATCGCGCTCGTCGTCTTCCTCGTGCTCGTCACGGTGTTCATCGCGATCCGCTTCGAGCGCGACATGGCTATCGCGGCGCTGGCGGCGCTGTTTCACGACATCATCGTCACGGCAGGCGTCTACTCCCTCGTCGGATTCGAGGTCACCCCAGCCACCGTCATCGGCCTGCTCACCATCCTCGGCTTCTCGCTCTACGACACGGTGGTGGTGTTCGACAAGGTGCAGGAGAACACCAGGGGCGTGCTCAGCCTGACCAGGCGCACCTACGCTGAGCAGACGAACCTGGCCGTAAACCAGACGTTCATGCGCTCCATCAACACCACGATCATCGCGGTGCTCCCGGTGCTGGGACTGCTCGTCATCGGCGTGGGAATCCTGGGCGTCGGCACCCTCAAAGACCTGGCGTTGGTGCAGCTCACCGGCATCCTCGTTGGCACCTTCTCGTCGATCTTCCTGGCGTCGCCGTTGCTGGTGACGTTGAAGGAACGCGGCGGCGAGGTTGCGGCACACACCCGCAAGGTGCTGGCCCGTCGGGCAAGCATGCACGCCCGTGCCGGTGCCGCCGAGCCGGCAGCCGCAGCGCTCACGGCCCCGGCGCGCAGCCATGCGACGTCCACGACCGGCACCATCGCCACGGCGTCGCGGCCCGCGCGGGCACCCCGGCCCGCGGCAGGCCGCTCATCCGCGCCGCGGCCCGGGGCCCGACCGAGCGGCAAACGCCGGCGATAGCCACCTGCCTGCGAACCACGGCCGCGGCTGCTGACCCAACCACGCAGAGGGGTGCGCACATCGTGACCGACGTCCCAGCAATCACCACGGCCGCTCCGCTGGGTAGTGCCGCCGCACACGTGCGGCGGCTCACCAGGACGGTGGCCGACTTTCCCGTGGCCGGCGTGCAGTTCGCCGACCTCACCCCGGTATTCGCCGACGGGCCAGCGCTGGCCGCGGTGGTGTCCGAACTCGCGCGGGCGGGACGTGGCTGCGAGCTGGTGGCCGGCATCGACGCCCGCGGGTTCCTGCTGGGCTCCGGCGTTGCGCTGGCCGTCGGGGCCGGGGTGCTGCCGGTGCGCAAGGCAGGCAAGTTACCGCCACCGGTGCACGCGCAGTCCTACGCGCTGGAGTACGGCACCGCGACGCTGGAGGTACCGGCGGCCGCGGTGCGGCTGGTGGGGCGGCGGGTGCTGGTGGTCGACGACGTGCTCGCCACCGGGGGGACGCTGGCCGCGGCCGTCCAACTGTTGCGCCGTTGCGGGGCCGAGGTGGTGGGCGCGGCGGTGGTGCTCGAGGTCGGTGGCCTCGGAGGCCGCGAGCTGCTCGCCGGTCCCGAGGTGCTGGGGGATCGACCGCTGACCTGCCTCGTCCCGGCCTGAGGACTAGGCTCGACGGCTCGGGAGCCGCGGACGTGACCGGGAGGTGGACCGTTGACCCAGGAGGTGCAGCCCGGCGTACCGCCTGCAGACAGCGCCGAAGGCACGGCGGTGGCCACGGCGGTGAGCCAGCCCTCGTCCACCGCGTCCGCCTCGCGGCGAGTACGGGCGCGGCTGGCCAGGCGGATCACTGCCCAGCGCAGCGGACCGGTCAAGCCGGTGTTGGAGCCGCTGGCCGCCGTGCACCGGGCCCTGCACCCCAAGGCCGACCTGGTCGAGCTGCAGCGTGCGTATGACGACGCGGAGCGCCATCACGAGGGCCAGTTGCGCAAGTCCGGCGACCCCTACATCACGCACCCCCTGGCGGTGGCCACCATCCTGGCCGAGCTCGGGATGGACACCACGACCCTGGTAGCAGCGCTGCTGCACGACACGGTGGAGGACACCGGCTACCCGTTGCAGGCGGTGCGGGTCGACTTCGGTGACGAGGTGGCGCACCTGGTCGACGGCGTGACCAAACTCGACAAGGTCGCGCTGGGCACCGCCGCCGAGGCCGAGACCATCCGCAAGATGATCATCGCGATGGCCCGCGATCCCCGGGTGCTCGTCATCAAGGTCGCCGACCGGCTACACAACATGCGCACCATGCGCTTCCTGCCGCCGGAGAAGCAGGCCCGCAAGGCGCGCGAGACGCTCGAGGTGATTGCTCCGCTCGCTCACCGGCTGGGTATGGCCACCGTCAAGTGGGAGCTGGAGGACCTGGCGTTCGCGATCCTGCACCCCAAGCGTTACGACGAGATCGTGCGCCTGGTGGCCGACCGCGCCCCCTCGCGCGACACCTACCTGGCCCGGGTGCGCGACGAGATCGGGCGCGAGCTGGGTGCTGCCCGCATCGACGCCACGGTGCAGGGCCGCCCCAAGCACTACTGGTCGATCTACCAGAAGATGATCGTCAAGGGTCGTGACTTCGATGACATCCACGACCTCGTGGGGGTGCGGATACTCTGCGAGGGCACCCGCGACTGCTACGCCGCCGTGGGTGTCGTCCACTCCATGTGGCAGCCGATGGCCGGGCGCTTCAAGGACTACATCGCCCAGCCGCGCTACGGTGTGTACCAGTCGCTGCACACCACGGTCGTCGGCCCGGAGGGCAAGCCGCTGGAGGTGCAGATCCGGACCCGCGAGATGCACCGCACCGCCGAGTTCGGAATTGCGGCGCACTGGCGGTACAAGGAGTCCCGCGGCAAGGGGTCCGCTGATCCCCAGGTCAACGAGGTCGACGAGATGGCGTGGATGCGTCAGTTGCTCGACTGGCAGCGGGAGGCAGCTGACCCCGGTGAGTTCCTCGAGTCGCTACGCTACGACCTGGCCGTCAAGGAGATCTTCGTCTTCACGCCCAAGGGTGACGTGGTGACGTTGCCCGCCGGTTCCACCCCGGTCGACTTCGCCTATGCGGTGCACACCGAGGTGGGTCACCGGTGCATCGGTGCCCGCGTCAACGGCCGGCTGGTCGCGCTGGAGCGTGCGCTGGACAACGGCGAGGTCGTCGAGGTGTTCACCTCCAAGGCACCGAACGCGGGTCCGACGCGCGACTGGCAGAGTTTTGTCGTCTCGCCGCGGGCCAAGTCCAAGATCAGGCAGTGGTTCGCCAAGGAGCGTCGCGAGGAGGCGCTGGAGACGGGCAAGGAGGCGATCACCAAGGAGGTGCGCCGTGGTGGGCTGCCGCTGCAGCGGCTGGTGAACGCCGAGGCCATGGGCGCCATCGCCCACGAGCTGCATTACGTCGACGTCTCCGCGCTGTACACCGCCGTGGGGGAGAACCACGTCTCGGCCCAGCATGTCGTGGCCCGGCTGATGGCCCAGATCGGCGGGGTCGACGACGCGGAGTCCGAGCTGGCCGAGCGTGCAACTCCGTCGACCCTCGCCCGTCCCCGGACCTCCGGTGATGTGGGTGTGGTGGTCACCGGGTCGACGGGGGTGCTCACCAAACTCGCCAAGTGCTGCACGCCGGTGCCCGGTGACGAGATCCTCGGCTTCGTCACCCGCGGTGGTGGGGTGAGCGTGCATCGCACCGACTGCACCAACGCCACCGCGTTGCATCAGCAGTCAGAGCGACTGGTGGACGTGCAGTGGGCGCCATCGGCGTCGTCGGTGTTCCTCGTCGCCATCCAGGTCGAGGCCCTCGACCGGCACCGGTTGCTGTCCGACGTCACAAAGGTGCTGGCTGACGAGAAGGTGAACATCCTCTCGGCCTCGGTCGCCACGTCGCGCGACCGGGTGGCCATCAGCAAGTTCACCTTCGAGATGGGCGACCCCAAGCACCTCGGCCACGTGCTCAACGTGGTGCGCAACGTCGAGGGCGTCTACGACGTGTACCGAGTGACGTCCGCGAGCTGAGCGAGCAATCCAACATGAGCGAGCTGAGCGAGCAATCCAACATGAGCGAGCTGAGCGAGCAATCCAACATGAGCGAGCAGGTTCAGGCGCCGACGGAGAACTTCACGATGGACACCGGCGTGGCCGGGGCGCCGTCGGTGGCGCCGGTGGAGGTGCCGGAGATGGTGATGGTGTCGAGCGTCGCGAGGCCCGGTGCACTGACGGTGCCGACCACGGTGTAGGACGGCGGAAGCGGAGAATCCTTGTACACCAGGAAGAATTGGCTGCCGCTGGTATTGGGCGACCCGGTGTTGGCCATCGCCACGGTGCCCCGGGGGTAGTACCCGCCGCCGGCCGCTGGTGTCGTGGGCAGTTCGTCGGGGACGGTGTACCCGGGTCCGCCCGTGCCGGTACCGGTCGGGTCGCCGCATTGGAGTATGAAGATCGCGCTGGTGGTCAGCCGGTGACAGGGGGCCGTGTCGTAGTAGCCCTGGCGCGCCAGCGAAACCAGACTGGCGACGGTGCAGGGCGCCTCGGCGCGGTTCAGGACGACGGGAATGGTGCCGGCCGACGTGACCAGCTCACCCTGCACGACGCCGGTGTCCGGCGGGTTCGCCACGGCGGGCGCGCTCACCGGTTTCGCTGCGGTGCCGCTCGCCGGGTAGCTGCATTGCGCCGTCGCCGTTGGGCTGCTGGTCGTGGTGGGCGCCGTGGTGCTCCTGGCCGTCGTGGCGGAGTTCGGCGCTGGCGCGGCAGCGGCGACCGTGCTGTTCGCCGCCCGTGACGTGTCGCCGTTCCCGCGCCGGCTGAGCAGGAGTGCGACGACGGCCACGGCCGCGACCACCACGACGACGAGGGCACCCGCGGCCACCGTCCGCGTACGGGGTGAGCGGCCCGGATCCTCGTCCTGCGGTGGGTTGAGCACTGGATCCTCCTCGGTGGGCTACAGCTTGGTGGGCTACAGCTTGGTGGGCTACGACGCCACTCAGGCCGCTGCGGTCATGGTCGTGATGGTCACTGGAGTGGCGGGCGGGCCGTCACCGGAGCCGTTGGACGTGCCGGCGGCCGCGATCGCATCCACCACCGACAGGCCCGCGGCACTGATCGTCCCGAACACGGTGTATTGGGGCGGCAGGGGTGAGTCACCGTACACCAGGAAGAACTGGCTGCCGTTGGTTCCGGCGCCGGCATTGGCCATGGCGATCGAGCCGCGGGGGTAAGTGGCCGGGCGTTGTGCGGCGGGATCGCCGGTGGCGAACTGGTCGGTAGGGAACTCGTTGGCGAAGGAGTATCCCGGACCGCCCGTCCCCTTGCCCGAGGGGTCACCGCACTGCAGCACCTTGATGCCCTGGGTGGTCAGCCGGTGGCAGGGGGTGGAGTCGAAGTACTGCTGCCTGGCCAGGTTCAGAAAGCTCTGGACCGTGCATGGGGCAAGCCCGCGGTCCAGCGTGAGGGGGATGTCGCCGGCGCTGGTCTTCATGGCCACCGCGACCGTGCCCGCCGCGGACACACCGCTGCCGGACGGCGCGGTGTTCGGTTTCGCGGCGGGGGCCGCGCTGGTGGGCGGGTACGTGCAGTCCACCGTGGCCGCCAGCGGAGTGGCCCGGGCGGTGGGCAGCGGGACGGCGGCAGCAGCGGGTGCCGCACTGCTGGACGGCGCCCCCGATGGGGTGGGGGAGGCGGCAGCGGACGCGGTGGTGGAGGCAGCAGCACTGGTGGTGGTGTTGCCACCGCGAGTGACGGAGACGAGCAGGATGACGATCCCGGCCACCGCGACGACTCCGACGGCGGAGAGCGCGACGGTGAGTTGGCGGCGCTTGCGTGCGCGTTCCTGACGGCGCTCGAGCTGACGCTCGAGCTTCCGCTTGGCTGCTTGTCGTCGCTGCTCGTTCGTCGGCACCGCGTTGTCCTCCGTGCTGTCGGGCTGTGGGGTTGGCGTCGCCGAGTGTGCCAGCAGCACAGGTGGGACTGGCGTGATTCGCTCGCCGATACAGTCGGCAGCGCTGTCCTGCCCTGTGAGATCCGACCGAAGGGTGTTGCGCTGTGCTCGTCGCCGGGTTTCCTGCCGGGTCGTTCCAGACCAACTGTTACGTGCTGGCCACCGAGGCGGGTGGCCCGTGCGTGGTGGTGGACCCTGGCCAGGACGCAGTCGAGCCGCTCGGCGAGCTGTTGTCCACGCATCGGCTGAGCCCGGTGGCGGTGCTGCTCACCCACGGCCACATCGATCACACCTGGTCGGTGTATCCGGTGTGCGACGGGCATCACATCCCCGCGTACGTGCACCCCGAGGACCGGGCGATGATCGCTGACCCCGGTCGAGGGGTGAGTCCGCAGCTGGTGGCGATGCTCGGCGACCTGGTCTTTCGTGAGCCGGCGGACGTGCGCGAGCTGGCCGACGGGGCGCTGCTCGACCTCGGTGGCCTCACCCTGCGCGTCGACCACACGCCAGGGCACACCCGCGGCTCGGTGGTCTTCCGCGGGAGGATCGACGGTGCGGAGGACCCCGCTGAGCTGGTACTGGCCGGCGACACGCTCTTCGCCGGGTCGATCGGGCGCACCGACCTGCCGGGCGGTAACCACGCGCAGCTGCTGACCTCGCTGCGCGACAAGCTGTTGCCCCTGGACGATTCCACCCTGGTGCTGCCCGGGCACGGCCCCACCACCACGATCGGTCGCGAGCGCACGAGTAACCCCTATCTCGTTGGACTCCTCCCGCCGCGCACGGGACTGTGAGCGGGTGCGCACCTTCACCGCCCCCAAAGGGGTCCCAGACTACGTCCCACCGGAGTCCTCGGCGTTCCTCGCTGTCCGTGAGGCGCTGACCAGGCAGGCCCGCCTGGCGGGCTACCGCCCCATCGAGCTGCCCGTCTTCGAGGACACCGCGCTGTTCGCCCGGGGGGTGGGGGAGTCCACCGACGTGGTGAGCAAGGAGATGTACACCTTCGCCGACCGCGGTGAGCGTTCGGTCACCCTGCGGCCGGAGGGCACCGCGGGGGTGGTGCGCGCCGTCATCGAGCACGGACTCGACCGCGGACAGCTGCCGGTGAAACTGCGCTACGCAGGGCCGTTCTTCCGCTACGAACGCCCGCAGGCCGGTCGGTACCGGCAGCTGCAGCAGGTCGGGATCGAGGCCATCGGGGTCGACGATCCGGCGCTGGACGCCGAGGTGATCGCCGTCGCCGACGCGGGGTTCCGCAGCCTCGGGCTCACCGGTTTCCGCCTGGAACTGACCTCCCTGGGCGACGACTCCGACCGGCCCGCCTACCGTCACGCCCTGCAACAGTTCCTCACCGGGTGCGACCTCGACGAGGCCACCCGCGAGCGGGCGCGGGTCAACCCGCTGCGGGTGCTGGACGACAAACGGCCCGAGGTTCGCGAGCTGACGGCGCAGGCTCCGCTCATGCTCGACCACCTCTCGGAGACCAGCCGTGCGCACTTCGCCGCCGTGCGCCACCACCTGGACGGGCTGGGGGTGCGGTATGCGCTGAATCCGCGGATGGTGCGCGGTCTCGACTACTACACCAAGACCACATTCGAGTTCGTGCACGACGGGCTGGGTGCGCAGTCGGGCATCGGCGGCGGCGGTCGTTACGACGGGTTGATGGCGCGGCTCGGCGGACAGCCGTTGTCGGGCATCGGATTCGGTCTCGGTGTCGACCGTACACTGCTGGCCATGCAAGCCGAGGGCACCAGCGTCGGGGTGGATGCGTCCGTGGATGTGTTCGGGGTAGGCCTCGGTGCGGCGGCGCGTGATCGGCTGGTGCTCGTGGCCGGTGAGCTGCGGGCGGCGGGGGTGCGAGTGGACCTGGCCTACGGTGGGCGGGGGCTCAAGGGGTCGATGAGGGCCGCGGACCGCTCGGGAGCGAAGCTGGCGCTGGTGCTGGGCGACCGCGACCTCGCGGCGGGCGTGATGGGGCTCAAGGACCTGGGGTCGGGTGAGCAGCGTGCGGTGCCGCTGGACGAGGCGCTCGAGCAAGTGCGTGCAGCGCTGCGGTGAGCCCAACCTGTGCGCTGACGGACGTGACAGGTGCTGGAGGGGATGGGCGAACGATGCTGGACGCAGGGAGTGGACCGGGGCAAGCGGCGGCGATGGTCGAGCGCCTGCGTCGCGGGGGGATCGCCGACGAGCGGATCCTCGGCGCCATGGCGACGGTGCCTCGTGAACGCTTTCTGCCCACCGAGCTTGCCCCGGAGGCCTACCTGGACCGTGCGCTACCTATCGGTGCGGGCCAGACGATCTCCGCTCCCGGGATCGTCGCCCTGATGGCCGCGGCTCTCGAACTCGCCGGCACCGAGGACGTGCTGGAGGTGGGCACCGGAGCCGGCTACGCGGCCGCCGTGCTCTCCCGGTGCGCCCACCGGGTGGTCACCATCGAACGGCACCGTGAACTCGCCGACCGGGCCAGGGCGGTGCTCGCCGACCTCGGCTACGACAACGTCGAGGTTCGGCTCGGCGACGGGACCCGCGGTGCGCCGGACCGCGCTCCGTTCGACGCTGTGTCGGTCGCTGCGATGGCCGACGACCTACCCGAGGCCCTCGTCGGGCAGCTCGCCGAGCACGGCAGGCTCGTCTGTCCCGTCGGGGTCGATGGTGTCGGCGAGCTGGTTCGCCTCCGGGACGGTCGCCGGGATCGCCTCGGCCGGGTCGGATTCGTCCCGCTCGTCGCGGGCCCGTGAACAGCCGGTGCGACCAGGTGCACCCAGGCCCGCAACCTCGGAGCACTCGTCCCGATGGCCCAGGAGTTGATCGCGATCACCGGCAACGTCCCCCGCCACCAGGGACCCGTCAACTGGCACACGGGCATTGGGGTAGCTTGCCCACATAGCGGCGGTGGTCCAGACTCGGGCCAGCGCTACTCGAACGCCGGTGAGGAGTCGAGGATGACCGTGCCCGCAGAGCTGCGCACGCTGCATCGCGCCGTCGAGCAGCTTCGGAGCTGCGTCGGTGATGTGCGCAGTCGATACGGCGACATTCCGCACGTCCGCAGGTTGGTCGGCGACGTAGACCGGATCGACATCGACGTGTCCGAACTCGACGTCGTGCCGCCGCCTGCCGCGGCGGCCATGCGGGCGCCGCTGGAACGCATCGATGACACGCCGTCGGACCCGGCGATGTGGGCAGGTGCCGACGACGAGGGCCTCGGCGGCTACCACGGCGGCAGGGACCGGTGACCCGAGCAAGCGTGGGCGCCGGGGCCGCGGACAGCGGGGCGGGTGGCGGCGGGGCAGGGAGAGCGCAGATCGCGGCGCGCACCCTGCGCACCGACCGGTGGTGGCTGCAGTCGGCCGTCACCTTCACGCTGCTCATGCTGTGGCTGTTGTACGCGCTGATCAGGACTGCATCGCAGCGGGCCTACTTCGTCGAGCAGTACCACTACCTCTCGCCGTTCTCCTCACCGTGCGTGTCGAGTTCCTGCAACCCCGAGGCGCGTGACTTCGGGACCTGGTTCGGTCAGTTCCCCTCCTTCGTGCCGTTCGCGCTGCTCGTGCTGCCTTTCCTGCTGGGCTTCCGGTTGACCTGCTACTACTACCGCAAGGCCTACTACCGCGCGTTCTGGCTGTCCCCACCGGCCTGCGCGGTGGCCGAACCGCATGCGCGCTACACGGGAGAGACCCGCTTTCCGCTGATCCTGCAAAACGTGCACCGCTACTTCTTCTATGCCGCCGTCATCGTGTCCCTGGCGAACACCTACGACGTCATCCGGGCCTTCCGCGGTGCCGACGGTGGGTTCGGAGTCGGGTTGGGCACGCTGATCATGCTGGCCAACGTCGTGCTGCTGTGGACATATACGGTGTCCTGCCACTCCTGCCGCCACCTCGTCGGTGGCCGCATGAAGCACTTCTCCGCGCATCCACTGCGCTACCGCGCCTGGACTGCGGTCTCGAGGTTGAACACCCGGCACATGGAACTGGCCTGGACGACGCTGGGCACCCTGATGCTCACCGATGCCTACATCGCGCTGGTCTCCGTCGGCGCGTTCAGCGACCTGCGCCTGGTCAACTGATGACGGCCGAGGTGGAGCGCCACGACTACGACGTCGTGATCATCGGGGCCGGCGGCGCAGGTCTGCGCGCGGCGATCGCGGCCCGCGAGTCCGGTATGCGCACCGCCATCATCTGCAAGTCACTGTTCGGCAAGGCGCACACGGTGATGGCCGAGGGTGGGATCGCCGCCAGCATGGGCAACGTCAACAGCAACGACAGCTGGAAGGTGCACTTCGGCGACACGATGCGCGGCGGCAAGTTCCTCAACTCGTGGCGGATGGCCGAGCTGCACGCCAGGGAGGCACCCGAGCGGGTCTGGGAGCTGGAGACCTACGGCGCGCTGTTCGACCGCACGCCCGAGGGCAAGATCAGCCAGCGCAACTTCGGCGGCCACGAGTACCCGCGGCTGGCGCATGTCGGTGACCGCACCGGGCTGGAGCTGATCCGGACGATGCAGCAGAAGATCGTCTCGCTGCAGCAGGACGACCTGCGTGAGTCAGGCGACGCCGAGAGCAGGCTGAAGGTGTTCGCCGAGTGCACGATCACCGAGCTGCTGCATGGGGGTGACGGTGCGATCGCCGGGGGATTCGGGTACTGGCGGGAGTCCGGGCGCTTCGTGCGCTTCGACGCGCCCGCGGTGGTGCTGGCCACCGGCGGCATCGGCAAGTCGTTCAAGGTCACGTCGAACTCGTGGGAGTACACCGGCGACGGTCATGCGCTTGCGCTGCGGGCCGGTTCGACGTTGGTCAACATGGAGTTCGTCCAGTTCCACCCGACCGGCATGGTGTGGCCCCCGTCGGTCAAGGGGATCCTCGTCACCGAGTCGGTGCGCGGCGACGGTGGGGTGCTGCGCAACTCCGATGGTGCCCGGTTCATGTTCGACTACGTGCCCGAGGTGTTCCGCGGCCAGTACGCCGAGAGCGAGGACGAGGGTGACCGCTGGTACACCGACCCGGAGCACAACAAGCGTCCCCCGGAGCTGCTGCCCCGCGACGAGGTGGCCCGGGCGATCAACACCGAGGTGAAGGAAGGTCGGGGCTCGCCACACGGCGGCGTGTTCCTCGACATCGCCACCCGCCGCGACGCGGCAGAGATCATGCGCCGCCTTCCGTCGATGCACCACCAGTTCAAGGAGCTCGCCGACGTCGACATCACCACGGAGTCGATGGAGGTGGGCCCGACGTGTCACTACGTGATGGGTGGGGTGGAGGTCGATCCGGACACCGCGGCGGCCGCCCGCGTGCCGGGATTGTTCGCGGCCGGTGAGGTCTCCGGCGGGATGCACGGCTCAAACCGACTCGGCGGCAACTCGTTGTCGGACCTGCTGGTGTTCGGCTGCCGAGCCGGAATCGGCGCCGCCGCCTACGTGCAGGGCCTGAGCGGCAGACGTCCCACCGTCGACCAGGCACTGGTCGACGCCGCCGCCGAGGATGCGCTGGCCCCGTTCGGCCAAGACGGGGGGGAGAACCCCTACACCCTGCATCAGGAGTTGCAGCAGACGATGAACGACCTGGTCGGCATCATCCGCAAGGCCGAGGAGATGCAGCAGGCGTTGCAGCGGCTGTCCGAGCTTCGGGAGCGGGCGCAGCACCTGAGCGTCGAGGGGCACCGCCAGTTCAACCCGGGCTGGCACCTGGCCCTGGATCTGCGCAACATGGTGACGGTCAGCGAGTGCATCGCCCGGGCCGCGCTGCTGCGGCAGGAGAGCCGGGGCGGTCACACCCGCGACGACTTCCCCACGATGGAACCCGTCTGGCGGCAGAAGAACCTGATCTGTTCGGTGGACGGCACCGGCGGCATCAGCGTGACCGAGCAGCCGATGCAGCCGATGCGCGCCGACCTGCTCGCCCTGTTCAAGCGCGCGGAACTGGCCAAGTACCTGACCGACGACGAGCTGAACTTCGTCCCGGAGCGGAGCACATCATGAGCTACGACGCGCACTTTCGGGTGTGGCGGGGCGACGTGAACGGCGGCGAGCTCGCCGACTACACCGTCGAAGCGGTTGACGGCGAGGTCGTCCTGGACGTCATTCACCGGCTGCAGGCCACCCAGTGCGGCGATCTCGCCGTCCGCTGGAACTGCAAGGCCGGCAAGTGCGGCTCGTGCAGTGCCGAGATCAACGGCAGACCGAAGTTGCTGTGCATGACCCGGATGTCGACCTTCGCCGAGGACGAAACCATCACCGTCACCCCGATGCGCACGTTCCCGGTGATCAAGGATCTGGTCACCGACGTGTCCTTCAACTACACCAAGGCCCGCGAGATCCCCGCCTTCGCCCCCCCGGACACCGCCCCGGGGGAGTATCGGATGGCCCAGGTCGACGTCGAGCGCTCCCAGGAGTTCCGCAAGTGCATCGAGTGCTTCCTGTGCCAGGACGTCTGTCACGTCGTGCGCGACCACGAGGACAACAAGACCGCGTTCGCGGGGCCACGTTTGTTCATCCGCGCCGCGGAGCTGGACATGCATCCCCTGGACACCCGGACCGACCGCGCGGAGTTCGCGCGAGGCGGTCAAGGCATCGGCATGTGCAACATCACCAAGTGCTGCACGGAGGTCTGCCCCGAACACATCAAGATCACCGACAACGCCATCATCCCGATGAAGGAACGCGTCGTCGGCCGCAGGTATGACCCCCTGGTATGGCTCGGCAGCAAGATCGGCCGCCGGAAGGACTAGCCGATGGGCCACGGTGCACCATGCAGCTGATCACACCCCAGGACTGATCGCAGAATGCGGGAGCATGAGGTCGACGTCGTGGTGGTGGGCGCCGGCCCCACGGGTGCCACCGTCGCGGGGTTGCTGGTCCGGCGCGGGCTGAGCGTGGCGGTGCTCGAGCGCAGAACGGCAGTGCACCCACTGCCGCGCGCCGTGCACTTCGACGACGAGGTGCTGCGCACCTTCACCGGCATGGGGCTGGGCCCGGCGGTCCGCGCGGTGAGCACTCCCGGCCTGGGCATGCGCCTGATCACCCCCGCCGGGGCGGTGCTGGCCGAGCTGCCCCGGGACCCCACCGGAGGCTCCGACGGCCTACCGGAGGCCAACATGTTCCACCAGCCCGACCTCGAGGGGGTGCTGCGCCAGGACCTGGGGCGGTGGCCGAACGTGCGGCTGCGCGCGGGCGTCGAGGTGCTCGGCGTGCACCAGGACGAGCCGGATCGGGTGCACGTCCGGGTGCGCGACGCTAGGCGCACCGCCACCGCCACCGCCACCGTGACCGCGGGTGCGGTGCTGGCCTGCGATGGCGCGGGCAGCGGTGTGCGCCGTCAACTCGGCATCGACATGGTCGAGCTGGGGCGGGCCCAGACCTGGCTGGTGGTGGATGTTCGCACTGCGCGCGAGCTCGACCAGTGGCGCGGGGTGCACCAGGTGTGCGACCACCACCGGGGCGCCACCTTCATGCGGGTGGGACCGCAGCGCTACCGCTGGGAGTTCGCGTTGCGCCGGGAGGAGACCGAGCAACAGCTCGCCGAGCCCGCGGTGCTTCAGGCGCTGCTCGCACCGTGGCTGGCCGGGCAGCCGCGGCCGGACTGGGAGCTGGTGCGCTGCACCGCGTACACGTTCCGGGCCCGGGTCGCGCAGCGGTGGCGTCACGGCCGGGCATTTCTGCTGGGTGACGCCGCGCACCAGACGCCACCGTTTTTGGGACAGGGTATGTGCGCGGGCATCCGGGATGCGGCGAACCTGGAGTGGAAGCTGGCGCTAGTGCTGCGTGGGGCGGCCGACGTCGCCGTGCTCGACTCCTATGAGCAGGAGCGCCGCCCGCACGTCACGCACGTAATCCGCACCGCGGTCGCGTTGGGTCAGGTGATCACCGCAGGCGGCCCGGTGACCACCGCCGCGCGGTCGGCCCTGTTGCGCGGAGCGTCCCGGGTGCCCGGGCTGACGCAGCGACTGACCCGGCAGGCCTGGCCCACGCTGCCACCGGGGCCGCTCGCCCGGCGGCCCCCGCGGCGGGCACCCTGGCGAACCTCCGTGGTGGGTTCGCTGGTCCCCACCCCCGAGGTGCGCACGACGGCCGGGGTGCGTCGCCTCGACGAGGTGCTGGGATCGGGGTTTGCGGTGCTTGTGGCCGGGGAGCACGCCGTTGCTGCGGGGCTGCCAGAGGCCCTCGACGCCCGCTGGTTACGGGTGCTCAGCGGGGTGCCGCGCGCCCCGACGGACGTGCAGGACGTCGACGGTGTGCTGACCCGGTGGCTGGCGCGAGCCGGTGCACGGGCGGTGCTGTTACGACCCGACCGCATCGTCCTGCTGCAGGACACCCAGGTGGACGCGGTGGGGTGGGGTGCGCAGCTGCGCCGCGCCGGTCTGGGTGGGTAGCCGCTCCGGCTCGCAGCCCGAGCGAAGTGCGACATCGGGACGTCTGCAGGTAGTGCGCAGCCGGGCCGACAGTGCCACGATCATGGCCGAGGGCAGACATCCCGAACGCTGCCGCACGAGCGGCCGCAGGAGGGCTCTCACGACGCACTGCCCCACGGGGGTGGTGCGGAACGAACCATCACGGAGTATCCGGAGGTCACGACATGGCAGGCAACAGAGGCGTTGCGTACATCGAGCCGGGCAAGGTCGCGGTGCACGAGACCGACTACCCCAAGCTCGAGCTGCTCGACGGGCCGGGCGTCAACCCGGCCAATATCGGCCGCAAGCTCAACCACGGGGTGATCCTCAAGGTGGTCACCACCAATATCTGTGGCAGCGACCAGCACATGGTCCGCGGCCGCACCACCGCACCGCCGAACCTCGTGCTCGGCCACGAGATCCTCGGCGAGGTCGTCGAGGCCGGCTCCGACGTGGAGTTCATCGCGGTCGGTGACCTGTGCTCGGTGCCGTTCAATATCGCCTGCGGGCGTTGCCGCAACTGCAAGGAGGGCAAGACCGGCATCTGCCTGAACGTCAACCCGGCCCGACCCGGCGCGGCGTACGGCTACGTCGACATGGGTGGTTGGGTCGGCGGCCAGGCGGAGTACGTCACCGTGCCCTACGCCGATTGGAACCTGCTGCGCTTTCCCGACAAGGACCAGGCCATGGAGAAGGTCCTCGACCTGACGATGTTGTCGGACATCTTCCCGACCGGCTTCCACGGGGCGGTCACGGCGGGGGTCAAGCCGGGCTCGACGGTGTACATCGCCGGCGGCGGTCCCGTCGGACTCGCGGCCGCGGTGGGCGCCCAGCTGCTGGGTGCGGCGGTCGTCATTGTCGCCGACCTCAACGAGCAGCGGCTGGCCCAGGCCCGCAGCTTCGGCTGCGAAACTGTCGACGTGTCCAAGGGCTCGCCGCAGGACCAGATCGAGCAGCTGCTCGGCGTGCCCGAAGTGGATGCGGCCGTCGACGCCGTCGGTTTCGAGGCCCGCGGCCACGGTGCGGGTTCCTCGAGCGAGGCGCCTGCGACGGTGCTCAACTCCCTCATGGAGGTCACCGCCGCCGGTGGCCAGATCGGCATCCCCGGGCTCTACGTCACCGGTGACCCCGGCGGCATAGACGAGGCGGCCAAGGTGGGTGCGCTCTCGCTCAGCCTGGGCACCGGGTGGGCCAAGTCGCTGTCGTTCACCACCGGCCAGTGCCCGGTGATGAAGTACAACTACGGCCTCATGAAGGCGATCCTCAACGACAAGGTCCAGGTCGCCAAGGCGGTCAACGCCACCGTCATCTCCCTCGACGAGGCGCCCCAGGGTTACGCCGACTTCGACAAGGGCGCGGCGAAGAAGTACGTCATCGACCCGCACGGCATGGTCGCCTGAGGCAGCCGTCGCTGCCGGGCAGACTGCCCCGCATGTCGGGATTCGTGCTCCCGGGGTGCGGGGCAGCCCGTGGCCTGGTCAGCAACCGGCTCCGAGTCGGGGCCGACATCGGCACTGCCGGCCGTGGTTGGTGCGCGCCAACTCGATTGCCGGCACCGCCGCGACGATGGTCTGCTGCCCGGGTGACACGAAGCGGTGCTCGCGGCGTACGACGAGCAGGTACGGCGGCGACCGACAGCTGACGGGCCGGATGTCCGAGTCGAACGCGCGGACGGCGTCGTCCGGATCGTCTCGAGCGGTGGCGGGTGGACGGGAGTGACCTGGAGCGACCTGAACGAGGTCACCGCCGACGCAGTCATCGCCGCGCAGGTCGACCGGTTCACCCACATGATGCGGTCGTGGGAGTGGAAACACTACTCCTATGACCTGCCGCTGGACCTGCCGCAGCGGCTGCGCGCGGCCGGTCTCACGCCCGAGCCGGTCGAGGCCCTGCTGGTCGCCGAGATCGCGGACCTGGCGCTCGACGTGCAGGTGCCGGCCGGAGTGCGGCTGCTGCCGGTCGTCGACGCGCAGGGCGTCAGCGACCTCGTGCGGGTACACGAGGAGGTATTCGGCGGCGACCACGACTCGATGGGGACCGCGTTGGCGGTCCAGCTCGCTGAGCAACCCGGGGCTGTTGCGGCCGTGGTCGCCGTCGTCGGTCGCACCCCGGTGGCGGCCGGACGGGTGGAGTTGCCCAGTGGCAGCGAGTTCGCCGGCCTGTGGGGCGGCGGGACGCTGCCCGCGTGGCGCGGCCGCGGCGTGTTCCGCTGCCTCGTGGCCTACCGTGCCGCGCTGGCTGCCGCTGCCGGATTCCGCTATCTGCAGGTCGACGCGTCCGCGGACAGCCAACCGATCCTGCGGCGTCTGGGTTTCGTCGAGCTCGCGACCACGACCCCGTTCGCGCACCCCGGCCGAGCCTCCCGACGTCCAGGAAGGTGATCGGCCGCATGCACCGCAGTCGTACTGCTGGCGGTGTCAACCACGCCTACACCCGTGCGCATGCCCGCTGACCAACTGGCTGGACTACGCGACGTAGCCGAACATTCCGGGGAGCCTCCCAGCACTGATGCGTCGCTGGGTCCTGAACGACTCGACGCCTGGTGTGCATCACCCGAACTCGGTGATGCACACCGCGCCTCACCGATGCGCTACACGCCCTCGACCCGACGCCGTTCCGGCTGACGTAACGACAGCCTCGCAAGAGCTGCCGCCCGCCTGTCTGGCTCATCGGCCAGGGATCAACTCAACTGGGCACCGCAGCAGGCGTGTCCGCGCGTGGTCGCCGGCCTCGCCGTCATCAGCGAGCACAGGCGCAAGCATGCTCGCGTCAACGACGATCACGATCCTCCCGCAGCGACATGGTCGCCTCACCAAACGACACCTACCCACCGGCGCGGCCGCCAGCCCGGTCCAGGACTTCCTCGACCGTCGGATGGCTGGCCTCCTCGATCAACCGTCCACGCAGGTACTCCTGCAGCGACTGATGTGCCGCAACCGCACGGCGCCGCAGTATCGCATGCGTCTCCTCCGGCACATCCTTGATCTGCACGCTGGTCATGGCGCCATAAATGGCGCGACCGGGAGCCGGCGGGCAAGTTCGACACCGGTGCCTCGCAGCTGGGCCACGACAGTGGCTTCACGTACGACGGCACCGGCGCGCCTCTTGCGTCGCCACGGCGTAGGGGCGACTCCTTGATCCGGTAGTCACACAAGGTTTACTCTGGCTCTCTCGCCGCACCCAAGGAAGTGGACTATGGGACGGGCAACGGATAGGCCGGTACGGTCGCTGTTCGAGTTGGGAACCGCCAGTGTCAAGGGCCATTGGAATCTGCCCAGCGGCGGTCGTGAAACCTGCCCGGTGACGGTCACGGGAACTGCCCGGTGATGGCCATGGGATCTGCCCTGGTGCTGGCCATCACCGGCCGGGTACTCAGCTCAAGGGTCCACGATGGCAGGCACATCGTCCGCCACGGCCTCGCGCAGCAGCACAGTCGGGCCTTGGACGGGCAGTTCCACCAGTACAGCCACGGTCGCCAGTCTGTCTAATCTTCGTTCCGAAGCACGATCGCTCTGCGCGACGTCCCGGTGTTGCTCCCGCTACGAGGCGTCCCCCAGTTCCCGGTAGTAGTAGAGGAGCGACTGGTCTTCGCCCCGCTCGCTGTTGACGTAGCCGTGGCGCTCAGCCTGGATCCACCGGCCGAGTGGGTGTTCCGGCGAGTGTCGTAACGAACAAATGCCCTTCTGACCTGCGATAATGGGATTTGTCTAGGATCCGATTTCGCTGCTCAGGAAGGGCATCTGCTAA
>JAABUV010000924.1_pt1 | contig 43931 bp, 41 predicted proteins | sample 5559971 | NCBI WGS metagenome assembly JAABUV01 (sample SAMN10711881, study PRJNA513362) | rock metagenome | isolation source: Antarctica rocks | place: Antarctica: Victoria Land, Knobhead nord | collected 2015-12-19 | reverse complement strand
CCACCCCGCCCGACCTGCGCGCCCTAGAACCGTGCGCCGACGCCCTGCCTGCGCTCGCCGCCTGAGGAGACCTTTAACGCAGATGAAACACACCCATATCATAACTACACGCTTTAATCCTATCGTAATCCCCATTGTGGATCAGGCCGCTATGGTCCATCGACCAACGTATTTGTTGAGACGACAATATACCTACGGTGGGAGGAGAATTCGATTCGGGAGTAGGTTCTACGCTGCTCAATTATCTATCCTTCAAATATACGAATGAGCGTGGAGGCTGAGAGCAAATCTTCTACAAAAAAAGGAGAATGCGCTGTCTGCTGACAGCCTATCACTTCATCGTGGTTTTAACCTGAAATCTAGTCGAAAACAGGGCGTGTTAAGCCTATCTAGCGCCCAACCCACATCATCACTCGCCCCTAGAACTGATGAGGGGGTGGATATTGCGCCATGGCTCTCCACTTTCTCCTGTATGATAGGGTTTGGTAGCATCCTAGTCACGATCGTCGTCTGAAGAGAGAACATGCCAACTTTTTACGAGTTTTTCGCGGGCGCCGGCCTTGCGCGGCTGGGACTTGAGCCCGATTGGTCATGTGTGTGGGCGAACGACAATGACCCCAAGAAGCAGGACGTCTACACCCACAATTTTGGCGACGACCACTTTGTGCTAGGGGACGTCGCGACGGTTGATCCTCAGTCGTTGCCGCCAGGCGCGGACTTAGCATGGGCGTCGTTCCCCTGCGTCGACTTGTCGCTCGCCGGCTGGCAGCGCGGCATGCAGGCAGGGCGCAGCGGCACATTCTGGGCGTTTTGGCGCATTATGCGCGATCTTCACGACAGCGGCAGGCGACCGCCTATTATCGTCATCGAGAACGTCGTCGGCCTCCTGAGCCACGATGACTTTCGCGGACTATGTGAGGCGCTGGCAGCCCTACATATGAAGTTTGGGGTGTTGGTCATCGACGCCGAGCGTTTCTTGCCGCAGTCGCGCCCCCGCGTGTTTATCGTGGCCGTTGACGCCGACACGCCGGTAGAACATTTGACGACAAAGGCTCCAACCAATGACGCATGGATTCCTAAAGCCCTACAAACCGCTCAGAAGCGGCTGCCAGATCAGTTAATGCGATCGTGGCGCTGGTGGAAACTTCCAACGCCGCCGCCTCGCACACGTCGCCTCGTCGATGAAATCGAAGATGTCTCCGCCGACTCCGACGTTTGGAGTTCTGGCGAGTACACACGACGATTATTGGACATGATGACCCCGCTAAACGCGGACAAGGTGAAGCGGCGTCAGCACATGTTGACGGATAAGGCAGACAAGGCGGTCGGCACGTTGTACCGTCGCACGCGGAACGGCGTCCAGCGCGCCGAGGCGCGTTTCGATGATGTGGCGGGGTGTCTGCGTACGCCGAAAGGTGGGTCCAGCCGCCAAACGCTGCTCATTGCCACGCGTGACACGGTGACATCCCGCTTACTCACGCCGCGCGAGGCCGCACGACTTATGGGAGTCCCCGACACGTTTTGGTTACCGTCCAACTACAATGACGCCTACTTAGCGATGGGTGATGCGGTCGTGGTCCTTGCTGTCTCGTGGCTCTCCCAGCATCTGCTGCTTCCTATAGCCCAAGCTATGCGGGTTGAGAGCCAGGCGGTTGACATTGTGTCTCTGAAGGTAACAACGCTCAAACGCATCGAGAAGCACCGCAGGCGAGCCGAATTGCTGGCCGCACGCTGGGAAGCGCTTGCGTAAGCATCATTTGCCAGCAAATGAATAAGCCCGGCTCGTTTGAGCTGGGCTTATCTATTTGTTGTAGCGCGCTCGGTGCGAGTCGAACGCACGACCTTCGGTTCCGCAAACCGATGCTCTATCCACTAAGCTACGAGCGCGTGTAGGCAATCGCTACCAGGTTATTATAGCGCACCAGCGGCTAGGCGCAAGCACGTATTTCTCCGCGATTCCGAGGAGACCGTCGACTATCGCAAATAGCCCTCCCGGCGCAGCTCGTCGTCACCTAGGGGGGCGAGCGTGACCGCCTGGCCGGGCGCCCAGCGCAGCACGGCGTTGCTGAAGTATTGCACGGTCAGGCCACCCTGCTGTAGCTCCTCGGTCAACGGGTAGCCGAACGTGCCCGCGCCGCCCCAGGTTTGATAGGCGCGCAAGATGGCCCCGCGCATGGTATGCCCCGTGACGGGCGCGTAGGTGTCGGCGGGCGTGAGGTGGGCGGGCGCGGCCGGCCGGGCCAGCGCCGGGGTGGGCAGGCTCTCCTGGCCGAGCGGCGCGGCCACGGCGACGTTCGCGGCGTCGTCCCACCACAGACGCATGTGCGCGAACACCTGTACCGTGTGGCCGTCCTCCACATATTCGTCGGTGCGCGGCAGCCCCAGCACGGCGGCGCCGCCGTGGCGCGTGAAGTAGTCGAGGAAGCCGGCGCGCACGCGGTGGCCGGTGACCGGGAAGTAGAGGGCGGGGGCGGTGGGCGTGCCGTCCGGCACGGTCGCGTCCGGCGCGTCGCCGGCCTGGCCCGACGGTGACCAGGAGAAGTCGCCGAAGCCGTCGTTCATCAGGTCGCGCGCGTCGGTGTACAGGTCGGGCGTGTTCATGAGCGCGCCGATGAGCCAGTGGCCGTGGCGGCGGGCCGATAGGACCTGGCAGAGGCCGGCGTCGCCCGTCTGGCCCGGCTTGACGCCGTCGGCGCCGGGGTACCAGCGCAGGAACCAGTTGATGTTGGTGAGGGCGTAGGAGCTGTGCGTGGCCGTGGGCGGGATCACATAGGCGGGCGTATCCACGATGCGGCGGAACACCGCGTTGTCCATGGCCGCGCGGGTCAGCGTCACGAGGTCGCGCGCCGAGGTGTAGTGGCCGGGCGCGTCGAGGCCGTGCGGGTCGGCGAAGCGCGTGTTGGTCAACCCCAGGCGCGCCGCCTCGGCGTTCATCAGGTCGACGAAGCGGGGCACGGAGCCGCCGACGCCGGCGGCGATGGCGAGGGCGGCGTCGTTGCCCGAGGGCAGCAGCAGCCCGTAGAGGAGGTCGCGCAGGGGCACGCGCTCGCCGGGGACGAGACCCATGCGCGAGCCCGTGGTGAGGCCGATCGCGGCGGCGTCTGCGTCGACCGAGATGAGGCTGTCGAGGCGGCCGTAGGTCAGGGCGACCAGCGCGGTCATGATCTTGGTCGTGCTGGCCTGTGCGCGCGGGGCGTCGGCGTTGTCGAGCAGCAGCCAGCGGCCGGTCGTGGCGTCGAACAACGCGGCGCTCGATGCGCGCAGCGGGGGCGGCGCGTAGCGCGTGACCGGGTCGACGACCGACAGGGCTATAGCGGGCCTGTATGCGTGGATCGGTTGAACTGGCGCGCGCGCGGGCGCTAGGGCGACGGTGAGGGTGAGCGCCGTCAAGATAGCGGGTAGTCCGCGGACGATCATGGCTATCCTCCGACTAGTGGTTGCGTGGATAGAGTTATAATAGTACAAACGTCCTATAAAGGACAAGGGGTTATGCGGTATGTAACCTGCACTTGCCTAAATATAGTGTGGGATGCGACAATAGCAGGGCGGGAGGAGAGATAGCATCCATGAGACTGTACAACACGGCGACGCGCGCGGTCGAGCCGTTCACCGTGCGCGATAATACCGTGAGCATGTATGTCTGCGGTGTGACGCCCTACGACACGACGCACGTCGGCCACGGCTTTACCTATGTCATGTTCGATACGCTGGCGCGGCATCTGGCCCACAAGGGCTACGACGTGCGCTACGTCCAGAACGTTACCGACATCGACGACGATATCCTCAAGCGCGCCGCGCGCGACGGCGTGGCCTGGGACGCGCTTGGGCGCGAGCAGACCACCATCTACCTGCGCGATATGGCCGCGCTCAATGTGACGACACCCGAACTCTACGTGCGCGCGACCAACGAGATCCCTACGATGGTCAAGATCGCCCACGCCCTGCTCGATCGCGGGCTGGCTTACGAGCGCGCCGGCTCCGTCTATTACCGCGTCGCCTCCGATCCCGCTTTCGGCCAAACCCTGACGACGCTCTCCTACGACGAGATGCTCGCCACGGCCAACGCCAACGGCAACTATCCCGACGACCCCAATAAAGAGGATCCGCTCGACTTCGTGCTGTGGCAGGCGGCCAAGCCCGGCGAGCCGTCGTGGGAGAGCCCGTGGGGCCGCGGGCGGCCGGGCTGGCATATCGAGTGCAGCGCCCTCTCGTTGAGCTATCTGGGCCAGCAGATCGACATCCATGGCGGCGGCTCCGACCTCGTCTTCCCGCACCATTCGTGCGAGATCGCGCAGTCCGTGCCCTACACGGGGGTCGCGCCTTTCGCGCGCTACTGGGTGCACACGGCGATGGTGCGGCAAGACGGCGAGAAGATGAGCAAGTCGCTCGGCAACATGACCTTCGTGCGCGATGTCCTGCACGCGCATCATCCCGACGCGCTGCGCCTCTACCTGCTCAACCACCACTATCGGAGCGTGTGGGAGTACCAGACGAATGGGCCGGGGACGATGGACGCGCCGGCGGCCCAGCTGCGCGAGGCGGCCGGCGCGGAGGGCGGCACGGGTCTTGCGCTCGACGTATCGCGGCAGCGTGCGCGTTTCTTTACCGCTATGGACGACGACCTGCGGACGCCCGACGCCGTCGCTTCTTGTCGCGAGGTTGCCGTGGCTATACTGCAGGCGGCGGGGGATGGAGGGGACGTGCGGGCGGCGCAAGAAACGCTGCGCGAGTTGGCCGGCGTGCTGGGGCTATGGCTGGACACGAGCCCGGCTCGTCTCTAGTCATTTTTCCGTACGTAATGTCCACAACAGTAAACGTTGTAAACGTGATACAATAGTGGGTGGCGAGAGTCTCACGGATGTATGTCGCTCGTCACATACTAAGTAGTTAACTGCTAACTACTACCTACTTATCTATAAAAGAGTCTTAATGACGAGGCAATGCAGCCTTTCTCTCCCGCGCCCATGGGAAGAGGAAGGCTGCCTGTTTTTGAATCGATGTCGCTACTGGAGAGGGAATTACTGTGCCGGCACTGAAAAGCTTTGACGAGGAAAGCGGGCGCGCTGACGGGCTGACTCGTCTGCCGCCACGCCTCCTGCCGATCGAGGCGCGGCGCATCGTCGGCAGCGTTTCGGCGCCCAAAGTCGAGGGGCTGACCAAAGATTTCCTGCCGCGCAAAGATGGCGCCAATTCCACACGCTATCGTTCGGTCTATGGAGCGATGCGTCAGGATACGCCGCTGCCGCCGATCGAGGTCTACGCGTGGCGCGGCAAGTACTACGTCGTCGACGGCCATCACCGCGTGGCCGCGGCGCGCGCGCTCGGCTATCTGTATCTCGATGCGCTGGTGCACGAGTTCTTGCTGCCGGTCACGAGCGCGGCTAACCGCCTCAACAACGAGCGGGTACACTTCGAGCGGCTGACCGGGCTGACCGACATCGCGTTGACCGAGACCGGTAACTACCGCAAGCTGGGCAACCAGATCCGTGAGCACCGCTTCTTTCTGGGTGAGAATGGCAAGGACACCGCCTTCAAGGCGGCCGCCGCCGATTGGTACGAGTACGTTTACGTACCGATTACCAAGCTGCTGGAGACGAGTGGTGTGCCCGCAGGCTTCCACGGGCGTACCATGGCCGACCTCTACGTGTACCTGTGCGACTACAAGTGGGTCAAGAGCCAGAACAAGGGCATGGATATCGGCTTTCCCAAGGCCCTGGCCGACTTCGAGCAGATACATGGGACGACGGCTGCTATGGGCGGCGGCAGTGCGGCGCCGTTAAGCCGGAGAGTGCTGCGTACCCTCCAGCCGCTGACGGCGCCGGTCGTCGAGGCTACGCGCGAGTTGGCCCGCGCGGCCGGCGGCGGCGAGCGGCGGTCCGCGCGCGACATGGGCGCGGTGGAGCAACCGGATGAATTGTGTCCCCTATGCAGCCGACCCGTCGAAGGGGAAGGCGGCATGGTGTGCGACGATTGCGCGTGAAAAGAAAAATGGGTTTTAGAGAAGCAATAAGGGAGTAGGGAGAGAGTTATGACAGGCGATGGATTACGGGAGATCGTCGTGCAAGCAGCGGATGGGGAGCAGCCCGAGGCGGTTGCGCGGCGCTGGACACGGCAACTGGAGTTGCTCGATGGGGTGCGTATCGCTGTGCAGTGGGGCGCAACGGCGACGCGCCCACGCCGGTTCGTCGTGCACGATGGCGATGTGGTGTCACCGCAGCGCTACGCCGCCGTCAGCATCGGGGACGCGCTGGAAGAGTTGTTGCGCGCCGAGGGGCGTCCGCTGGACGCGTGGGAGATCCTGGTGGCGGCGCGCCGCCGTGGGTCGCCCGTCGCCGCCATGCCCATGGCGACCATCGCTGGGTCCGCACGCTTGCTTGCCCGCGAAGGCCGGCTGCGCCGCGGCCCCACCCCCGACACCTGGGTGGCGACGCGACAGAAAGAGGAAGCAGCCTGACGGAAGTCGATGGTCGATAGTCGATAGTCGATGGTCAAAGGGCGCTGACTCAATCCAGGCTTGCATGACGCCTATGCAAAAGGAGGCGGGTGACGGAGCTACAAAGCTCCGTCACCCGCCTCCTATCTTACTATCAACCATCGACCATCGACTGGCTAGCCGTTGACGTTCAACTCACCGAGCGTGACCTTATAGGTCTTCGTGCCGCCCTGTGGCGCATGCGCGGTGATGCTCACGGTGTCGCCGGGCTTCTTCTGCCCGAGGATGGTGAGCAGGTCGTCGAACGACGCGACGCTTGTTCCGTTGATTTGGGTAATGATGTCGCCCTGACGCAGGCCGGCCTTCGCGGCGGCGCCGTTCGCCGACACGGCCCCGATCAAGACGCCCTGGCTGGCCTGTTGGGTGTTCTGCTGGGTGGCCGGCGGAACCGCGATGCCGAGGGCCGCGACGCCGCTGTGCTTGACCGTGCCGTACTGGATGATCTGCGACGCGATGTTTTTGACCGTGTTCGAGGGGATGGCGAAGCCAACCCCGTTGGCCGGCGCGTTGAACTGCGGGTCGACGGCGGTCAGCGTGGGGATGCCGATGAGCTGGCCGCTCAGGTCGATCAGCGTGCCGCCACTGTTACCGGGGTTGATCGGCGCGCTGGTCTGGACCGCGTTGTAGATGCGCCCCGAACTGTTCTGGCCCTCCTGAATGACGCGATGCACCGCGCTGATGATCCCGTCGGTGACCGTGCTGACGATACCCAGGGGGTTGCCAATAGCTAGCGCCGACTGCCCGACCGTGAGCTGCGTCGAGTCGGCGTAGGATACGGTCGGTAGATCAGTCCCATCGTTGATCTTGATGACGGCGAGGTCGAGTATGGACGTCGTCCCCTTGACGGTCGCGCTGACCGTCTTGCCGTTATTCAAGACAACCTGCACCTGGCGGGCGCCCGACACGACGTGGTTGTTCGTGACGATATAGCCGTCCTTGCTGATCTCCACACCCGAGCCGAGCCCGCTGTTGGTTTGCACCTCGACGATGGCCGGGGCCACCTTCTTGATCGCGGCCTCGCGCGTCTGCTCGATAGAGGTTGGCGTGTAGGCGGCCGATCTGCTCGTCGCCACGGCGGCGCCGGTCCCCTGCGCCTCGGCGTTATGGGCGGCCAGCCCCCCGCCGATCAGCCCCCCGGCCACCACCAGCGCGGCGCCCCGCGTCAGCGAGCGTGCTCCATACCATCTGTTCCCGTCCTGTCGTGTCTCCATCGTGTCTCCCCTTTACCCAAACCTTCAACGTAGCCATAAGAACGAGCGCCCATCCGCCTTGAGCCGGTTGCCGCGTGGGCGATCCGGCGACATGAAAAGACGGCCGCCTGACCGGTGTGACACACCGCCGAGAGCCGTGTACACACTGCCGAGAGCCGTGTACACATCGCCGAAACTGGCGGGCATGAACGCGTTGGCTTGGCCCACCTAGAGCAAGCATCATGCCGCGATATACTGGGAAAGCAACATCAGGAGGACGTGCTAAGAGGGCGCACAGGCGCGCTAATAGCGCATCAAGGCCGCGACGCGCGTATCGTCCGGGACCACTCCCCAGAGTGGTCCCGGACATCGCCAACTGCGCGAAGCCCGCTTGACGGGACTCCTAGGTGACGTCGCGCTGCCGCAGCAGGATCGCGGCGAGGAGCACGAACACCACGACGTAGACGCCCAGCGTGATGGCGGCCTGGCCCACGCCTACTGGCGGGCTCGCGCTGGCGCGGAAGCCGCCGAACGAGGCGCGGAAGGGGTCGACGAGGGCGCTTGCGTTCGTGCCCAACAACCCGTTGCTGATGGTCTTGACGACATCGTTTCTAGCGGCGAAGACGTTGATGAGGCTCTCGACGACGAGCGCGTAGACGAGCCCGATGCCGATGGCCAGCGCCGTTCCCTGGAAGAGCACCGCGAGGCCCAACCCCACGGCCGCCCAGGCGGCGAAGACGAGCAGCATCGCGCCCGCGCCCTTTAAGATGTCGCCCAGCGGCGGCCACACGACCGTGGCGTGTTCGCTGGCCGCGACGATGAGGCTGCCGACGCCTGCGGCGACGAAGGCCAGCACGACGAATATGACGAGCAGCAGCAGTAGCGCCAGCAGCTTACCCGCGAATACGGTGAGGCGCGTGGGGCGCTGCGTAAAGATCGTCTTGAGCGTCGACCAGCCGAACTCGCTCCCCCCGATGAGGGCCGCCAGGATGAGCACCAAGGCGCCGCCCAGCGTGGTGTTCCCCGGAACCATGTAGTGGACGATATTGCGCGGCAGCAAGGCGTCGATAAGCGCCCTGGCATTGAAACCGCCGCCGTTGCGCGGACGGGACGCGCTCTTGGAGAAATAGTAGGACAGCAGATATTCGAGCAGGAGGATCAGGGCAACCCAGATCGCTCCGATGACGTACGTGGCCGCGCGCTTGCGCAGCTTGAGCCATTCGGCCGAGAAAACACCGATCATTGCCGTACCCCCGTTCCCGTCCCTTGCCCTTGCTGTAGCGCCGCGCCCTGCGGCGCCCCCGCTGTCTGTTGCGCCGCGCCTTCGGTCAGCTCGAAGAAGACCTGCTCCAGCGAGTGTGTGGACGGGCGCAGCTCGCTGACGGCAAGGCCCGCCTGCACCAGCGCGCGGTTGATCGCCGCGGCGTTGGCGGGGTCGGTGACGAGCTGGATGGCGCCGTCGATGATGCGCGCGCCCGTGACGCCGGGCAGGTTTTGCACGGCCTGCCAGGCGTCGTCGAGCGGTTCGGCGTGTACGAGCAGGCCGCCGGGGCCGCGCAGTTCGGCCAGCGTGCCCTCGGCCACGAGCCGGCCGCTCTGGATCACCCCCACGCGGTCGCAGATCTGCTCGACCTCGCCCAACAAATGGCTGGAGAGCATCACGGTGCGCGTACCCTGGCCGATAGAGCGGATGAGTGTGCGCATTTCGGCGATGCCCTGGGGGTCGAGGCCGTTGGTCGGCTCGTCCAGGATCAAGAGGTCGGGGTTCTTGAGCAGCGCGCCCGCGACGCCGAGGCGCTGTTTCATGCCCAGCGAATAGGTCTTGAATTTGTCCCCAGCGCGGTCGGAGAGGTCGACCCGCGCCAGCGCGTCCGTGATCTGGGCCTCGCCCGCGCGGCAGTAGCGCGCCAGCACGCGCAGGTTGTCGCGCCCCGAGAGGTACGGGTAGAAGGCGGGCGACTCCACGAGCGCGCCGACACGGGCGAGCCCGGCGGGGACGCCCGCCTCCAGGTCGAGCACGCGCGCCGTGCCGCTGGTCGGCTGGATCAACCCGAGCAGCATGCGCAGCGTCGTCGTCTTGCCGGCGCCGTTGGGTCCAAGGAACCCGTACACCTCGCCGCGACGAACGTTCAAGTTCAGGTTATCGACGGCCACGATCCGCGTGCCGTAGCGCTTCGTCAGATTGCGCGTTTCGATCAGCAGGTCCCCCGCGTCGCCCTGCGCGCGACGGGGTTGTGTGTTCTCCACGACGTGGGCTGTCATACGTTTCTCGTCCTTCGTCTATTTAAGCACACCTGGTCGCGCCCCTGTTGTACACCGCCAGGGCTGATGCGTCAAATCTAGTAAGAGAATCCGAGTTCATCCTTCTTTATCGCGCGCATATCCAAGGGATGCGAGAGGTCCCAGTAGACGAGGTAGGGGCCTACGCGCGTGGGCTTGAACGTGATCCCCTGGGCCGTGAGCAGCCTCTTTAGCGGCGGGTGGGCTTGCTGTGTGACGAGCACGAAGGCGGCGTGGGGGTCGTGCATAACTTGGTCGCGCGCCCACGGCAGGCGGTTGACGCCATGGTTCAGCGTGACGTCGTTGTAGTCGAAGGCGGCCAATCGCCCCGGTTTATAGGCGTCGGCCGTGAACATCAGCGGGTAGCCGGCCCAATGGTTGATCCAGACGCTGTGAATGTTGTTGTCCGCCAGGAAGGTAGCGAGCGGCGCTTCGCTCGGCGGCAGTTTGGCCCAGTACTCGGACTGGAAGATCTGATTGGGTCGCGCCGTGGCATAGCTTAGTCCGCTCGCCAGCAGCAGCACGATCAGCGCGGCCGCGCCGAGGGGCGCCCAGGCGCGCCACAGCCGCCACACCAGCGCGCCGGCCGCCACGGGCAAGATGCTCAGGAGCGGGAGGGCGTAGCGCGAGGCGGCGTCGAACTGGGGGATGAGCGCGGCGCCGCCGAACGAACTGAGGCAGAAGACGACGGCGACGACGAGCGCGAACGACAGCAGCAGCCCCTGCCCGTGGCGCGGCCGCCCCCGGTAGCCAAGTACGCCGCGCCGCCCTGCCGCCACACGCAGCAGCAGATAGGCCGCGGACAGGGCGTAGAGCGCCAGGACGAGCAGGCCGAGGATAGAGTTGGCCGGCGCGCCCCACGGCTCCCAGGCGCCGGTCAGTTTGGGTATGATGCTATCTATGAAGAAGGCGGCCACGCGCCGCGCCCGGCTAAACGTCGCGCCGATGCCGCTCGGCTGACGCCCCGACGGTACCAGCAAGTAGACGAACGTCGCGCCGCGCGCGTAGAAAATATTGTCGACCCACAGCGGCAGCCCGCCGACGATGACGCCGCCGACGAGTGGGATCAGCGCCGGGAGCGCGGCGCGTCCAAGATTGCGCCGCGTTTCGGGCCGCCAGAGGCGCCAGCCGTGCCGTCGCAGGGCCGCGACGGCGAGGGCGCCCGCGCCGGTCACGATGTAGCAGAGGCTGATCGGGTTGGTCCAGAACGCCAGCCCCGCCAGCAACCCCCACAGCAGCAGCCAGCCGTAGGGACGTGTTGCGGCGCGCCCCCCGCGTGGCAGGCGTTGACGTAACCACGCCGGCGCCGCGCCGCGCGCGGGGCGCGCCGGCCTCAGCGCGCGCAGGCCGAGCCCATCGTGGGGACCGTAGAGCAGGCGGTGCGTCACGATCAGCAGCGCCGAGCCGAGCGCGAGGGTCTCGACGTAGCCGCCGCGCGCCTTGAGGCTCCAGACGGCGGGGTAGAGCGGCGCGAGGGCGGCCAGGAGCGCGGCGGCGAGCGCGGCTTGCTGCCCGACGACGCGCCGCGCCAACTCGTAGGTCAGCAGCACAAACAGCAGCGCGCAGAGAAGCGGGACCAGGCGCAGCGCCACGACGGACGGCCCGATGAGGCGGAACACGCCGGCGACGAGGTAGGCCTCCAGCGCACCCATATAGTGCTGACCGTAGAAGTAGACGGGCAGCGGGCGCGCCGCGCCGGCCGCGATGCTCTCGGCCTGGAGACCCACCAGCGCTTCGTCGCCGTCGAGGACGCCCGGCGCGCGTACGATCAGCGCCACGCGCATGATGAGCGCGAGCAGCAGCGTCAGCGGGAGCGCGTAGCGCGGCGCCAGAGCCCACGCCAGCGTGCCACGCGACCCGGCGCGCCGCGTCCCCACGCGGTTGTCGCTCTCCGTGACAGCGACCATTTATCCTCCTTACAGGCTGACAGCTGACAGCTGATAGCTGGATGCTAACCTTATGCTAACCGACGGACAAGATCAAATGGTGGTACAAGAGGGTACAATAATACTGTATTCCTGGTTATGTAGCCGAGTTGCTACAGAAACGATCTACGCGCTTTATGCTTGAAATAGGGAGAGACACATGCACGCGGGGCGCACACAGGTCTTGCAGGCCGAATTGGACCGCTTCGTCGACATCGTGTCGCGTGACATGAACCCCGAGCGCATCGTGCTCTTCGGGTCATTCGCGCACGGCGAGGTACACGAGTGGAGCGATCTTGACATCGTAGTCTCAACACGCCTTTACACAACGCACTCCAGCATCTTGTCTCTGATTTGAACAGGCTGGACGATTACTACACACCGACGCGCTATCCCGATACGCAGCCAGGAGCGTTACCCGGTGGTCTACCCGAGGAGCCCGAGGCGACAGCGGCGCTGGACACGGCCCGCGCGGTCGTGCGTATTGTGGAGCCGCTGCTGCCTTAAGCGTCCACGCGGCGCGTCGCGGGAGGCGCAGTCCCAGGCCATGTAACCGTCGATATGCCAAATGCCGCCGAACGTTCAACGCTCGTCCGGCGTCCGCTCGGGGGCCTGGCGCTGCTGCAGCCAGTGGTAGCCGTCCTGCAGAAATAGGATCTCGCGCAGACGCTCCTGCTTCTGGGACAGGTCCTGACGCAACACCGCGAGCCGGACGCGATTCTCGGCCCCACCGGGGTCAGGACCGAACTCGATGTCGTCAATGCGGCGATGCGCGATGGTGATGGCTTCTTCGAGTCCGCGCTGCTCGCCCAACAGTTCGGCCAAACGGTACGGCAGGCGCTGCGGCGTGACGGAGAGTACGACCGCGCCGGTGCGCGTCGCCGGTGGGCCGGTCAACTCCAGCGCTGTCCCCGTGCCGGCTGCTCCGGCGTCCACTGGCGCCCCATGTGAAGATAGGGGAGTCGCCGCGGGGACGCCGTTTTCTATCCCGCCTGTCGCCGCTGACGCCGGCTCCGCCCTCTCCGCCGAGGGCGCCGTCACGCCGTCCCCTTGAGTATCTAGCGTGGGCGCGCCTCCCGCGACGGCCGTTTCGGGCGGAATGACGGCGGTGTAGCGCACACTATCGCCGGCGACTCCCGCTCCACCCGCCGCTGCCGCAACGACGCGATCACCCGACGTCGCGCCTGGGCTCTCGGCGGCTAATGCGCGTCCGCCCAAAGGCTTCTCGCCTGGACGCGCCGCGTCCGGCCCGTGCTCCCGCGCCGCCTCCATCGCCGTGGCAGGGGCTCCAGCCATCGCCGTGGCAAGTTCTTCATCGCGTGTCGATGCCGCGGACGTGGCGACCGCTGGTCCCACCCCTGACGGTACAGCGGTTGGCGACGCCGGAGCAATGGCCCGCGTCGGTGGCGCGGCGCTAGCCGGTGTGTTCACCGCCTGCCGTCCACTACCGGCCGCGGCGGCGCGTTTAGTCCTGGAGGCCCCGGCGCGCAGCGTCACGACAAAGAGAACGATGACGACGATCAGCGCGATGATGAGCACGAGTAATGTGAGGTCCACGCGTTCTCCTTAGGCGAGGGGCGAGGGGCGAGGGGCGAGGGGCGAGGGGCGAGGGGCGAGGGGCGAGGGGCGAGGGGCGAGGGGCGAGGGGCGAGGGGCGAGGGTGAAGCGTAGCGCTTCACACGTCATCGTCCAGCCTTTATCCACCCACCACTGGGACGGTTCACAACGATTTCCATCGACCATCGACCATCGACCATCGACTAATTATGGATATGGATGGTGACGCTGGCGCTTGTGTTCGGAAGCAGCGTCTCGCCTTGTGTGCCGTCGAGCGTGATGATCACCGGGACGCGCTGCGATACCTTGGTGAAGTTGCCGCTGGCGTAGTTGTTGGTCGGCAGCAGGCTGAATGTGCTGGCCGTCGCGGGCACGATCTGTTGCACCGTGCCGTGGAATTGAATGTCGGGATAGGCGTCCACATGGACGTCGACGCCCTGCTGCGCGTGGATGTCGCCGATGTGGGTCTCATCCACGTACGCGGTGATGTAAGAGCGCGACAGGTCGGCGACCTCGGCCAGCGGCTGACCCGCCGAAGCGAACTGACCGGGCTGTGTCGTCACATCGAGTACGGTCCCCGTGAGCGGCGATGTCGCGTTGACGGTCCCGCCGCTCCCGGCCGCGTTACTGCTTGAGCCAGTCGAGATCGACCCGCCACCGCTATTGCTAGACCCGGCGCTACTACTGGAACCGCCCGAGCTGCTGCTCGATCCACCACTGCTGCTCGATCCACCACTGCTGCTCGATCCACCACTGCTGCTGCTGGACCCATTCGACCCGCCTGATCCGCTCGATGCGGCGTACAGCGAAACGACCGCCTGCCCCTGGGTGACGGTCTGGTTGGGCTGGACGCGGATCGCCGTGACTTGTCCTGACGTCAGGGACGCCACGTTGGCGGTGTAACCCGAGACCGTGGCGTCGTCGCTGCTGTAGAAGTAATAACTCTGATGCCACAGGTAAAACGCGATGACCGCGATGATGATCACGATCAGTAGAGCCAACAAGTTGATGATGGCAATCCGCCCAAGACGCATGAAAACCCTCCTATTTCAGTTTTAAAGATACTCTGTCTGGCCGTCAGCCTTGAGTTGTTCCACGATTTTTTTGACGTCCTGGGCGCGATCGACCGGAACGATGAGCAGCGCGTCGGGCGTGTCAACGACGACCAGCCCGTCGAGCCCGATGGTGGCGATCAACTTGCCGGTCGTGCTGTAGACGACGCTGTTGTGCGTGTCGATGCCGATGTGCTTGCCGGCTAAGACCACGTTGGCGCCGGCGCCCGTCGTCAGTTCGTCGCGCAGCACGTCCCACGCGCCGACGTCGGCCCAGCCTAGGTCGGCGGGGATGGCGAGCATCTCGCGCGGGCCGATGTGCGAGAAGACGCCGTAGTCGACGCTGGTCTTGGGGATGGCGGCGTACTGCTCGACGGTGACACGCTCCTCGTCGGGCGTGCCCATCGCCGCCATGATGCGCTCGAGCGCCCCGTAGGCCTCGGGCGCGTAGCGGCGGTAGAGGTCGAGCAGCTTACCGCTGTTCCAGACGAAATAGCCGGTGTTCCAGAGGTGGCGGCCGTCTTGCAGGTACGCGTGCGCGGTGGGGGCGTCCGGCTTCTCGTTGAAGCGCACGAAGTCGTAAGCCTCGAAACCATCGGACGTGTCCGCTTGCGCGCCGATCTCGACGTAGCCGAGCTGCGTGCTGGGCGCGGTCGGCCGCACGTCGACCATGACGGGAATATCGCGCGCGGCGGAGAGCGCGCGCGCGGCGGAGAGCGCGCGCGCGAACGTATCCTCCTGCCGTATGATGTGGTCGCCGCCCCACAACGTGGCCACGGGCGCGCCGGGGAAGCGGTGCTCGATCACGGCGGCGGCGTAGCCGACGGCGGCCAGTGTATCGCGCATCTCCGGCTCGGCCACGATATTCTCGGCCGGCAGGTGTGGCGTCTGCTCACGCACCGTGTCGATGTAGTCGCGGCCCGTGAAGACGAACAGGTTCTCGATGCCGAAGGAACGCTCAAGTAGGCCGATCATATGCTGGAAGAGCGACTCCGGCCCCGTCAGCGGCTGGAACTGCTTGGGGCGCGCGCGGCGGCTCACCGGCCACAGGCGCGAACCGGCGCCCCCGCTGAAGATGGCTATTTTGACGCTGTTGTCGCGTTGCACTAGAGCGCCTCACTCTCTCTATTTTCTATGTTTGTTCGACATCGCCGTGCCGGTCACAAACGATGGTCTGCTTTCCGTCGTGATTGTCCTCCCTATATGCTACCGTACAGGGGGATATGGTTGACTGGCTGACATGCGATGATTAGGTACATAGCGCCACTGCGGTACTATACGTGGAGTACGCACACAGTAAAGAGGGGCGTCGATCCTACATATGCGGCAAGAACAACTCGACGGATTAGGGAACATGCAGGGGGAGGCCATCGCTCCATTAACGGGGACACGTATGGGAGCGGGGGAGAGCGGCGTCGTTCGCCCGGTCGTGCGTTGGAGCGGGGTGTCGTGCGAGGAGCGGCCGGACGCCTTGGCGCCGGAGGAGCCGCTGGAGATACGCCTGGCGGGACGCCCGCTTACCGTGACCATGCGTACGCCCGGCCACGACGAGGACCTCGTGGCCGGCTTGCTCTACGCGCAGGAGTTGCTTCGCGCGACGGATGACTTGGAGGACATCGCGCGCGACCCTACACAGCCCAACCGGATCGACGTGCGCTACTCGACGCGCGTCGACGGCGAGGAGCGCTGGCGCCGCTACTCCTACGCGTCCTCCTCGTGTGGCGTCTGCGGCGTGGAGAGCCTCGAGGCGCTGACGTTGAACACACCGCCCATTACGACGGAGTTGCGCGTCCGCGTGAGCACGTTATATGGGCTCGACGCGCGCCTGCGCGCGTCGCAGGAGAGCTTCGGCGCGACGGGCGGTATCCACGCCGCCGCGCTGTTCGACCCGGCCGGCGAACTGCTGGCGGCGCGTGAGGATGTGGGGCGCCACAACGCGGTCGATAAAGTGATCGGCCACGCGCTGCGGCAGGGGCTCGTGCCGCTGGAACGATACCTGCTTATGGTCAGCGGGCGCATCGCGTACGAAATCGTGCAGAAGGCGCTGGTAGCACGCATACCTATCGTCGCGGCCGTGTCCGCGCCGACCAGCCTGGCCGTGCGCGTCGCCGACGAGCGCGGCATTACCTTGATCGGCTTCCTGCGCGGGGAGCGCATGAACGTTTATAGCCACCCCGAGCGGGTGATCGTGTAAGCTATCAGCGGTCAGCAATCAGCTGTCAGCTTTCTACTGAGGTAACGGCGACGGAAATGGCGCCGAAATTGTTGCGCTATGGTTGGCGTCAAAAAGCTGACGGCTGATCGCTGATTGCTGATCGCTCCTAACAGAAAGGTCTACATAACGATGATGAGAGTACTGCCGCGGGCGACCGCGGCGGCCGTGCTCCTGCTGATGGGAGTATCCGGCGCCGGGCTGTCCGGTCAGGCGCGCGCGGCGCGGGTTGGGACCGTCAGGGGGGCCGCGGCCCAAGCCAGTGCGGCCTGCGGCGCGCGTGTGGCCGTGCTCGGCGCGGACATGTCGGCGGGTGGACGCTTCGAGGTGCAGCGCGCGCTGAAAGTCGGGTCGCACACGGTGCAGGTAAACGAGACGTATCAAGACGAGTTGGCGCAGGCCGGCGGGCTCATCCCGGCCAACTTGTTGGGATCGGCCAAGGAAGCCGTGTCGTCCGGGCTGCTCGGCCCGCTGCCGGCGGGCTCCGGCCTGACGGTGGACGTCAATCCCAACATTCAGTTGGACGGGCCGCAAACCTACGCCAATGCCCTGCTCACGGCCGGTGTGACCGACGCCGAGGTACGCGTCGCCGCCCCTACCTCCCAGCCGGCCCTCGGCACGACCGCGCTGTTGGGGTTGCTGCGCGCGGCGCAACTCTCTTGCCTGACCATCAGCCCGGCGCGGCGTGTCCTGGCTATCCGCGAGGCCGCGCTCAGCGATCAGTTGGCCCTCGCGCGGGGACGCACCCGCAACAGCGCGATACCCGGCCTCATCAATACCCTCAAAGGGACCGCCGTTTCGCAGCATGTGACCACGCCGGCGGCGCTCGCGGCGCTCGTCGCGCGGGACGTGGCGGCCAAGGGCCTCACGCTCACCTCGGCGCAGCGGCAAAGCCTCGTCGCGTACCTGGACAACCTCGTCGCCAGCGGGACGTACACGGACATCGCCGCGCGCGACCCCCAGTTCACCTCGACTACGTCCGGAGCCTTGCGCATGACGCTCTCCGGCGCGCCCACGACGCGCGCCACGAGCGTCCCCGCGACCGTGACGGCGGGGCCGGGCGGCGCGGTTCACAGCGGGACCGTGACGGCCGTGAACACGGCCGCCAAGACGGTGACGGTGCAAGAGGCCGGCGGCGCGCACTCCTATCACGCGTCGTCGCCGGACCTCTCGGTCATGCGCAACGGCGAAACGAGTAGCCTTGGCGCGCTGAAAGTGGGCGACAAGATCACCCTCACCACCGTCAACGGCGTGGTAACGGCGATCGACGCGCGGTCGTCGTCGAACCCCGTGACCGGCGCCGTCAATGGAGCGGCAACCGCCGGCGCCAACGCGGCCAAGGCGGTCGCGCCCGCCACCAGCGCGGTCAAAGGCTGGGGTACGGCGGGGATCGCCGTGCTGGCCGCGATCCTGCTCCTGTTATTACTGCTGCTGCCGCTGCTCATCGGCCTGCTGCGCCGGCGGCGTGAGCGTGGCGCCGTACGGACGGTGACGACCACGACGATGGCGGCGACGCAAGGGGAGGACACCGAGTTGCTCGATACCGAGAGCGACGTGCGTAAATCCACCTACGCCCCACGCCGGGTCGTCCGTCGCGCCGGCGACAAGAACAGGAGGCGCTAATGACGATGACCCCTCACCCCCCAACCCCCTCTCCCTCAAGGGGCGAGGGGGAGAAAGTTTTGATGGCATCTCGCGTTCTACTCCCCCTCTCCCGCGGTCAGGGAGAGGGGGCGGGGGGGTGAGGGATGCGTTCCCCCTTTGAACTCTCGCCGTTGGGCGTCGCGCAGAACCTGCGCGCGTTGGCCGCGCGCCCCTGGCGCCACCGCCATCACAAAGAGATCGAGCGCGACTACCACGCGCCGCCAGGGGAGTGGTGGGCGGGCGACGACCGCTGGTTCCCCGCCGACACGCCGCCCCGGCACGGCAACCGCCTGACCCCGCTTGTGGATGGACAAGACGCCATGCGCGCGATGTACGAGGCGATGGAGAACGCCAAGGAGTCGATCCTCGTGGCCGCGTGGTTCGTGACGCCGAACATGCGCCTGATCCGCCCCGCCGACGACCCTCATGATCCGCGCGACGGTAAGGGTGGCCCGCACGCTTTTCTCCCTTTGATAGCGCGTAAGGCCGATGAGGTCGACGTGCGTATTCTGGCCTGGCCGGGCTCGATCGCCGGCAAGTTCGCGCACCGTCACGTCGAAAAGACGAGAAAGATGCTCGTGCGGACCAATCCCAAGATACGCGCACGGTTGGACAAGCGCGAGCGCTTCAGCCATTGCCAGCACCAGAAGGCGCTCGTCGTCGACGGCCGCGTCGCTTTCGTCGGCGGTATCGACGTGACGGCGTTCGACGCCGACCGCTGGGACGTGCAGGCGCATACCTTCCGTGAGGGCCGCAACTGGCACGATATGCACTGGCGCCTCGAAGGGCCCTGCGTCGTCGACGTCGCGGCCAACTTCGTGCAACGGTGGAACGCGGCGGTCCCCGACGAGCGCATGGAGCTGCCACCGGCGCCGCCGCCGCTCGCTAAGGGCGTCGACGCGCAGGTGCTGCGCACCATCCCCAAAGGCGACTATCCGTTCGCGCCGCGCGGCATCTACGGCATCGCCTACGCCTACCGCCGCGCCATCGCCCGCGCCGAGCGCTTCATCTACCTGGAGAACCAGTACCTGTGGTCGCCCGCGATCACCGACGCGCTGTGCGAGGCGATACAGCGTGGCCGCGACACGGGCTTGCGCGTGGCGCTGGTGCTGCCCTCGCACCCCAACATCGGGAAAGGTGACAGCGACCGCCACGTCCAGGACCTGATCCGCGCCGACGACGGGCACGGCGTCTTCCGCGCCTATACCCTCTACACGTCCTGCCACGACGAGCGGCGCGGCGGCTACAAGTATCGTCCAATCTATGTCCACGCCAAAGTGGGTATCATCGACGACGCCTGGGCCACCGTGGGCTCGGCCAACCTCAACGGACGTGGCATGGCCACCGACAGCGAACTGAATATCGCCACGACCGACCGCGCCAGCGCCCGTGCCGTGCGCCTGCGCCTATGGGCCGAGCACCTGTGCCGCCCTGAGAACAAACTGCGCGACGCGGACCCCCGCGCGGTCCTGGACGGTCTCTGGGCCGCCACGGCCCGCGCGCAGCACGACATCGTGGCACAGCGTTCGGGCCTGTTGACGGCGCCGATCTACCCGTACCCCCTCGGACGCGTCGACGCCGACTTCGGCCCTGGCGAGGTCGAATCGGCGCTGCTCGACCGCTAGAAGCTGTCAGCCGTCAGCGATCAGCTGTCAGCTTAGTCCGGCACACCGATGGCTCCTGCTGCACATAGCATCGCGCCGCCAGCGCCGCCGGTGAAAGGCGCGTCATAGCGCCGAGCATGACCTAATTCTGTTCGCGCGTATATGCACGCTCGCAAACCCAACAACAAAAGCTGATCGCTGATCGCTGACAGCTGATCGCTTGCCTGTGGCACGGCATATGCCTAAGTACAGTGTCGTGGGCCGGGTGATGTCTATCTAGTATCCCGGCCCGACGCTGAGAGCAGTACGGGTGACGACTGCCGAATATACAGTGGGAGGAATACAAGCAATGGCACGCAGCATCGCGGGTATTTTCGAGAACCGCGCCGACGCGGAGCGCGCGGTCGAGGATCTCAAGGGCGCCGGATTCGATCAAAACAAAATCGGTCTGGTGACGCAGGACAAGCAGGCTAACAAGCAGATGGCCGAGGAGCACGGCACGCACTCCACCGAAGGCGCCGTGGCCGGCGGCCTCATCGGCGGCACGGCCGGCGCCCTGCTGGCGGCGACCGGCGCCCTCGTTATCCCGGGCGTCGGACCTTTCCTCTCCGCCGGTATCCTGGCGACCTCGCTCGTCGGCGGCGCGGCCGGATGGCTCGTCGGCGGCCTGGCCGGTTTGGGTATCCCGCGTGAGGAGGCTCAGTACTACGAGGAGCGCGTGCATGGTGGCGCGACGCTGGTGACGGTCGACGCGGCGGGGCGCGACGCTGAGGCGCGCCAGCTCCTGCTGCGCGACGGCGCCGAGGACCTGCAGGAGCGCGGCTTCGGCGGTGGCTACGACGACGCGGCGGCCACGCAGACCGTGGCTTACGCCCAGCCAATGCAGACCGTGCAGCAGCCAGTGCAGACCGTACAGCAACCAGCGCGGGCTCAGGCCACCGATACCAATGATATTCGCGTGCCGGTCTACGAGGAAGAGCTCGTCGTCGGCAAGCGCCAGGAGGAGGAAGGCCGCGTCCACCTGCATAAGGAAGTCACCTCGGAGCAGGAGACCGTCCCGGTCACGCTGCGGCGCGAAGAGGTCACCGTGGAGCGCGTGCCGTTCACGGGTACTGTGGACCCCAACGCGGCGCGGACCGCCTTCCAGAGTCAGGACATCGACGTGCCGGTGATGGGCGAGGAGGCTGTCGTGAGCAAGCAGGCGCACGAGGTCGAGGAGGTGCGGCTGCGCAAGCAGGAAGTCTCCGAGCAGCAGCAGGTCAGCGACACGGTGCGCCGTGAGCGCGTGGTCGTGGACGGCGTTGACCAGCAGGGCACGACCGGGACGACCGGCGCGCGCAACGTCGGCCCCAACGATCGGACCAGTTAATAGCTGGCCTCTATAGGGCTGGGCCTGTGTAAGAGGGGACGGTAGCAGCAGAGGACGTACGCGGTCGGACAGGGATGATGCTCTGGCCGCTACGTCTTCTGTTTACGAGAGAGCAGTTGAGCAGCCAAGGCCGCGAAGGAGTTTTGAGGATGCCAAACATACAAAGCGCGAGCGATGCGTTCCTGCAATTATGGGGACAGGCCATCGTCTACCTGCACAACATCATAGGCGCCCTGATCTGGTTGATCATCGGCTACATTGTGGCGCGTGTCGTCAGGGCTATCCTGATCAAGGGACTCCGCGCCGTCCACCTCGATCAGATCACCGACCGCGCCGGCGTCGGACGGGCGCTACAAGCGGCGGGGACGCGCCTGGACGCGGCGGCGGTCCTAGCCGATGTCGCCTTCTGGTGGATTTTCCTCTACTTCATCGAGAACGCGTTCACTGTACTTGGATTCGGGCAGGCGACGTTGTTCATCAACCAGGTGCTCGGCTACCTACCCAACGTCTTCGCGGCCATCCTCATCATCATCGTGGGCGGCCTGATCGCCAACGTGGCGGCGGGGATCGTGCGCGGCGCCTCCAGTGGGGCGAACCCCTCGACGGGCAATCTGCTGGCGGGCATCGCGCGTTGGGCCATCATCCTGTTCGCGGTCCTCTCCGCGCTGACGCAGCTCAACATCGCGCAGAACATGATCTTCATCCTGTTCGCGGGCATCGTCAGCATGCTCGCCATCGCGGGCGGTATCGCGTTCGGGCTTGGCGGCGTCGATGCCGCGCGCAGCCTCGTGAACAGCCAGTCGTCGCAGGCGGCGGGCGCGCTTTCACAGCAAAACGCTGATCAACAGACGCAGCAGATACGGAGTCGGTGATGTCACAGAATCAAGAGGTTATGATGAGCACGGGCTCCAGCGAGACCCTCGCCGCTGAGATGCCGAGCGTGCCTGGGGTCGAGACCGCGAAGTCTATCATCGAAAATGCGGTTCATCCCCACCCTGGCGCGCCAGCTACCGCACCGGCGGCGCAACCCGCCACGCCCGCCAGTGTGTCGGCGACAGCGCAACCCGCCGTGCCCGCCGGCGTGCCGGCGATGTCCGAACCGTTCGCCGATCAGGTCCTCGAACTCTCCATCATGGGCGAAGCGCTCACGTTCAGCAAGCGGGCTATGGTGACGGAGGAAGTGCTCCTGCGCAAGCGGCCTTTCACCGAGCAAAAGAGCGTCACCGGCTCCGTGCGCCGTGAGCGCGTCACCGTCGAGGGCGCCGATGTGGTAGAGGGGGCCGACGACCAGATCGACCGGGCTCCAAGCGGCGCCGGTTCCGCCCAAGGGACACGAGGCGCCGCGCAAGATACGATGCGCGAGGGCGCTGAACACACCCATGAGGGCGCCGCCAACGCCAAGCACGGCATTGACGGGATGATTGACGGTGCCGTCGACCGGCTGTTCGGCGGCCACCATCAGTAATGGCTGTGCGGTCGGAAGGCGATTGGTCTCCACGGCCAGGCGTCATCAATGCAGAGGATAGCGAACGATGAACAATCAAAATCAACCCGGTACGATACAGGGAACCGATACAACCGCGACATCGCGGCAAGCGGACGTGACCAACACGACGGGGGATGTTGTTATCCCCGAATATCAGGAGGAGTTGGTCCCCGAGAAGGTGGAGCAGCAGGAGGGCACGGTCCACGTTCACAAGGACGTCGTTTCAGAGCAGCAGACCGTTAGCGCGCCGGTGACGCACGAGCAAGTATCCGTCGATCGCGTGCCGGTGCACAACCAGTTCGACACGCCGCCCGCCGACGCGTTCAAGGGAGAGGACATCGACATACCCCTGACGGGCGAGCAACTCGTCGCGGGTAAGCAGGTCGTAGAGACCGAGGAAGTACGCCTGCGCAAGCAGCAGGTCCAGGAGCAGGAGCAGGTCACGGGGACCGTACGCCGCGAAGACGTCGAGGTCGACCAGCCCGGTCAAACGGCCAATATTGGGACGACGACCGCGCAGGCCGCGCCTATCGATACGACGTCGAGCAACGTATCGACGATGCAAACCGCGCCCACACAAGACACGATGACCGAGTCCGCGCCCGTGCGGATCACGTCCGACACGAGCGCCACGCCGGTGACGCCGGCTCCGCGTACTCCTCCTGTGCAGGGCGCGTCGAGCACGACGATCCCGGACCAGGAGACGATGCGACAGGGCGCCACTTATAGGATCGAAGCCGAGCCGGTGGACGATACCTTGGGGCAGCCAGGGACCGTGGCCGAGGTACAGGGTACCGCCTCGCCGGCCGGCGCCCAGGTCAAGAGTGGCGCCCAGCAGGCCGCCTCGAATGCGCAGCAGGGCGCGAGCAACGCCAAGGGCAAGCTTGACAGCGCGATCGACAATGTCGCCGACAAGCTCTTCGGGCACAACCATTAAGGTCCGCGAACGCGGTCTATGAACAGCGGCGGGACGAGGCGCGCATCGCGCTCGGTCCCGCCGTCTTCTCGTCTACCACGACCCGTCCCCATCTTGAGCCGCGACGGTCGGCGCGTATCTACTGGAAGCCGGCGCTCCCAGTAGATTACGACACGGATTGGCTGGACGCGGACTACTGGGCCGGCGCCAGTCATGTCCCCACGGCCGGCGCCGGCGCCTCGCGGGGAGGCGCAGTTGTGACGGGCGCCGCGCCGTCCCCGGCGGGGGTATCCCCGCCGGCCCTCAAGTGGGCATTCGGGTGGGCGCCTTGGTGGGCGTGGGCCACTACGCGGTCGCGCACCTCGCGCAGCAGGTCCTCGCGGCTGTAGGCCCGCTTACGCACGATCTCTTCGACGTGACCGTTCAGCCGCCGGCGATCCTCCGCCGTAAGGTCCTTGCCGGTCATGACCACGATGGGGATCGACCGCCAGTCCTCATGCCGGCGCACCTCCTCGGTGAAGGCGAAGCCGTCCATCTCCGGCATCATCAGGTCGAGCAGGATCAGGTCGGGTTGGGTCTCGACCAGCCGCGCCAGGGCCACGCGCCCGTTCGCGGCCTCGACGACCGCGCAGCCCTGAGCCATCAGCACCCCCCGCACCTGCTCCCGGATCAGCGCGTCGTCCTCGACGACCAGGACCGTCTCGCCCGCGCCGCCGAGGCGATATTTCCCGAGCACGGCCGACAGACGGTCGCGGTCGATCGGCTTGGTCATGTAGTCGGACGCGCCGAGCGCGTAGCCCAGGCTCTTGTCCTCCACCATCGTCAACATGATGACGGGGATGGCGGCCGTGTCCGGGTCCGCCTTGAGGGCGGCGAGCACGGCCCAGCCGTCGATGCGCGGCATCATCACGTCCAGCGTGATCGCGAGCGGGCGCAGCTCTTTGGCCAGGCGCAGCCCCTCCGCGCCGTCGGACGCGGCCACGGCCCGCAGCCCGTCGCGTGCGAGGACGCGCGTCATCAGATCATGCACGATGGGGTCGTCGTCGATCACCAGGACCGTGTGCGCCGGATCGACATCGCCCGCCCCGGTGGACATAGCCGGCGGGGCGGGGTCCGGCTCCGACGGCGCCGCGAGCGGCGCGGCCACGTCGGTGGGCAGATGGATCGTGAACGTCGAGCCCGCGCCCGGCGCGCTCTCGACGGCGATGTCGCCGCCCATCAGCTGGCACAACCGCCGCGTGATGGCCAGGCCCAGCCCCGTCCCCCCGAATTTGCGCGTCGTCGACGCGTCGGCCTGCGTAAACGCCTGGAACAGCTTGCCCAGCTGCTCCGGCGTCATGCCGATACCCGTGTCGCTCACGCGGAAAGTGATCCAGTCGCGGGCGTCCGTCGTCGTCCGCTCCACGGCGAGGGTGATCGTCCCCTCCTCCATGAACTTGGCGGCGTTGCTGAGCAGGTTGAACAGCGTCTGGCGCACCTTCGTCAGGTCGGCGCGCATCGCGCCGATATCGGGGGGACACCGCACATCCAAAGTATTGCCCTTCTTCTGCACCAGGGGCTCGACGGTCGTCGTCACGTCCCGGATCATCCCCGCCACGTCGAAGGTCTCCAAGTAGAGCTCCATCTTGCCGGCCTCGATCTTGGAGAGATCGAGCACGTCGTTGACGAGGCTCAGCAGCGCTTCACCGGCCGTGTGGATTTTCTGCAGGTCGGGGATGAGTGTGGCCGCGTCGAGGTCCTCGGCCTCCTCCTGCAGCATCTCGCTGTAACCGATGACGGCGTTGAGCGGCGTGCGCAGCTCGTGGCTCATGTTGGCGAGGAATTGGCTCTTGGCCCCGTTGGCCTCCTCCGCCGCGTCCTTGGCCTGACGCAGCTCCTCCTCCGCCCTTTTGCGCGCGGTGATGTCGGAGAAGGTCACGACCGCGCCTTCGATCGCCCCGTCCGCCACGATGGGAGACGACGCGTACTCGACGGGGAAGGCTGTGCCGTCGCGCCGCCAGAAGACCTCGTCGTCGACGCGGCAACTGCGGCCGTCACGGAAGGATTGGTAGATAGGGCACCGCACGGCGGGATAGGGCGCGCCGTCGGCGTGGCTGTGGTGCATCAGGGTATGGACGTTCTTCCCGAGCAGGTCCTCGGGCGCGCTCCCGTACAGGGCCGCCGCGGCCCGATTGATGAACGTGCAGGCGCCGTCCAGGTCGATGCCGTAGATGCCCTCGTCGGTCGAGTCGAGCAGCAAGCGATTGGAGCGCGCCAGCAGCGCGTGCTCTCGATCGGCCTCTTTGCGCGCGGTGATGTCGACCACGGCGACCACGCCGCCGACGACGGCCCCCGCCTCGTCCCGGATCGGGACGGCCGAGTCGAGCACCGTCTTGCGGCGGCCGTCCGGCGTCTGGATCGCGAGCTCCTGCCCGACCACAGGCTCGTTCGACGCAAGGACGCGGGCGAGGGCCAGTTCCGGTGGGGCCATCGCGGCGCCGTCCGCGCCAGCGTCGCTATCGTCCTGCACGTCCGCCACAGCCAACAAGGCCTCCACACCCCAGATATCCGCGGCGGCGCGGTTGCGCTGTAGCAGCCGCCCCGTCGCGTCCGCGATGAAGACGCCCACGGGCAGCACGTCCAGCACACTCTCCAATTGCGCGGTCACGCGCTCGGCCCGCGCGCGCGCCGCCTGCTCGCCCGCGAGGAACCGCGTACGCTCCTCGGCGAGGCGCGCGCGCTGGGCCAGGCCGCGCCGGATCAGGGCCAGGAGCGCCACGAGCGCGACGATGCTCCCGAGCGTGGCGACGGCGGTGCTCGCCGTCGCCGTCGTGGCCGCCGTCCGCGCCGCCGCCGAGCGCCGGGCCAACAACGTGTTCTCCGTGCCGCTCATAGCGTCGAGCAGGGCGCGTATCTGGTCCATCGTCGCCTTGCCCTGATCGGACAGGACGACCGCGACGGCGGCGCTGGTCTGGCCCGCGCGGCGCAACGCGACAGTGCGCGCGAGCTCGGCCAGTTTCGTGGCGACGAGCGCGCGGAGGCGCGGGAGACGCCGCTGCTGCGCCGGGTTATCGGACGTCAGCCGCGCGACGCCAGCGACCTGCGCGCCGATCTGCCGCGTGGCGGATGTGTAGGGCTGCAGATAGGCGGCCTGCCCGGTGAGGATGTAGCCGCGCTGGCCCGTTTCGGCGTCGCTCAGGATCGCGCGCACGGTGTCGAGCGACGCGAGCACCTGCTGGGTGTGCCCGACCCACTGCTCCTGGTCGGTGAGCACGCGCGTGTTTTGGTAGGCCACGAGGCCGTTGAGCGCGAGCAGCACGACGACGATGGCCGCGCTGAACGTGAGTCCCCGTCGGGACGCGAAAAAGGTACCCAATAGTCGACCCCCACTATAGACATGCGCCGCGCTGACCGCCGGCGCTGCGCGCGTATATTCTAATGACCTACAACAAATGCAAGCGTGTCGTACTCACATCATACACGCCCCAAAAGACGGCATGGGCGCGTGACATCTTGATGCTGTACTAGGGGAACTCTGGTACGCGCAGGACGTAGCCGACGCCGCGGACGGTGTGGATCAGCGGCGTGGCGAAGGGAGCGTCGAGCTTGTGGCGCAGGTAGCCGATGTAGACCTCGACCACGTTGCTCCCGATCTCACTCCCACTCCAGACCGCGGCTTCCAGTTGCGCGCGCGTGAGCGCCTGCCCCGCGTGATGCGTCAGGTACTCCAGCAGCACATATTCGCGCGCCGAGAGGTCCACGACACGCCCCGCGCGCCGTACCTCCCGCGTCACCGTGTCCACCTCCAGGTCGCCGATGCGCAGCACGCGCGCCCGCGTCGCGCCCTCGCGCCGTAGCAGTGCGCGCACACGGGCCAGCAACTCGCCGAGCTGGAACGGCTTGGTCAGGTAGTCGTCGGCGCCGGCGTCAAGGCCCACGATCGTATCTTGTTCGCGATTGCGCGCGGTGAGCATGAGGATAGGCATCGCTTTGCCCTCGGCGCGCAGGCGGAGGGCAATCTCGATCCCATCGGTCGTGGGCAGCATCAGGTCAAGCACGACCAGGTCGTAGTCGTTCAGGCGCGCGTCGAGGAAGCCTTCCTCCCCATCGCCGGCCACGGTCACGCTGTACCCCGCGTCCTCCAGGACTTCGCCCATCATCACGGCGATGTGCGGGTCGTCTTCTACCACGAGGATGCGCATGCTGGTTTTCTCTCCCCCCTGATAGTTTTGTCTGCTGACAGTTTCGTCTTCAGTGAGGTAAACACGCCGCGCCCCCGGAAAGTGACGCGGCGGCTGACCATACCTTTTCACGCCGTGCGCGGGTTTTCTATACTGAGGGCATGCCGCGCGGAGTGTGGGGCGGAGAGGAGGAGCGACGCGTCAGGAAGCGGGGCCAGAGTTGATCGCGCGGGCGCGCCACGACCGCGCCGCCTTCGCCGCACTCTACGACCTCTACGTGGCGCGGGTCTACGCGTTCTGCGCCGTGCACAGCGCGAGCCGCGAGGAGGCCGAGGACCTGACGGCGCAGACGTTCGAGCGCGCGCTCGGCGCGATCGGCCGTTACGAGGAGCGCGGCGCGCCCTTCTCGGCGTGGCTACTGCGCATCGCCGCCAACGCCGCGATTAATCGGGCGCGCCGCCCCGCCGCCGTCCCTCTACACAGTGGGACATCGGGCGATGGCGGCGATGGCGATGCCGCGGCCGTGCTGGAGGTGGAGGACACGCGGGCCGAGGGGTGGGTCGACGAGTGGGAGCGCGCGGACTGGATCGAGGAGCACCTGGCGGCGCTTTCCGACGACGGGCAGCGGGTGGTGCGGCTGCGCTTCTACGACGACCTCAGCTTCGACGCCGTGGCCGCGCGGATGGACCGCAGCGAGGGGGCGGTCAAGCAGTTGCTGCGGCGGACGCTCACGGCGTTGCGCGGACGCATCCAGGAGGAGGGCCGGCGTGATGGCGACGGGTAAGCACGATGATCCCCCCACCGAGGCGACGCTGGAGCGGATGCTGACGGAGGTGGGTCCGCTGCTGCGGCGGCGCGCAGCCGTGGGCGCGCCCGACCCCGCCTTCGTCACGCGCCTGCGCGCGCGCCTGCTGAAGACAGGGACGGCGCCGGTCCCCGCGTTCGCGCATTTCCCGCGCGGTCACCCCACGCGGATGGCGCGCGGCCGAGGCGCCGTCAGGGCAGGGCTCGTGAATGATCAGCCGGCAACGTCTCCACTGGGACCGCCGCGGTCCCCGCGGCACGCCAGCGAGGGCGAAAAGACTAGGCGTACCAGGGCGCGTGGCCGCGCACGCAAGCCGCGGGGACCGCGGCGGTCCCAGTGGAGACGCTTGCGTCTCGCGCTCGACGTTTCTGTGACCACTAATGCACGAGCTCTGGCCGTCAGGGCGTGGCGGTGGCGGCGCGTTGTCGCGGGGATCGCGCTCGCCGTCGCCCTCCTGGCGCTGCTGGCGGTCGCCGCCGTCGCCCTGGTGTGGCTGGACCTCGCGGTGGCCGCGCTCGTCGCGGTGGCGCTCATTGCCGTGCTCGCCGGGCGCTGGCGCCATTGAGTGTCGCCGGGCGCCGGCGCCATTGAGTGAGAACAGCGGCCGATCGTATAAGTAGCCGGTCGTATAATGACGTATAGTAAGATGAGGAGGCGCCGGGGGCATGCCTGAGTGGACGCCTGACGGGGGCGACGGGACGGACAGCGAGGAGGCGCTGGAGCGGGAGCTGGCGCGGCTGGGTCCGCTGTTGCGGCGGCGCGCGGCCGTGGACGCGCCCGATCCCGCCTTCGTCGCCCGGACGCGCGCGCGGCTGGCGGCCGGCGCGGCGGCGGCGCCATACCCCGTCGCGGAGCCTGTCGTGGCTTCGTCGCCCGCGTCACGTCGCCGCCGTCTGGTTGGAGGCATGCGTGGTGTCGTGGCGGGGGTGGCGGCCGCCGTCCTCGTCGCGGCCGCGCTGATCGCGCTGATCGTGGTCGTGCGTCCGCAACGGCCGTCGCGCGTGCCGGTCGTCGCCTGGCGCCCTCCGCTACCCAGCCTGGCGGACCTCACGCGTGGCTTCCCCGCGCCGGCCGTCGCGTACGCGGCGGCGCCGGCGACCCCAACGGTGAGTCTGGCCGCTCCGCCGCACGGCGTGGCGTACACCGGGCGCGTCAGCCTCACCACGGCTCCGTTGCCGGCGCGCGTCACGCGGGTACAGGCCTTCCGTCTGGCGGCCTCGGTGACCATCGCGTCCCCCGCGCGCCTCGCGCGCCTCGCCCGCTCCCTGGGTATCCACGCGCCGGTCCAGCGTGTGACGGGGGAGAGCGGCGCGGCGTGGCTCGTGGCGACGGAGGGCGGTCGATCACCGCGCCCTCCCTTGCACAGCGTCGCCGTCTCGCGCGTGACGGGTGAACTCGTGTATCACGACGCATCGTACCCACGGCGCGAGCGCTGGCGGGACAACCTGTTCGCCGTCGCCGCCGCGCGGACCTGGCTGACGCGGCTGGGCTGGCCTGGCGCGCGGGCGCCGCTGTCTGAGATCGAGCACAGCGGCATTCCGGCCGGCCTGCGCGCGGTCGAGTTCTCCTGGGCCGGGGTCGGCGCGGCGGCGACCGACGCGGCGACGCTCTGGGTCACACCGGGGGGGCGCGTCGTCGAGGCGGACGTGTGGCCGCCGGTGGAGAGCGTCCGCTCGCTCCCCGCGGGGAGCATCGTCGCGGCGTGGACAGCGGTGCGCGGCCGGCAGGTCCCGCTGGCCGTCGAGGGCGTCCCCCCGCACACAACGGCGCCGGGCGTCGGTGTGATGCGCGGCGTCACGATCACGCACGTCCTAAGCACGGGGGCCGATGGGCGGTCCTACCTCGTCCCGGCCTACCACTTTGCCGGAACGGCGCGGCTGCGCGGGATACGCGGGGAGCGCATCTGCTACGCGCTGGCGCCGGCCGGCCGGGAGGGCGCCCCGGCGGCATAGCGAGCCGGAGCCTGCGACTTCAGTCGCAGGCCCACGCCGGGCGCCATCACCATCATGGCGGCGCGCCTGTCCCATCCGGGCATCATCTCTTCCCGAGGAAGCGGCCAAGGGCCTGTGGGCGCGCCCGCCGGGGCCGGACACCCTCGATCGGTGTGGCGTGCGTCGCCCCGAGCGTGGGCGCGAAGGTCGTGACCGGGGTCGCCTGCGCCTCGAGGCGTCCGACGTTGCGGCGGAGGCGCTGCTCCCTGCGCCCGGCCGTGAGCCGGCCCGGCAGCGCGAGCAGGAGGCCGATGAGCAGGCCGAACGCGATGGCGGCCAACAGCGCCAGCGACATGGGTAGCCCACGGGCGGCGAACCATAAGAAATGCAGGGTGATTAGCCCCTGATTCTCGACCACGAAGAGGGCCAGCGCGGCGCCCAGAATGAGGGCGAAGATGGCGGTAAACTTGGACATGCGTGTTCCTCCCTATCTTATGACGCGCCCCGGCCGCGAGGCGCGGGGTAGCATCTCTCTTCAGTGTGACGCGCGATGCTGAGAGGAGTCTGAGAACGCGGGGAGACGCGGCCTGACCTTAAAAGGTCATGGTAGACGACGGACCTTGAAAGGTCTGTGTGGGCGCGCCACGCGCTCCCCTCATCTAGCGCACGGACACGGCGGCCGTCGCCGGGAGACCTTTTAAGGTCCAGTCCCTGCCATGGTCTTTTAAGGCCAGGCCCACAGCGCTCCTCTCACTTTTTTGGGATACACCCAAAATTGAGCAGCGCGCCGCCCCTCTTTGAAACGTGGCGCGCGGGTTTGGTATGCTGTGCCCAGACAGGCGTGGACAGCGCTATGTGGAGGGAGGGCCATAACCGATGCGGGAGCGGCACACGATTGAACGTCTAATGATGGTCGGATCGTCGAATGGCGGGAGTGTGGTCACGCTGCACCGCGCTTTTCCCGCCCCTTCACAGTTCGATCATCGCGGCAAGACGCGCGCCCCTGGGGACGCCCAAGGGAGGGCGCATGCCTGAGGTGTCACCGGCCGCGCGCGCGGTGGCGCGGCGCGTGCTCCTGCATGAGGCCGGGGGGCATACGGAGCCCGCGGCGCTGGCGGAGGCCGCCGAGCGCGCCGACGCGCGCTTGAGAGGCCGGCTGGGCGGCCTGATTGGACAGACCGGGTACACTATCCTGGCCGACCGCGCCGTGCGTCTGGCGCGGGCCGAGGTTCCCACTCTGGAGGGTGTCGCGGTCGATACGGGGGCCGAGGGCGGCCTGCGCGGGGTCCGCGCGTTCGCGCTGGCGAGCGATGGCGACGCGGGCGCGGCCGAGGCCGGCCTGAGCGCCATCCTGGCCCACGTCATTGGGCTGTTGAGCACATTCATCGGCGAGGATCTGGCGTTGCGCCTGATCCGTGAGACGTGGCCGGAGATCGCGCACGGCCAGGACGAGTCGGAGGGACAAGCATGAGCGAGAGCGCGATATCGCGCGTGACCATCACGCGGCTGCCCACGGGCGTGCCCGGCCTGGACGAGGTCTTGGGCGGTGGGCTGCCCGAATACTCCTTCACCGTGATCGCCGGCGCCCCCGGCGCCGGCAAGACCACGCTGGCCCACCAGATCATGTTCACCCTGGCCACCCCCGCGCGGCCGGCCCTGTATTTCAGCGTGATGGGCGAGCCAGCGCTCAAGATGCTGCGCTACCAGCAGCAGATGGCCTACTTCGACCCGGCCAAGCTGGACGGCGCTATCCACTACGTGAACCTGAGCGACGCGCTTCAGACCAGGGACCTCGATCAGGTGCTGGGGGACATCATCCGGCGCGTGGAGGAGACGAGCCCCGGCCTCGTCTTCCTCGATTCCTTCCACAACATCGCCCATCTAGCGACGGGGTGGGAGGAGATGGATGTGCAGGGCTTCATACAGCGGCTGGCGCTGCACCTCACAAGCTGGCAAGCCACGACCTTCCTGCTCGGCGCCTATCGCGACGACGAGCTGCGCGGCAACCCGGTGTTCACCGTAGCCGACGGTGTGCTCTGGCTCTCGCAGGTCACCGACCACAATTCAGTCGTGCGTAAGCTGCAGGTGGTCAAGATGCGCGGGCAGGAGTTGATGCCCGGCCTGCACACCCTGCGCCTCGATGGGGCCGGCCTGCAGGTGTTCCCGCGCATCACCGGTGGTCAGGGCCAGGGGGACCGGGCGCGGCCAAGCGGCCGTGCTGACACCGGCGTGCCGGGTCTGGACGCGCTGCTGGGCGGGGGGCTGCCGCGGGGCGACGCGGTGTTGGTGAGCGGCCCCTCGGGCACGGGCAAGTCGGTGCTGACCGCGCAGTTTATCGCGGAAGGCGCGCGCCGGGGCGAGCCGGGGGTCATCGCCGTCTTCGAGGAGCACCCCCAGGAGTACATGCGGCGCGCGCAGAGCCTGGGTCTGGACCTGGAGGACCTGGCGCGCCAGGGTAGCCTCGCCGTCGTGTATATCCGGCCGCTGGATCTCTCGCCGGACGAAACGCTGCTGGCGATCCACACGGCGGTGGCGCGGGTCGGGGCGCGGCGGGTGGCCATCGACTCCGTCTCCGGCTTCGAGCTGGCGCTGGCGCCGGACTTCCGGCAGGATTTCCGTGAGTCGTTGTACCGGCTGGTGGGGGCGCTGACCGGCGCCAGCATCACGGTGCTCATGACCATGGAGATCGTGCAGACGACGAGCGAGCTACGCTTCAGCCCCTACATCATCTCCTTCCTGTCCGACGACATCATCCTGCTGCGCCACGTCGAGATCGCGGGGCAGTTGCGCACGAGCCTGGCGGTGATCAAGATGCGCAACAGCGACCACAGCAAGGAGTTGTGGCTCTACGACATCACGGGGCAGGGGCTGGTCGTGCGCCAGAGCCTGCGCGACTCCCGCGGGACGGGGGTCGGCACGGCCACGCTGGGACCAGGGGCCGGGCGGCCGACCTATCCGGGGCTGATCGACGGGGAAACGACCGTGCTGGAGGCGCTGCTCGCGGTGGGTGAGGCGGCGGCCGCGGAGCTGGCGCGGCGCGTCGGGCTGGCGGAGCCGGAGCTGGACGCCGCGCTCGACCGCCTCGTCGCCCTGGGCTACGCCGCGCGGGGGGAGCAGGCGGGGGCGGGGACCGGGGCCGTCTACCGGGCGGTGGCGCGCTCACCCCGGTAGGGCGACACGGCCCGGCCTGCGACTGCCTCCCCACTGCGGTGGGGACCCCGATGGCAAACCACGGGCACTGCGGCGCCAGGGCACGCATCGGAGCGCCGCGTGGGGGGTGACAACCGACCGCAGTCGGCGGTGGTCTGCCATGCGACCGCAGTCGCAGGCCAACGGCGGTTGCCACCACCACGGCGTACAAGGAAGGAACATATGGCCGAGCGAGAGGAAAAGACGACGGGCGCTCCGTCGCCGGACGCACAGGTGGCCGTGCCGACCGCGGCGGAGTTGCGGGATGTCAACGAGCGGCTGCTCATCGCCGGGCTGCGGGAGCAGGAGCTGGCCGCGGCGCTGGCCGCCGAGCGGGCGACGCTGGAGGCCGAGCGCGCGCGGCTCGCGGTGATCCTGGCCGACATGGGGGACGCTGTGCTCGTCGTGGACCCAACCGGGGCGATCATCCGCACGAACGCGGCCTACGCGCGGCTGGCCGGCGGTCCCGGCATCCCCCTCGCGCCGGAGGATGCGCAGGGACACGCTCTGCCGCCCGCCGACACCCCCCAGGCGCGGGCGGGGCGGGGCGAGACGTTCAGCCAGGAGTTCACCCTGGCGGCCACGGACGGGAGCCAGCGCTGGTACGAGGCCAACGGACAGCCGCTGCGCGATGGCGGCGCCGGGCACGCCGTCGTGGTTATCCGTGACATCACCGCGTCCAGCGCGCAGCGCCGCCTCCAGGATGAGTTCCTCTCGCTGGCCAGCCACGAGTTGCGGACGCCGCTGACCTCGATCCGGGGCTACGTCGACCTTCTCTATACACGCGTGCAGAGCACGAGCGGCGACGAGCGCCTCATCCGCTACGCGGCGCAGGCCCTGAGCCAGATGCGCCGGCTCACGGCGTTGGTGGGCGATTTGACGGACGTGGCGCGTCTGCAGAGCGGTAAGTTGACCCTTGTCTTGGCGGCGGTGGAGCTGGGCGCGTTGGTGGAGCGCGTGGTCGAGACGGCGCGGGACTTGCCGCCGGGCCACACCATCCACCTCGCCGACGCCGCAGGCCCCCTCTGGCTGGAGGGCGACGCGGGGCGGCTGGAGCAGGTTCTCTTCAACCTACTCACCAACGCCTTCGCCTATGCGCCGAGTGCGGCGCCGATCGACGTGCGGTTGCGCCGCGTGGGCGCGGAGGCCGCGCTGGACGTGCGTGATTACGGCCAGGGCATCGCGGCCGATCAGCTGCCCCACCTGTTCGCGCGCTTCTACCAGGTGGCGCGGCTCGATCGTCCGTCGCAGGGTGGCATGGGGCTGGGTCTGTTCATCTGCCAGGAGGTGGTCGCGGCGCATGGCGGCCGCATCACGGTCACGTCCACGCAAGGGGAGGGGACGACGTTCACGGTGTGGTTGCCGTTGTTGGAGACGGCTCCCCGCATGTGACGGTTAGGACAAGCTCGCCGGCTAGACGAGCCGTATTTTAATCCGACAGGAGGGCCCTTTCGCCCGCCGCGAGCAGCGCCGCCGCGCGACGGGCGCGGCGTGGTGAACCATCGGCCATCAGCCGCGTCGCCGTCCGCAGGCACGCCAACGCCTCGTAGAACGCCAGGCTCCGGCCGGCCAGCGGGACCGCCGCCTGGTAGGTCCGCGTGAACGCCCCGACCTCCCGGGCCACCGCTCCGCGTCGCGCGGGGTCGCGGGCGGCGAGGTGGTGGAGCGAGGCCAGGAAGCGGCCGGCGTCCTCCGCGCCGTCACCGACGCCCCAGGCGTCCCAGTCGATCACGGTGGTCGTCTCCGCCGCCAGATACACATGCGCCGCGCTGAAGTCGCCATGCGCCAGGTGGGGCGGCGCCGGCCAGTCCGGCCGCGCCTCCACCAGCGCGGCGCACAGGTGGCGGGCGTCTCCGGCGAGCGCGGGTGCGGTCGCGCCCAGCGCCTGCGTCCAGCGACGCGCCTTGATCAGCGGATCGCGCAGCCGGTACGCGGCGGGCAGGGGGGGCGCGGCCGCGTGGAAGGCCGCGAGCCAGCGCGCCGTCCTGTCCCCGACTCCGGCCTGGCCGCGCAGCATGGCCGCGCGGGCGGTCTCGCCGGGAGCTTCCCGCAGGAGCAGGAGGCGGAGCGCGGGCGCGTAGGCGAGGGGCGCCGCGACTTGCAGCGGCTGGCCGGGGCCGAACCCCAGCCGGCGTAGCGCCGCGAGCGTCGCCACCACATCGTTGCGGTCGTGCGCATAGACCTTGGCGATAAGGATACGCGTCTCATCGCCCCGGCGGACGGTATAGCGTAGCGTCCAGCGGCTCCCCGGATGCCCGCGTAGCACCGTCACGTCTTGCACGTCCAGCAGTCCTTCGCCGCGGACCAGCCAGGGGCGCGGCTGGTCCCTCAGCACGGCGTCCACAAGCCGCGCCGCCTCGGGGAGACAGGTGAGGCGACGTAGCTGAGGGATGGCCGCATCGGCCGCGGGGACGCCGGAGGATACCGTCGTCATTGGTCACCGAAGCAGGCGTAGTATCTACTGGGAGCGCCATCGTCAGCCCGCTGACTGTCTAGCCTGCACACGGTCGCGGCCACAGTGGTCACCGCCGCCAACAAGCACGCCGGCGACGGCCGACCGGGGTGATAGCGTGACTGGCCGTTTCTACTGGGACCGCCGCCGCTCGCTGCGCTGCCCGGCGGCTCACAGTTGCGGCCAGGGGTTCGCCACATGCAACACGGTCGCCTGCAACGACAGGCCGCCGGGCAGCGCAGCGAGCGGCGGCGGTCCCAGTAGAGACCGGGCGCGAAAAAATGGCGAGCACCCTGTCCCGGCTGCCGCGCGATGACGGACCCAGTCGTGACGAGCGGCATCGGTGGGCGCGGACCGGGTCGCGCGTCACGTCGGGATCTTGCCGCGCAGGGTTCCCTCGCGGTTACGCCCGGCTTCCCTCGGCCGCCTCGCCGCGGCTTCATAGCGCGGACGATGAGCCGTCCACCCCGCCCTCCGCGTCGGGCCCGGATGCGCCGGGCTGCCCCACCCCGGGGACGATGTCCAGACGCTCCTCGGGCACGGGGGTCTCCCAGCGCAGTTCCAGGCGCACCACGCTGTGCGCCCTCTCCTCCCTGGCCTCCAGCTCCAACGCGATGCGCTCCGCCGCCCGCAACGCCACCAACTCCCCTCCACTGCGGACGGTCACCCCGCCCGCACGCAGCGCCTGGGCGAGCGTTTCCACATAGCCCGCCGCCTGCTCGATCCCCAGCACTGTGTGGGCATGTACCGCTGGCCCCGATGCGCCCCGTTCCCGATGACTACGATGATGCGTCAAGTGTCATCCCTCCTCTACCGTTCTCCCAATCACTCACGCCTCTTGCGGCCGGTCAAGGGGGCCCTTTCTGCCGCGGGGCCCCTCCCCGCCGGCCAGAGTAGGTGTGGGCGGCGGCGCGGGGGACGCCGCGGTTGGCGCGACAGGCGGATCACTGGGAAGGACGAGGCCCGCGTCGTGTGCGTGCGTCGTCGGGTCTGCTGGCCGTGGGGCGGGAGCATGCATGCCTGGTGTGATCTCTAGATCCGCCTGTGGGACGGGGGTTCGCCAGCGCAGCGCCAGCCGCACCACGCTCTGCGCGCCTTCCTCCCCGGCCTGGACCTCCAGATCCACAGTGTCGGCGGCGCGCAGCACGACGGTCTGCCCGCCGCTGCGCAGGGTCCCTCCGCCCTCGCGCAGCGCGTGGGCGAGGGCCAGCAGATGATCCGCCACCCGACCGCTCTCCAACGTGGCGCGCACCCGTAGCGCTCGCCCCCCGGCGCCCGTCTCACCCATCTCGTCTTTCGCCCGGTCGTGTCGCTGGTGATGATGCTCGTGTCCCATGTCATCCTCCTCTGTTACTCGTATCTGTCTGTTCCGTGGTCTTCTGCCCGTGTTCATTTTGGGCCCTCTGGCCGTGTCGGTGTACCGACGCCAACAGGGTCAGCCTTCGTCGGACTCGTCCGCATGGTCCGACCACCGGTCGTCGCCGCGCACGAGCGCGGTCAGGATGTAGCGGTCGAGCGGATCGGGGTCCTCCAGCCCACGCAGCCAATCGCCCAAGCCGCCGGCCGCGGCGGATACGGAGACAGTGCTGGGCGCGTCGCCCCAGTCGCCCCACTGGCCCCGCGCCACCCCGTCGACGACGCCCCGTAGCGCGGCGCGCTTGAGCGCGATCCGCTCCCTGGGGGAGATCGCCGACCCCAGGGGCAACGTGAGGACCCGGTCGACCCGGCGGCGCACCGCCACGACCCGTCCCCCGTGGGCCGCGGCCTGGAGCCCCTCCGCCGCCTCGCTTACCCCGTTCCAGAGGTCTTCCAGGACATGCACGCTGCGCGGGCGCAGGAAGAGCGGATCACCGTCGCGTAGCGTGCCCCCCAGTTCGGCCCCAGGCGGGGGCGGCCAGGACGGATCGATACTCAACGGGGCACGCGGAGCCACATCCAACTCGGCCAGGAAGCCGCGCTTACGCGACCCGTGGGGGTCCCCATCGCGCCGGCGCAGGACGAGATAGTGGCCGCGCACATGGCGCCCCGGATACATCCGCTGCAGACAGTCCTGGATGCTGCCATGGATGCCGACATCCACGAGCGTCAGGGGTATCCCGCCGGCCGCGCCCCGCCCGCGCAGATAGCGGTCGAGCAGCGCGGCCTGCGCGGCGTCCGCGACGGCGCCCCGCGCGAGGGGGCGCGAGACATACGCGAGTTGCACCCGGCGCGGGTGGACGCCCCGGAAGCGACGAGGCGTCGTGCGCAGGAGCACGCGCGCCGCGAGGAAAGGGGTGAGCCCATCCCGCCCAAGGCAGAGGGCGACACCGTCGGGGCGCCGGGCTATCTCGGCGAGCCAGACGGCGGCGAACGCCGCGAGGACAGGGGCGTAGTGGTCCCGGCTCACCTCGTACAGCCGCCGCGCGGCGCGCTCGGTCAGATCCTGCATGCCCTCTCCGCCCCCAATCCCTCGCTCATCGTGTTAACGGGATGTTAAAACGATGTTAACGGGATGTTAAAGCAAGACCTATGCCGCCCTATGGGCGGGCGTCCGTGGGGGGCTCAGGCTCGTCGGGGGGACCCTGGCGCTGGTGGTGGTCGGGGATGGTTGAGGCCAGGTCAGCGCCGTAGACCACCTCGTCCCAGCGCTCCAGCCGCCATGCGCCTTCCGGTTCATCATACGTAAAGTGGTTGATCGCGCAGTTACGTACGCGCGCGTGAGCAGCGACCTCTAAAATCTCTTCCTCATCCAGGCCCAGCAGCACTTTGCGCGCACACAGGATGACGGCGTCGTGCGCGACCACCAGCAGCCGTCCACCGGGCCGCGCGCGGCCCGCGCGCGTCGAGCACCGGAGCGAGGCGCTGGCTGATGTCGGCCCAACTCTCGCCCCCCGACGGCCGGTAGTAGTACGGTCCGTCGGTGGCGCGGCGGCGCGCCTCCTCGGGGTAGCGCGCGGCGATCTGCACGGACGTCAAGCGGGTGACGATGCCCTGCTCGTAGTCGCGCAGCCGCTCCTCGTAGCGCGTCGCCGCGCGCATCGCGTCGCGCTGCTCCGCGGGGTAGCCGCGAGCAGGTGGTCGAAGGTGTGGCGCGTGCGCAGCCAGGGTGAAACGTAGCAGGCGTCGAACGCGCCGAGGTTCGCGGCCAGGTAGCGGCCGGTGGCGCGCGCCTGCTCTACGCCCCGTGCGGTGAGCCGCACGTCGGCGTCACGCTCGTCCTGCAACGAGCGGGGGTAGGCGTCGCGCCAGCCGTGCGCGATCTCGTCCTTGTCCAGGTTGGACTGCGACTCGGCATGGCGCACGAAGAACACGCTCGTCGGTGCTGGCACGCTCATTCCTCCTCCACTAACACCTGTTACACCACGGAGACACGGAGACACGGAGACTTTTTAGGACATCATGGCGCCCTGCCTGCCAGCAGACCAACGATGTTTACCCCTTTGCTGCTCTCTCCGTGCCTCCGTGTCTCCGTGGCGCATAATCCAGGCTACGTACGTGCTGGTTCTATTGACGGCCCGTGGTGTCCTCATCGGCGCCGTCTACAATGACGCGCTCCTTGCGCACCGTGCCGCTGACCTGCTGTTGTTCCGTGACGCCCTGCTTGCGCAGGCGAACTTCCTCGACCTCGCGCGTTTGCTTGCCGACGACGGCCTCCTCGCCCATCACCGGCACGTCGATGTCTTCGTTCTGGAAGGCGTCGCGCGCGGCGCTGGGGTCGACCGTCTGGCCCTGGACTGGCACGCGCTCGACCGTGACCTCCTCGCGCCGCAGTGTGACCGGCACGGTCTCTTGCTCCGTCACCACATCTTTGTGCAGGCGGACATCGCCGATCTGCTCCTGGCGCTTACCGGCGACCAACTCCTCCTCGTAGACGGGAACGTTGATGTTGTCACCGGTTTGGGCCGTCGGTTGGTCCTGGCGGCGCGCCGGTTGCGGCGCCGCCTGCGCGCGCGTCGTCGTGGTCTCGGTGACCGTAGCGCCCTGCGCGTAGCTGTCGGCCGCCGTGCCACCCGCCGGCGGGTTAGCGTAGCGGTCGCCAGCCAGGTCGTCTTTGCTCAGGCTCAGATATACGTTGCCGTCGGCGTCGGTACTCTGGACCGCGCTCACGGGAATGTAGAGGTCCTTGTGGAACAAGAAACCCTTCTGCACCGTGATGTACCCGCCCTGTGGGTCGTACTCGTGCACCGTCCCGATCTTCTCGCCGGCCGCGTCATAGACTGTCGCATCCTGATAGAACTGTTGGTTCGTCATCTGTCTGTCTCCTTTCCTACCGTCGATAGGCTGATGGGGCGGGAGGGCTATCCCGCCGCACCCCACCAGCATCGCTCGGCGCGGCTTTAGTGGCCACCGGCGAGCTTCTCGGCGTCCTGCACGAGGCCGCCGCCCTGCTGGTTGCCGCCGCCCTGCTGGCCGCCGGCGAGCTTCTCGGCGTCCTGCACGAGGCCGCCGCCCTGCTGGTTGCCGCCGCTCTGCTGGCCGCCAGCGAGCTTCTCGGCGTCTTGTGTAATCTCGTTCATGAATCGTCTCCCCCTTTGCCGGACCGATCGTGTCGGTCTAGCCGTGTGCCGCGGCTGGTCAAGGCGGCGGTTGTGTCCGGCGTCCTGGCCTGCCCATCTAAACGACGCCAGTGCGCCATTATGGTCCAGGTAAGGCATAACGCGTGCCACGAGGGGTAACGAGCGAGGGGCCAGGCGGTGGGATGCGCGCTCATGGGGGACCAGCGCAGGCACGGATAGCGGCGAGGCCGCGACGTCATTGATCGTGATAGCTGACCAGGAGGCGTACGATACCGCGTCCTGGCATGCTCTTTGCCTAGCTGTAGCGTCTGAACGTCACCCTGGACGGACAGCCACGCGTGCCCGCATCAGCCCCACGATCGTATGTATCGCTCGTCGATACCGCACAGGAGGCCCATCATGGCGAAGAAAGATCCCAATCCGGCCAGCGGCCAGAGCTCGAACCCGAGCGCCTCACCCCAGACGCAGCCGACGGCCGGTCAGGTCGTCGACCAAGCCCAACAGACGGCCGGCCAGGTCGTCGACCAGGCTCAGGAGAAAGTCGGCCAGGTCGTCGACCAGGCCAAGAAACAGACGACGTCGCTCCTGGCGTCGCGGAAGGACCAAGCCGCTGACACCCTGTCTACCATCGCGCATGCGTTGCGGCAGACGGGCCAGCAACTCCGAGAGCAGGACCAGGCGCCAATCGCGGGCGTCGCGGACCAGGTGGCGACGCGGGTGGAGAGCGTGTCCGGCTACCTCCACGAGCGGGACGTGCGCCAGATCGTCGACGAGACGGAAGACTTCGGCCGCCAGCGGCCGGCGGTCTTCGTGGGCGGCGCGCTCGCGCTCGGCGTCCTGGCGGCGCGCTTCCTCAAGAGCTCGAAGCGCAAGGCGACGACTCCGCCGGGCCAGACGATCCCGGCGGAGCGGGCGCTGGTCGAGGCGACGCCGGCTCCCGCGACGCCGGCTCCCGCGACGCAGACCGCGTCCAGCGCGACCCCGCCCGTCCCAACGGATCAGGCCGCGTATGGCGCCTCCGCGCCGCCGGACCAAGCCGCGTACGGGGCCACGGACACCGCTGGCGCGGTCGCCCCTGTCCGCGTTACCGACGACGCGCTTATCCCGCCTGTGGTCGCGGGCGCGTCATAATGCGCCGCACGCCAGCGACGACGACGGAGGAGCGACGGCGATCTTGGTTGCCAAGGAGGGAGACGGATGCACAAGGAGGGAGACGGATGCACACGGATAGGGGTGAGCGGTCGTTAGGTGAGCTGTTCGGGGACCTCTCGCGCGAAACGAGCACGTTGGTCCGCCAGGAGGTCACGCTCGCCAAGGCTGAGTTGACGCAGACGGCGACGCAGGTCGGCAAAGACGTGGGCTTCCTGGCCGTAGGCGGCGCGATCGCCTACGCCGGGCTACTCGCGCTGGTCGCCGCGGTCGTCCTCGGGCTTGTCGCCCTCGGGCTCCCCGCCTGGCTCTCCGCGCTGATCGTCGGCGTGGTCGTCGCCGGCGGCGGGTACGCGCTCGTGCGGCGGGGACTGAGCGCGCTCAAGGGTGTCGATATGGCCCCGCGCCAGACGATGGAGACGCTCAAAGAGGACGTCACCGCGCTGAAGGGGGACAAGCGATGAATGAGAGAAACACCACGGACGGCATGATACGCATCGAGGCCGATAGCCCCGCGCCGATCAGCCAACCGCCTGCGACGCGCGTGCCCATCACGCCAGTGGCGCCAGGGATAGCGGGAAACGCAGCGGTGCAGACGGGCGGGGATGACGCCGAGGACCTGCGCGAGGAGATCGAGGAGACACGGGCCGAGTTGAGCGAAACGCTTGCCGCGATCGAGGCAAAGCTCAGCCCGCAGCGCCTCATGGAGCAGGCCAAAGACACGGTACAGGAGACAACCGACCACGTCGTCGCGCAGGCAAAACACGCGGCGCACGAGGCGGTGTCCGATGCAGTGGACCACACCAAAGAGGCGGTCCACGACGCCACGATAGGGAAGGTGGAGCACATGGTCAGCAACGTCACAGACGCGGCGAAGAATCTGGTCGGCGGCGCGACCGGGACGACGCACGAGGGGACGAGCGCGTCCTACGGCACGGACACGCCCGTAGCGTACAGTACCTCCGTGACGGCGCCGCCGTCGTCAGGGGGACGTGGATCCGTCTGGGAGACCATCAAGGAGAATCCGATCCCGACGGCGCTGGCGGCCGCAAGCCTGGGCTGGCTCGTCGCCCATCGCACGAAAGGCTCAGCCGCGCGCCCGACGGTGGACACCGCGTCGCCCCCGCCGCCAGCCCCGGTCGAGGGGACGGTGCGGGTCACCGGCGACAGCCTCCCCGACAAAGCCGGGCAGGTCGCCACGCAGGTGGGTAGCACGGTCGAGGACACCGCCGACAAGCTCCAGGAGAAGGCCGGACAGGTAACCGATCAAGTGGGCGACGCCGTGGGCGCTACGGTCAGTCAGGTACAGGACACGGCGGGACAGGTCGCGGGGCAGGCGCAGCAGGCGGCGAGCGGATTGGTCCAGGGGACGCAGCAGGCGGCGAGCGGCCTCGTCCAGGGGACGAAGCAGCAGGCGCACCGGGCGCAAAGCCAGTTCCAGCGGGTGTTGCATGAGAACCCACTGGCGGTCGGGGCCGCCGGCCTCGCGCTGGGCGCCGTCGTCGGGCTGGCCATCCCCGAAACGCGGCGTGAGAGCCAGGTCATGGGCGGGGCGCGCGACCACTTGGTGGACACGGCGATCGGGACGGCGCAGGACACCATGCAGAAGGTGGGAGTCATCGCGCAGAAGGCCGAGAGCGCGGCCGAAGACGCGGCCAAGGGGGAAGCTCATACCCAAGGCCTCGTCCAATGATGATCATAGGAGCGCCGCCGCCCGGTTCGCAGGCGTGTGGCGGCGGATGAATGGGCAGGGAGCTCGCGGCGCCGGCTAGTCATCAGCCACGACCCATCGGCGCCGCCCCGTGCCCATCCTCCGTTCAGGGCGATGTATTAGTGCAACCCCTGGCGCGCCCGTTCCACCAATCAGGAGGCAGTTTCGCCGGCCGTCATATCCCCTAGAGCGCCATTCAAGTAATCGTGCGGGGGCTTGGCAGGGGGCAGGGCCACGGCGTAGGCTAGAGGGAGAGCCGCCCCTGTGTAGTGAGTGAAGGAGACCAGCATGCGTCCGGTGCCGTGGCAGC